>Ga0326728_10003751_pt1 | contig 46313 bp, 35 predicted proteins | sample MB3enrmetagenome_FD_207602 | JGI IMG/M metagenome (GOLD analysis project Ga0326728, IMG submission 207602) | Lab enriched peat soil microbial communities from McLean, Ithaca, NY, United States - MB31MN | ecosystem: Environmental > Terrestrial > Soil > Wetlands > Peat | place: USA: New York...
GGCGGGAAACACCACGGAAGCCACGTTGCCCATCAGCGTCCACATCTTGTAACCGATGGTGTAGGGTATGCCGTAAAAAGCCACGGCGGAAACCGGCTGAAACTTGCCCAGGATGCCGACATCGGCCGAGTTCACCACGCGCCCCGTCACTTGCCCCACCAGCACGTACTTGGAATAGTGAAACACGGAGCGAGCGTGGGCCGGCGACCAGCGCGGCCGCAAGGAAATTCCGGGGATGAGCCATCGGGTGGCGAGCACGTTCGCCGCCAGCGATGCGGCATTGACTCCCAGAGTAACCAGCAGCGCGGCTATCAAATAGTGGCCCAGGAAGATCATCAAGACCCACACGGCGATGCGCACCGCTTCTCCGCCCACGCTGATAGCCGCCGCCACATCGAAGCGCTGCACCGCAAAGGGCATGGCGGCGAACGGCTGCGCCAGAAAGCGCAATACGAAGGCCGCGGTAGCGATATGAAATGCCAGCACCACTTCCGGCCGCAGCGCTATGGGAATGTTCATCAGGTGATACACGATGGGCCGGGCACAGACTGCGCCAATGACGCCAATCAGGATTCCGCCGCCGCCGAAGAGCGTAAAGCCGGAGCCGAAATAGCGTTCCACCTCATCCATCTTGCCCTGCGGCAACAGCTCGGAGACGTATTTCAGCAGGCCGGTATAAATGCCCAAATTCAGCAGGTTGAAGGTTTCCACGTAGGTAACCAGCAGAACCAGCACACCGTAGAGGGAAGGACCAAAATGGCGGGTGACGTACGGAGTCGAAAAGAAGGTCAACAGCAGCAGCAATCCCTGGCCGCCCAGGTTGGCGGCGGCATTGGAGACCAGCGTGTGCCCCAAGGTGCGTTGCTGGTGTCTGGCCGTCATCGTTCGCGTCTCGGCGGAGCGGTCAGAATGGCGTTTATGGGCGAGGTGAGGTTGGCCGGATCATAGAGACGGTCGTCCGGCACGGTTCCTGTGGGCGCTTGGCTGACGTGTGGCTCGCCGGCCCCGGAGGGTTTTCCCGGTGCATTGGGCTCACCGGACCGGCGGCCGGCGCTGCCCGGCTCGGCAGCAACCGGTAGCGCCGGCGGCCTCGCCGGCGGGCCCTGCGTGCGAGGGACACAGTCTTGGCGCGCGCCCGCAGAATTCCCCATGGCCGGGACCGCAGCCTCCGCCGGTTCGGAGTGGACTTCCCCGGCCTCGAGGCTGGCGGCCAGCACCTGCGGCAACGCTGCTCCCAGGAATATGCAGAACCAGAATAATTTCAGAAACTCCGCGGACAAGAAGAAGATGGCAAAAGCAAACCCGAACAGTCCCGCTTGCAGGCTGTTCGCCGTTTGCGCGATGAAGTCGGCTTGCACTCTGCGGGCGCGGCGGCGGGTCCGCTCCAAACTCACGAAAGCCGCGCCAAACACCGCCAGAAACAGCAGCAGCCCGGGTACGCCCATTTCCGCGAGGTTTTCCATGTAGGTGTTATGGGCAATGTTCTCGATATCGGCATTGGGCGGCAGGAATTTAGCCACCGACGGCTTGAAATTTCCCAGTCCTATGCCCGTCACGGGATGCTGATGCACCATATCCAGACCCGCATGCCAGAGCTGCAGGCGAATGTTGGCGGAGGTGGCGTCGCTTGCCGTGGGGTGCAGCAGGCGATCCACCGGCGACTGCGGCACCGCGGCCAGGATTGCCAAAGCCACCGCCAGGGGCACGGCCAAGACCAGCCCGTTGCGCCAAGGCCGGCGCGAGCGGAATACCAGGAACGCCGCCATTGCCATAAGGCCGATGAATCCGCCGCGGGAAGCCGTGACAATGATGGCGGGTATGGTGACGGCCAAGCCGGCTAATGCGAACCACAACTCCCATTTCTTCCGCCGGTGAAAAATGAAAAACAACGCCGCTTGCAGGCACAAAATAGCCGAAGCGGTGAAGTAATTGGGATCGCCGGTCACGTAGCCGGGGCGGTAGCCAATGCCGTACTCGGCCACGCCCTTTTGCCACTCCCGCAGGCAATACAGCGAGGCCCAGCCCATAGCGGCCACGCAGGAAATCAGGCTCCAGCGCACGCGCTCGGCCGAATTCACCAGGGCGAAGACCACAAACATAAAAGTCAGGTGCGCCGTGTACACGCGGATGAGGTCGTGCGAAGCATTCGGTCCGCTAATGAAGCAATAGGAAATCACCGCCCACGCATAGAACGTAACGAACATCCACACCGTGCCGCTGCGCAAAAAGGTGAGGGGACGGCGGTGGTGGAAGGCGTAGATCATCGCGTAGGCCAGGCAGCACATGCCCAGATACTTCTCCACCGTAAAGCCCGCAATCTCGCGGCCAAAAAGCGGGTGCTCCATGAGCGGAAACGAGAGGATCAGGATGTAATACAAGATCATCGGGTCACCGCCATCGGACGCTCTTTGCGGGTGTGGTCCCCGGAGAGCGCCGCCAGCGCCTGGGCGAGGCGGGCCTGCAGGACCGCCTGGCTAAAGTCGCGCTCCACGCGGGCGCGCGCGGCCCGGCCCAGCCGCTGCCGGAGCGCCGGGTCCTTGAGCAGCGCGGCCACGGCTTCAGCAAAGCTGCGGGGATCGTCGGCCAGCAAAACTTCCTCGCCGTGCCGCAAGCCCAGTCCTTCGGCGCCCAGGGTGGTGGAGACCACGGCCTTTCCCAGGGCGCCGGCCTCCAGAATCTTCATGCGGGTGCCGCTGCCGATGCGCAGGGAAACGGCGCACACCGCGGCCTGCGCGATCACGGCGCGCATGTCGCGGACGGCGCCGGTGAAGTGAACGTCGGGAATGCCGCCGTAGCGCCGCAGCATTTTGCGCGGCGGGTTTCTGCCGGCCACCACGAAGCGCGCTCTGGGAGTCAACTGCCTCAGCTTCGGCATGATCTGGTCGAGGAAATACTCCGCGCCGTCCTGATTCGGCAGCCAGTCCATGGCGCCGGCAAACAACACGGTTTGGCCATCATCGCCATTGGCGGGCGTGTATGCCGCCACATCGACCACATTCGGCAAAACGGCAAAATTCGCTCCCGGACAATCCTGCGCCAACAGCTCTTTATCCCAATCGGAGCACGCCAGCACGACTGCGGCCGCGCCACAGGCGGCGATTTCCAGCCGGCGGATTTTACCGTGTTCCAGCCGTCCGTAGAGTTTCTTGAGCCAGTTATGTTCTCCGCGCACGAACTGGCCGACGATCCGGTAGGTGATGTCGTGCTTGTTCAGCAATAGCGGCAGGGTGCAATCAGGCGGCACATTGCCGGCCATGTAAATGTCTTCGCACAGAATGGCGTCAAAGCCCTGCTTCAGCTTCTCCGTGACCGCGGCGCGCATGGCCGCGGTGGTGAAGCGCCGGGCCCCGTAGGGACGCGGGGAAGCAAGGGACACGAGCCTCCCCCAAGCCGGATTTTCTTGGGGTTCGGGAAGCAACTGAAACTCTTCGCAGAGGCGGGCCAGCTCCGGCGGCGGCGCGGCGGCTTCTTCGCGGCCGGCATAACTGAGGAGCGAGACCCGGTGGCCCTGGTGGACGAGAGCCTGCAAAAGGCTGCGGCAGCGGAGACGATGTCCGTTGGTCGGCGGCTCCGGCGGCACCATGGCCAGGTGCAAAATCCTCACGTCAGGCTCCCTCGATAATGCCCACCTTCCGCAAGGCCTGCACGGCAGCCCGGAAGGGATAGAACACGATATCCTTTTCCAGCATGTATTTGACGAACCAGGGATAGCGGCTCATATAGTCCATGGCGCCAATCGCCTTGTCGCGAATTGCGGGTTCGAAGCGGGTAGCATGCCGCTGCCAATCGCCATCGACTGCGATGCGCGCAGCATCACAGACTCCCAGATTTTGCTTCGCCGCCAGTTGGATATGCCGGCAACGTGCCGGATCGAGGCCCACCAGGCGCATGGCCGTGGCATCGAGCGCAACCGAGTCGCTGCTGCCCAAAATCAAGTCGAGCCGCCGGGGTTTGCCGCCCACCGGCCCGCGGCCTTCCATGCCGACAATGGCATCCATGATGGCCAGTTTCGGATGAAAGATGCCGTGCAGGAGCGCCAGCATGGGGTCCAGGTACTGGTGCAGGAGGATGCGGTTGTGCTGCGGCACGCATCCCCATTGGTTTTTCAGCGCCCCGGTAAAGTAAGTGAGAGCATGGGTCTTGAGTACGGGGAGAGTAAGGAAGGCGTCGCATTCCAGCATGAGCACGGGCAGAGGAACCTGCTTGGCCGGACCCACGTCCACCGGCGTCCACGGGCTCTCGGTCAAGTTGACCACCGCAATGCCGAGGCGCTTGGCCATTTCGCCATGCCCGGAAGCGTGGAAGGCGTCCCACGCCGTATAGCGCAGGCCGCTTGATTCCACCAGCGTTATGCGCGAGGTGCGCGTCAGCAGGAGCTCACATACCGCCTGGGTGATGCGCACGTCGGTATTGGACATCTCCAGCTTTTCCGGGACCGCGGTGCATAGATTGGGCTTGATCACCACGTTGGCCTGGGGAGCCACGGCGTCACGCCAGCCGCAAAACTCCATGCACTCGCGCACCATCGCGGAGAGATTCTCATCGCTTACCGCGCGCAAGATCACTTGGCTCAGGGAAGTGCCGCTCATTCTTCTTCTCCCTCTTCGTCCGCCGGCGAAAACTTCAACCACCAACTGCGCAGGCGAAGCTGCTGGCGATGGCCCAAGGCATACAGATTGCGCGCCCAGCGCGCCGAACGCCAATAGGCCTTATGCCAGCGCCGCAGGATCACCAACTGGCCGCCAAATTTGCTCTTGAAGCGGCCATAGCCGCTCATGTCATAGCACTGCAGGCCGCGTTCCCATCCCCGGCACATCGCGCTCCAGTGCAGGAAGTCGTTGGGACACAGGTCCCGTCCCTCGACGGAATCGGCGCCGCCCCAGAAATACAGGGTACGGTTATCGAAGGGGAACAACCCGGCCGCGAGCAACCGCCCATTGGCGTCGCGCACGCGCAAGCCTAAGATGCGGTCGATGCGGCTCAGATGTTCGACCAGCAAGCGGGGGTGGGAGCGCGCAAATCCCGGCGCCAGTCCTTTTCTGCGCATCATGGCGGCGTACCGGTCATAAAACTCGTCGGCGATTTCGGGGGTATTGCACATTTCCGCCACCAAGCCGCAATTTTGCGCCTTTCTTACCCCGGAACGGCGGCCTTTGTTCAAGCGTCCGAACATCAGCTTTTCCTCGCCCAGCTCCACCTGGTAGGTGAGGCTTTCGGTGGGTTCAAATCCGGCGGCGAGGAGTGCGGTCTCCGGGAAATCGCGTCTCTCGAATTCCGCCATAGCGACCCCCTCGCGCCGCGCCCATACCTCCAGCGCACGCAGGAATTCCGCCGGGTCGGCATCGGGCTCCAGCAGGGGGCCCATGGAGTTGGTGTACCACCCTTTAAGGGGGCTGCCCAGAATACGAAAGGGCCCTTTGCGCAAGTCGCCGGCACAGAACAGGCCCAGGCGGCGGCCGTCCTTGCATACGGCCCACTTGCGGACGGAGACTCCCCGGCTCTCGGTCAGGTAATCGAGCCAGCTCTGGCGGTGAAACACCTCGTGACCGGGATGCGCCACCACAAGTTCGTCCCAGCGGGCCGCTTCCTCGGCGGAAAGCGGCCGCAGTTCATAGGGCCCGGGAACCAGCGCGGCTGGCGGCATCGGGGTTGCTTGAATCGTCGTCATGCGCGCGTCTCCGTGAGAAAGGTCCGGTAGTTCCAGGCCAGGTCACGAGCAAGCTGTTCTGTAGGTTCGCCATGGTTCCTGCCGTTGGGATACGCAACCGGCAGCCGCGCCCTGATTTCGTGAAGCACCCCTGCGCCGGTGCACGTAGCAGGCCGTGTGTAGTTCCCGGTGGAGACCCCGGGCCCGGGCCCGGTGGAAGCACCGGGCTGCCCGGTGAACAAGGACGAACGAAAAGAAAGGGCTTTAGCCCCGGATTCGGCCGGGCCTAAAGGCCCATGGCGTAAGGCGCGGGTATTGCCGGGCTGAAGCCCGGCGCTTCCGCCCAAGACCGGCACGCTCTGTGCCGGCCGCAGGCCTGGGATTTCCGCCATACCGGTGGCTAATCGCCACGCGGCCTCGTAAATGTAGTAACGCGGAGTGCAACGCGCGCTCATGGCGAGCCAACGCGGCCAGCTCGGTGCGCCGCGCAGCCAGCCTATGCGCCGGGCAGCATAAAGCCATCCCCGAAGTTTCTGAAAAGCGCTCTGCCGCGAAGCAATCCCGGCGAACAGCGCTTCCGGCGGGGTGACGGCCGGTGCGGCCGTGAGCTGCGCCAACTCCCAGCGCCACAGTTGGCAAGCATAGTCGAGGGCCTCGCGGCAAAGCTCCAGGTTCCCGCCGCATTCACCGCCTCCGGCAATCTTCCATCGGGTGCACTCGCGCACGCGCCGGGCAAAAGCGTTCAGAGCAAAGGGCGCCACTGTCCCTTCTTCGCCGCGATCCGCCATGTCCTGCAATCTCTGGGCGCGCCGGCCATAGCTGGGCTCATAAGCGCCGAGAAACACGAGCAGCGAAGTCGCCATGTCCAGAAACAGCTTCACCGCACGATAGTGCAACTCCTGGGGCGCAGCCGCCAAGTTACCGTCGGATGGCCCGCACGGTTCCCGGCAGCCGGGCGGCTCGCTGCCTTGGACCCCTGCCTCCAGGACACAAGGCCCGCCGGCTGGGCTTTCCATGTTGCCGGCGGCCAGTTCCAGCAGCTCGATGGTACGGTTGGCGAGCAAGCGCCAAGCATCCTCGCCGTCGATGGCGCTGGCGGAAAAATCGGGAATCAGCTCGAGGGGAGACTTGTCTCCGTAAACCACGCGCCCAGCGTGGCGCAGCTCGTAAGTAAAGATGTGCGCCGGCAGCCGCCTGAAGTAGTTATCGTGAACCGCCGCCAGGCTCACGTGTGCGGTGACGCCGGCGGAGCGCAATGCGGAATCGCAGCGGGCGGTGAGCGCCGCCACTGACTTCGCAGATGGCAAGGGCGCATGCGGTTGGAAGACGGCAATGAAGTCCGCATCGCCCATTAGGCGCCGGTCACCGGGAGGACCGGCGATGGTTGCCTCACCCCGGGCAACACTGCCCGTAAGGACCAAGCTGCGCAAGCGCTGGTTCCATTCCTGGCGGCACGTGCGGACGGCGATCCCGGAAATGGTTTCGCGCAACCAAGCCTGCCGGGCTGGCGCGGCAATCTCATCAGTATCCGCTAAGCCCTCCGCATGCCCTTCTTTCGCCCCCTTGGGGGGCTCGGCTGGTTTTTCCACTCCAATCCATGGCTCGCGCCGTGGGCTACCGTCTGCCGCGCGCTCTGCCCAAGCGCGCAGGTAGAGTTCTTCGGTCTCCCGAATCTGGCGTTGCTCGCTGAAACGTTCGCCGGCCAGCGCTTTTCCCGCGGCGGCCAACGATGCCGCACGCGCGGGATCGCGCAACAGCGCGGCGATGGCTTCCGCCAATGCCTGCGGATCATTCGGGGCCACCGTCAAGCCCGTTTGCCCGTCGAGCACCACCTCCGGCGTGCCATCAACGGCAGTAGCCACTAAGGGACGGCCCGCGGCCAGCGCCTCAATGGCCACCAGCGGCAAGCCCTCGAACAACGAGGGCAATACCACCACGTCTGCGGCGCTCAACCATTCGACAATGTTGCGCTGGTATCCGGCGAACCGGACAATGTCCTGGCAGCCGGCGGCGCGCGCCTGCTCCTGCAATGCCTGGCGTAGTGCGCCCTCGCCCACACAGGCCAGACGCACCCGGGGAAACTCGCGGCGCAACGCAGCCAGTGCCTCCAGCAGGATCGCGTGCCCTTTCTGGGGCGCCAGCCTTCCGATCACCAGCAGGACCTGCTCCTGCGGCGCATATCCCAGCGCCTGCCGCACCGGCGCGGCGGGCGGCATCGCGGCAAAGCGGCGCAAATCAGCGCCGTTCTGAATCACCTGCACTTTGCGTGCCGGCACTCCCTTCTGCTCGATCAGGTAGCGGGCATTGGCATGCGATACGGCGATGTACCGGTCCACGCAACGGCCCACCAGGCGATCCACGAAAAAGCTTGATTTCCATCCCCGGCGCCAGAACTCATGGATGTGCGGCGTTTCCACAATCACCGGCACGCCGCAGGCGCGGGCCACCGGCGAGCCGAACAAGCTGGCATAAAACAGGTGAGAGTGCAGAATTCCAATTTGCTCGCGGCGGAAAAAGGCGCCCAGCCGGACTATCTCCCGCACCTGGCGGGGATGGCGCACGGTCAGCCGCAGGAGAGTGACATCCGGCGGAACATCTCCGGCGAGCAGGTCCGCGGCCTCGCCCGGGCACACCAGAAACAACCGGAACCGCTCCCGATCCAGTCCGCGCAGCAGGGCCAGCATGTGCTCTTCCGCGCCGCCGCGCGTTAGCGCGTTGGAGAAGAAGGCCAGCGGGATGGGCGGCGCGCTCATGCGTGAACGTTCCCCGTCCCGGCGCTCTCCGGTTCTGCGCTTTCGAATACGGTCTGCGTCATACAGGAATACACGTCGGCAAGGCTGCGCAAAGGCCGCGCGGGTTTCCGGTTCGACAGGAAGATGGCATCGGAATCGGGGTCGTCGGGATGATATCCGTGCATGCCCGCGGGCATCCAGGAGGCTCCGTTAAAATCGCCGCTGGATACAATGCAGCCCGGTTCCAGCAAGAACACCAGGTCGCCGTAACGGCGGCCGGCAAAGCCCAAGCCCAACTCCCGCATTGCAGAGTCGGTCAACGCCCGCCCCTGCGGCACGCCGGCCAGCGCTTGCGTGATTTTCTCTTTCGCCGTGCCGTTAAAAAACCAAAAGCGCGCCATCGTCGAGTCGTACACCGCCAGGTAGTCATGCGGCATGCGCAGGCCGAGGCTCTCGATGACGGCGGTCAAATCGCAGTATTTTCGCACTGGCGCCATGCCGTGATCGGAAAGCACGGTCAGGGCGGCTTGCGGGTCCTCCTCCAGGGCGGCGCGGAACAGCTCGCGCAATTGGCGCTCGTACCAGCTCAGGCGCTCCCGCACGTTTTCCGGCTCGGAGCAGTGCCCGTGCAGGTAGGCGTCCATTTCGCACAGATAGACGAAGAAGAAGCGCGCGTTGGCAGCGCGCAGGTCGCGGAGGGCGTTGCGCAGCAAAGTTTGGTCGCTGCCGTCGCGGTACGAATACACCCGATAGGGAATCCGCCGCTCCTGCAACCGGTCAAAGACGGAGGCGGCGCCGGAGATGCCGCCGGGAGCAAAGATGTTCTTCTTCTCGATCCAGTCGAACCAGGGCAGCAGGCTGGGGCGCACACAACATTCAAACAGCGGTCCCAGCCCCAGTACCCGGCGGCCCAACCGTTTCATGACGGCACGGGCGTAGCGGTTATCCAGCCAGGTGTGGGGCAGGAGCCGGAAGGGGCGGAGCCAGCGAAACGGGGAGTGCTCCGGGTCGTAGCAAAACAGGTTCCAGTGCCCCGTCTGCGCCGGCATTGCACCGGTCAGCATAACCGGAATGGCGCCGGAACTGAAGCCGAGCACGGTACGCACCGGCTGGCGGTAGGGAAGCAGGTCGCTAAGAAACCCGGAGTCGCGGATATACGTCCAGCCCAGCGCATCGATCAGGGCCACCACGGTCAGACGGCGGTTCGCGCCTAATGGACCCGCTGCCATGCCCCCTCTTTCCGCGCGGTAAAGCACTGCACCAACCCGACCAGAAAGGCGAGATTCATAGCGACCAGGAAATACCCCATCAGCGCGCAGCGCACTTTTTGCAGGTGCCGGCGGAAGATGAATCCAATTCCCGCCCAGGCGTAAAGCAGCGCCTGGAGCACAAGGAACCCGAAGTACAAGGGCCGGCGCCAGAGGAGCAAGTTCGCCGGCAACAGCGCCAACATCATTACCGGGACCAGCCAGCGCAGCACTTTATGAGAGAGGAAGGCGAATGCCGTGAAGCCGTCGAGGGGCACGGTGAGCAGGGCGGGCAGAGCGCGGAAACTGCCTACCGCAATGCGCACACGCCGCGCGAATTCACCGGCCACCGAAGAAGGCGGACGGTCCACGGCGACGGCCTCCGGATCGTAATGCACGCCATAGCCTTGGCGCCGCACGTTCATCGAGGTAATAATGTCGTCCACCAGCGCGTCGGCGGCGGGCGGGATGTAGGCCTCCCGCCGCACCGCATAGATGGCGCCGCTGGGCGTAAGCGTGGCGCCCAGGCGCGCTTCCATAAGGCGCAGCGTGGTTTCGTATTTCCAATACACGCCTTCCGTCTGCTGGGATTCCGCGCTGGCCTCAAAGCGCAGCGCGCCGCATACCGCGCCGATGCGGGGATTGGCGAAATGCCGCACCAGTTGGCGCACCGCCCCGGGCGCGAAGCGCGTGCTGGCGTCCGAGAGCACCAGGATAGGGTTCGCGGCGGCGGCCAAGGCGAGGTTCAACGCCGCGGCTTTGCCGGCCCGCTCCGGCTGAAGGAGGATGCGGAAGCGCGGATCGTCCACTTTTTCCAGAATCGCGTTGGTGCCGTCGGTGGAACCGTCGGAGACGATCACGAATTGCAATTTTTCCGGCGGATAATCGAGTTCCCGAAGGTTTGCCAGCTTGGCCTCGAGGTCCCGCTCTTCATTGCAGGCGGCGATCAGGAAGCTGACGGCGGGCAGTTCTTCGGGGCGCAACCCGGGCACGCGCCGTTCCTGCCGCGTCACCAGGTACCGCCAGTCCCGGCGGATTTGGGCGAAACCGTAACACAGAAAAAGAACGGCGGGATAGCCAAAGTAGGTATAGGCGATGGCCACCAGCGCCAGCCAGAACACCCCTTCGGCCCAGGCGGCGGGCGGGATCATTGCGCACCTCGCCCGAACAGCAGGGCCTTGGCCGTTTTGAACAGGATCAGCAGGTCGAGTCCGATGGAAATATTCCGGATGTAGAACAGGTCGTAAGCAAGTTTTTCAACGTTATCTTCCAGGGTGACGCAATAGGCGCGGTTCACTTGCGCCCAGCCGGTGGCGCCCGGCGTAACCGACCAGCGCTGGGTGTAGAACGGGATGTTGCGCACGCAATACTCTTCCTGATTGGGCACGAACGGCCGCGGTCCGACGAAGGTCATGTCGCCGCGCAGGATGTTCCACAACTGGGGCAGTTCGTCGAGGCGCGTGGCGCGCAGCATACGGCCCAAACGCGTGATGCGCTCGTCGTGCTTGCCGGCGGGGCGCAGTTGGCCGCCCTGCTCCGCCCCCTGGCACATGGAGCGGAATTTATAGAGGGTGAAGCTCTTGCCATGCTTGCCGATGCGGCGCTGGCGGAAAATCGCCGGTCCGGGAGAATCGTAGCGGATTGCCAGGGCGATGGCGGCCATGAGCGGAGCCGTCACCACCAGACCGGCGAAGGAGAGCACGATGGCGCAGAAGCGCTTGAAGATAAGCAGATGGCTTGACACCTGGAAGCCCGGGGAAAACAGCAGCGTGCTCGGCCGCAGGGAATCCAGCGCCACCTTGCCGGTAATCACTTCGTAAAGCTCAGCGCCGTCCTGGATCTTCATGCCCCGTTTCTTCAATTCCAGCAGCGCTTCCACCGGCAAGCGGCCGCGGCGGTCGCCCATAGCCACGATGATGCGCTCTACTCCGTGAGCGTGGATGATGCGCCGCAGTTCCCGCAGAAAAGATTCGCCGTGAAAACCATCGTCGCCGCTCCACTCCTGCTCTTCCGTCAAATGGCAGACGACGTTGAACCCCAGTTCCGCCCGGTCCCGCAACTGGGTGAGCAGGGCGCGGGCCAGTTGGCCGTCGCCCAGCAGGATGACCCGTTCGCGCCAAGCCGGCTGACAATTGATGAACAGGAAAATGCGGCGCGAAAGCAGCAAGCAGCAGCCGGACAGGGCCACGCCCGTAAGCACCACGCGGGGCAGGATGCGGGCGGCGGGGAATACGGTGTAGATACCGGCCAGAATCAGGCACGCCGACCCCAGCGCCTGCACCAGGCGGGTAAAAGTTTCCCGGCGGCTGCGCAAAACCATGGAGTCATACAGGTCGAAGAAATACATGCAGCAGGCGAGGATGCCCACCACCAATGCCAGTTTGGCGGCGCCGGCTTCGTAGTCCAGCGTGATCCGGGCATTCAGCGGTCCCAGATACAGCACGGTCGTCGCCGTGAAGACGAAAGCGGCCAACAGGATCTCGGAAAGCCCCAAACAAACCGTGCGTACGGGAAAATACGCATTGAGAAATCGAATCAACGCGGCACCTTCGATTTCGCTTTGCTCCCCGGACTCTTGCCGGGGTATGCGTAATAACTGTCGTAGTCGGCGCGGTCGTAATCGACCGCGTCGTTCAGCACCAGACCAACCAGCTTCGGGCTGTCCATGCTGTCCACCGCCGACTGCAAAGCGTGGCGGCGCACCGTGCCCTCGCGAATCACCAGCAGGGTGCCGTCGGCGAGCCGCGCCCATAAGTTGGCGTCGGCCATGGGCAGCATGGGCGGAGCATCCACGATGATCCAGTCGAACCAACCGGCGAGTTGCTGCATGAGATCGGCCATGCGGCCGGATTGCAGCAGCGCTACGGGATGCTGCACCGCGCCGGAGGGCAGCAGGCAGAGGGTGCTGTCGGCGACCCGCTGGAGGAAAGGCACGATGCTGCCGTTCTTCTCCCGCCACCAATCCCCCAGGCCCTTGACCGGCGTCGGCAAACCGAACAGGGAACAAATGGCGGGCTTGCGCAAATCGCCTTCAATGAGCAGCACGGTCTGGCCCGAGCGCTTGGCCAAGGTCACGGCCAGGTTGGAACCTACCAGCGTCTTGCCTTCTCCGCTGGTGCTGCTGGTAATCTGCAAGACCTTCAGGGTGGCGGTGCGGCGGATGTTGGCGAGGCGAGTGGCGAGCACGCGAAATTTTTCCGCGCCCAGCCCGCGCTCGTCCGTCATGGCCACCAGGTTTCCGGCGGGCGAGGGCTTGGGAGTGAAAACGCCGAGCCGGGCGAGGTCCAATGCCGCTCCGCCGATGGCGGGCAGCGCGGGTTCCGCTGCGGAGGATGGAGCGGGTGCGGGTGCGGCCGCGGCCGGCATGGACTGGGCCGACGGCATCGTGGGCGTTTCCAGCGGTCTCTCCGGCAGGGCCGGCATGATGCCGGCTTCCTGCTGGGTTTCAAGTTCGGACTGCCGCAAAGCTTCAAAAATACGGCTCATGAGACTCCTGTCCCCCGGACCTTGGGCGGCTTCAATTCGGTTGTTTCCTGGCTTTGCCGGGTGTGCCGCACCTGCCCGGAATCGAGCATCTGGGCCAGCCCCAGCAAGGTACGCACGAGCTGTGTCCGTTCGGCGTCGCCCGCCATCGAGGTGGGCAGGCCATGGCCATCTTCGGGGGAAATATTCAGGCGGAGGTCGGCGGCTACCTCTTCGATTTCTTTCGGGCGAATGCTGTTCTCCCGCCGCGCGTATCCGTTCACCAGTGCGCTGTCGCACAGCGTGTTGATGAGGCGGGGAATGCCCCGGGAATAAAACAGGATGCGCTTGATGGTCGAAGGGGGGAAAAGCTGTTCCGCCCGTTCGCCCGCGCCCGCCAATTGCAAGCGGCGCACAATGTAGCCGCGGACATCGCTTTCCTCCAGGGGCTGCAAACGGCAGCGCAGGGCGACCCGTTGCTTGAGCTGGCGGAGTTCCATTGAATCCAGCGTCTGATCCAGCTCCGGCTGGCCCACCAGGACGATTTGCAGCAGCTTCTGCTGGGAGGTCTCGATATTGGTCAGCAGCCGAATCTCTTCCAGCAGTTCGGCGGTAAGCTGGTGGGCTTCATCCACCAGCAGGGCGGCGGTGGAACCGCGGCGGTACACGTCGATCAGGAACTGATTGAACTGCAGCAGCATCTCGCTGCGCGTGGTCTTGGGTTGCTTCAGTCCAAAGTCCGCCAGCACATAGTTGAGGAAGTCGTCGGCGGAAAGCCGGGGGTTGAAGATATAGGCGTAATGGACCTTGGTCTTGATCAGCGCTTCTATCAGATAGCGCACCAGCAGCGTCTTCCCGGTGCCCACCTCGCCGGTCAGCACGATGAAGCCTTTGCGTTTGGCGATCCCGTACGAAAGGTTGGCCAAGGCCTCATTGTGCCCGGGGGTGGGATAGTAGAAACGGGGATCGGGACTGAGCCCGAAGGGATTCCGCGTGAGACCGTAGAATTTTTCGTACATGGCTATCCTTTGAAAAACGTAAGGACGTTTCCCGCCACCATCACCACTAACAGGAAAATAACCGCGCACCACTCCTGCATGCGCTGACGCGCCTGTTTCTGCTCCATTTCCGGGGTTGTCAAGTGGGGGACGGCGACCAGGACGCGGGCGCCGGCGATTTTCACATCGTGGCTCCCGCGCACGCTATCATCCGCATACTCGGCCACCCCCACGCAGGCAAAGCCCAGAATCAGGCCGGCAAACAGCCCGAAAACACTGAATACGGTTCGATCCGGATAAAACGGCCTATGGGGCAGGCTGGGGGGATCGATCAGGTGGAACTGTTCCCCTTGCTGCCGCTTCTCCAGGTTCGTCGCCAGTTGGGACTGCATCTGCTTCTTGAGCAAGGAATCGTAGTTCGCTTTGGACTGGTCGTAGTCGCGCGTCAAATCGGCCAGTTGCTGCTCGGTCACGGGCACGGAATTCAACCGGTTTTGATAGCCGGCAATTTGGGTGTCCAATTGCTGAATCTGGCGCTGGGTGTCCTGAATTTCCTGCTGGTTGGCCTTCAGTTGCCCCTGGAGCTGCAACATGGGGGACATGGCCTGGAGGTCGGCGGCCGTGGTGGGAGCAGTGTCCAGACTACTGGCGCCTTTGCCAGCCAAGTCGCTTTCGAGCTGCTGTTTCAGTTTCTCGGTTTTGGCGACCTGTCCCTTGAGCCGGATCACGTCGGGATGGGTGTCGGTATAGCGGGCTTGGGCCGCTGCCAGCTCGGAGCGCAGTTGTTCCAGTTCCTGGTCCAGCGCGGGCAGGCTGCTGGCGCCGTGGTCCGCTCCGAGTTTCACCGACCGGTACTGCCCGATCAGCGACTCCAGGTACAGTTTTTGTTCCTGGGCACGGTTCAACCCCTCGGTGAGGCTGCGCAGGCGGTCCTGCAGCCCGGTCAGGATTTGGACGTTGCTCTCCATCTGCGCCGGCAGTTCTCCCAGATGCTGTCCTTTGAACTGCTTGATCTTCTTTTCTTGTTCCGCCAGCTTGTTGCGGGCCGTCTCCAGTTCGGTGGAGAGGAAGTCGGTGGTATTTTCGGCGATCTGCGCCTGCTCTTGAATGTTCTCGTCGATAAAGAGCGAGGTCAATTGCGAGTTTACGGTTTGGGCAAGCTGCGCGCTGGGCGCGGTGTAGATGATGCTGAAGGCCGAGGTTTCGCCTTTGCGGCCCGGCGCCTCCACGGCCTTGATCTCCACGTCATTACGCATCTGCTCGACCGCGTCGTCCAACCCCGGCTGTTTTCTCAGGCGGGGATAGAGCTGGAACTGCTCGATGATGTGTTCGAGGCGCGTCCGGCTCAGGATCTGTTGCTTCATGGCATTGAGCTGGTCCTGCACGTCTTCCGAGACGTTGGCCACCACGTACTCTTGCGAGATTTTCTGCTGCTCGACCAGGATCATGCTCTCGGAGCGGTATTTAGCCGGCAAGAGCCAGCTCGTCGCCCATACCGCCAGCCAGCAGACAAACAGGGGGCCCAGCAGCCACCAGCGGCGGCGGTAGAGAATATGCCGGTAGTAGCGCAGGGTTAACGCTTGCCCGGTCTTCGGATCTTCCCACATTCCTCACCAGCCCAATGGTTTCAAGAAGTGAAGATTGATAGAAAACTGCACCAGGTTATGATTGCCCTTAAGCAGCAAATTGCCGAACTCTGCCAGGACCTCCTGGGGTGTACCGGGCGATTCGTACGAGTTCTGGTTCAGCCGGGCGTAGTCGAGCCGTAACGAGAAGTTGCGGCCCAGGTCGCGGTCCACGCCCGCGCCCGCCCAGTAAGTCCGGAATTCGATGAATCCTTCGGTAGCAATCTGGTCCGTGGCCTCGAAACGGAGGTCAAAGTTCCAGTTCTTGGTCAGCCGCGAGCGCACGCCGGCCACCCCGTGGTTGGTCAACGTGGCCCCCATCAATCCGCCCCCGTCGCTGGTGCGCCGCACGTAGTCCAGAGTTACGGCATTGCGCGACCCGTTCCAGGCGTACGTAACTCCGGCGGAGGGCCGCCAGTAGTGAGTAATGCCGGGTAGGCCAGGATAGAAATCCCGGCTGTACTCGGGCCCGGCATATACGGAAAACGTCGAGCGGCCGGACAAACGCCAGCTTCCATAAAGCTGCACATCCTGGGCTTGGGCGCGCGCTTCGCCGCCGGTAAGATCGGAATAAATGTCGAAGAGCGCATACTGCACGCCGACCGTCGTGCGCGACGAGATCTGTTGGGAATAGAAAGCGGTGCCCAGCACGGTGTGGGAAGAGGTAAGCGTCAAAGGCGCGATGTTTTCCGGGAGGTTAGCATAGTCGAACTGCTGGTAGCTGCCGGTGAAACCAAGGGCGCTGTGCGGACTCAGGCGCGCTGTCACTTCGGCATTCGAGACCAGGAAGGTCCGCTTGACGAAGGGCAATATGTCGGAGGAAGTCGGGCCGGTGAAGCCGCCCAAGGTGGGCATCACTGGTTCCCGGCCTACCGTCTCAAACGGATTGGTCGTAACCGTGTAGTCCTGGCGCAAACGCAGGCGCACGTGCGAAGAAGGCTGCCAACCCAATTCTCCGCCGGCATTCTGGGTGTATTGGTAATTGTTGATGCTATGTTGATCGATGCTCACCCCCGGCGTATAGCTGGCCGTCCAGTTCACCGTTGACTTGGTCTCCTGGAAGGCGATGCTCGGCTGCACGAAGAAAAGAGCGTCGCTGGTATAAGTGCCCGGGGTCTTCTCGGACTCGAGCGCGTGATTGTCAAAACTGGCGCCGGCCATCACATTACCCACCAGCACATTCTTGTATTCCGGGTCGGACTCCACCGCCAATTGCGGCCCTTCGCCGTCCGCGTGAGCGGGTTGCGCAGGTGGCTGCGAAGCCGCCTGCGGATTCGTTTGCGAAGAGTCTTGTGCGGCGGTTTGCGGGTTTGCTGGTGAGGACGTCTGCGCTTGCAGAACCGCGCCCGCCAGCGCCAGGAAAACCAATAGTTGTAATCTCTTGAACGGCATCTTCATTCCTCGGTTCCTTTCTATGCCCTTGTTCCCCCCTGGAGCCGCCGTGCCACGCCGCCCTGGTTTCATCTGGGTTGGCCCGCGCTGTTCGGCGGCTGGCCCGTCGTTCTCACGGCACCACGATGGTATCCCCTGGTTCCAGGTCGAAATTCTGTTTCAAATCTCCATGGATCGCCTGCTTGTAATTGAAGGGCAGGCGTTGCGCCTTACCCTCGGCACTGACGCGCAACACGTAAATCCTCTTGACCTTGGCAAAATCGCGAAAGCCGCCTGCCAAGGCGATCGCATCCAGAATCGTGACGCGCTGGCTCAGGTCATACTCTCCCGGCTTGATCACCTGGCCGACCACGTTGAAACGCTTGCTGTGCGATTCCTGCACGATCACGGTAACTTCCGGGTTTTCCAGCAGGCTGTGCAGTTGCTGCGTCAGCTTCACCTGCAACTGCGCGGGCGTCATTCCCCGCGCTTGCACGTCTCCCAGCAAAGGCAGAGAAATCTTGCCGTCCGAGCGTACGGGCACGGAGCGCGTCAGTTCCGGTTCGTGCCATACGCTGATGGCTAACACGTCGCTGTCTCCGATCACGTAATCCGGGCTGTTCATGGCGATAGGGGCGGCTGCCGCCGCTGCCGGAGAAGCCGCGGGCTTTGCCTTCTGATCATTCGCCACGCCTAGAACAGCCATCCCGGCCATTACTGCCACACAAACGGTTCTCCGGATATACATCGTTCCTCCTAATCCTTTATTAATCGGCACTTGAAAGCTCCGGCTTTACGTCGCGAGCCTCCCGGGCCAGATCCAGGCCGCTCCGTTTTAGCTTGTATAACAGCGCCCGGTAACTGATCTTAAGCTCCTGCGCCGCCCGCTTACGGTTCCAGTGATTGGCCTCCAAGGTGCTCAGGATGATCTTGCTCTCCAAATCGCGAATCGCGCCACGCGTTACCTCTTTCAAAGGCACCGAATTGTCCAAGGGCACATCGGGCTCAAAGTGCTCCAGCCGGCGCGACTTCAGCTCCCGCGTGATCATGCCCTCCGTCCCCAGGACCACATAACGTTTGGTCAGGTTTTCCAGTTCCCGGATGTTGCCCGGCCACTCGTGAGTCCGCAAAAGTGCCATGGTGGCGGGCGAAAGCGGCGGAACCCTCCGCTGGTAGCGTTTGCTGTGCACGCTGATAAAGTAGTTCACCAGGATCGGGATATCCGCTACGCGTTCCCGCAGTGGCGGAAGCTGGATTACCATGCCGCTGATCCGGTAAAAGAGATCCTGGCGAAAACGCCCGCTGGCGATTTCGCGATCCAACCGGCGGTTGGTTGCGCATACCACCCGAATCTCGATCTTCTTGTCCTGCCGGGCGCCTATGGGACAAAATTGTCCGTCCTGCAGCAACTGGAGCAATTTCGATTGTAAATTCAGCGCCAATTCCGAAATCTCGTCCAGAAACAGCGTTCCGCAATCGGCCATGGCAACGCGGCCGGGCTTGGCCCCGTAAGCGCCGGTGAACGCTCCACGTTCGTAGCCGAACAACTCGCTTTCCACCAGCGTTCCCGGTATGGCCGGACAGTTGACCTTGACAAACGGGCCACCCGACCACAGCGAATTCCGGTGAATAAAGTTGGCGATTACCTCCTTGCCCGTGCCACTTTCGCCTTCAAGCAAAACCGGAATATTCGTGCCGGCAATCTTTTCAATGCTATGGCGTATCTCCGCCATCGCCGGAGTCAAGCCGAAGAGGACCGCTTCGGGAGGAAAGTTCTCTGCCACCAGACTGGCAGTAGCATCAGATTGATTCATGATGACAAAGAGCCTGCAGTTGTTTGGCCAAAAAGTGCATAGCTTTGCGCAGTGCGCGAACTTCTCGTAATGTATATGTAACATATTCATTCTGATGTAGTTGGAAGCACATCATTGATAAGACGATAGCGGTCATCTCCAGTAGGTAAACGCAAAAGTTTGCGAAACCGGAATGGAATTCCGTGCTAAAGTGGAAAAGTAATTCCATTTTTGTTAAAAAGTAGTACAACGAGTGAGAAAATATTTTCCTACCATGATTGTAAACTCTCGGCTATCCTATGGGACAGTAACTTCAAAGTAGCTCCATATCCGGGCCCCTCCCCTAGGGCTTGGACTCTGCCGCAGAAGGCGAGGTATGCGCCAGAAGGCTTCTGAAACGATGTCGTACGTGTTGGGGCCTGCGGGCGCCGGAGCAACCACCTCCGGCAAGGCTTCTGATCCCAACGTGGAGAAGCATGTCGACTACTACGAAGAATTGTTGCACACGATTGAAAAAATGCAACATGACAGCGATCGCCGTAGCGTAGCTTTGGCGGGGGCGGTACATGACCTGAAGACTCCGTTGGCGGTGATCCGGGGATTTGTCAATTTGTTGATGGGACAAAGGTTGGGCGCTGTTACCGACCGCCAACTGGATGCCCTGAAAGACATTGCCGCCAGTTGCCGCCGCCTCGACGATGCTATTGGCAAACTCCTCTTTCACAGTGCCAACAGCGCCAAAAAGCAGAGGGTGCACCTGGAGATTGCGGATTTCAATACCGTGGTTACGCAAGTCCGCGAGCATTGGTCGCCGGTATTCGAACAACGCGGTATGCGCTTCGTGTGCAAGCCGCCGAACGACGTAATGCGCTTCCGCTTTGACCGGCAATGTATTCAGCAGGTGATCGCGAATCTTCTGGAGAACGCCCTGAAGTTCACGCCAGCGGGAGGCACGGTTTCGCTTAGCGTGACCCCGGAGTTCTGGGACCGCCGCGGCGCGGGAGCGGCGGTAGCCGTGGATCGCCGCGTCTCGCGCTCCACCCGGCCAAATGCCGTGCGTCTGGTGGTGGCCGACACCGGTCCGGGAGTGGCAGCCGAGTACCAGCAGGAAATCTTCGAGGAGTTTTTCAGCCTGTCGCTGCCGGGTGTAGCGCCGGGAATTGGTCTCGGTTTAACGATTGCGCGTCATCTGGTGCAAGCTCACGAAGGCAAGATTTGGCTCGAGAGCCGTCCCGGCAAAGGCGCCAAGTTTTGCGTTCTTCTGCCTTTCGTTCCCCAGCCGGTGAAGAAATGAAGCCGCATATCCTGGTGGTTGATGACGATCCCGGCATGCTGCGCTACACCAAGGTGCTCTTGGAGACCGGGCAATACGAGGTGAGTACGGCGGCCGGCGGTGCCGAGGCCTTACAGTGGATTCAGCAGGGAAATCATCCCGACATGGTGCTGCTGGATGTGATGATGCCGGGCATGGACGGCCTGGAGACCCTGGAGCGTCTCCGCGATGCGGTGCCCGCGCTCAAGGTCATTATGCTTTCTTGCCTGCACGATACCCATAAAGTGGTGGAGGCCATGCGCCTGGGCGCCCAGGATTATCTGACCAAGCCGGTCAACGAAGTGGAACTGGCGGCCGCCTTGGAGGGATGTCTCGATGCCTGCCAAGTGGTGGCCAGCGGCGACGAAGTCGAGGAACTCGGGGACGGCGTCTTCTTCCTCGCCGCTTCTCCCGTCATGCGCAAAATTCGTGAGCACATCGGTTGCATTGCGGAAGTCAATGTCCCGGTCCTGCTGCTGGGCGAGAGCGGCACGGGCAAGGAAGTGGCGGCGCTGTTGATCCACAAATTGTCGGCGCGTTCCCACCGGAAATTTCTCAAAGTGAATTGCGCGGCCATACCCGAAGATTTATTGGAGAGCGAACTTTTCGGGTACGAAGCCGGAGCGTTTACCGGCGCCACGCAAGCCAAACCGGGAAAATTCGAACTCTGCGACCGCGGCACCATCCTGCTGGACGAGATCGGAGAAATGCCTCCCCGGCTGCAAGCCAAATTATTGCAGGTGCTCCAGGAGCAAAGGTTCTTCCGCCTCGGCAGCCGCATGCCCATTTCCGTGGACGTGCGCATTTTGGCGGCGACCAACGTCAATGTGGAGCAGGCCATCAAGGAAGGCAAGCTGCGCCTGGACCTCTATTACCGCCTGAACGGATTTTCCATCTGGCTGCCGCCGCTCCGCGACCGCCGGGAGGAGATTCCCTCCTTGTTCGAACATTACATGGCCCGGCTGGCCAAGATTTACCAGCGTCCGCCGCAACCGCTCCGCGACCGCCTGCTGCAGGCCTGCCGGCAGCACTCCTGGCCGGGGAATGTGCGCGAACTGCAGAATTTCGCCAAGCGCTATCTGGTGCTGGGCAACGAGGAAGTCATGCTTGCGGAACTGCGCGCCGGAAGCGCCGCCGCCGAGCAAGTCCAGGTTGCCGCGCGCGTGCACAGCAACGGCAGCGACCTGAAGGAGATGGTGCGCAGTATGAAGGGCGCGGCGGAAGCGGAAGCCATTGCCCGCGCCCTCGAGCAGACCCACTGGAACCGCAAGCAGGCGGCGGAATTGCTGAACATCAGCTATAAAGCGCTAGTCTATAAGTCGCGGCAGTACGGCATACTCCCGCCGCAACATGGCGCCCGGCGCCCGCGGCGCTCCGGGCAGGCCGGGGCGGACGCGGCGGCGGGCAAACCCACTCCGGCGGAGCAGGACTAGCACCCATTAGTACCCTCCCTTCCAGGACCTGTCACAATCCGGCCCCGCGTGGTACCTTCACGCCATGGCTGGATCCAGGGGAACTAGGATGCAGTCGTGAAGCAAGTGATACAGTATGAGCAGGCGCGCTTCCGCCGCATCCCTTCTCCGGTGACTTTGGTAACCGCCGCCGGCGTCTAAGTCGTATCCTGGCCCCTGTTTCTAAGCTACAATCTGTGCGGTGTCGGTACAAGTAACAACATTAAGAGTCACTAATGCCATGATTACCGATTGTGCAATGAGACGGCTTCTCACCTCGCCCGGCGGCGCCGGTTATGCCCGTGCGGACGCCTGCCCCGGGCTGCCCGGAGGCATGCTGAAGTGGCAGGCGAACGGGCCCGGCCCGCAACGGCGCAACCGCGCCACCGGAAGCCGCCGGTCCGCCGCCGGTTTCTCGCTGATTGAAACCGTAATGGTGGTCGCGATCGCTGGGGTGATGCTGGCAATTTCGTTGCCCATCGCAACGAATATATATCAAGGCTACCATCTCAGCGCGGCCTCCAGCGCGATTGCCGGCGCCGTTCAGAGCACTCGTTACCAGGCGTTGATGGTGGGATGTCTGTACACCCTGACCCTGACGTCGGGAACAACCACTTATCAGGTCGCCGCCCAGGCCGTGTCCGGCGCGCCGCCCGCCTGTGCGACTGCTTTCACGAACGTGGGCGGGGCGATTCCGTGGTCCACCAGCGGGGATATCAGCATGAACGCGGGGGCGGCCACGACCTCCTTGGTGCTGACCTTCAGTCCTAACGGCACCGTGACTGCAACCGGCGGTTTATCCCCCTGCACGAACGGCGTCGGATGTTTGGTGTTGAGTAACGCGAAAACGACCAACACGATCTACGTATCAGGAGTCGGCAATGTTACGGTCACCAGTCCGTAAGCGCAGCCTCCGCCCCGGTCAGGCCCAAGCCGGCCGGTTGCCGGGCGTGCGGGCGCGCGGTTTTACGCTGATAGAGGTCATGGCTGCCATCTTCCTGCTTACGGTGGGTACGGTGTCCGTGGCCATGCTGGCCACGGTCATGCTGACGCGGGGAAGGCAGTCGAAGTACGCGACCGTGGCATCCACGCTCGCCTCGGAAAAACTGGAAGATCTGAACCGCTATTCGGCAAAGGTTCCGCCGCCGGAAATATGCGTGCCCACGGGGAACAGCAGCGTCGGAAGCCTGAGCGCGGATGTATCGCAGACGACCACCTGCCCCAGCGGCGCCTCGGCCAGCATTGCGTATTACGATGATGTAAATATCGCTTTTGCTGCCGGCACGGATTGTGCGAATTCGAGCTATGGCTGTTTTTCGGAGACGGTCTCAAGCGCCGGCAACGGGGCGTCGGTCTATACCACAACTTATCACTCGCCCGATGGGGTGATCACCACCGCCAGCTCGGGCACGGCCCCGAGCGGCAATGTTCTCTTTCACCGGCGGTGGATTATCGAAGCCAATGAGCCGGTTACAGGCACACGGCGGGTGACTGTTCTGGTCACCCTTCCCAGCGCAGTCACTACGCCGGTGAAATTTCAGATGAGCATGGTGCGGCCATGAAGACACCCAAGACGGGGATGAGACGGCGGACGGCGGACGGGGGCTTTACGCTCGTGGAATTGCTCATTGCCATGACCCTGTTCCTCATCATTGGGGGTTGTGCTTTTGTCCTGTTCCAACAGCAGGTATCGTCATCCCTGAACCTGCAAGGTCAAGTGGGGCTGAATCTGTCGCTGCGCAATGCCGCCGCCCAACTGCAAATGGACCTGGCCAACGCCGGGATGGGGTACTTTCAGAACGTCAATATTCCGAGTTGGCCGGTGGGCGTAAGCATTGTCAATAACGTGGTGCCCGAGGGCTCTTCCTGTTACAGCGGAGGCGTCTATGGCGCTTCCTGTTTCGACCAAATCAACATTATTACCACGGGTTCAGTGCCCGCCATCAATGCCACCGACAGCACCGGGGGCAGCAGTTCCACCGCCAACTGCTCCAATACCCATAACTCCAGCGGCGTGAGCACCGTCTACGGCCAAGCTGCCCAGGGACAATCCCTGGCGACGACCGCGGCCAATTACTCCGCCGGAGACCAACTCCTGTTCCTCAACAGCACCGGAAGCAAATTTACTACCGCACTCCTGACGGCGGCGCCCAAGGTGGCAGGCTCAGCCATCCAGTTCACCATTAACTCCACCAACAGCGACGGCAGCAATACCGTGACCAACGATCCGCTGGATATTACGGCTTGCGGCGGCAATCTTCCTTGTTCGGCCGCCAATAAACTCGGCGTTCAGTACTGCGGGGGAGACTGGATCCTGAAGCTGGCGCCTATTATCTATAAGGTCGACACGTCCACTCCCAGCGACAATAAGCTGACACGCACGCAAAGCGGAGTCACGGCAACCGTGATGGACCAGGTGATCGGATTCAAGGTCGGGGCCGCGATCTGGAATGGCTTAACGAGCAGTGACGTTGTATCCTATAACTACGACAGTTCCTCTTACACGAATAAAACCACCGGTGATGAGGCCTATAACTTTACCCTGGTGCGCTCGGTGCGCATGTCTTTGATTGCGCGCACCGCCCCGGGCAAAGATCCCTATGCCTACAAGAACAGCTTCGATCAAGGCGCGTACACGGTGCAGGGCATCGCCGTCGTAGTGAACCCGCGCAACATGAGCATGAACGACTGAGGTGACTTATGGCAGAGAAGACATGCGTATTTCGCCGGGAAAGAACGAGCAGGGAAAGGCGCGGCCGCCGCTCCGCGGCGCGGCGCCGCGGCGGTGAGCGCGGCATCGCCTTGGTGGTCGCCCTGCTTCTCTTGTCGCTGATGAGCGTGTTGGGAATGCTTATGATGGTGTCGGTGAACTCCGACACGCTGATCAACGGGTTTTACGGCAACTATCGGGGGTCGTTCTACGCGGCGGATTCCGGACTGAATATCGCCCGGCAGCAGATTGGCGCCCAGCTCGAAGCGGCTGTGAATATGACTCCCTGCGCCGCCTGGGGAACGGGCGCGGCTACCGGCTGCACCTCGGCGCCGCTTACGGCCTCCACCGCCGCGTCCACGGCCTTGGGCGGCATGCAGGGCCAGTATGCCGGTTTTACATCCTTGAATGTCGGCCAAGCGGCGGGTTCCTGGGGCGGCAACTTCGAGGTCGCCAATAACGGAAGCTGCAGCAACAGCGTCACGGCGGCCAATGGCTATCCGCAAACCACCGTAAACGGCACAGGCCAGGTGACCGCGTACGTATATCAATTCAATTACCAGTTGTGCGTCCTAGGCCAGGCACAGGGGTTGCAGCGGGTGGCCACGGCCGAGACCGGCAGTATCAAGCTCAACATTCAGGCGCAGACGGCGACTACCCAGCAGACGGTCTCCAGCTTCGCGAATTTCGGCGCCTTTCTGGGAAACTATCCCCCGGGCCTCGGCCCCCTGATTCCGGGAACCATGGCCGGCCCCATGTACGCCATTGGCCAATGGCAATTCGAAACCGGCGGGGCCTATATCTTTACCGACCCGGTATCGCAGACGAATGCCGACGCCGGTTATTGGTTTGGGGGGGACTACATTCAGTCGCCGACCACCAGTTATACGCATGGGGGACAGACCATAGCGCCTACTTTCGAGCAGGGCTTGCAGTTGGGACAGGCGACGGTGCCGCTGCCGAGCAACAATTTCAGCCAGGAATGGGCCGTGCTGGACAGCATGGGATGCGGGGAGGGCAGTAACGTCTGCGGAAGTCCAACCAGTCCGGCACCGCCGGCGGTCACCAGTGCCAATCTCAACGCCAAACTCAAGAACATCAGCGGCGCCGCCTATCCCTCGGGCGGCACGACTTCAGGAGTTTATGTGCCGTATACCTGCGCTTCCGGGAGCTGTACTCTCAATGGCGGCGGATTTTACGTGGAGGGCAACGCCGGGCTTAAACTGACGGCCGGCGCCGATTCGGCCGGCAATCCGACCCAGGTGTACACCATTACTCAGGGCAACACCACCACTACAATCACCACCAACATCAATTCCAATACGACGACCGTGCAGTCCGGCACTACGACCCTGACTTTGGGGGGAGTTCCTGAGAGCCTGGTGACCGGCTCGGCCCAAGCCGCCACCATGGTTTACGTGAATGGAACCGTTAGCAGCCTGACCGGGCCGGGCCAGGGTGTGGCAGCGATCAACGATTACTCTCAAGTCTCGGTCGCGTCCGCCGGCAATGTCGATATCACCGGCGATATTGTCTATAAGCACGAACCGGTCACCTTGGATACCAACAATGTCTTGGTTCCGGGGAACGATTACAACCAGGTGTTTGGGGTTTTCACGGCGACGGGAAACATAAACTTGGCCAGTCCCTATTCGAACCATAATCTGGAAGTCGATGGCGCCCTGGCAGCCATTGGGAGCAATTGCGCCTCTAATTCGTGCGGCTTCACGGTGAGCGGCTACATCAATACCTTCAACAATGTGGGCGGCCAGATTCAGTACAACATCTTCGGCGCCGACATGAGCACCGAAAACACCTACTTCGACCGCCGGTTTACGTCGAAGCAAAATTTCGCTCCACCCTTTTTCCCGGGCACACAGCTTCCGCAGGTGGACATTACCAACGCCCTGACGCCGAGCGTAACGGTACAGGCGCCGCAACGCATGAGTTGGGTCACCTCTCCCCAATAACCGGGCACTTACGGGTGGCTGGCCGTCAGCCGCTGGCCAACGAGGCCGGTGCTTCCGGCCGGCCGCCCGCCCGCATTCTTTGCCATCCACTTTGCGCAGCGGCCGGCGCCAGGCGGTAAGGCGCCCCGGCGCATCCCGGAACCGTCATGGCGGCGATGGCGGAAGCATCTCGTAATAGTCTTCGAGCAGAGTTCCGCCGGCGGGATCAAAAATGGCGAACCGCCCCAGGCGCCACCGTTGCAAGCGATACTTAAGCGACGTAGCTAACACGGCGAAGCCGTATTTCACGCTGCGCCGGAAGTTGATGGAAGAGGCTTCCGCGAAATACCGGGCCGGGCAAGAGATTTCGCCAATGCGGAAACCGAAGTAGATGGCTTGGGCTAGAACTTCATTATCGAAGGCAAAATCGTCGGTGTTCTTTCCCAGGGGCAGCCGTTCCAGGAGTTCCCGCGTGAAAGCCCGGTAGCCGGTGTGGTATTCGGAGAGCTTGACATTCAGCAGCAGGTTCTCGATCAACGTGAGGCAGCGGTTCGCCACGTACTTATAAAGGGGCATGCCGCCCCGCAATGCTCCCGTTCCCAGGATGCGTGAGCCCAGCGCCAAGTCGTACTCGCCAAACGCCAGCATGCCGGCCAGCGAGGCTACCAGCCGCGGCGAGTACTGGTAGTCGGGGTGGAGCATAACCACAATATCGGCGCCGCGGCACAGGGCCTCGCGGTAGCAGGTTTTCTGGTTCCGGCCATATCCCAGGTTCTGCTTGTGCTGGAAGGTGACAATACCCAGCTTTTGCGCCAAGGCTGCGGTGGAGTCGCTGCTATGGTCATCCACCAAAATGACGCCGTCCACCATGTCAAAAGGGAGTTCTTGGTAAGTTTGGGTGAGGGTGCGCTCGGCATTGAATGCCGGCATGATGACCCATATCTTCCTTCCGTTCAGCATCTGCTTCCGCCGTGCGCTTCCCTGAAGGCAAGATAGTGCCTTTTCCCGGAAATCACAAACCGCTTTCGGCAAAGCGCCGTGGGCCGCCGGTCATTGGCCCCAGGCAGCGTGGGCCGGCAACCGGGGAATTCCTTCCTGCTACTTCGTGGTTGCCTTCGCCATCTCAAATTTGCTCCAATCGACGCCCCGCATATCGCCTTTTTGCAGGAAGGCGCAGTGGAAAGCAAAGGCAGCGTTGAGCGTGTGAGGAGTGTGACCGCCGGCTACCATGTCAAGATAGTCGCGCAATTCCTGCCGGAAGTCAGGATGCGCGCAGTTGTCGATAATGAGCCGCGCCCGCTCGTTGGGTGACTTGCCCCGCAGGTCGGCTATCCCGTTCTCGGTGGCCACAATTTGCACCGAGTGTTCGCTGTGGTCCATATGGCTGACCAGCGGCACGATGGTGCTGATCTTGCCGTTCTTGGCCGTGGAAATACAGGTGAAGATGGAGAGATAGGCATTGCGCGTGAAGTCACCGGAGCCGCCGATCCCGTTCATCATCTGCCGGCCCATAATGTGGGTACTGTTCACATTGCCAAAGATGTCTACCTCGATGGCGGTATTGATCGAGATGAGGCCGAGGCGGCGGACCAATTCCGGATGGTTCGAGATTTCTTGTGGCCGCATGAGAATGCGGTTGCGGAACCAGCCCAGCTCGGCATAGAGACCCTGCAGGGCCGGAGGGCTCAAGGTCAACGCGCAGGTGCTGGCGAAAGGCACGCGTTCTTCGCGCAGCAGGGCCAGCGCCGAATCCTGGAGCACTTCGGTGAACATGTTGAACGGAGGAATCTGGGGATGCCGCCCCAGCGCGCCCAGGATGGCATTGGCGATATTGCCGACCCCGGACTGAATGGGCAGGAAACCCTTGGGCACCCGGCCGGCCTTGATTTCCAGGGCCAAAAATTCCGCCACCCGCTGTCCGATAACGCCAGTTTCCGGCGTGGGCGCGTTGTAATCGCTGGTCTCGTCGGGCGCATCGGTTTTCACCACGCCCACAATCTTCGCCGGATCCACGTACACAATGGGCGAGCCTATGCGGTCGGAAGGACGATAGATGGCAATTTCGCGGCGCGCCGGCGGGTCGGCGGGTTCGTAGATGTCGTGCATCCCCAGCAGGCTGGGAGGGTGATAGGCATTCAGTTCGACCAGGATCTTTTCCGCCTTACTGCAGAAAGTGGGTGCGGCGCCCACGGATGAGGTGAGCACGATGCCCCCGCCGGCGGTCATGTCGCAAGCCTCCACCACGGCCCAGTGCACCGGACCGAGGAAACCATAGCGCACGGACTGCGGCATCAGCGACAAGTGCATGTCGAAGAAGCGCGTTGCTCCGGAGTTGATGCTGCGCCGCAAGGTGGGGTCCGACTGATAAGGGGTGCGGAAGCTGATCGCGCCGGCCTTGGCCAAAGCGCCGTCCAGCGATTCGCCGGTGGAAGCGCCGGTAAGCACGCCAATCTGAAATTCGCGCCCGGCCGCGTGCTCCACTTCGGCGCGCCGCGCCAGGGCCAAAGGGATCGCCTTGGCAGCGCCCGCCGGGGTAAACCCGCTAAAGCCTACCGTCTGGCCATGCTGGATCAGTGCCGCCGCTTCCCCGGCGCTCATGATGGTAAAGGGATGACTCATGGGAAATGTTCTCCGCCGCGCCGCAAACCGCGGCCGTGCGCTCTACTCAAATTCGATCAAGATTTGGTTGACTTTTACGGCATCGCCCTGGCGCACCCTTACCGTCTTCACCTTGCCGGCCGAAGGCGCCATGACATTGGTTTCCATCTTCATGGCTTCCAGGACGATCAGCAAATCTTCGGCCTGGAGCTGTTGTCCGGGTTGCACGTTAATCCGGGTGACCAGACCGGCTACGGGACTGCGGCACACCTTGTCCTCGTCGACTCCGGTTTCGGTGCCGGCGGCCGCCGCGGAGGCGGAGGGAACCGGCAGGGAGACCGTATGAATCGTGGTGGGCGCGGGCTGCGGGATATAGTCCCGGTACTTCGGCCCGGTATCCTCTTCTATCGCCTCGACCTCCACCTCGTACCGCTTGCCATCAATACTGATCTCAAGTTTCACTCTCGTGCTCCTCTGTCAACTTTAGCGTCCGCGGATGTTGTGCGATGCCTGCACAAATACCCGTCCCTGTTGCGCCCAAGGGTTCACGATCTCGTAGGGGGTCTGCAACATGCGCGCGGAACGGACGCGGACCTTCTTGCCCAAAAACGCGGTGACCGCCGCGGCGATCAGTACCAGAACGTCGTCGCTGACGGGCGCGGCCGGCGGCGCGGCAACGGCCGGAGCGGGCCCTTGATCCGGTAGGACCGGCGCAGGCGCCAGCCGGGCGGAGAGCACGTCCAGCTTGGCCTGAAACTCGGCGCGCAAGCCGGCGGCCGTCCGCGCGGCACGCGAGCGCGCCAGCCAATAACCGGCCAGGCAACCGATAGCGGCAGCGATTCCGCCGGTCACCCACGCGGTGAGCCCCGGCGGCTGCGAACCCAATAACGTCATCATCTCCACCTCCGGCGCTCACAGGGGAATCAGCCCGTGCTTTTTGGGCGGCCGCAATTCCCGTTTCGCGTGCAGGGCTTCCAGGGCGCGGGCGATGTACGGACGGGTTTCGGCCGGCTCGATAATATCGTCCACCAGCCGCCGGCCCGCGGAAACATAGGGCGTGGCGAAGGTCTCGCGATAAAGCTCGATGAGTTCGCGGCGGCGCGCGGCCTTGTCTTCGGCGGCATCGATCTCGCGCCGGAAAACAATCTCGGCAGCGCCCTCGGCGCCCATGACGGCGATTTCCGCGGTGGGCCAGGCCACCACGCGGTCGGCGCCCAAGTCCCGGCTGCACATGGCGACATATGCGCCGCCATAGGCCTTCCGCACCACGACGGTGATTTTGGGCACGGTGGCGGCGGAATAGGCAAACAGCATCTTGGCGCCGTGGCGGATGATGCCGCCGTACTCCTGCTGCACTCCCGGCAGAAAGCCGGGGACATCGACGAACGTGACCAGCGGGATATTGAAGGCGTTGCAAAAACGAATGAAGCGCGCGCCTTTGTCGGCGGCGTTGATGTCGAGAGCGCCGGCCAGCACCAAGGGCTGGTTGGCGATGATGCCGATCGACCGTCCCTGCAACCGCCCGAAGCCGATGATCAGGTTGGGCGCGAAGCCCGGCTGCACCTCCAGGAAGTCGTTGTTATCAACCATGCGTACGATGACGGCGCGCATGTCGTAAGCGGTCTTGGCGTCCACCGGGACCAAGTCATTGACCGCCGGGTCCGCTTCCGGAGGAGGACCGGGCGCCAGCCGCGGCGGGTCTTCCATGTTGTTGGCCGGCAGAAAACTTAGCAGGCGGCGGCAAATGTAGATGGCCTCGGGGTCGTCCTGAGCCACAAAATGCACCACGCCGGAGTTGTTCATCTGCGCCGCGGGCCCGCCCAATTCCTCGGCGCTGATGACCTCGCCGGTCACCTGCTTGATGACCTGGGGCCCGGTAATGAACATCTGGGCTTGCTTGGTCTGGATAATGAAGTCGGTCAAGGCCGGACTATAGGCGGCGCCGCCGGCGCAAGGCCCGCAGATGAGGGAGATCTGCGGAACCGTCCCCGAAAGCATAACGTTGTTGTAGAAAACCTGGGAATAACCGGAGAGGCTGTCGATGCCCTCCTGCACGCGCGCCCCGCCCGAATCGTTGATCAGGATGAAGGGGCTGCCCGTCTTCAGCGACAACTGCATCATTTCGACGATCTTTTCGCAATGCACCTGGCCGGCCGCGCCGCCGGCTACGGTGAAATCCTGGCTGGCCATATGCACCAGGCGGCCATCGATGGCGCCTACTCCGGTAACGATCCCGTCGGCCGGCAGTTCCTTGCCTTCCATGCCGAAGTAGGTGCAGCGGTGCTTGGCGAAAAGGCCGATCTCCTGGAAGCTGCCCCGGTCGAGCAATTGCTCCACTCGTTCGCGGGCGCTCAATTTGCCGCTGGCATGCTGCTTTTCGAGGCGCGCTTTGCCGCCCCCGGCCTGGATCTGCGCGCGTTTTTCCCGAAGCGCGCCGATGCTTTCCGCCATGCTCTGTTTCTTTTGCTGGGTTCGCGTGCTCATGCTCTCTCCACCTGATTGCCGGGAATAACTCTCAGCCGCCGGGGGCCACGGTAACCTTGTGCTCGCGGCCATTCAAAGTCACTACGTAACTGACCGGGGATGGCAAATTCGAAGCGGCCGGGGCGGGCGCCGCCGGGCCCGCGCCCGCCGCCGCGGCCTGCTCCGGACTGGCCGGAGCCTTGCCCAGATTCTTGGGGCCTTCGGCGCGCGTCTTGAAAAACTTGGGCGCTACCTGCGGGAACATCGCGTAGGTAAGCACATCTTCGTCGCTGCCGTTGCAACCTTCCAGCGCCAGGGCCTGGGAACGCAACTGGTCCCATTCCGGCTTCAGCAAGTCCGCCGGCCGGCAGGTAATGGGCGGCTTCTTGGCGTGCTCGGCGGCGCGCTTGAGCACTTCCGGGTTCTTCTCGCCGAGGGTAGAACCGTAGTAGCCCAGCATCAGGTCCGCAAATTCGCCGGTCAGGACCTTGTACTTGCCCATGAGCACGTTGAATACCGCTTGCGTGCCTACGATCTGGCTGGAGGGCGTTACCAGCGGGGGATAGCCCGCGTCCTGGCGGACGTTGGGCACTTCGTCCAGCACTTCCTGAAGCCGGTCGCCCGCGCCCTGGCCCTTCAGTTGGCTTTCCATATTGGAGATCATGCCGCCGGGAATCTGGCTCTTGAAGATTTCCGTGTCCACCCCGGTATACTCGCTCAGGAACTCGCGGTAGCGCGGACGTATGCCCGCAAAGTAACGCTTGACGCGAAGGATGCGTTCCAGATCGAGGCGGGTTTCGTAGCCGGTGCCTTCCAGTGCCTCCACCAGGCTTTCGGTGGGATTGTGGCCGGAGCCGAGGGAGAGCGAACTGACGGCGGTGTCCACGATGTCGCAGCCGGCTTCGATGGCCTTCAGGTAAGAGAGCAAGGTGACGCCGGTGGTGGCGTGCGCATGCAGATGAACCAGCATGCTCTGGCCGCAGGCCGCTTTGATGCCTTTCACCAGGTCGTAAGCGGGCTGCGGCTTCAGCAGCCCGGCCATGTCCTTGATGCAGATGGAATCGCAGCCCATCTCCTGGAGCTGCTTCGCCATGTTGACGAAGGCTTCCAGCGTGTGCACCGGGCTGATGGTGTAGCAGATCGTCCCTTGCGCGTGCTTGCCGGCCTTCTTGACCGCGGCGATGCTGGTCTTCACGTTGCGGATATCGTTCAGGGCATCGAAGATGCGGAAGACGTCCATGCCGTTATCCGCGGCCTTGCGCACGAAATGCTCGACCACGCCGTCTTCATAGTGGCGGTATCCCAGCAGATTCTGCCCGCGCAGCAGCATCTGCAAGCGGGTGTTGGGCAACAGCTTGCGAAAGGTCCGCAGACGCTCCCAGGGATCCTCGTTCAGGAACCGGATGCAAGCGTCAAAGGTTGCCCCGCCCCAGCACTCCAGCGACCAATAGCCGGCCTGGTCGAGGTCTGCGCAGGCGGGAACCATATCTTCCATGGCCATGCGGGTGGCCAATAAACTCTGGTGGGCGTCGCGCAGGATCAAATCCGTGATCTCAACAATTCTTGGCATGGTTCACCTGTCTGGCTTCGTCCCTGGGGATGCTGAATGAAGTAGGCCCTACTACTGGTTGAAAGGACCGCTACCCGGAGCACTCACGTACGACGAACTTCAACTTTTAAGTCTACAGGAGCACGGCCCCCGAAGCCAAACGAAACGCGAAGCGGCCAGGTTACCAATGGTTTGCCGCGAAGACGAAAAGGGTTGCACGTTCGGCGGAAACAGCACCAGGCAACGAGCGCCGGGCACCAGGCCGGTAAGCGGCAATTGGCGACCGGCTGGCAAACGAGGCCGGTCTGACGCGCTCGGCGTACATGGTGCAGTCCGCGCTCCACCGCGATCCGCAACGCCGGAAACGCCCCGCCGCTGTTCCCCAGCCGCCGAAGAAAGCGAAGGTGCGCCACCGGGCCGGCTAGAACGCCGGCGGGGCGGGCGGCCGCTGCGGTATTTCTTGCGGCATGAAACCAAACGTAACCATACTTGCGTTTAGTGTCACTATATGAAGCGGGGGTTTCATTTGGTACAAGGGCGATCTTGGCTGAAAACCCCCACTCTTTAGCTAAAACGGGGAGATTGACCTGCTGGCCGAAGACCGAAGGCCGACGACCGAGAGCCGAATGGTAGGGGCGGCAGGACTCGAACCTGCGACCCTCTGCTTAGAAGGCAGATGCTCTATCCGCCTGAGCTACGCCCCCATTCCCCGCGGTACACGAGAAAATCCCCGGTTCCACTCGACGATCTTAATTGTATATCCGCCGCGGTTTAGACGAATTCCAGCCCGAGCGAGCCATCGCGCAAATAAACAACTCTTACCTGGAATCTGTTCTTCTGGTTGCCCGCCGTTTCGACCACGCTGACCGGGAAGCGCTCGCCCGGCGTGAATCTTGCGCCCGCATTTTCCAGCCGGATGGCCATGCCGCCGCCGCCCGCCACCGTCACCAGGCCCAGGCGGCCGCCATTCTCGTGGTAGGCAATGGTTTCGTCGGATACCGGGCGCCGTTCGAAGCGGCGGCGGTTCGTATACTTCGTCTCTTTTGCGCCGGCGGCTTCGCTTTCGTTGCCAGCGGTTGGCATCACTGTACCCTCTTTCCCGGCACGATTCCGGGAACTCACAGGATTACCTTACACCTGAGCCGGCTGTGCCGTCATCCCAATGCCAGCCGCAATCCCGCCGGGGAGAATTGTTCCGGAGGCGTGCCATTTTCGCATGCAACCTAAAATGGTCCGGACTATTTTACGATCCGCGCGATCATGGTCCGGCCAACGGCAGCTCCGTCCAAACCTTCTGAGTCAACGGTTGTGAGCGGCGTGCAGTGTGAATTCCCGGCTACCGGGCGGCCGGCCGGCTCTGCGCGACCTTCACGCCACTCAGGCCGCTGGCATACCGCACCAGGCCGCGATAGAGATACTCGGCAATTCTCTGGCGGTATTCCGGCTGGCGCAGCCTGCGCTCGTCGGTGGGGTTGGAGAGAAAGGAAATCTCCGCCAAAATGGAAGGCATATTGGCGCCAATCAGGACGATGAACGGCGCCTTTTTTACGCCCCGGTTGTGGATGGCGGGCGACTTGGCGGAGAGCCCGGCCCACAGCGATTTCTGCACGTCGGCGGCAAACTCCCGGGATTCCTCGATCTTGTCCTTCAAGGCAATCTTTTTCACCAGGTCCTGCAAATCGTGGATCGAGGTTTGCGAAACCGCGTTTTCCCGGGCGGCAACCTCCAGCGCGTCCGGCGAAGAGGTGAAGTTCAGATAGTAGGTCTCGACGCCCCGGGCGGAAGCATCGCTGCTGGAATTGGCGTGGATCGAGATGAACAGGTCTGCCTGGTTCTGGTTGGCAATGGCGGTGCGCGTCTCCAGCGGAACGAAAGTGTCATCCTGGCGCGTGTATACCACCTCCGCGCCCAGTTTCGTTTCCAGCAACTTTCCTAGACGAAGGGCCACATCCAGCGTCAGGTCTTTCTCCTGCATTCCGCCCGGGCCGATGGTGCCGGTATCGTGGCCGCCGTGGCCGGCGTCCACCACTATCCGGCTGATCTTCAATCCCAGGACGCGGGTGAGGGAACGCCCGCCATCAGCCGTGGGCTGGGCCTCGTGGATATCACTCGCGGAAGAACGCTTGGAGCGGGGCAGCGTGGCCCGGGGCGAAACCGACTCAAAAGTGGGCCCAGTGGTCGGCGCGGAAGTCTTCAAATCCGGAGGATTCAGACGCGCCAGAGTTGCGGCATCCGTGGCGCCGGCATCGCCGTTGTCCTTTCCCGCGCTGCTATCCGGCTTGAGGGCCGCGGGCGAGGGGACCGGTTCCGGTGCGGGTTTTCCATTTGCGGATGCCGGAATGGCGGCCGGCACACTCGCGGAAGTTGCCGCCGCCGATTGCGGGGAGACGTTTTCTTGTCCGGTTTGCCCGCCGGCGGGCTTTCCCGGGTTTTCGGCGGGTCCCGCCACGGGCGGGGCGGAAGACGTTTTCTGGGCTACGGAAGGACTTTTGCCGGTCGCCGAGCCGGCATCGGGCGAGTGCGAGGCGGCCGGCGCTGACGTGCCGCGATGTGCGGCCTCGGCCACGCTTTTCTCCGGTGCGCTGCCCGGAGAAATGGCAGACGCAGGCTTAATCGGTGCTTCAGATTTCAGCGGCGAGGTAGTGCCGTCGGCCGCCCGGGCAGAGAGCGCCGGCGCCGCCGCCGGCGCAGAGGCCGGCGGCGCGTTTGCCGGAGATGGCGCTGCCCCCTTCGCTTGTGCCGTGGCGTGGCGAGCGCCGGCCCGGCCATGAATATCGATAATCAAACGATACGGATTGGGCAGGAAGAACGCGGAATAATCCGAAATGTCGTCCACTTCCAGCACCACCCGCGTCATGTCCTTTTGATATTGGGCCACGCGGATTTTCCGCAGCAATCCGTCTTGCACCTCGAAGCTCCGGCCCATCAAGGCAGCCGACAGCTTCGTGCCCCGCAGGTCAAAGAAGATTCGGTCGGGCTTAGGCACTCGCCCCGCCTGGTATTCGACCTCCGTTTCCAAGTCAATGGCCACGCGCGTGTAGTCGGGCGCGGACCAGTGCCGGATTCCCGTCACCATCGGCAACACGCCGCTGTTGGGCGCGACCGCCGGTTTCTCCGGCTGGCCGCCGGCCGCCGGCCGCTGGCTCCCCGCCAAGGAATCGCCAGCCGTCTCCGGCTTGCGGGAACCCGGAGACAGGGTATGGGAGACGCTCTGGGGATGCTCCAGTTCCTTGAGCGCGGCGCGCGCCTCGTCCGCCATCGGACTGGCGGGATAACGTTTCAGAAATTCCCGAAAGGTTGCTAGGGCTTGGCTGCGGTCGTTAAGGTCGTCCCGGTAAATCTCTCCGATGGCAAACAGCGCTTGAACACGGTACCTGCTCCCCGGATACTCGCGGCGCAGAAACTCGTACTGCCCGATGGCGTGCTGGGCGATCCTGGCGTCGCCGAACTGGCGGCCGCTTTCGGCGAGCAATTCGGCCACCGCGGTTACCGCGCTATCGGCCCGGCTCGAGGTGGGCGCCGTGTAATAAACCTGGCGATAGGCGCCCACGACCTCCTGATAGTCGTGGCGCGTGCGCTGCTCCGCCGGACGGCGGTTCAATTCCTCCCGCATCCGCTCGGCTTCTTCAAACTGCTTCCGGGCCCATTGTTTTTTCTCCGCCACACTACGGGCGGAAACCGGCAACACCAGCGCCAACAGAAGCCAGCCGGCGGCGATGCATTTCATCCCCCGCATTGGGCCCCGAACAGACAAACTCTCCACCTAGCTTATCATCGCGCGGAAGACGGAATTTGTAATCGGGAATTCTTACTTATCATTGCCATGAGCGATACCTGGCGGACCGGCGCGGGAGGCCGGTTCACTCGTTCGTCATGGTGATCACTCCGTGGGGGTCGCGGAATACCCGGATGCGGGCCGCGCCCGGCCGCGGCGTAAAACTCAGAAACAGGGGCAGCGGTCCGCCGTGCGCATACAGGTTGGTAATCTGTTTGACGTAGTTGGCGGTCTCGGGAATGGCCGGCACGCCATTGTAGCGGGCCACCGCGGTTTCTCCGGCGTTGTAGGCGGCCAGAGAAAGCCTGACGTTACCGCCATAATTATCCAGCAGGTTTCGCAGGTGACGCACCCCGGCATCCACATTTTCGTTGGGGTCGAAGGGATGGCTTACGTCGAGGCGGCGCGCTGTTGCCGGCATGAGCTGCATCAGGCCCATGGCCCCCTTTTTGGAGACGGCGTGGGGATTGAAATTCGACTCCACTTTGATCATGGCGCGCACCAGATTGGGGTCCACCTGGTGCCGGGCCGCCGCCCGCTCAATCGCCTCGTCGATTTCTTTCGGGCCGACCAGATACCTCGCGTTCGCCGGCCAGGAGCCGGAATGTCCGTTGCGCGCGGGGGTGCTGACCGCCGTTGGCCGCTCGCCGGCCGCCGGCGTTTCCCGGCGCAATTCCGCCGATGCCGCCGGGTTTTGGGACTTCCCGCGCCGTGCGGGGGAAGGTTGGGAAGCCGCCTGCGGCATTGCTTCCGGCGGCTTCCGCGTTCTGGTCTGAGAAGCGGTTTTTTCCTGCACGTAATCCATCACTTCGGCGGCGGCATTGCGGGCTGCCTGCATGGCGGAAGGACTGGGCGGCGGCACCGGTTTCCATTGCTTCTCCTTGTTGCTCCAGTACACCAGATCACTCGTGCGCTGAGGCATGGATGCCGCGGTCTTTGCCGGGTTTGGCGCCGGAGCGTTGACATATACGGTGCGCCCGCGCTCGTCTTGGATCGCCATGATGCCGTCCAGCGGGCGCGTGGCGGCCGGAGCGGTGGCACGCTGGGCGGACACCCCGGCCGCCCCGGTAGCTGCCGATGGCTCGACCCCCCCGGGGCCAGCCTCAGCCGCTCCGGCGCATAGGGCGCCTGCCAGCACGAAGGCCAGCCACCAGCCGCAAGCTGCAAAACCGCTATGCGGGATGGAGGGCCTATCGTAGGGCGTGGGATTCGCGGCTTGGGGCCCGGAGCCAGAGTTCATCCGTGTATTCCGCGGCAGAGGCAGCCGTTGCTCGACCTTGTCCAAAGTATTCAGATTATAGGGTGCGCTGATATCCGTCACAATCACGCAATGCGTTCCCGGCTCACGGAAGGGAAGGACCGCAAGTGTCCCAAGGTAACCCGGACCAGGGAGCAGGCTAAGGCATAGCCAGCCGCGCCGCTTCTTCTTCTCCGGCAATGCCGCCGCTAACATACGGCAGCGAAGGTGGGGCGCTGCCGCTTGCCTGCGGGCTTGCCTGATGCCCTAACGGCGAGCGTCCCCCGCCCCACGCCGCTCTATTGCGAAGGTCTCCCGCCGCTGCGTCCTCCTCCAACTTGAACCGGCTCACATGTTCCTGGAGGGTTAACGCGAGGCTCGAGAGTTCCTGGCACGCTTTGGCGGCCTGCTGGGTGCCGGAGGCGGATTCGTGCGCTACTTGCGTGATGGTCTCAATGCTGCGGCCGATCTGCTCGGTGGCGCTGGACTGTTCCGTGGCGGCGGTGGCGATCTGGGCGACCATATCGCCCACCGTCCGCGCAGCCGCAATGATTTCCGAAAGCGACCCTCCCGCCTGGGTAGTCATTTCCAAGCCCGTTTTTACCCGATCGGTACTGGCTTGCATGTTCTCGACTGCCGTTTGGGTCCCCTTCTGAACGGCTTCGATGGTGTGGGAAATTTCCTTGGTGGCGTGCGTGGTGCGCTCCGCGAGTTTGCGCACTTCGTCGGCCACCACCGCGAATCCCCGGCCTTGCTCGCCGGCGCGCGCCGCTTCAATCGCGGCATTGAGGGCCAGCAGGTTGGTCTGGTCGGCGATGTCGTCGATCACCCCGATGATCTTTCCAATCTGGTCGGAACTCCTTCCCAGTTCTTGAATCTTGCCGGCGCTGGCGCCGACGGAATCGGTCATGGCGCGCATGCTGGCCATGGCCTCGTCCACGATCTTGCCGCCCTGCTCGGCCGTCTTCGCGGCCTGCTTAGCGGCATCGGCGGCTTTGTTCGAGTGGTTCGAGACCTCCAGAACGGTAGCGGACATTTCCTGGATGGCCGTCGCCACTTGGCTGGCCTGGTCGCTTTGCGTGTGGGCGCCTTGTGCCACCTGGTTGGAGGCCGCCGAAATTTCATCGGCGGCGGTCGCCAGCGCTTGCGCGCTGGACTCGATGGAAAGCATCATGCTGCGCAAACTGCTCTGCATGCCATTCATCGCGGCGGCCAGACCGGCCAATTCGTCCTGCGAATCAACCGGCAGTTGGCGGCCGCGGAGGTCGCCTGCGGCTATGGCTTGCGCCCGCTCTGCCAAGTGGCCCAGCATTCCGGCGATTCTTCGGCTGCTTACCACGGCTACGCTCAGTCCCACAAGCGCTGAAATCACCGCGCCGAGGACCAGCCCCAGCTCCGCCGAACTCTTCGTCTCCTGGATATGCTTGCTCTGTGCTTGAACTACGTTCAGGATGCCGCCGGCGAGTTCCAGGTTGACCTTCCGGATGGCATTGGCGGCGTCGTTGGCCTTCCGGCTTAGCTCCACCGCCGTTTCATCGGAAATACCGGCGCTTGCGGTTCTTTCAATTTCTTCCTGCGCGTGTTCAAATTCCTGCAAGGCGCTGGCGGATTCCGCAACCAGTTCCCGGTTGTGGGGGTCGATAAAGTTCTTCGCCAATTCCCGGAGCTCCGCCGAATTCTTTTCCAAGCGCGCCACTTGTTCCTGGCGCTCCTGTTTCATCTGCGCTGCCGCCTCGGGATTATTGCGCACCACCAGCAAGTGACCCAACGCGGCGTTGGCGCGGTTGGTTGCCGACCGGAAATCGTAGCTGGCGCGCAGGGCAGGCACCCTCACGCTAAAGAAGGAGTCTTCAATGCTTCCCAGCTCCTCCAGCTTGACGTAGGTGATCACGGTGCACACCGCGTAAATCGATAACACCAGGCCAAACGTAAGCATCAGCTTCTTGCCAATCGTCACTTGCCTTACCTCCAGGCGCCAAGCGAGCGCTTCGTTCTGTCTGGGGGAAAACAGACGAGCGCATCCAGGTCAACCGGCGCTCCTTATTAGCATCGGTTAATGCAAGGGAAAACTTTATAAGTCATTGATGGTCAAGAAGTAGTCGTGCTCCTAGGCGTTGATCCGCGAAGCTCAAGGTCGATTTGCGGGCCAGATTGAGGAGGCCGGGACTAGTCGTGCACGCCGTCCATGAAGGCGCGCAGCTTGCGGGAGCGCGACGGATGGCGCAGCTTGCGCAATGCCTTGGCTTCAATTTGCCGGATGCGTTCGCGGGTGACGGCAAAGGACTGGCCCACTTCTTCCAGCGTGTGCTCGGAGCCGTCCTCAAGTCCGAAGCGCATCTTGATCACTTTTTCCTCGCGCGGCGTGAGCGTGCGCAGTACTTGCGCGGTCTGTTCCTTCAGATTGACGTTGATCACTGCCTCGGCCGGCGAGACCACGGCGCGGTCCTCGATGAAATCGCCCAGGTGCGAATCTTCCTCTTCCCCAATCGGTGTCTCCAGGGAGATGGGTTCCTGCGCGATCTTCAGCACCTTGCGCACCTTGGCCACGGGAATATCCATGCGCTTGGCGATTTCTTCCGAGGTGGGCTCGCGGCCCAGTTCCTGCACCAACTGGCGCGAAGTGCGGATCAGCTTGTTGATGGTCTCGATCATGTGCACCGGAATGCGGATGGTGCGGGCCTGGTCGGCAATGGCGCGGGTAATCGCCTGCCGGATCCACCAGGTAGCGTAAGTCGAGAACTTGTACCCGCGGCGGTATTCGAATTTATCCACCGCCTTCATCAAGCCGATGTTGCCCTCCTGAATCAGATCGAGGAATTGCAGCCCGCGGTTGGTGTACTTCTTGGCAATCGAAACCACCAGGCGGAGATTGGCCTCAATGAGCTCGCGTTTGGCCTGCGACGCATCCATGTCGCCCTGGATGATGTCGCGCTGGGTGCGCTTCAGCTCGGCGAAACTGACGCCCGCTTCGGTTTCCGCCTTGTCCAGATCGGCGCGGATTTGGCGCACTTGCCGCCGCTGTTCTTTTTTCTGTTCTTCGTTGCGGCCGGCATCGATTTTCTTTTCCAGGTTCTGGGCTTGCCGGTCGAGGGCGCGCATCTGGTCCACCGTCTTGTTGACCCGCTCGATCAGCCGGTCGCGCTCGCGGTTGGTGAACCCCAGTTGGCGGATGATCCGCGAAATGTGGACGACCTCGCGGCCCAGCCCCCAGCGCGTGCGCCGCTGTTCGCGCGCCTTCCTCCGGTCTTTGGCGGGGGCCTCGCCGAGCTTCTCCTGCAACTGCATCGACTTGCGGTAGTGCTTGTGGAGCTGGTCGATGCGGCCGGTTACATCGCCCAGCCGGTACTGCAGAATTTCCTCGGTGATCTCCTCTTCGTCGAAGATCACCACTTCCTTGATGGAACGGAGCCCGCGCTTCAAGTCTTCGCCGGTGGCCAGAATCTCCCGGATCACGATGGGAGAGCGCGACAGCGCCTTCAAGACCCGCAGTTGCCCGCGCTCAATGCGCTTGGCGATCTCCACTTCGCCTTCGCGGGTGAGCAGAGGAACGGTGCCCATTTCGCGCAGATACATGCGCACCGGATCGTTGGTCTTTTCCAGGGCCCCGGGCGTCAGATCGAGTTCGAGATCTTCGCCGGCCTCAAGCTCCTGGTCGAACTTCTTTTCCAGCGCGGAGGAGGGCAGTTTCGCCGGACCCTCCAGCACGTCAATCCCTTGCGTGCCGATGGTGGTCAAAAGGTCTTCAATATCTTCAGGCGAATGAATATCGTGGGGCAGCAGATCGTTCACCTCGTTGTAGGTGAGATAGCCCTTTTCCTTGCCGGTATCGATCAGCTTTTTAATTTCGTCGAACTTGTCGTCAAGAGCCAAATCGGCAATACCTCATCTGCGGCGTCCTCGCCCCGGACGGCGGCACGTTGCGGCACGTTATGGGTGCGGCGGGAATTCTCTCGTCTGGTTTGAACCGGCCAAAACCTATTGATTTTAGCACAACGCGGCGCCGAATCCCAGAAGTGAAACCGCGCCACCATGCAAAATAGGATCGCAGCATTATGAGCCGTTTCTACCTTAAGTAGTTAGATGGCCGGCACGCACCCTTCGGTTCGGCAGGCCAGCCGAAAATGTTTCCCACGCAGCCCACAACTATATTAACATCAACAACTTGGGATGTACGAAGATGGCGCGGGCTAGGATTCAAGTTTCGCAAGAGCAAATTGCCGCCTTTTGCCGGCGGCACCATATCCGCAAGCTTGCCTTTTTCGGTTCCGTGCTGCGCGAAGACTTTCGTCCGGACAGCGATGTGGATGTGCTGGTGGAATTCGAGGCAGGGTTCGTCCCTGGCCTGGGATTTTTTTCCCTGGAAGAGGAGCTCTCGAAAATTTTGGGTCGGAAAGTCGATCTCAACACCTCTAGTTTTTTGAGCAGATATTTTCGCGATCAGGCGGTGGCGGAAGCCGAGGTTCAGTATGCCGCGCCATGAAGCGCTGGTGCGGTTCCGTAACATGTTGGATCATGCGCGCGAAGCTGTGACCATGACGGCGGGCAAGACGCGCGCGGACCTTGACCGCGACCGCAAGTTGAATCTTGCTCTGGTCCGGCTGCTGGAAGTGATTGGGGAGGCCGCCAGCAGAACCCCAGCCGAGGAACGTGGCCGGTATCCCGGCATTCCCTGGGGGAGATCATCGGATTGCGGAACCGGTTGATTCATGGGTACGATTCAGTCGACTTTGATATTCTCTGGCAGGTTGTCTCCCATGACTTGCCATCCTTGATTGCGACCCTCGCACAGATTGTGAAGGAATAGCCGTGGGAAATGCCGCGCCTATCAGCCTGCGTCCAGACTGGAGCGCCGGTCTGCGGCTCCACCGTCGCGGTATGATATTGCGGCGAGAGCCTGTTCCACCTCCAGCTTGCGTTTTCCGAGTTCCAGGGGGGTCGGGGTACTGGACTTCTGCAACTCTGCAATTTGCCTCGTAATGGCCGCCAGTTCGGTTCGAAGCGGGTGTGACCTTCGCAGAAAGGATATCTCTTGCCTGATCAGCTCCGGGGTCAAGCTTTCCTGGTATTGACGTTCCTGTTTGTCCGGAGACATCAGTATCGACGCGAATAATCTCGTCTCGGCTTCCGATAGGTCCAGCCGGTCGACGCTGAGGTCGTCCGCACGGACGAGTTTTGCTATCAGGGATCCAGCCGGAAGACCCTCAAGCATCTCCAGATCGGGACCGATTTCCTCCAAGGCAATTTGCCGAAGTTGCGAATGCACATCCTCCGCCAGCGCCCGAATCAACCGCCGCTCCAGTTGCCCAGCCTGCGGAAGAGGCGCCGTCTTCACCTGCTGCGCTCCCCGCGCTACCGCCACGTGCCGCAGCTCTTGCCGCAACACCGCGGAATCGATGGCCAGCTTTTGCGCAATTTCATTGGCCAGCTCGTCGCGCACGATGCGGCTGGGCACGCGCTGCACATGCGGCAGGAGAAAATTCACCGCTTTCACTTTGCCTTCCGGCGAGCGCGGAAAGTTCTTCTGGGCGCGCTCAATCAGATAATCGAAGTACTTGGGGGCCGCGCGCAGTTCGGCTTCGTAAGCCTGCCGGCCCTTATGGCGCACGAACAGGTCGGGATCATAGCCGGTTTCCAGGGTGACCACTTTGATTTGGAATTCCTGTTCCACCAGCATCGCCAGCGAACGCTCGGCCGCCGCCGCTCCCGCCGCGTCGGGATCGAAATTTACCACGATATTCTTGCTGAAGCGCGCCAGCAGCCGCGCCTGCGCTTCCGTGAAAGCGGTGCCGGAGGTGGCGATCACGTTATGCAGGCCGGCGGCGTACACCGAAATACAGTCCATCTGGCCTTCCACCAGGATGGCATGATTGAACTTGCGAATGGCCTCCTTGGCCTTATTCAAATTGAACAGCACGTGCGATTTCGAATAGATGGGCGTCTCGGGCGAGTTCAGGTACTTGGGTCCCGCCTTTTCGTCGCTGGCCAGCGTGCGCCCCGTGAAGGCAATTACCTTTCCCGCCTCGTTGCTGATCGGGAACATCACCCGATTGCGGAATTTGGCATACATCGTAGTTTCGCGTCCCCGGTCCCCTGTCCCCGGCACGCCGGGACCGGTTTCCTGTGGGGACGCCTCGGCGGGGGACGGGGGACGAGAGACGGGAGATGGCGGTTCGGCTTCCTTCCAGGAAAACAGCCCGCTGGCTTTCAGCAGTTCCTCGCTGAACTCGTGCCGCAGCGCATCGCGCAACAGAAATCCCGAATCCGGCGCGTAACCGATGCGGAACTCGCCGATCGTCTTGGCGTCAAGACCGCGGCCGGCCAGGTATTCCCGCGCATGGGCGGCCTCCGGGCGCCGCAACTGTTCCTGAAACCAGGCGCCGGCGCGCTCCTGAATATCGAGCAACGCGCCGCGCCGGCGCGCATCGTGCGCCTCGGCTTCGCTGCTGTAACTGATCTTCGGGACGGGTATGTCCAGCTTCTGCGCGATCAGCCGCACCGCTTCCGGGAAGGTGACGTTTTCCACCTTTTGCACGAACTTGAAAACGTCGCCCGATTCGCCGCAGCCGAAGCAGTGATAGAACTGCCGCGTGGCATGTACGGAAAACGATGGCGTCTTTTCCTGATGGAACGGACACAAGCCGCTGAAGTTCTGTCCGCCGCTCTTTTTCAGCTTGACGTAGTCGCTGATGATCCGGACAATGTCCGCCTGCTGCTTGACCGTGTCTGCGAAATCACCAGGATTGGTCACAACCTAACAGTCTGCGGCGTATTGCGGGCGTAGAAAAGCAAAAAAGCTCACTTGGCTTGTGGACGAGCTGTGGATAAACGAAATTATCTGTTGAAAACCTGGCGGCAGCTACCCCGGAATCCGGTTTCCCGAGGTTCAGCGGAACGGCCAGTGCATTTCGGAAGCGCAACCCTAATTGCTGTTGCCCCCGGTCTCCGCGGCGCGGAACTCGGGAATAACGATGGGAACCGGGGGGAGTTGCGGAAACTGCGAAGTGATGGCGGTCCCTCGCAGGGCGCTGGCGAATTCGCGCGACGGACTATAACTTTCGAACACCACGACGTGGAAAACGGGCTGCCGATGCTCTTCGATGGGCTCAATCAGGCCGGCTTCATGCAGCGGGAGGAAGTAGCTTTCCAGCCAGGCATGTTCCTTCCGCGTCATGCCGCGCTTCAGAATATCTACGGTGACGCCGGTCAAATGGGTTGAAGCGGTATCGCCTTCCTCGGGGGCGGCGTTGCCGTTCACGCGCCGCAGCTTCCTTTGCTGCTCGGCGGTGCGCACCAGCGAGGTGGCCACCAGCGGCTGGTGGAACTGATCGTAATAAGCTTCGCTCAAGTCCCGGAGAAAATCCCTGGTCCAAGGTTTGCAATAGCGCCGGTTCTCCGGCAGGTTGGAAGCCACGGTGAGGCTGCGCGTGTCGGGCACCGGGACCAGTTCCTGGGCCTGCTCGCGCGCCGCCAGCTCTTCCTCATCGGCAATGCGGGGCAGGGCAAGCTGATCGAGGTGCACATTTTCCCGCACCAGCATCTCGTGCGACCCGGCAAACATCGGATGCCATACGATCCTCCGCAGGCGCGCGGACATTTGATGGCGCGCATGCCGCGCCCGATGCCGGCGCCGGCTGGTGACGGCATTGCCCGTTGCCCCCAGAAGGCCAACCGCCACGATAACCAGAATTACACTCTTCCTCAACTTCGCTCCCGCGCCCAGGTCAGTCTTCCCCGGCGTAAATATCTTCTGCATTGTAGCCCGGAGCAGCGCAAAGGCAATTAGGTACTTTAGCCGGGGTACCAACACTCTTTAGTCGTTGGTCCTCGGTCGCCGGCCCCGGCGCGCCGTGGGTCCGACGCTGGCCGGAGATTACCTCTCGAACCGCCTGCCTTGTAGTTTCCTCCGCAACCTCTATCGCGCGCTAGGCGGGTTCTGCTGGCCGACGGCCGACGGCCGACGGCCAACGACCGACGACCTTCGCTAATCCCCGATCTTAATTCTTGTAGTTTCCCCTGCAACCTCTATCGCGCGCTACGCGGGCTCTGCTGGCCGACGTCCGACGGCCAACGACCTCCGCTAATCCCCGATCTTAATTCTTGTAGTTTCCCCTGCAACCTCTATCGCGCGCTACGCGGGCTCTGCTGGCCGACGGCCGACGGCCAACGACCTCCGCTAATCCCCGATCGTAATTCTTGTAGTTTCCCCTGCAACCTCTATCGCGCGCTACGCGGGCTCTGCTGGCCGACGACCGACGGCCAACGACCTCCGCTAATCCCCGATCTTAATTCTTGTAGTTTCCCCTGCAACCTCTATCGCGCGCTACGCAGGCTCTGCTGGCCGACGACCGACGGCCAACGACCTCCGCTAATCCCCGATCTTAATTCTTGTAGTGT
>Ga0326728_10003752_pt1 | contig 46292 bp, 30 predicted proteins | sample MB3enrmetagenome_FD_207602 | JGI IMG/M metagenome (GOLD analysis project Ga0326728, IMG submission 207602) | Lab enriched peat soil microbial communities from McLean, Ithaca, NY, United States - MB31MN | ecosystem: Environmental > Terrestrial > Soil > Wetlands > Peat | place: USA: New York...
ATCGCGTCCTGGCCTTCAAACGCGAAGGTCAACCGCCAGTTGCCGTTCACTCTCACCGACCAATGGCCTTTAAGATCGCCTCGCAAGAGGTGCAAATCCCACCCCGAAGCATTCATGTCGCTTGCAGTCCGTGCCCGGCTCAACTGAAAGAGCTGAACCGACAGCTTGGCGGCGTGGGAAGGCTGAATTCCGGCCTTGCTTCCGGTTGTGAAGAACTTCTCGATCCCACTATGCCGGAAGCTCTTGATCATGCGTATAGTGTGGCGCTCCACTTCTCACTTGTCAAGCAGCGCCTCTCCTTCTCCGCTTACCACGGTCACATCAGCCGCATCGCATCCACATCCACCACAACATTCCGCCGCGGCACGCCCGCCTTGTCTGCCTGATCCAGCATCTCCCGCAGCGCCACGTTCAGCGCCTTGCGCGAGTTCGACTTCAGAATCAGATGGAACCGGTAGACGCCCTTTATGCGCGCAATCGGCGCGGTGCAGGGCCCCAGAACCCGAACAGTGCCGCCGCTCTGGCTTTGGACGAGAGCTTTGCCAAGCACGGAAGCCCACCCGGCCGCCTCTTCGAGTTTCTCCGACTGCACCAGCACGTTGGCCAGCGCCGCGAACGGCGGATAGTGCATCATGCCCCGGTATTTCAGTTCCCTCTCTGCAAAGGCCGCGTAGTCGTGCGCCGATGCCGCCAGAATGGCGTAGTGTTCGGGATAATACGTCTGCACCACGACGCGTCCGGGCAGCTCTCCGCGGCCGGCCCTTCCTGAGACCTGCATCATCAGTTGAAAGACCCGCTCGGCCGAGCGAAAGTCCGGCATGGTCAGCGAGTGATCGCAGCCTACCACGCCTACCAGCGTCACTCCATGTATGTCGTGACCCTTGGCGATCATCTGTGTGCCCACCAGCAGATTGATCTCCCCCGAGTGCAGCCGCGCCAGCAGCCGTTCGAGATCGTAGCGGCCCCGCGTGGTGTCGCGGTCCATTCGCCCGATCCGCGCGCCGGGAAAGATCTCCGCCAATCGCTCCTCGCCCTGCTGCGAGCCCGCGCCAAGGTAGTACATGTGCTCGCTCGCGCACTTCGGGCATTTGGCCGGAACCGTGCGCCGGAAGCCGCAGTAGTGGCACTCCAGCCGCTGCCCCTCGCGTGCCAGCCCGTCACTGTCCGATGGCTTGTGATGCGTCAGCGCAATGGCGCAGTTCTGGCACTCCAGCTTCTCGCCGCAGGCCCGGCAGATCACCGCGAACGAGTAGCCTCGCCGGTTGAGCAAAATCAGCGCCTGCTCGCCGCGCTCGAGCGCCGTGCGCGTCTCCTCCACCAGCGAGCGCGAGAACAACTGCTCCTTGCCGGTCTCCTGAAACTCGCGCCGCATATCGACAAGCTCGACCTGAGGCAGAGGCCGGTTCATCACCCGCTCCTTGAGCTCGATGCGCGTGTATCTTCCCAGGACCGTGTTCTGCCAGCTCTCCAGCGAAGGCGTCGCCGAACCCAGCACCGCCACCGCGCCGGCTAGCTTGGCCCGCATCACCGCCACGTCCCGCGCGTTGTAGCGCGGCGTCTCCTCCTGCTTGTAGCTCTGGTCGTGTTCCTCGTCCACAAGAATGAGCCCGAGATTCGGCGCAGGCGCAAAAATCGCAGACCGGGTGCCCACCACGATCGGCGCATCCCCCCTTCGTATCCGCCGCCACTGTTCTGAACGCTCATCGGGCGTAAGCCCGGAGTGCAGTAGCGCCACCTTCTCGCCGAACGCCCGATCCAGCAACCCCACCATCTGCGGCGTCAATCCGATCTCCGGCACGAGCAGAATCGACGACAAGCCCTTATCCAGCGCCCTCTGCATCGCAGCCAGATACACCGCCGTCTTGCCCGAACCCGTAACCCCAAACAGCAGCAGCGTCCGGAACCCACCAAGCGACGAGACAATGCTGGCCAGCGCCTCGGTCTGCGCCTCATTCAGTTCAATGCCCGGCGCTGACGCCGGCTCCAGCCCGCCCAGATGAAACGCCGCCTGCCGCTCCTCGATGCGCACCAGCCCCCGCCGCACCAGTGTATCCAGCGTCGAAGGCGAAAGCTCCCTGCGCCGCAGTTCCTTGAGCGTCATCTCGCCGCCCAGCGCCGCCAGCTCGGCCAGAATCGCCTGCTGCTTCGCCGTCAGCTTCGGCAGCCGAGCCTCGGGCAGCAGCACCGCGAACCGCTCCATCCGCCGCGCGTCCCGCTCGGCCGCTGCGGTCTCGCGCACAATCCACTTCTTTCTCAACAGCCCGGCAAGCACAGGCAGTGAAGCGGCGGTAGCCGTGCGCAATGTCGATACCTTCAACGGCTCGCCCTTGGCCAGCCGCGACAACACGCGGAACTCCATGTCCTGCTCTTCGGCGCTCAGCTTTGTGCGGCGCGAACGCCCCGCGACAGATTTATACCCTTCATTGCCCTCTACCGCCTCGGCCAGCACATCTCGCCCAGCATCCGTAATCCGGTAGTAGACCGTGCGCCGAACCTCGGCCATCAGCGGCAGCATCGCCCGCAGCACCTCGCCCAGCGGAGCAAGATAATACTGCGAGATCCACTCGGCCAGCTGCATCAGCGCTTCGCTCAGCAGCGGCTCCTCGTCGATCACCGCCTCCAGCCGCTTGATCTCAACGTCGGCCGGCGCCTTCACGCCCACAGCCGTCACCACGCCGATCAGCTTCTCGTTCCTGAAAGGCGCAATCACCCGTGAACCGCGCTCGACAATCTGGCCCGCCGGCGCGGCATACGTAAAGGTGCGGTCCAGCGGCACGGGCAACGCGACTTCGCAGTAGGCGCTCATAGGGTCAGCCCTCAGTCTAACCGCAGGCGCAACTTCGAATTCGCACCCCTTTTCAACCGCGCCCTAAAGTGAAATACTCCCGCAATGAAGCTTTTGAGAGTTGTGTTTGTCTCGACCGCGTCCCTCTTCCTGTTGACCCTCGCCGCCCCCGCCCAGCCCAAGTCTGATCCCCTCCACGCCTGGGTCGTTGCCAAGGATCCCGCTGCGCTCGAAACATGGGTCAACCAGCGCCTGGCCGCCGAGAAGGCCGACATCGAAAAGCTCCTCGCCGTCAAAGGCCCGCGCACCGTCGCCAACACCCTGCGCCCCTTTGACGATGCCGAGAACGAGCTGGCCGTGGCCGGCAACAACGCTTACGTGCTCTACTCGCTGGCCGACGCGGCGCCCATGCGCGACATGGGCCAGAAGCTGACCGCCGTGGTCTCCGCAGCCGGCACCGATCTCGGCCTCAACCAGCAGGTCTACAAGGCTCTGGCCGCCATCCCGCCGCCCGCCAACCCCGCCACTCGCCAGTACCTGGAGCACACCCTGCTCGAGTACCGGCTCTCCGGCGTCGACAAAGACGATGCCACACGCAAAAAGGTCCACGAGCTCCAGGACAAAATCACCAACCTCAGCCTTGAATTTGGCCGCAACGTCGCCGACGGCACCCTCAAGATCACTGCCACCCGTGACGAGCTCAACGGCCTGCCCGACGACTACATCGCCCGCCACAAGCCCAACGCCGACGGCACCTACACGCTGACCACAGACGCGCCCGACCAGGGCCCCGTGATGAGCTTTGCCTCAAGCGCCGCCTTGCGCCTGCGCATGTATCAGGCCTACCACGGCCGCGCGTATCCCAAGAACGAGCAGGTCCTCCGCGAACTGCTCGCCACACGCCAGGAACTCGCCACCACCCTCGGCTACCCGCGCTTTGCCGATCTCGCCACCGCCGATCAGATGATCGGCTCATCCGCCAACGCGCAAAAGCTCATCGACGAGGTAGGCGATGCCTCCCGCTCCGCCGCCGCGCGCGAGTACAGCCAGCTGCTGGCCTTCGCCCAGAAGCAGCAGCCCGACATCAAATCCATCAGCCTCGCCGACTCCGGCTACTGGAACGAGCAGTACCGCCGCGCCACCTTCAACTTCAACGCTCAGAGCGTCCGCCCCTACTTCCCCTACGCGCAGGTGCAGGCCGGAATCCTCGCAACCGCCGCCCGCCTCTTTCACGTCTCCTTCAAGCAGGACAAGAACGCCCCAGTCTGGGATGCCTCGGTCGACACCTTTGACGTCTACGATGCCGCCCCGGGCAAGGTTGGCAAAAAGCTCGGCCGCATCTATCTCGACATGCACCCCCGCGAGGGCAAGGACAAGTGGTTCTCCTCCGATCCGCTGTTGCCCGGCATCGCAGGCCGGCAGTTGCCCGAGGGCATGTTGATCTGCAACTTCTCCGGCGGCGTCGCCGGCGACCCCGGCCTCATGCAGTACGACGAGGTCGTTACTTTCTTTCATGAGTTCGGCCACCTCATGCACCACATCCTCGGCAGCCAGGGCGAGTGGAGCCAGCAGGGTGGCTTCAACGTCGAAGGCGACTTTGTCGAGTCGCCCTCGCAGATGCTTGAGGAGATGTTCCACTCCGCGCCCATCCTGCAATCCTTCGGCAAGCACTACCAGACCGGCGAGGTCCTGCCCGTCGATCTCATCGCCCGTATGAACGCGGCATCCGCCTACGGGCGCGCCCGCTGGCTCCAGGGCCAGTTGGTCTACGCCTCCTTCTCGCTCCAGACCCACACCCAGGACCCGGCAAAGATCGACTTCGACGGGCTCTACCTGCAGGACCTCCAAAAGTTCTCCCCCTTCACGCCCGTGCCCAACGACCACTTCGCCGACACCTTCACCCACATCACCGGCTACTCGTCCAACTACTACACCTACGTGCTCGACAAAGTCATCGCCATCGACTTCTTCTCCCAGTTCGACAAGAAGAACCTGCTCGACGGACCGGCCGCCATGCGCTACCGGCGCGCCGTACTCGAGCCGGGTGCCACCAAGCCCGCGGCGCAGTTGGTCAAGGACTTCCTCGGCCGGCCCCAGAACATGACCGCCATCGTCAACTGGATGAACGAGGAGTTCGCCACCCAGCCGAACTAGCGCCTCTCAACCTGCCAACTGCCATGGATGCTCCGGGTCTCGATTTTGAGACCCGGGAAGGATCCGCCCTCAGCCGCCCCCCGCTGACTTGCTGACTTGCCAATTCCCCTCAACCATCCACAGCCCCGTCCGTTTACAATTCAACCGTGAAAACCAAATCTCCGAAACCGAAGGCTCCCGCAGGTTCTCAGAAGCCGATGTTCGCGGCCCCCATCACTCTCGCCGTCGACGTGGGCGGCTCAGGCCTCAAGGCCATGCTGCTCGACGCAAAAGGCAAGCCCGCGAGCGATCGCGTCCGCGTCCCCACGCCAGCCATCCCCACCCCGGCTGCGATCCTCAAGGGTCTCGACAAGCTGGCCAAACAGTTGCCCAGGTTCGACCGCGTCTCGGTTGGTTTTCCCGGCGTCATCAAGAAGGGCACCACCTGGACGGCCGCCAATCTGCATCCGCGCTGGGTGGGCTTTCCGCTGGCCGCGGAACTCAAGAAGCGTTGGAAGCGCCCCGTGCATGTGGCTAACGACGCCGCCGTGCAGGGCTACGGCGCAATCAAGGGCGACGGCGTCGAGATGATCATCACGCTCGGCACCGGCATGGGCTCCTCGCTCTATACCAACGGCCACCTCTGCCCCGGTCTGGAACTGGGCCACCACCCATGGCGCAACAAGACCTACGAGGACTACCTGGGCCGCCGCGGGCTTGACCGCTTCGGCAAGAAGCAGTGGAACAAGCTGCTCGCCCTCGCCATCGAGCAGACCTCAAAGACCTTCAACTGGGATCACCTCTACATCGGCGGCGGCAACACCAAGAAGATCAGCATCGAGCTGCCGGAGAACGTGAAGATTGTCTCCAACCAGTCCGGGATCCTCGGCGGCGTGGCGCTGTGGAGAGACGAGTCGGCAAGATGACAACCGGGGTCATCCTAAGCGCAGGCCGCTGAGAGGAGGCCGCTGAGCGCAGACCGATCCTACACCCCGCGCCGTAGGCGCAACGATTGTTAGCCCCGCGCTTCAGCGTGGGGTAAAGGCAAATTGGATTGTGGGTGTCCCGTAGGGACGCTGCCAAAATCTCACTCTACTGCACCGACCGGAACAAAATTTTCTCCCCGTCCAGCCGGTACTCCGCCGAGCACACGTCACCGCCGCAGATCATCGCCTCGCCCATGAACAACTGCCGGCGCGTGATCAGACCCATCGTGCCGCAGCGCGGGCAGCTCATCACCGCCACAAACGGGTTCTGCTCCAGGCCCATCTTGGTCTGGTTTTCCAGCATGAAGACCGTGCCCGGGTCCATCTTGTCCGGGATCCACTCTTCCAGGAATTGAAGATCGGCGTTCGTCGAAATGGTGTTCATCCTGCCCTCCACTCTTACGTGTGCGGCAAGGCCCGGAGATTGCCCCGAGGCCCGTGTTCTTGAAAACAACAGATGAAAATCGGCGTCCCATCCGCGCGCTGATCCCTTAGACCTCGCCAGGCGCATTTGGTTGCACACAGTGTTGCCGGAAAGCCCGCTGCAAGTCAAATGACAATCCGGAGAATTGGGTAACGGGGCAGATTCCCCGTTCCCGGATCGGGCGGCGAGACTGCCCAGATCGATCCAGGCTAGTGGGCGGCCGCCGTGGCTGTCTTCTGCTTCGCATAGGTGTCCAGCGCGCGGTAGGTCTCCTCGTTGCGCAAAATCGCCTCCACGTACTCCCGGGTCTCGGTAAACGGAATCGACTCAACGAACTCATCGATCCCCGAGTAGGGACCGGCGGACTGCCACTCCGAGACGCGGCTCTCTCCGGCGTTATAAGCGGCCAGGGCGTACTCGTCCACGCCGCCGAAGTGGTCCACAACCTGGCGCAGGTAGCGCACTCCGAGCTTGATGTTGGTCTCGGCGTTGAAGAGCTGGAAGGTCTGGAAGTTCTTGATCCCGGCATCGTGAGCCATACTCTTGCCCACCGAAGGCAGCAGTTGCATCAGGCCGCACGCCCCGGCGTGAGAGACGGCGCTGGGATTGAACTCCGACTCCTGCCGGATGAGCGAAACGATCAGGTAGGGATCGAGGTTGTTCTTGAAGGCCTCGGCCTTGATCGCCTCCCACCAGGGCTCGGGAAACAGGATTCGCCAGTAGGCCATCGGAATGGCGTTGATCGAGGCGCTGGAAGCGCTGGGCACGGCCCGCTTCATGGCGCGCAGGGCGCGGAAGGCGTCGTCGTAGGAAGCGTAGATCTGGGCCTCGACGAGCGCGCTCCAGCCGGCTGCTGCCGGATCGGCCTGGATCTGCTCGGAGACGTACTCGCTCAGCCCCGCGTTGGCCAGCAGCCTTGCCTTGGCCAGTTGCGGGCTGTCGGTGGGAATGGCGTCGGCCAGTTTGAGATCCGGCGAGGGCTGAAGGGCTTTCAGCCGCGCCTCCTCGGTGGCCGAAGACACGGTTGCGGCCCGGCCCATTCCGGCCAGCCGCGTCTGCGCCATCTGGGCGTAGAAGTAATGTGGATAGGCGCGCAGGATGGCGCGATAGTCGGCCACGGCCTGGGCCGGCGAGTGCTCCTGTGTCTCGTAGATGCGGGCCCGCCAGTAGAGCGCGCTGGCGGTTTCCGTCGCCTGGGGATAGCTCCTGATCTGCGCGTCGAAGCGCTGCGCCGCGTCGGCATAGAGCCCCTCGCGGTAGGCCAGCCAGCCGGCCCGCCAGTGCGCCGCGGCTGCGTACTTGTGCCCCGCGAAGTGATCGGCCAGGTAGCCGTAGTACGTGATCGCGTTGGGGTAATCGCGCTTGAGCAGGTACATGTTGCCGCTCGAGAACAGCGCCTCGGCCAGCCACGGGCTGCGCGGAAAACGGAACTCCATCTGCTCGACGATGTGGCGCTGCTCGCTGCTGTCGTCGCGGGCGCGGGCCAGCTCCATCAGCAGGTAAAGGCGGCGCGCGCCGTTCTCGTCGGAGGTGTCGGCCAGTTCCTTTGCGCGTGCCTCGGTAAGCCGTTTGAGCTTCAGATCGCAAGCCGCCTCGGCCACCGCCACGGTGTTGCGCTCACCCGTGCTGAGGCCGGTACCGCGCGCAAGCATGGCGTGGTAGAGTTCTGCCGCGTCGCTGTAGCGGCCGGCGTTATAGTAGGCGTCTCCAAGGCCGCGCAACTCGGCAAGCGTGAGCACACTGTCTCCGCCGAGTTCGATAAGGCGCTGGCGCGCGGTCTGGGCCTCGGCGGCCAGCGGGTGACCAAAGAGGAGGCGCTTGAAGACGGCGATGGCCGCGGGCTTCTCGCCCATGGCGGCATCCACCTGGCCCTGAGCGAGCAGATAGCCGGGCCGGTCGGCGGCCTTGGAAGCAGCCGCGGCATCGAGCACGGCTCGGGCGCGGCTCAGGTTGCCGATCGCGACGAGTGCGGTGGCCTCAAGCTCCGGCACACGGGCGGCAAAGATGCTGTCAGGGTAGCGTGCGGTGAATCCGTTCAGAATCTCTTCGGCACCCTTGTCGTTGCCGGACTCCTGGTCGGCCTGGGCGGCGAGATAGTCGGCGAAGTCGGCTAGTTCGTCGCTGTCCTTCCGGGCCTTCTCGAGGTTGTCGACCGCCTCGGGGTAATGTTTGTCGAGCAGGTAGGCGTTGCCCAGCGCAAGATAAGCCGCGCCGGCCGCGTCGCCGGTGTGTCTGCGGGCATAAGCTGCTACGCCGGCATAAGCCTCCGGCGTGCGGAGTGTAGACAACTGCTCGGCCATGGGCCGCAGTTCCTTTGAGGCGATGAAGGCCTGGCGGATGCGCGCGGCGCGCGCCGCCCGCGCAGTGTTGGCCTTCTGCTGCTGCCTGGTGGCCTTCTTCGTCGTCTTCGATGACTTACCCGCAGCCGAGCTCTCCTTGGTGGTCGGGTGGGGCTTGGAGGCGCCACTTTTCGAACTGCCGGCGCCCTGACCATTGCCTGCGTCCGGGGTGGACGACTGACCGCGGCCAGTCCACACGCCGGCCTCCAGCAGGAGGAGCACTGCCAATCCAAAGACAGCGCGGCGAATGGGAGATGCATGGGGAATCCGCATATCACCAATTTAGACGTTTTGTGTCGCTTGCGCCGCGATCCTGCAGGCGACGGCATCAAGGAAGTCTCCTCCCTGTCCGCCTCAAGGCTACAGGCTTCGTCAGGCAAACGAGGCTGCTGGCAGGCGAGCGAGCCGCTTCCGTGAACCCCTTGGTCTCGAGCAGACCTGCCGCCTCAGATCATCACGCGGCCTTGAAGATCGAAGACCACCAACGTTCCGGCCCGGAACAGAGCCATCGAGCCTCTGGATGTCACCAGAGCAGTATCCTGGGCCAGCGTCCCGGAGCCCGCGTCGCCCTGAGCAGTGAAGGTCACAACGGTGCCGATTTTGAAGATCACAGAACCCCTGCCAGCCGCCGCGGCCGGAGGGTAGAGAGTGGTGTTTTGGGCCAGCGTACCCACGGTCACTTCTCCCCGCGCGTTAAATGTGACGGCAGTTCCCGCCTTGAAGATCACAGTGCCCTGACTACGGGGACCCGGTGGCGGATAGAGGGTTGTGTCCTGGGCCAGCGTGCCAGTGATCGCCCTGCCGTTGACGTCGAAGGTGACACCGGTACCCGCCAGCAGCGTAACCGTACCTCGATTGCGAGGGCCTGGTGGGGGATCGACGACCTGGTTCTTGGCCAACACCCCGCTGATCACCTGTCCCTTGTCGTTCATCTCCACCCGGGTGCCAGCCTTAAACAGGGCAGTTCCCCAGCGACCGATACCCTGCGGATACAGCGGCGTGTCGTACGATAGTATCCTCGTGGAATTCGCCAGCAGCATGGCCGGCGCGAGCAGAAGCACCGCCGGCGTCACCAGCCCGCGCACGCTCGGCAACCGCCCGGCAATCCAATGTAGACCTTGAGAGATGCTCAGTTTGATCTGAATCGAGATGGGAATGTGCATCGACATAGCCACTTCCTCCTAGCTAGTCAGCTATCGGTTCGCGGGGGAGGATTCTCTGGGCGCCGGGTCGGCGCTTATGGCATCCGGCGCACGGAATTATAGCGGCTTTTTCCGTTGCGGGGGGGGTAAAATCTACGGGCGTTTGCTGCTTGCCCCCTGGTCCATTACACTTAGACATTACCGGGCAACCATTATTTTTCGGGGCAGCCCCAGGATTTCCGCAACCAAAGACCATGCCGCCCATCCAATCGACAGAAGTAGAGAACGAGCCGCACCCCGACGTAGCCCTGGTTGAAAGGGTCCGCGGGGGGGATTTGTCGGCCTATGACACGCTTGTCCGCAAGTACGAGCGGCAGGTCTTCCGGATTGCGCAGCACATTACGCAGAACCGGGAAGACGCCGAAGACGTTACCCAGGACGCGTTTCTGAAGGCCTACGAGAAGCTCGAACAGTTTCAAGGAAACTCGAAGTTTTACACATGGCTGGTAAGGATCGCGGTCAACGAAAGCCTGATGCGCCTGCGCAAGCGGCGCACCGCCAAGACGGTCTCGATGGACGACGACATCGAAACCGAAGAGGGGTTTGTACCTCGGGACTTTGCCGACTGGTCTCCGAACCCCGAGCAGAACTACGACAACTCCGAGCTGACAGATATCCTGCGCAAGACGATTCAGGGGCTGCCGCGCGGGTTCCGCGTGGTGTTTGTGCTCCGGGATGTAGAGAACCTGTCGACCGAGGAAACGGCCGAGGCGCTGGGGTTGAGCGTTCCCGCCGTCAAGTCGAGACTGCTGCGGGCACGGTTGCAACTGCGCGAGCGGCTGAGCCGGTACTTCCGGCGTCCGGACGGGACGCTGCAACTGGACGCGAAGCGGGGCAAGTCCCCGTCGGGAAAGTGAGGACGGGACAATGAAGTGCACGGAATTCCTCTCTATGCTCGACGAAGTCATCGACGAGACATTCGCAGCCGAAACCCGCGAACGCATCGAGCGCCACATCCACAAGTGCGGGCACTGCGAGGTGGTGGTAAACACCACGAAGCAGACGATTCAGATCTACCAGTGCCACGAGATCATTGAGTTCCCGACGACGTTGAGGGAGCGGCTGCACCAGAGCATCATGGAGCGCTGCGCGAAGGTGAAGCGGAGCCTGGCGTAGACGGATAGCGAGATGGAACAAGCCTGCCGGACATTGAGCCGGCAGGCTTTTCTTATGCGCGCAGGCAAGAGCGATTTCTTTGGCCAATCGCAACTTTCCGCCTGAATTCGCGTCTGCTCCATCAGCAAGATCACGTAGCGGCTTCCCTGCCCGCACCGATGGAGGACTTGATGCGTCCCCTGCATGCTTCCGTAGCACGCTTTCTGGTTGCAACGATTCTGTCGCCCGGCCCCGCGATCACCGCGCTTGAACATGCGCAGCCGGCAGCGAGCCAGACCGCGGCCCGCCGGAGTTATGTTTCGACGCAGTTGCAAGGCGACGAGCGAATTCTGCACGCGCTCGACCGGCTCACCTTCGGAGCGCGGCCAGGCGACGCAGCGGCTGTGCGCGCAAAGGGCCTGGACCAGTGGTTCGAGGAGCAGTTGCACCCCGGGGCGATTGACAACTCCGCGCTCGATGCGCGGCTGGCGCGGTTTCCCGCCATGCAGTGGAGCACGCGCGATCTGCTCTTTCGCGCGCCGGCCAACCCGGTAATTCGCCAGGCGGCAAGCGGCAACATCGCGATACCGCAGAATGGCGTGCTGCACGCAGTCTACGCAAACGCCATCTACCGGATGGGAACAAAGAAGGAAGCCAGGAACGAAAACGCCACACCGAGCCAGAGCGCTGCTGCCATGCAGCCTTCGGCTGCTGCTGGCGCAGCGGCAGCAGTTCCGGCCGATCCAGAGGCGATGGCACTGGCCGCGAAGATGGATGCGCTGGACGACGACAACACGGGGCAGACAGGAAGCATCCTGGCGCTGCCGCCAGATCAGCGGGTTGTGAAGCTCATTTCTATGCAGCCGGCGGAGTTCGAGAGCTTCATCCAGTCGCTGCGGCCGGCCGATCGCTTGAAGCTGGTGGCCGACCTGAAGCCCGCCCAGCGCGAGACCGTCGAGGCTTTGCAGAATCCCGAACGGCTGGTGGGCGGCGAACTGCTCAGCGAACGGCTGGCGCGGGACATCTACTCGGATACACAACTGGCCGAGGTGATGACCGACTTCTGGCTCAACCACTTCAGCATCTACCTGCGCAAGAACGAGATGATGCCCTACTACCTGGTGAGCTACGAGCGGGATGTGATTCGGCCGCACGCGCTGGGCAAGTTCGAAGACCTGCTTGAAGCCGTGGCCCACAGTCCGGCGATGATGGTCTACCTGGATAACGCGGAGAGCATCGGGCCGGACTCGCCGGCGGCTGCGCGAGCCGCAACAGCAGCCTCTCGCCGCCCGGATGCGAAGCGCCAGGCGCCCCAAGGGCTGAACGAGAACTACGCCCGCGAGCTGATGGAGTTGCACACACTCGGGGTCAACGGCGGCTACACCCAGGCCGATGTGACCGAAGTCGCGCGCATCCTTACCGGCTGGACCATTGACAAGCCCTTGCAGGGCGGCGACTTCACTTTCAACGCCAACCGGCACGAGCCGGGCACGAAGAAGGTGATGGGCGAAAAGTTCAAGGACGATGGCGAGCGCGAGGGCCGTGCGCTGCTACATTTTCTGGCCACGCGGCCCGCGACGGCCCAGTTTCTGGCGCGCAAGCTGGCGATCCGGTTTGTCTCAGACGACCCGCCGCAGGCGCTGGTTGACCGCATGGCGCAGGCGTATCTTACGAGCGGCGGCGACATTCCGGCGATGCTGCGCGCGCTCTACCGCTCGCCCGAGTTCTGGGCCACGACGAACCGGGACGCCAAGGTGAAGACGCCGCTCGAATTCGTGGTCTCAGCGGCGCGCGCCTCAAACGCCGACGTGCAGAATTATGAGCCGCTGATCAATGCGCTGAACCAGATGGGAATGCCGCTCTACGGCTGCATTCCGCCGAGCGGCTGGGACTGGAAGGAATCGACTTGGGTTTCGACCGGCGCGCTGGCCGCGCGGATGAACTTTGCGCTGGCGCTGGCGGCGAACAGGTTCCCGGGGATCACAACTGCGTGGGCAGGGCAGAGTGCGGGCGGAGACGGGGCGCAGACTGCGCCGGGAGTCGAGCCGGAGGAGGCGCGGCTTGAGGCGGCGCTGCTGCCGGGCGGAGCCAGCGCTACAACGCGGGCCGCGGCTCTCGACCAGTTCCAACAGCAGACGGCGAACCAGCCATCCGCAATGCCCGTAAGCGTGGCCCGCGCGGCCAACCGAAACAACGCCCGCACCACGGGTCCGTCGCCGGTGGAACGCGAGGACCAGATGCTGGCCGGACTGCTGCTCGGCTCGCCCGAGTTTCAACGCCGCTAACTGAAACGGAGTTTCATCATGACGCTTTCACGACGGTTCTTTCTGCACAAAGGCGCGCTTGCTGTTGCCGGCACTACAGCCCTCCCCCATTTCCTGGTGCGTTCGGTGCTGGCCGAAGCGATGGCGAGCGCGCCGGGCAGGCGACTGGTGGTGGTCTTCCAGCGCGGCGCTGTGGACGGGCTGAACGTGGTGGTTCCCTACCGGGAGAAGAACTACTACAAGATGCGGCCGGCGATCGCGGTGGCCGAGAAACAGGTGGTGGATCTGGACGGGTTCTTCGGACTGCATCCGTCCCTCGGCTCCTTCAAGCCGCTCTACGACGCGGGGCAACTGGCGGTGGTTCACGCGGCTGGTTCGCCGGACATGTCGCGGTCGCACTTCGACGCGCAGGACTATATGGAGTCGGGCACGCCGGGCAACAAGAACACCTCGGACGGCTGGCTGAACCGGGCGCTTGAAGCCGAGGATGCCATGCGGCGCGGACGGGAGCACTCTGCCTTCCGGGCGCTGGCGATGGGGGTTCAGGTTCCGCGGACGCTGGCCGGAAGGGTTCCGGCGATCGCGCTGGGCAATGTAGGCAGCTTCTCGGTGGGCGGACGGACACAGACGCCGGCGGCGAGCGCCTTTGAGGCGATGTACTCGAACTCCGGCGATCAGATTCTGCACACGGCTGGCGAGGAGACGTTTGAGGCGGTAAAGATGCTGCGGGATGCAGTGCCGGGACAATACACGCCAGCAGCGGGGGCCGAGTATCCCGGGTCGGAGTTTGGCGGCAGGATGAAGCAGATCGCGCAGTTGCTGAAGACCGACCTGGGCGTGGAGGCGGCCTTTACCGACGTGACTGGGTGGGACACCCACCAGAACCAGGGCGGGGCGACGGGCCAACTGGCCAACCGGCTCAAGGACTTTGGGGATTCGATAGCGGCCTTCTGGCGGGATATGGGCGACGCGGGCGAGACGGTGACGGTGGTGACGATGTCGGAGTTCGGGCGGACGGCAAGGGAGAACGGGACCGGCGGGACCGACCATGGGCACGCCAACGCCATGTTCGTGCTGGGCGGCGGGGTGAAGGGCGGGCGGGTCTATGGGCAGTGGCCGGGACTGGAGACCGAGCAACTGAACGAGGGCCGGGACCTGAAGCTGACCACGGACTACCGGGCGGTTCTGGGCGAGGTGTTGAGCCACGCGATGGGTTCGGTGAACCTGGAGGCTGTGTTTCCGGGGTCGAAGGTGAGCCGGAGCGGGTTCCTGGGGCTGATGCGGGCGGGATGAGCTGTCTGTAAGTGTATAAAAATAAAGAAGTTATTTGATGCATGCGAAAATGGACGCTAATCTCGCAAGAGTATGAAAATAAACAGTTTATATTGATGCATGTTTATAAGTGCGGAAAATAAAGGAGTTACAAACAGGCTCTTCCTGGCCTGAAGTGGCAGGCTCTGGTAGCCCTCTTTCCTAGGCCCTGGAGACCCCTGCTCCTTTCGGATTCGCGCCCCATCGTTTTCCGAGGGAAATTTTTACATGTGTTTGATAATAAACATCTTATTTTCTTTCATTTTACATGTGTCAGAAAAGAAAGGGGTTACTGGGAGACATTGCACAAGTATTTAAAAACAAGCGATTTACCTGAGCGATGTCGTCATTCAAGCTGGCCGATTGATCTAAGCATAGGCTATACGCTGTATGAATCGGCAAGTATATCGTGTTTTGATTCATACACTTATTGGATTTCTGGCTTGACTCTCGGGAATCGCGATCTCCAGGGGGCGGCCGGGCGAAAGGCAACCGCAGATCCCTCGCTTTGCTCGGGATGACAATCCTCTGGGGATGGTGCGAGGTATGGGCACCGCGAACGACGCGGAGGGCTGTTGAGTCGCGCCCGGCCAGGAGTTGAGGTTTGGCGCTGGAGGGCTGGGATGGGGACTTTGAGGACCTTCTGCTATATCATTGCGTCTATAGAGTGTAGCCGGCACTTCCCTTCAGGCGGCCGGACCATGGTGGTGTGCGTGTCCCGATTCTTTCAGCGATTTGTGCTCGTGGCCGGGCTGGGGATCTTCTCGGCTCTAGTGTTTGGTTTTCTTCTCAGCGAGTTTGGCTGGTTCGGCGTGCGCGCCGGCAGCGACCAGGACGGCGCCTACCGGGAGATGCGGGTCTACGGCGAGGTTCTGAAGAAGATCCAGACGGACTACGTTACGGCTCCCACCATGGGAGACGTGACGACCGGAGCGCTGCACGGACTGCTGGAGTCTCTCGATTCCGATTCGAGCTACCTTACGCCGACCGAGTACAAGATCTTCAAGGATCGGCCTGCGACGGGCGTGGCGCAGATCGGCATTACGGTGTCGAAGCGTTATGGGTATGCGACGGTGGTGAACGTGCTGCCCGGCTCGCCGGCCGACGTGAACCACCTGGAAGACGGCGATGTGATCGAGTCGATCGGGCCGCAATCGACGCACGAGTTGTCTCTGGCGGTGATCCGGCTGATGCTGGAGGGCAAACCGGGATCGACAGTGGAACTTTCGGTGGTCCGCGCCTATAAGCCCGATCCGGAGAAGCTGACGCTGACGCGGGCGGTGGCGGCTGTGCCGGCGCTGGCCGAGCAGGAGTATGAGGGCTCGTCGATTCTTTACCTTAAGCCGGGGGTGCTGAGCGAGGCCCGGGTGAATGAAGTGGCAGCGAAGATCAAGGCGGCCGGGAAGCAGAAGATCGTTCTCGACCTGCGGGACGCGAGCGGCGACGACGAGCAGCAAGGACTGCGCCTGGCCAACTTCTTTGTGAAGCAGGGGACGCTGGCCACGCTGGTGGGACAGAAGTTTACGACGCAGACGTTCGCGGCCGACCCGGCGAAGTTCCTGACCGACGCGCAGGTGGCGGTGCTGGTAAATCGGGGGACGTTTGGCGCGGCGGAGCTTGCGGCCGGAGTTCTGGAGGATCTGAAGCGTGCCGATGTGGTGGGTGAGCGGACGTTCGGCGAGGGCTCGGTGCAGAAGACGATCGAGATGCCGGATGGAGCGGCGCTGGTGCTGACCGTGGCCAAGTACGAGAGCCCGAGCGGAGCGAAGATCCAGGATGTAGCGGTGACGCCGAGCGTGGTGGTGACAGTGGCCAACGACGAGGAGCCCGGAGCAACGCCGCACAAGGGCGACGAGATTCTGGACAAGGGTCTGGCGCTGCTGAAGGGAAAGAGTTAAAGGCAGAGACTAGGGACTAGGGGCTAGGGACTAGAAACCAGGGGCCGAGGGGCTGGCGAGCATTCGCTGGCCCCTTTGCTTTTTTGCTGGATTGGGGTGGCGGGGTTTGGTCCTCGCCCGATGCATGGTGTGGTTCGTGTGGATGGGAGTTGGGGAGCCTGCCGGCGCGGCCGATGCTAGGCTTGGGATGAGGATCGATCCCCTTTGGATCGCGAGGAGCAGGCGCTTTGGCTGCCAGCAGAAACAGCCCGATGGAAGGATACGGCTCGCGGCGGGGCGGGGCGGCGCGCGGCGGGCGGAAGATTGCCGGACGAAGCGCGCTGGTGGTGCTGGTACTGCTGGCGGTGGTGACGGGTTCGCTGGCGGGGCTGATGCTGGTGTACTCGGTGGACCTGCCGCAGATGGCGGAGCTGGAGCACTACCGGCCGTCGACGGTGACGGATCTCTACGATCGCAATGGGAAGAAGATCGGGTCGTTTGCGCTGGAGAACAGGCAGGTTGTCTCCTACGACGGGTTTGCGCCGGTGCTGCGCGAGGCCGTGATCTCGATTGAGGACAAGAACTTCGAGTCGCACTGGGGCGTGAACATGTTCCGGGTGGCGGGCGCGGCGTGGCACGACATTCGCTCGCACGGGCGGGCGCAAGGGGCCTCTACGCTGACCATGCAACTGGCGCGGAACCTGTTTTTGAACTCGGAGCGGACGGCGAAGCGAAAGGTGCAGGAGGCGTTTCTCGCCATCCAGATTGAGCGCACCTTTACCAAGCAGCAGATCTTTGCGCTCTATGGGAACGAGATCTACCTGGGCAGCGGGATGTACGGGTTCGAGGCGGCGAGCGAGTTCTACTTCTCAAAACATGCGCGGGAGGTGACGCTGAGCGAGGCGGCGCTGCTGGCCGGGCTGCCGAAGGGGCCGGTGGCGTTCTCGCCGCTATTGAATCCGGATAAGGCGCTGAAGCGGCGCAACCTGGTGCTGAGCGAGATGGAGGCCGACAAGGTGATCTCTCACGAAGCGGCCGAGGCGGCGCGCAACGAGCCTCTGGGACTGCATCTTGCGCCGCGCGAGGGAGCGGTTGCGCCGTGGTTTCAGGAGGAGGTACGCAAGGAGCTGGTGAAGAAATTCGGCTCCCAGCAGGTGCACGAGGCCGGGATGCGCATCGATACGACGCTGGACATGGACCTGCAGCGGACGGCCAACCGTGCGGTTGGAGACGGACTGGCGGCCTACGAGCGGCGGCACGGGTGGAAGGGGCATCTGGAGAACGTGCTGGCGGCGAAGGAGACTCTGGAGGGCTACCGGCATCCGGACTGGGCGGTTCAGGCTGCGCCGGGCGATTACGTTCATGCGCTGGTGACGAAGACCGCGCCCGGAGAGATTGACGCGCGGATCGGGCCGCCGGGAGTTGCGGGCAGCGCGGTGGTGCTGATGCCGGAGGACTGGGCGTGGACGGGGTGGCAGTCCGGCGTGTCGCTGAGCAAACCGGGCGACGTTGTCTATGTGCACCTGGGCACGGCGATGCAGGGCGGGGCGCGGCGGGCAACGCTCGAGCAGGACTCCGGAGTGCAGGGCGCGCTGATGGCGATCGACAACACGAGCGGCGACATGCTGGCGATGGTGGGCGGACGAGACTACCAGGTATCGGAGTTCAACCGCGCGATCCAGGCGGAGCGGCAGACGGGATCGAGCTTCAAGCCGTATGTTTATACGGCGGCAATTGAGGCGGGGGCCAAGCCGACGGATACGATCGTGGATGCGCCGGTGAACTTCAACGGGTACACTCCGCACAACTACGAGAACGATTACAAGGGGACGATGACGCTGGCCGCGGCGTTTGCCGAATCCCGGAACATTCCGGCGCTGAAGCTGGCGGCGAGGGTTGGCATCGAGAAGGTAATCGAGGTGGCGCAGCGGTTTGGCGTAACGGCCAAGATACCGCCGTACCTGCCGATTGCGATTGGAGCGGTGGAGATCTCGCTCGACGAGCAGGTGGCGTCGTACGCGGTGTTTCCGAACGATGGGATTCGCGTGGAGCCGAGGTTGATCCGCAAGGTGACGAACGCCGACGGGATTGTGCTGTGGGACGACCGGCCGCAGGTGAAAGAAGTGATCAGCCAGCAGACGGCGCGGACGATGATGGAGCTGCTGGAAGGCGTGACTTCGCACGGTACCGGGGCGGCGGCGGCGCAACTGCATCATCCCCTGGGCGGCAAGACGGGCACGACGAGCGACTTTACGGATGCGTGGTTTCTGGGGTTTTCGCCGTCTGTGACCTGCGGTGTGTGGGTGGGCTTTGACAGCCGCGAGCAGTTGGGCGAGAAAGAGACGGGCGCGGTTGCGGCGCTGCCGATCTGGATGACGTTCATGAAGGCGGCAATTGCGGGCAAGGACCACGAGCAGTTCCCGGGGGGCGAGGCTGCGAAGGCGATTGAGCGGGCCGCGGCGCAGCCCGCGGGGGCGACAGTTGCGACCGCTGCTACCGCAGGGAGACCCGCAACTGGCTCAAAGACAGAGCCGGTTTCCGACGCTCCAGCAGGAAAAACGGCTGAGACGCCGGTCGAGAAGCCGGTGGATCGGCCCGTCGCGAAGACGAAGCCCATAGTGCGGCCCGCGCTGCCGCAGACTGCCGCTCCGGCGCGAGTGGTGGTTGAGGTCAAGCCTGCCCTGCCACCCAATCGCTGATCGGGCGATTTTCCGCTGTCGGGGAAGACCCGCTTCCCTTCCACATTTAAATTGCCGTTTGATGCCAGGGATGTTCTTCGCCATTTTCGGGCCAGCGGACGTGTGGGCTATTAGCGCTGGAGAGCGAGGAGACGAAAGTAGCGCTTGGCGCGAACTACGTCGCGAAGGATCTGGTCTTTGAGGGCCTGGGGGGATGGGAAGGCTATCTCGCCGCGGAGACGATGGAGAAATTCGAGTTCGAGGGGGGCGGAGTCGCCAGTTTCGATGGGTTCGAAGTTGAGGATGTGAGTTTCGACGCCGAATCCCACGCCCTCGAAGGTGGGCCGGTCTCCAACGTTGGTGACGGCCTGAAAGGTGCGGCCGGCGATGTGGAGGCGGGTGATGTAGACGCCGTAGGCGGGGAGCAGGCCGTTGTAGGGGGCGAGGTTGATGGTGGGGACGAGCAACCTGGTACCGACGCCGCGGCCGCGGACCTGGGTGGAGCAGATGGAGAAAGCGCGGCCGAGCATCCAGCGAGCGCGGCGCACATCGCCCTGGGCGATGAGGTCGCGGACGGCCGAGCTTGACACCTCCATGTTGTGGACACGGATGAAGGTGTGGATGGTGACGGTCCAGCCGAACTGCTTGCCCATCTCGATGAGTTCGGTGACGCCGGCGGCGGCGCGATGGCCGAAGCGGAAGTTGTGGCCCTCGTGTAGCGAGCGGACGCGGAGGCGGGCGGCGAGGATGTCGCGGGCGAAAGCCAGCGGCGACATGTGGGCCAGTTTGGCGTCAAAGGGCACCACGAGGACTGCATCGACGCCAGTTGTGGCGAAGAGGCGGATGCGGTCTTCGATGGGCGCGATGATGCGCGGCTCGCGGGCGGGGTGAAGGAGGTGCTCGGGATGGGGGTTGAAGGTGACGGCAAGCGCGGTGAGGCCGAGCCGGCGTGCCTCTTCGACGGCTCCGCCGACGATGGCGCGATGGCCGCAGTGAAGGCCGTCGAAGTTGCCGATGGCGGCGACTGTGGGGCCGAAGTTTTCAGGGACTTCGGCGAGGGAGCGGTAGACGAGGATGGCGCTCATAGTTTTACGGGCACGCTCAACCCGTCATATGCCATGCGTACGTGAGGCGGCAGGGCTCGGTTGGTCTCTTCATGGCCGAGGTCGTGGGCGATGTGGGTGAACCAGGTTTGTTTGGCTCCGATGCGGGCCGACCATGCCAAAGCTTGCTCGACGGTGGCGTGGTTGGGATGGGGCTTGTGGCGGAGGGCGGAGACGACCAGGATCTCGACGCCGCGAAGGATCTCAAAGCTGGGCTCGGGGATGGCGCTGACGTCGGTGAGATAGGCGGCGTTGCCGAAGCGGAAGCCGGAGATCTGCATGCCGCCGTGATCGAGCGGGACGCGAAGAAACCTGACGCCATGGACCGTGTTGCATTCCTCGAGGGGAACGAGTTTGACGCGGGCGCGGTTGGGGTAGGTGGCATTGGGCGAGAAGGTGTAGTCGAAGACGCGGGTGAGGACTTCGGTTGTGTACGCGTCGGCAATGAGGGGGATGGGGCCGCCACGCTTGACGGCGGCGAAGCTCAGGGGGCGCAGATCGTCCATGCCGAGGATGTGGTCGGCGTGGGCGTGGGTGTAGAGGACGGCATCGACGTGGTGGATGCTGTTCTTAAGGGCCTGTTCGCGGAAGTCGGGACCGGTGTCTATGACGACGGTGCGCTCTTGGCTCGGGTGGCCGTGGCCGGAGTGGGTCCAGCGGAGGGAAATGGAAGGGCGCAGGCGGCGGTCGTGGGGATCGGTGGAGATGCAGACCGGGCAGAAACAGCCCAGCGTGGGGACGCCCATCGAGGTACCGGTACCGAGAAACGTGAGGGTTGCCTGCATAAAGGCAGCTTCTAGCTCCTAGCTTCTAGCTCTAGTTTACGGGGTGGGGTGGGGCAGGGGTGGGAGCAGGGGTCAGGGGTCAGGGATTAGGGTTGGAGTTTGGTGGTGATTCGATTGCCCTCCTGTAGTCGGGCCATCTGGGGACTGCTTTGGGAGGAGATGAAGATATAGCTTTGGGCGGGCGGCGCAATTCTGCGTTGGCCGGGATATACTTCCTGCAACTCGTTGGACCCGGAAGGAGATTCCCCCTCCGGAAGGAGACTCCCCATGATGAACCTTCGAATCAGGCTCTATGCAGGCGTCTTTGCCCTTTTCGCCGCTCTCTGCTTCTTCTCCGCCATCCCGGCTCGCGCGCAGTCGATGGAGGCCAAGACAGCCCGTCTCGTCAGCCTGATGCGCGACAACAACTATGCGTACAAGACCACCAGTTCGCCGACCGTCTTCGTCATCCACCTCACGGGGACGCACCTGAGCGACGTGAAGGTGGTGCTGGCGCTGGGAGACGACGAGGACTCCGATCTTGTCATCTTTGTCACCGTGGTTGAAAAGCGGCGCATGCCGGCCACGGCCGACTTCCGCTTTAAGCTGCTCAAGGCCAATCACGAATACGACCAGGTCAAGATCGGATTCGATGGTGACGACGACCTGTCTGTGCGCGCCGACGGTTCCATGCGGCTGGCCGATGCCGTTTACCTGAAGCACCTTGTCGAGCAGATCAAAAGCAGCTCCGACGAGCTGTACGGCAAGATCCAGCCCGACCTGCTGCCGTGAGTGTGTTCTGAGCAGACCGCTGCGGTGAAATGGGCAACGCGGTGGATTCCAGGCTGGGCTACGCTGCCGGACCGAGGATCGATATCTCCCGGGTCTCAGAGTCGAGACCCGGGGCACCCATTTTTGTGGCGGGTCGAGAGGGTTAGAACAGAAAGCCGGCGGCTAGACGCTGGAAGCTGCTCTTAGCGTTTTGGCTGGGGCGGGGGCGGGACGCCGGGCATGGAGATCATGCCGGAGATCTCCAAGAAGGCCATGCGCAGTTCGTAGAGGGCTGCCTGGACCATGCGGTCCTCGGATTCGGAGAGGTTGCCCCTGGTCTTTTCGGCGAGGATGGCGAGCAGGTCGATGGTGGCGCGCGCGCCGATGATGTCGATGCGGGGCTGCTGGCCCTCGGGGGTACCGGCGCCCATCTGGATGAGGCCGGAGACGTAGAACTGGTGGACCAACTGCTCAAAGGTGGGCTGAGGCTGGGCGCCGACGCCGGGGTTCTGGGCACGGATGACGTCTTCGACACGCTGGGCGCTGGCGTCGTAGGCGGCCTTTTGCTTGGTGGTCTCTTCGGCAGTGGGCATGGGCGGAAGCTGGGGCTCGGCAGCAGGCTCAGATTTGGGCGCGGGCGGCGCGGCTTTGGACGCTGCGGGCTCGCTTGTAACGAGGCGGGGGCCGGGAGCTGGCTCGGTGGATGGCGCGGCGGCGGGCATCTCGGGCTCGGGCGAAGGGACGGGCGCGGAGGCGGATTCGCCTTCCTCCTGCTGTTTGAGCTTGCGGCGGTCGATTACTTCGAACTTGGGGGCGTCGGTCATGGTTTCAAGCCTTGATGTGGAGAATGGGTGGAGTTTCGAGGATGCGGGCAGTTCCCTGCGCGGCGCCCGCGAACCAGGTGAGATTGAGGCCGGGCTTTTCAGCCTGGGCGCGGAGCATAGCCAGGGCAAAGATCCGGCTGCCGGAGGGAAGCTGAAGCTCGGCGGCGCTGGTGATCTTTCCAGCTTCGGCGCCGTCTTCGAGCTTGAGTTCCGCGCCTGCGGATGGGGCGGGTCCTGAGATTTCGAGTGGGCGGAGGTGGCGGTGAACGCCGCCGCGGGAGCGGATGCGCTCGACGATCTCCTGGCCCATGTAGCAGCCCTTGTTGAAGTGCAGGGCGCGGGTCTGGGAGATTTCCTGGGGCAGGTCGCGTTCGGCGATATCGATGCCGTAGAGAGGAACGGCCTCGGCGATGCGGAGAGCGTCAAGTGCGGCGCAGCCAACGCGGGTTGCGCCGGCGGTTGCGAGGCAGGACCAGAGCTTCTGGATGAAGGCGGAAGGCAGGAAAATCTCGTAGTGGGGCGTGATCGCTCCGTGGTTGCGGAAGATGCGCAGATCGATGCCGTTCCACTCGACTTCAACAGAGGACATGGGCTGGGTAAGCGCCACATCGAGGCCGGCGCGGGCAAAGACCTCATCGGCAAGGGGTCCGGTGAGTCCGATGGCGGTCTCGGAGCCTGCTTCGCCGTTGGGCTCGGCACCGAGGGGCACCAGCTCGACCTCATCCATAATGATGAACTGGTTGAAGTGGGCGAGCAGCTTGTCGAACTGGTCGGCGGCGATTTCGAGCTCGAGCGTGGATTCGCCGGCAAAGGGAGTACCGGAGAGGGGATCGGGAGCGGGATCGGACTTTTTGCCGGGGGCTTCGGTCTTGCGGCGAGCCGGCGAAAGTTCCTCGCTGCCCCGCCAGACATTGAGATCGCCCTGGATGTGGCCCTTGGCGTTGAGGGCTAGGTTCCATGCACCGGAGTTCGGAAAGAGATCGTTGACGGTGTTTGAGACCATGCCGCTGAGCCAGCGGAAGCGGTCCTGGCCGCGGACGGCTACGCGGCGCATCCAGCCGAGGTCGTGTATGGCCGCGCCGGAGACGAGAGCCGCCGTTTCGGCCTGGGGCGCGTCCAAAGACTGTGGAGTGAGGACGCCGCGGTAGTTTACGAGGTTCTGGGGGATGCGGGCTGCTTCGAGCATCGCGGCCAGCGCGGTGGCCTGGAGGGATTGGGAGAGATCGGTCTCAGTGGTCATGGGGGCAGAATTTTCCGCGGACGCTTTGCGGATTCTTATGCGCCGCGCCGCATCCTGATTATAGCCTTGAGAAGCAGAGATGGACTCAGGCCGCGGGGCCGGGTTCCGGGGGGACGGAGAGTGGAGAGGACTAAAACGCGGATGAGAGAGATGCGGATAGAGCGGGCTGCCCGCTGGATATGGATCGGATGCCTGGGCGCGGCGTTGGCCGGGGCTCAGCAGCAGGGCGCGACGCCGGCAGCCGGGGAGCAAAAGCCCGGCACCGCAGCAACCCACATGACCGCGGAGCAGGCCCAGCAACTGTTCGCGCTGGTCGATGAGCTGATTCAGTTTTCTTCCACGGAGACGGGACTCCAAGTGAAGAGCGCGGTGAAGCGGCGGCTGACAACGCGAGACGAGGTGGAGAAGTACCTGGATGAGAAGTTCAGCGAGGACCAGAGCGCGAAGCGGCTGCAGCAAAATGAGATCGTGCTGCGGAAGTTCGGGCTGCTGGACCGGGACTTTGAACTGAAGCCGTTTCTGGTAGCGCTGCTCAAGGAGCAGATTGAGGCCTACTACGATCCGAAGACCAAGACGGTGAACCTGCTGGACTGGGTGAGCGCCGAGGAACAGAAGCCGGTGATGGCGCATGAGTTGACGCACGCGCTGCAGGACCAGTACGCGGATCTTGAGAAGTGGGACAACCAGACGCCGGAGGAGGTTTCAACGACCGCCTCGGCGGATACGGACCACGTGGCGCGGGACGAGATGGACAGCGCCCGGGACGCGGTGACCGAAGGCCAGGCCACAGCCGTGATGGTGGACTATGTGCTGAAGCCGATGGGCAAGAGCCTGGTGAAAGACCCGGAGGTTCTGGACGCGTTCAAGGAGCAGATGAGCGGGTCGGACTCGCCGGTGATGGCGCGCGCGCCGCTGCTGCTGTCGGAGTCGATGCTGTTTCCGTATCGGGATGGGCTGAGCTTTGAGCAGGATGTGTGGATGGACAAGGGCCGGGATGCGGCATTTGCCGGGACGCTGACCCGGCCGCCGCGGTCGAGCTGGGAGATCCTGAATCCGCGCGAGTACGAGAAGCAGCACATGCCGGCGGTGCCGCTGATGCCGAACATCCATCCGCTGGTGGATGGGCTTTACAAGCCTTTGGACATCGGGCAGGTGGGCCAGCTCGATGTGGAGATTCTGAGCCAGCTGATGGGCGGGGAGCGGATGAGCCGGGATCTGACGCCGGCGTGGGACGGAGGCATCTACTGGGCGGGACAGTTGAAGAGCGCCAAGAGCGCGGCGGAGAAGGCAAACACACGATCGCTTGCGCTGTTTTATCTTTCGGCGTGGAAGAGCCCGGCGAGCGCGCAGTTGTTCGCGAGCCTATACGCAGACAACCTTGGGCGCAAGTACTCCGACGTGAAGGTGCTGGCTGGCGTGGATACATCGATAGGCACGGCCGGCGGCGTTGAGCAGAGATTTTCGACCAGCGAGGGGCCTGTGGTGATAACGACGCGGGGCAAGCTGGTGTTTGTATCGGAGAGCTTCGAGCTGCCGCTGGCGCGAAGGCTGACGGCGCTGGTGCTCGATGCGCAGGGTGTGGGCGAGGAGCGGCTGGCGAAGGTTGGGGTTGGCCCGGAGCAGGATCGCGCGGCAGGCGCGCTGGGGCTGAGCGGCGATCTGGTGCGGCTGATGGAGAGCGCGGGAGTAACGAAGGCGGCGGTGGAGGCGGCGCTGCGGTCAGCGCACTGATTTTCCACAATTGCAGCGGCCGATGTTCGCTGGTGGAGCAGGTGAGAGCGTTGTTCTGGCGTTTATGATTGAAGTCCGGATGTAAGAACTCTCAGAATTTGGGTGCGAGGCGTGGCTGGAAAGATCGAACTGATGATGGGACCGATGCGCAGCAACAAGACGGCGGAGATGCTGCGCCGGTGCGAGATGCGACGCCAGTATGCCAAGCAGGACGTAGTGGTTCTGAAACCCAGCGACGACACCAAGGGCGGGCCGGGGTTGGTGGAGAGCCGCAATCCGAACGGGCACTCGAAGATGGATGCTACCGAGTTCCGGTCGTCGAACCCGTGGGAGGTTCTGGCCGCGATCCACGACCGGGAACAGAAGATCGGCAAGCGCGTGGAGTGCATCGCGATCGACGAAGGACAGTTTGTCGAGGGGCTGTTTCTGTTCTGCAAGAATATGCTCGATGCCGGCTACGACGTATTGGTGGCGGGACTGGACCTGGACTTCCGGGCGAATCCCTTTGGCGAGATGCTGAACCTGAGCTGGCTGGTGAACGCCTACGGGGGCAGCATCACGGAGTGCATGGCCTACTGCACGTGCGGTGCGCGGGCGCTCTACTCGCAGCGTCTGATCGATGGCAAGCCCGCGGCATACGATTCTCCTGTGAAGATTCCGGGCGATGCGTATGAGCCGCGGTGCGCGGAGCACTTTGTGCTGCCGGGCAAGCCGCACTAGGCGGTTGAGGCGAGATCGAGCGATCAAGCCGGTAGAAATCAATTAGACAATTCCAATGTGGAGAGCCAGACTGGTTTTCCACGATCCTGCATATGCTTGGGGCGATGAAGTCCGGGGCGATTTGGCCGATGGAGAAGGCAGGATGGCGCCGCGGTGGTTGGAGTCCGGGAGTAATCGGATCCCGGACATCGGTTGTGCAGCCATCCTCTGCCTGCTCACGGCCAAGAGCCGCGGCGGGTTGCCGCGAGGTTTCCCATGGCCGATCAGGACGATTGCAACGCGCTGCTTCGATCCGCATTCGACAGCCTGCCGGACGGAGTTGCCGTCTTTGACCCGGAGGGAGCAGTTGCGTTGTGGAATGCGGCGGCGGAGGCGATCACCGGCTACTCGTCGATCGAACTGGAACACGGGGCACTTCCGGCGGGGTTGATGTCACTGATCGAGGAGCCGCATCTGAACGGGCCGCGGCTGGTGGGGTCGAAGCGAAAGGCCTGGGGCAGCCAGGCGAGGACGCTGCACAAGTTGGGCCACGAAGTTCCGGTGATTGCGCGGAGCCTGAAGCTGGTGGATGGGCTGGGAGGGGTGAGCGGCACAATGGTGTTGTTTCACCCGGCGGAGCGGCTGGATGCGCTGCCGCACGGCGAGACGAGCAACGATGCGTCGGTGGCGATGAGCCAGGCGGAGTTTGAGGAGCGGCTGCGCGCGGAGTTCGACGACTTTGCGCGCGGCGGCCAGCCGCTGGGAGTGCTTTGGATCAGCATCGATCAGGCCCACGAACTGCGCCGCACGCATGGGGCGGCGGCCTGCCACGCGATGCTGGATAAGGTGCAACATGCGCTGGGGTCGGGTCTGCGGCCGGCTGAGGAACTGGGCCGCTGGGGCGAGGAAGAGTTTCTGGTGATTACGCACGAGCGCACGGCGGAGATGCTGGACCGCCATGCGCGAACGCTGGCGGGACTGGCGCGCACGGCGGACTTTCGCTGGTGGGGCGACCGGGTATCGCTGACGGTTTCCATAGGCGCGGTGCAGGCCGACCGAAGCGAAACATTGACAAAGGTGCTGGCGCGCGCCCGGCGCGCCGCCGAGCTGGGCATGCGCGAGGGCGGCAACCGCGTAATTCGCGGCGCCCGCGAGCAGGGAGAAATTGAGGCCGAGGGAGAGGAGCCAGTATGTACGCCATTATAGGAATCCTGGTAGTGTTTGGAGCCGTCGTGGGTGGATTCCTGATGGAGAAGGGAAACCTGACGATCCTGCTTCAGCCCGCCGAGCTGCTGATTATTGCGGGCGCGGCGGCGGGCACGGTGCTTGTAGCAAACCCGATGCGCGTGCTGAAGGCGATCGTGAGCGGACTGATGGGCGTGATGAAGGGATCGCGGTTCACCAAGAAGCGCTATCTGGACACGCTGAAGATGATGTACGAGTTTCTGAACAAGGTGCGCAAGGAGGGGCTGCTGTGCGTGGAGATGGACGTGGAGAAACCCAAGGAGAGCGCCATCTTCAAGAAGTATCCGGAGTTTCTGAGCGATCATCACGCTCTGGATTTTCTGTGCGATACGCTGCGCACGGCGATCACCGGAGGTGTGGAGCCGTTTGACATGGACCAGATGATGGAGCTGGACATGGAGGTGCATCACAACAACGCGGTGCAGCCGATCGATGCGTTGACGACGGTGGCCGACTCCCTGCCCGGGCTGGGCATTGTGGCGGCGGTGCTGGGGGTGGTGATCACGATGGGCTCGCTGGGCGGCCCGCCGGAGGAGATCGGCAAGCACGTGGCGGCGGCGCTGGTGGGCACGTTTCTGGGCATTCTGTTGTGTTACGGAGTTGTGGGCCCATTGGGCTCGAATATGCGCAAGACGGCCGATGAAGAGAACGAGTACCTGCATGTATTGCGGGTGCTGCTGCTCTCGTTTTTGAAGGGATCCGCGCCGATGATTGCGATCGAGATGGCGCGGCGGGCGATTCCGGGCTATGTGCGGCCAAGCTTCGACGAGATGGAGAAGAGCTGCAAGAACCGTCCCGAGGCCGCCGAAGCGGCGGCGGCCTGATAAGCGGGAAGCAAGCGGAGATTGAAGCGCGATGGCACAAAAGGTCACACCCATCATCGTTATCAAGAAGAAGGGCGGGCACGGCGGCCATCATGGCGGCGCGTGGAAGGTGGCCTATGCGGATTTTGTGACGGCGATGATGGCGCTGTTCATCGTGCTGTGGCTGATGAGCCAGAGCGAGAAGGTGAAGAAGGCGGTGGCGGGCTACTTCAACGATCCGAAGGGCACGGCGCAGTTGCTGGGCACGACGATGTCGGGCAATGGCGAATCAGTGGTGGAGGACCAGGCCAACAAACAGATGCTCCAGGAGCTGAAAGAGAAGCTGCTCAAGGAGATCGAGGCCAACAAGGCTCTTGAGAAGCTGCTCAAGCAGATCGAGATCACGATTACGCCGGAAGGGCTAAGGATCGAGTTGCTGGAAAGCAAGAACGGAACTTTTTACCAGAGCGGCAGCGCGCAGTTGAGCGCGAGCGGCCAGGAGTTGCTGGCGTTGCTGGCCAAGGAGCTGAAGACCCTGCCCAATCAGCTACTGATCGAGGGGCACACCGATGCGACGCCGTATGCGACCTCCGGCTCCTACAGCAACTGGGAGCTTTCGGCCGATCGTGCCAACGCCGCGCGTCGGCTGCTGCAGTTGAGTGGAGTGCGCGCCGACCAGGTGACGCAGGTGCGCGGCTATGCAGACCAGTTTCTGCGGGTGAAGTCGAATCCCTTTGACTCGTCGAACCGGCGGATTTCGATACTGGTGAAGAACACTGCGGCGGGGGCGATGCCGGAGGTGCCGAAGGGTGCAGAGGTAGCGGAGGGGGCTGCGACGGCTACGCCATCGCAGACCGAGAAGCAAACTGCCGCGCAGGAGGTTGTTCCCAAGCCGACGCCCGCGGCTCCGGCAAAGACGAACCCGACCAGCAGGGTGGCGGGGTTGTTGCCGGGCAAGAAGAAGTAACGCGCCTTCTTTATCCTAGACACAGGACTGGGGTCACACATTTTCGTGGAGAGTTAAGAACGGCCAGGTTAGTGTGGTGGTTCCCACCCTAACGACAAAGAACGTCGTTAGGATGGGGCACCCATTTTCCTGGTTCGTCAGCCTGATTTTGTTATGCACGATCTCTGTTGCGGCTACTGCTGCTGTTGCTGCTGCATGTGCTGGAGGTCGATGCGCAGCGGGGCGGGCTGGGGGGCCTGCTGGGCGCGCTCGACGAGGACGCTCCAGTCCTCGGGGATGGGGAGCTTGCGATCGAGAGCCGGCGGCTCCTGGCTGCCGGTGACCTGCACTGCTACGTAAAGCTCGCTGGCTGTGCTGCCGCGAAAGACTCCGTGCGTAGGCGGAACGTCGGCGTAGTCGCGGCCGACAGCTGTGCGGATGTGGCGGTGATGAGCCACGAGGTTGTTGGTGGGATCGAAGCCCACCCAGCCGAGATGGGGAACGAGCGCCTCAACCCAGGCGTGGGTGGCGTCGGGCGTAGAACGGTCGTTGTCCTCGCGGCCCCGGTAGAGATAGCCGGAGACATAGCGAGCCGGGATGCGCACGTGGCGCAGCAGCGCGATCATGGTGTGCGCGAAGTCCTGGCAGACGCCCTGTCGGGTGACGATGGCCTCGTCGATGGGCGAATCGACGCGGGTGGAACGGGGCACGTATTCGAAGTACTCGAAGAGCCGGCTGTTGAGCTCGTGCAGCAGCTGGAGGGGATCGTCGCGGCGAGTGACTTGCATCTGCTTTGCCAGTTCAACAAGGGCAGGAGTTTCGACTGCGAACTGGCTGGGCAGGAGCATCTCCCAGTAGTCACCGGAGTCGATGAGTTCGTCGAGGGCTTTCCAGGCATCGGGCGCGAGATGAGCGGGGACGTCCGGAAGCGGCTGCTCCTCGACGACCGACTCGGCGATGATAACGAGCTGGTTGTGCTCGCCGGGGATGTCGAAGTGGTGAACGTGGTTGCCGACGTGATCGCGGTAGGCGAAGACGCGGCAGCGCGGGCTGACAGACAGAGAGAAAGAGAGGCAGTGCTGGCTGGAGTCCGAGCGCGGGTGCATGCGCGTCTCCATGATGCTCTCGCTTATGGGCGTGGAGTAGCGGAAACGGGTGAGATGGCGGATGGAGTAGAAGTTCATTGAGCCAGCGTCCCTCGGGGGCTAAAGCCCCTTCCCTTTTCTTGTTGCTTTGCGGCACGGCTGAAGCCGTGCCCTTTCAAAACAAGTTCGACGTGCAAGCGATCAGACGGCCAGCGCCGACTGGATGGAATATTGCACATAGTGGCGGTAGATGAGTTCGTGGATGCGCAGGCACTGTTCGCGAATGCCGTGCAGGAACGCAGCGGGGTCGCCGTGGAGGATCTCGCGGATGGAAGTGAAGCCAAGCATTGCATGGAGGCGGCCGATGGAGGCCGCCAGTTCGTCGGGCGAACGCCTGCCGCCGGCGCGCTGAATGGCCTCTGTGGCCTCGTGCGCGCCATCGATGCAGTAGCGGATGGCATGGGGGAAGTCGCGGTTGAGCAGAAGAAATTCGAGGACGCGATCGGGGGTCAGATCGGCGGTATAAACCTGGCAGTAGGCCTCAAACGAGGTGCAGGAGCGCAGCAGCCCGACGAGTTCGAGGTAGGAGTAGCCGCTACGCTCGTCCGCCGACGGCTGAAACAAGGTGGGCTGCGAGACCTCAAGTAGGGTTGCGGTGGCATAGGCACGCTCGAGATAGCGGCCCAGACGGATGAACTGCCATCCCTGTCCGTGGATCATGGTGGTGTCGGTTGTGCCCTTGAAGAGGTATATCCCGTCGATGATGGACGCCAGCAGCTCGCTTGCATCGGCGCGGAATTGGATCTGAGCGTGCGGTGAGTTGATGTCGTGAAAGAGGCGGTTGAGTCTCTGCCACTGCTCGGAGGAGATTTCTTCGCGCACCTGACGGGCGTTTTCGCGCGCGCCATTGACACAGTAGATGACAGAGGCCGGTTCGCCGCTGTCAAAAACCATGTTGCGCGCCATGTCTTCGAGCGAGCCGTTCCAGACCATGCCTACCTGCTTGCCGAGGCCCGCCACCATCCTCAGCCAGCGCGCCTCGAGATGGTCCGGACTGGTGTCGAGCATGAGATTCATGGTGACGTCCAACTGGCGGACGGTGTTCTCGGCCCGCTCCAGGTAGCGGCTCATCCAGTAGAGGCTGTCGGCGACACGGGATAGCATCGTCCGGCTCTCACGCCTGCCGTATGTCGGATTTAGGAGTCCAGTACCCATGTGTCTTTGCTACCTCCGCCCTGCGAGGAGTTGACGACCAGCGAACCTCTTTCGAGGGCGACGCGGGTGAGTCCGCCGGGCACGATGTTGATCTTGTCGCCGAAGAGGATGTAAGGCCTCAGGTCGACGTGGCGTGGCTCGAGCTTGTCTCCGATGAAGCATGGGGCGCGGGAGAAGTCGAGAGTGGGCTGGGCGATGTAATTACGGGGATTGGCCTCGATGTGGCGAGCGAACTCTTCGCGCTGTTTGGCGGTGGAGTGAGGGCCGATCAACATGCCGTAGCCGCCGCTCTCTCCGACGGCCTTGACGACGAGCTTTTCGAGGTTGGCGAGGACGTGCTTGCGCTCCTTGTCTTCACTGAGCAGGAAGGTCTCGACGTTGGGCAGGATGGGATCTTCGTCGAGGTAGTACTTGATCATGCGCGGGACATAGGCGTAGACGGCCTTGTCGTCGGCAAGGCCGGTACCGAAGGCGTTCGAGACCGTGACGTTGCCGGCGCGATAGGCGTTGAAGAGGCCTGCGCATCCGAGCGAGGAGTCGGAGCGGAAGATGAGCGGATCGGAGAAGTCGTCGTCGACGCGGCGGTAGATGACATCGACGCGCTTTAGGCCGTCGGTGGTGCGCATGTAGACGATGTTGTCGTGGGTGACGAGGTCGCGGCCTTCGACGAGGTCGATACCCATCTGGCGAGCGAGATAGGTGTGCTCGAAGTAAGCGGAGTTGAAGACGCCGGGGGTGAGCAGAACGATGTTGGGCTCGGGGCGGCCTTCGGGTGCGAGCGAACGCAGCGTGGAGAGCAGCAACTGGGGATAATGCTCAATGGGACGGACGCCGTAACTGTTGAAGAGCTGTGGAAAGGTGCGCTTCATGACGCGGCGGTTGGTGAGCATGTAACTGACGCCGGAGGGCACGCGCAGGTTGTCTTCAAGGACGACGAACTCGCCGGTGTTGAGGCGGAGCAGATCGCTGCCGACGACGGCGACGTAGACGTTGCGCGGCACTTGCAGGCCCTTCATGGGACGGCGGTAGTGCTTGCAGCTATAGACCAGGTCGCGGGGAATGACGCGGTCGGCGAGGATCTTGGCGTCGGAGTAGACGTCGCGCAAGAAGAGGTTGAGGGCGGTAATGCGCTGGATCAGGCCCTTCTCAATACGCTCCCACTCCTGGCCGGTGACGATGCGGGGGAGCAGGTCGTAAGGGAAGATGCGCTCAGTGCCTTCATCGCGTCCGTAGACGGTGAAGGTGATGCCCTGGGTGAGAAAAGAGAGGTCGGCGGACTGCTTGCGGCGGTGGAGTTCGTCGGCGGGCAGGCCGGCAAGGGTCTCGGCGAGGGCGCGGTACTGGGGGCGCAGTTCACCGTCGCGGCGGCGCATCTCGTCGAATGCCTGGTCGAGGGGGTATTCGCCGAAGAGGGAGTCGAGCTCGGTGGGATGGGCGGCGCTCATGGGTCTCGCTGAAGTTCGATGGTGGTGCGTTGAAATCGCGCGGCGGGAGGGTTTTGGGGCAAACTCCGCCATTGTACTGTTGATTTGGTTTTAACACGGGGGGCATAAGGGGGGCGTGAGGAAACCTGAGGAGTAACAGGACGGGCTTCAGGGGGTGTATGTGCAAGAAAAGAATGCGGCGCAGCCGGGTGGCTGCGCCGCTTTCCTGTTGGCCGCCAAAGCGGGGTTTAGAAGAGGTTCCAGAGGGACTGGTTGTAGACGGAGTGGTGGAACTGGACCTCGGAGCTTTTGACGATGGTGCCGAGCTCGCGGGGACAGCGGTTGGCCGCGGCTTCCTTAAGGTCGGCGTAACGGCCCTGGACGTCGGTGCCGAGGATCTCGGCGATCCACTTGGAACTCTTGAAGTCCGCGATGGCGGCCTGGATGTTGTCGGGCAGGTAGCGGCCGCCTTCGCGCAGGTTCTTCTCCGAGGAGATAGTGCCGTCGATGCCGGTCTTGAAGATTGTGTAGAGGGATAGATAGGGGTTGGCGTCTGGCGCAACGGCGCGCACCTCAGTGCGCATGGAGCGATGGTTACCGATGGGGACGCGGATCATGGCGCCGCGATCGACGGCCGAAGCGCGAATCTGATTGGGCGCCTCGAAGTGCGGATCGAGGCGGCGATAGGCGTTGACGCTGGAGTTGAAGACGAGGCACAGATCGAGCGCTCGGGTGAGGATGCGATCGAGGAACTCCCAGCCGAACTTGGAGAGCTGCTCCTGCCCCTTCTCGTCCCAGAAGAGGTTGGTTTTGCCCTCGGAGACCGAGACGTTGGTGTGCATGCCGCTGCCGTTGACGCCGACGATGGGCTTGGGCAGGAAGCAGGCGGTGTAACCCATATTGTTGGCGATCTGGCGGCAGAGCAGCTTGTAGAGCTGGATCTGGTCGGCGGCGTTAACGACCTCGGAGTAGCCGAAGTTGATCTCGAACTGCGAAGGAGCGACCTCGGGGTGATCCTTCTCGTTTTGGAAGCCCATGGCGCGCTGTACTTCGGCGGCGGTGTCAATGAACTGGCGGAGCGGATCGAGGGGCAGAACGTGATAGTAGCCGCCGGTGTTGATGAACTCGAACTTGCCGGTCTCGTGATAGCGCTGCTCGGCGTCCTTGCCGGCAAAGAGGAAGCCCTCGATCTCGGTGGCGGCGTTGAGAGTGTACTTCTTCTCCTTGTAGAGCTTCTCGGCGTAGGCCTTGAGGACGCCGCGCAGATCGCCGGAGTAGGGCGAGCCGTCCTTGTCGATTACGTTGCCGAAGACCAGAACCTTGCCGTTGCCGAAGACGTCAGCGGGAACCCAGAAGAAGGAGGCCCAGTCGATGCCGAGGCGCAAGTCGCTCTCCTTTTGCGCGGTAAAGCCGCGGATGGAGGAGCCGTCGAAGGTGAGGTTCTCATAGGAACCGAGCAGGAACTTCTTGTCATAGTCGATGAGGTGGAGACGGCCTTCGAGGTCGCTGAAGAGCACCGTGACCGCCTTGATCCGCTTTTCATCGGTCAGGTACTTGAGCCGCTTTTCGCGAACCTCGCCGGCCGCGATACGGTTGGCTCGATCTTTTTTGGCTTCGAGGTTGAGCGTTTCCAGTTCCTCGTAGGAGAGAGCTAGAAAATTGCGGTAATCCTGACTCATGGCACTCCTTTTCCGTGGCTGCATACACGCCTTGCTGCAGAACCGAGAGCGGGGCGGTATGAAGGTTTTATAGAGATCGTAGCGCGACGGGGGGCAGCAAAGCCAATGGAGAATTGCCCGAAATAGCCTGAGAATGGGTGCAGATAGGCTGCTCAGGATGAGTTAGGCTGGAGAATCAGGAGAAAATGCACTAATGTTGATGCGAATCCGCTCCGCGAGCGCCTGCCTGGGCGCGATAGTTCTTCTTTTGCCAGCTTGCGCCGCCACAGCCCAGAAGACAGCGATCCGAATTGTTGCCGACCTGAGCGATGCGCCACGCAAGCTTTATCACGCCGAGATAGATCTTCCTGTGACGGCCGGCGCGATAGCGCTGACGACGCCGCAGTGGATTCCCGGCCACCACTCTCCGTCTGGCCAAGCGAGCGCGATCACGGGAGTCGTCTTCACGGCCAACGGTCAGACTTTGCCGTGGCGTCGCGACGATGTGAACCTGTACGAGTTTCACGTGACGGTTCCCGAGGGCGTGACGACACTGCATGCGCACCTGGACTGCATTGTGGGTTCGCGCGTGTCGCAGAAGCTGGCGGCGCTGGAGTGGGAGGCGCTGCTGCTGTATCCGGCACACACGCCGGTGCGGGAGATTCCGATTCAGGCAGCGGTGAAGGTTCCGGCGGGATGGGGCATTGGAACGGCGCTTACGCCAGTGGGCGCGGGGTCGTATCCGGTGCCTGCCGATGGCGCGACGACGGAGTTTGCCGCGACTACCGTGGAGCAGCTCGAGGACTCGCCGATTATTACAGGCGCGAACTTTCACGAGTACGAGCTGGCGCCGGGGATCACTCCAAAGCACTACCTGGACGTTGCGGCCGACGAGGCCGCGGATGCAAAGCTGCGGCCGGAGTTTCTGGCCGAGGTGAGCAACCTGGTGCGCGAGGCCGATGCACTCTACGGCTCGCATCACTACGCTGCCTATCATTTTCTGCTTACGCTTTCCGATGTGGCCGGAGGCATGGGGCTGGAGCACGGGCAATCGTCCGATAACGGAGTGGGCGAAAAGGGCTACGCCGACGCAGCGCATCAACTGTCCGAAGCAGATCTGCTGGCACACGAGTTTACGCACTCGTGGAACGGGAAGTATCGGCGGCCCGCAGGGCTGTATCAGCCGGACTTTGCTACTCCGCAGCAGGGTGCGCTGCTGTGGGTTTACGAGGGGATGACGGAGTATCTGGGCGGCGTGCTCGCGGCGCGCGCTGGGCTGGAGACGGCGGAGCAATACCGCGATCGGCTGGCCTCAACGGCGGCCTCACTCGATGCCACCGGTGGCCGCGCCTGGCGTTCGACCGAGGACACGGCCGTGGCTGCCAGCATGCTGCGCGGCGGCAATTCGGCGTGGGTGAACTGGAGGAGAAGTCAGGACTACTATTTTGAGGGCGAGCTGCTGTGGCTGGACGCCGACACGCTGATTCGCAAACTGACGGATAACAAGAAGTCGCTCGACGATTTCGAGAAGATATTCCTTGGCAAGGGCGGCAATACGGGACCGCTGATTGTGACCTACACGTTCGATGAGCTGGTGGCGGACCTGAATGCGGTCGTTCCCTATGATTGGGCGACGTTCCTTCGCGATCGCGTGGAGAAGGTGAATCCAAGAGCCGATGTGGCGGGCATCGAGCAGGGCGGATACCGGCTTGTGTATAAGGATGAGCCCAGCGCCACGGAGCGCATGCTTGCTTCAGGATCAAACCGGCGGGGCGTCGATTGCTGGTACTCGATCGGCTTGCGGCTTGGGAATGACGGCAGCATCAACGACGTGCGCTGGAACGGACCGGCAGACAAGGCGGGGTTGGCGCCGGGCAAAAAGATTCTGGCGGTAAACGGGCGCGTGTTTTCGGCCGACTCGGTGCGTGCAGCGATTCAGTCCGCGAGGGCAAGCAGCGAACCGATTCATCTGATCGTCGAGGCCGACACGTTTGTATCGAGCGTCGATGTCGACTATCACGACGGTGAGCGTTTCCCGCGGCTGGAACGCGTGGAGGGCACTGCTGCCCTGCTCGACGAGATCACGAAACCGCTGACGACGCCGGAAAAAGCGGGTGGCAAGTAGCGACTGCATTTTCGGGTTGGGGTTCAAGGCCAGAATGTGGCAGTTGCTCGGCGAAGTGGTTTAAAGACTGAGATACACTGGGAGAAGCGCCAGCCAGCCCGCGGAGGGATGGGTGAGCGGTTGAAACCGGCGGTCTTGAAAACCGTTGAGCTCGAAAGGGCTCCGGGGGTTCGAATCCCTCTCCCTCCGCCATTGACCCTTCCAAGGGAATCCTATAAAGTCCAATCCGATCCGACTTTATAATGAAAATAAATAACTTATTGTCTTTCTCTGTCCATTTAGCGACTATGGAAGCCCGTAGATATTGCGGGTACATGTGTGGGTACATTCCCCTCATGCTGCGGGTACATTGCCTGGAGGTGGTTTCCATGCGGTTGACGGACATCCAGATCAAGCGAATCAAGCCGGAGACGAAGCCTTACAAGGCCAGCGATGGCGGCGGACTGTTCCTCTGGGTTACGCCTTCCGGTGGGAAGATTTGGCGCTGGACCTATGGGCACGAAGGGCGGGCCAAGCTCATGACGTTTGGCAAATATCCCGATGTGGCGCTCTCTCTCGCCAGAGAGCGCCACGCTGCGGCGCGCAAGCTGCTGGCCACCGGCACAGACCCAATGGTAGAGCGCAAGTCTGAAAAGGCAGCGGCAGAGAATTCCTTCCAAAGTGTCGCCCATCTCTGGCTGGAGCACTGGCAGGATGGAAAAAGCCCGCGCCATGTGGATTACGTGAAGCGCCGCATGAACGCCGACATCTTTCCGTGCCTGGGCACTCGGCCAGTCGCTTTGATAGAAGCCCCGGAGCTGGTGGCCATGACCAAAGCCATTGAGCAGCGCGGCGCACGCGACATTGCCAAGCGCGCCCTAGAGACGGTCGGACAAGTCTTCCGATTTGCTATAGCCCACGGGTATGCCACACGCAACCCGGCCAGTGAGATCCGGCCCAGCGATATTCTGAAGTCCACGCGCAAGGTGAACTATGCCCGCGTGGATGCGCGTGAACTGCCCGAACTGCTTCGAGCGATTAAGGTCTATCAGGGAACGCACGTCACGCGGCTCGCCTTGAAGTTGATTGCTCTCACCTTTGTACGCACCAGCGAGTTGATCGGGGCGAGGTGGACGGAGTTTGACCTTGAGGCCCACCGCTGGGACATCCCCGCCGAACGCATGAAGATGCGGACGCCGCACATCGTCCACCTTGCACGGCAGACAATGGATGTCCTTTCCGCGCTCCAAACACTCTCGGGCCAGAGCGAATGGCTCTTCCCCGGCGACCGTGACGCGGAAGGTGATGAGTAACAACACCATCCTCATGGCGCTGGATCGCATGGGCTACAAAGGACGCATGACCGGCCATGGCTTCCGTGGCCTGGCTTCCACGATCCTGGATGAGCAGGGCTACAACCATGAGCACATCGAGTTGCAGTTTGCCCACGCGCCGCGTAACACGGTCAGTGCGGCATACAACCACGCGCTCTACCTGGAGCCACGGGCAAAGATGATGCAGGGCTGGGCCGATTATCTGGAACAGACCCAGCGCGGTGGTAAGGTGCTGCCATTTCGAGGCTCCGCGGCTTAGCTATCCTCGTAATGACATAGCAGGATGGCCGGTGTCGGAGCTTTGCAGCTTTCTGACAATGGCCACCCAGGTAGCACAGTCTGATTGGCGGACCTCACCGAGCTTTCTGAGAGTTATCCCCTGCAAGAAGCGCGCCAGTAAGTCCTCCATTGCATTCGCCGTTATTGATTGCGGCGCTGCGGGTTAATCTCGCAAATCTGCGCAATCGAAGAAGCATGTGCGAGCAAGCGGCTCCCGGGCCTGTCTGGAAAACCCAAAGCGGTCTATAAACAGACCCGGGAACCTCATCCTGCCGATAGCAGAGCAAGACGTTGGCGTTCGCCCCCGCACGGACAGCTCTGGCAGTCAATCGCGCATTGCATCGATGACGTCTCCTAAAGCCCCCTGCCGGAGAGCGCCACCGTCTGCGGGCTGTTTGCCGCACTGGTCGTAAATGTCAGCGTCCCGGTGTAGGGCCCGGTTGCTGGCGGCCTAAACGTCACTCCTACCGTGCAGTTAGCTCCCGGCGCCAGCGTACTGCCGCTCGGACACGTCGTTGAGCCGTCGATTGCAAATCCGCTGCCCGGTGTCACTCCCAGCGAAACGGTAAGTGGCGTTGTCTGGCTGTTGTTCCACAGGATCACCCTCGCCACCGGACTGGTAGTGTTCTTCACCACGCTGCCAAAGGCCAGCGTTGTCGTACTCAGCACTGTCGGAGCAATTCCGGTTCCGGAGAGCGCCACCGTCTGCGGGCTGTTCGCCGCGCTTGTCGTAAACGTCAGCGTACCGTTGTAGGGACCGGCAGCGCTCGGCGTAAGCGTCACTCCCACTGTGCAGTTTGCGCCCGGCGCCAGGGTGCTTCCGTTCGGGCAGGTCGTTGAGCCATCGATCGCAAATCCGCTGCCCGGCGTCACTCCCAGCGAAACCGTCAGAGGCGCTGTCTGACTGTTGTTCCACAGGATCACCTTCTTCACCGGGCTGGGGGTGTTCTCAGCCACATTGCCAAAAGCCAGCGAGGTCGTGCTCAGCGTCGTCGGAACGATCCCCGAGCCGGAGAGCGCCACCGTCTGCGGACTGTTTGATGCGCTAGTCGTAAACGTCAGCATTCCGGTATAGGCCACCCCAGCAGTAGGTGTCAGCTTCACTCCCACATTGCAGTTCGCGCCAGCCGCCAGCGTGCTTCCGTTCGGGCAGGTCGTCGAGCCGTCGATTGCAAACCCGCTGCCCGGCGTCACTCCCAAAGACACGGTTAGAGCCGTCGTCGTGCTATTGTTCCACAGCGTCACAATCTTCACCGGGCTGGTGGAGTTTTGTGCCACGTTGCCAAACGCCAGCGAGGTTGTGCTCAGCGTAGTCGGAGAAATTCCTGTGCCGGAGAGCGCAACCGTCTGCGGACTGTTTGCCGCACTGGTCGTAAACGTCAGCGTTCCTGTGTAGGGTCCGCTGGACGTCGGCGTCAGCTTCACCCCCACCGTGCAGTTCGCGCCAGCCGCCAGTGCGCCGCCATTCGGGCAGGTCGTCGAGCCGTCGATCGCAAAGCCGCTGCCTGGCGTCACTCCCAGCGAAACGGTCAGAGTCGTGGTCGGACTGTTGTTCCACAGCGTCACCGTCCTGACCGGACTGCTAGTGCTCTGCGCGACGTTGCCAAACGCGAGAGAGGTCGTGCTCAGCGTCGTCGGAGAAATTCCGGAGCCCGAGAGCGTCACCGTCTGCGGGCTGTTCGCGGCGGACGTCGTAAATGTTAGCGTCCCGGTATAGGGACCGGTTGGTGTCGGCGTAAGCGTCACACCCACGGTGCAGCTAGCGCCCGGCGCCAGGTTGCTGCCGTTCGGGCAGGTCGTTGAGCCATCGATCGCAAAACCGCTGCCCGGCGTCACTCCCAGCGAAACGGTTAGAGGCGTCGTCTGGCTGTTGTTCCACAACGTCACAATCTTGACCGGGCTCGTGGTGCTCTGCGCGACGTTGCCAAACGCGAGAGAGGTTGTGCTCAGCGTCGTCGGAACGATCCCGGCACCGCTGATTGGGATAACATGCGACGAACCTGAGTCGTTGGCGGTGACGGTAAGATTCGCGGAGAAGGCGCTTAACGAAGCGGGTGTAAATGTGACGGAGATGCTGCAAGTGCTATTCGCAGCAAGCGTGGCTCCACAGGTGGTGGTATCTCCGAAACTGGCGCTGCCTGTGCCCGAGATACCGATGCTGGCGATGCTGACTGAGACAGGATTCGGATTCGACAGATAGACGAGATGCGCCGGGGAGGCCGCGTTCTCAACCTGATTGCCGAAGCTCAGCGTGGAGGGGTTTAACGTGAGAGGTGCTGGGTTATAGACAGTTAGGGAGACTGTTGCCCTGCCACCTGACACGAAATCAGTCGTATTAGCAGGCGTGAATGTAGCAGTCAAGGTGTAGGCGCCTGCCGGAAGAATCGTGGAGCCAGTGACCGTAGTTAGTGAGCCCCCTGGCGGCGTCGCCGTGTAGCTGAAGCTGCCGCTGACAAGGCTCGAATTGTAGGTGGCCGTCGCGTTCAGAATCGCGGCCAGCGGTGTTCCGTAGGGGAGCGGCGCCGGCGGAGCCCAGTTGATGGCCGGCGTGACTGCGGCCTTAGCGGAGAAGGTAATCTTGCGCACCCGATAGTTGTTAGAGTCCACAACATACAGATTGCCGGTACTGTCGAAGACCATGCCGGCGGGATAGTTCATCTCGGCGCCCAGGGCAGGGCCACCATCGCCGTAAGAGCCCATGACGCCGTTACCGGCGATCGTGGTAATGATGCCCGTGCTCGCTGAGACCTCGCGGATTCCGTTCACACTCCCATCGGAGATGAAGAGGTTGCCCAGCGGATCGACGACGAAGCCATCGTCGTTCGCGTTGATCTCTGCCCTGGTAGCCGGTCCGCCGTCGCCGGTATAGCCATAAACGCCGGTTCCCGCCACGGTAGTGATAATCCCGGTGGAGGTCGTCACCTTGCGAATCTCGGTGCCGTAGTTCTCCATGATGTACAGGTTGCCGGAACTGTCGAAGGTGAGGAACGATGGGTAATTGAGGCTGGCCTGTGAGAACTGGCCGCCATCGCCGGTCGTTGTGCAAGTAGTGTTCGAGTTCGCCGCGCCCGCAACCGTAGTGATGATTCCGGTCGAAGCTGTCACCTTGCGGACTACGCAGTTGGAGGTATCGGCGATATAGAGGTTCCCCGAACCATCGAGCGCAATGCCGTACGGATAGTAGAGCGCCGCGCTGCTGGCCGGGCCGCCATCGCCGGTGTAGTCATAATTGCCGTTGCCCGCGTAGGTCGTAATCGTGCCAGACGGCGACACCTTGCGGATCACGCTGTTATTTGAATCGGTAATGAACAGATTGCCAGAGCCATCGACGGCCAGGCTTATGGGATAGTTCAGCGAAGCGCTGGTAGCCGGTCCGCCGTCGCCGCTGTAGTCAGCTGTTCCGTTGCCGGCGTAGGGCGTGATGATCCCGGTCCCAGCCGCAACCTTCCACACGATGTTGTATTGTGTGTCCGCGAGATAGGCGTTCCCGGCGCGGTCCACTGCGATTGCCTGGTTAAATCCCAGGTTTGCGCTGGTGGCGAGGATGCCGTTTCCGCTCATCCCCTCAACGCCCGTGCCCGCCACGGTAGTAATGACAGCGGCTGGCAGAGAGGTAATGGTATAGGCGGCGGAAGCCTTCGCGCTGCGCAGGTAGCCGGGAGCAGCCGCGTATGCCTGCAGGGTGGCCGTTGCGCCCATCGAAACCTTGCCCGCATATCCAGTCCAGTTAGCGCCGCCATCCAGCGAGATGTAAACCGCCGCTCCCGGCGTGCTTTCGGTGATGGTTACCGACTGCGGTCCGGAGTAGCTTCCCGCGGCTAGGCTGAACGACGGCGTGGCCGTTGGGGTTGTGGGCGGCACCGCGCTGGGCGTAACCATCCGTACGCGCATGTCTTCGCCAATGTACAGATCGCCAGCGCTGTCGAAGGCGAGGGCAAAAGGATAATACAACCCGGCAGAGTTCGCTGGGCCGCCATCGCCCGCATCCTGGTACAAACCGGGGAGACCGGCGAACCTGTTGATCGTGCCGCTGGTGTCAACTTTGCGCACGACGCTATCGTTTTCCGCGATGTAGAGATTCCCGGCGTTATCGAGCGCCAGCGCCTGAGGGTAGAATAATCCCGCGCTGGTTGCCTGCCCGCCGTCACCGGAATCGGTAGCTGTTCCATTGCCGGCTACGGTAGTGATCACCCCGGTTAGCAAGTTAACCATGCGGATGCGGCGGTTATTGGAATCTGCAATAAAAAGGTGACTGGCGTGGTCCAAGGCAAGGCCCATAACCCCGGAAAGATGCGCTGAGGTGGCTTGTCCTCCGTCGCCACCATAACCACAGTTGTATCCAGCGACCCATGTGATTGTCCTGCTTCCAGCGGCAATCTTCTGTACTCCGCAGAAGGCCCCCACGTACAAATTGCCGGATGAGTCGAAGACCATGCCCTTATAACCGCCGTTGGTAGCGGAAAAGGATGTGATCACGCCGGTTGCTGTGTTGAGTTTGCGAACCACTCCATTTCCCTGGTCTACGATGTAGAGATTTCCTGAGCTGTCCAGTGCCAGAGAAGTTGGATAGTTGAGTTGCGCGCTGGTACCGGGGCCGTTGTCTCCGCTGTACCCTGCGATGCCGGTTCCCGCTTCAGTAGTGATCGTCCCCGTGCCCGCAGATATCTTGCGAACCACGCTGTCGGCGGTGTCGGAGATGTATACGTTGCCCGCGCTATCGGAAACAACACCCTCGATATAGCCAAGTTCTGCCTGGACAGCCGGGCCGCCATCCCCGCTATATCCAAACGTTCCGTTGCCGGCCACGGTGTAGATCATGGGTGTGCCCGCGATGGGCAGATTGAGTGTGTACGCAGCCGATGCCACGGCGCTATTGGTGTAGCCGCTGGCCACGGCGATGGCCTGGATGGTCTCGGACGAAGAGACAATGAAAGGGCCCGTATACACAAAGGAACTGGTAGTCGGTGTGATTCCGTTGGTGGCGTAGTAGATGGTTGCGCCGGCCGTCGCATCGGAGATCGTCACCGACTGCGTGGTGGTATAGGTACCGCTGCCGGGCGTAATCACGGGCGTGGCCGCGGTAGGCAGATTCAGCGAGTAGGCAGCCGATGCCACTGCGCTGTTGGTGTAGCCGCTGGCCACGGCAATGGCTTCAATGGTCTCGGACGAAGAGACTGTGATTGGGCCGGTATACACAAAGGAGCTGGTAGTCGGTGTGGTGCCGTTGGTGGTGTAGTAGATGGTTGCGCCGGCCGTCGCATCGGAGATCGTCACCGACTGCGTGGTGGTATAGGTACCGCTGCCGGGCGTAATCACGGGCGTGGCCGCCTGTGTCGGAGCGGTTCCTAACAGCGCAATGCTTTGCGACGCCGAGGGGCTGGCATTGAGCGTATTGTCGGTGAGAACAGCCGTGCTCGAAAGAGGGCCAGTGCTCTTGGGTGTGAAGCTGATGCTCAGGTTGCAGCTTGTTCCGGGCGCCAGTGTGAAGGTGGGTGTGCAGTTCACCGGGGCGCCCGCGACCTGGGCAAAGTTCGCTCCGTTGACGACCAGCCCGGGGCTCACGGCAACGAGCGATGCGTTGCCTATGTTCTCAACCGTCACTGTCTTTGGGCTGTCGCTGCTTGTCGCTCCTTCGGCTGTTGAGGCGAAAGTCAAGGTGGGCGGAGTCGCGCGTGGCAGTTCGAACGCCTGATCGACGACTGAATCTGCAACGAAGATGTTGCCTGAGCTATCCAGGGCAATGCCAGTGGGATAGCCAATACCGGTGGCCAGCGTAACCGGCGCGGAGTAGCTACTGCCGTTGAACGGAACCTCCAGGATGGTACCAGTGGACTGGTCTTCGTTCGCATCGCCGTTGGTAACCAGGAAAACATCGTCGTTGGCATCCACTGACAAACCCTGTGGAATGCTTATCCCACTGGCCAACGTCACCGGAGAGCTGTAACCGGTTGCGTTTTTTGGCAGCGCCATCAGGCTGCCGCTATTGTCGTCCCCACCAGCATCCCAGGCAGAAGTAACAAAGAGATTGCCACTGCCGTCGACGGCTAGATATTGCAAGTAAGGCAATCCGCTGGCCAAAGCTATGGGCGTGATTGGACCACCCCGCTGTAATGAAGAGCGAGGAATCTCGACCACTTTAAGGTCACCTTCAATGACAAGGAACACGTCTCCCGCAGCGTTAACAACCACACCACGGGGGAAGTTCAGTTCACTGAGGACGGTCAACGGCACGGCCCAGCCTGATGCTGTCTTTTGTATCAACAGCAGCGCGCCGCTGTTGGCATCTTGTTTGGCGTCCGCCTGGCTGACCGCCCACAGGTTTCCGCCGCCATCCAATGCCAAGTCGATCAAGTTGCCGATGCCGCTGGTCACCGTGACTGGAGCGGCATATCCCCCTGCGCCGTTGCTCTTGAACTCAATCACTGAGCCGCTGTTAGCGTCAAATGCGAGATCATAGGCGATCGCCATGAACAGGTTGCCTTGCGCGTCTGTTCGGACCGCGGTAGCATTCACGAGGAGCGGACTGCTGGTTCCCTGTGCCGCTGTTAAGGGGGCACTGAAGGCCACCTGCGGCCCGGTTCCGGCGCCGGAAAGAACGACATCGCCCAGCGGATTTCCGGAGCCATCGAAAACTGACACTGCGCCCTGGCGCAATCCCGGCGCAAGCGGCGTGAATTTTACATCGATCACGCATTGGGTGGTCTTGGTGTAAGTCTGCGCCTTGCAGGTGCTGTCCCCGGCATCGGTAAAGTCCTGACTCTCGTTGCCTAGCATGAAGATTTTATAGCTGCCTATGGTTGTTCCAGAGTTGACCGTGAAGTTGAGTGGAATATTGGTAGTTCCCGCCACGCCAACCACGTGAGCGCCAAATTTTACATTCGTGGTCTGCAACTCCATCTGGCGGCCATTAATGTAGGAATCGGTGATAAACAAGTCGCCGGAGGTATCCACGGCCAGACCGAGAGGAGTCTCAAAGTTCCAAAACGTACCCACCGCAACCGGCGACCGGCTGCCGCCCACCAGTTCCACGACCTGGTTATTGCCTGAGTCGGCGACAAACACATTGAACGCGCTGTCTACGGCAATTCCTTTGGGGCTTGAGAAACCAGTGGCCAGGGTGTTTTGCAGACCCCAAGCCGATACACTGCGGCTGAGTTCGACAACCGTGCCGCTGCCGGAATCCGCGACGTATAAATCTCCGGCGGTGTCTACTGCCACAGCATAGGGAAGAACCAACCCGGTGAAGGGGAGAATCGACTCTGGGCCGCCACCTGCCGGTACTTCCACCACGCGGGCATTGCCGGAGTCGGCGACGAATACGTCGCCCGCAGCGTCCACCGCTATTCCATCGGGATTGCTCAACGCATATGCGCCGCCAATCGTGATCTGCGAGCCGCCGCCGGCAGGCACCTCCACCACGCGGTTGTTACCGGAGTCGGAGATGAATACATCGCCCGCGGCATCCACCGCAACTCCAATGGGATAGGACAACCCCGTCCCCACGGTGACCATGGGACCGCCACTGACCGGTATCTCTACAACGCGGCTGCCACCGGTATCCGCAAAGAACAAATTGCCGAAACCGTCCACCGCGACGCCATGGGGAGTCTGTTCGCCGGAAATGGCGATCGGAACCATTGCGCCATCGAACGATCCTTGCGCCTGCGATGCTGTAGGCAGCAAAAGCACGGCCAATGCCAGAACAAACAGAAACAAGCTAAGCGGGAAGGTCTTCTGATTCTTCATGTCTCATTTACCTCTCTGGAAATGCGAAGGGGCCCGATCGAGCTATCGAAAACTGATCTTACTGAAGCGCGATCCCGCGCACACACGGCACATGCCAAGACAAGAACGGCACGCCGAACCCTTCACAGTCTGGGGAGGAACAGACAGTGAGTTCGACCTATTGGGAATATGTCGGGAGCATAGCACACTATCTCTATGCTCGCACTCCTTTTAAGAACTTGTTGAAA
>Ga0326728_10003757_pt1 | contig 46270 bp, 49 predicted proteins | sample MB3enrmetagenome_FD_207602 | JGI IMG/M metagenome (GOLD analysis project Ga0326728, IMG submission 207602) | Lab enriched peat soil microbial communities from McLean, Ithaca, NY, United States - MB31MN | ecosystem: Environmental > Terrestrial > Soil > Wetlands > Peat | place: USA: New York...
AACGAACTTCTGAGCCTGGAGCAGGACGCCGACGGCGTCACCGCGACGATCAAGGATCATGCCGGCGGCGAGACCTACCAGGTGCGGGCGAAATACCTGCTCGGTTGCGACGGCGGCCGAACCGTGGGCCGGCTCCTCGGCGTGGAGCTGGAGGGGAGCCGCGACCTGCAGCGCAGCGCCACCGTGCACATGACCGCGGACCTTTCGCGCCTGCAGCAGGACGACGACGTGCTGATCCGCTGGATCCTGCACCCGCAGTTCGGCGGATCGCAGAGCGTGCTGGTGCCCATGGGCCCGACACACTGGGGTACCAAGTCCGAGGAATGGGTGTTCCATATGAGCTACCCGCCTGCCGCGGAGGCACTCTTCGATACGGACGAGAAGGTCATGGCGCTCCTGCGCGAACGCGTGGGGATCCCGGACTTCAATCCCACCGTTCACATCATCACCCGCTGGCAGCTGGTCGGCCTCGTGGCCAAGCAGACCAAGATCGGCCGCGTGTTCCTGCTCGGTGATGCTTCCCACCGTCATCCGCCCACCGGCGGGCTCGGGCTGACGAGCGCAGTGCACGACGTCTACAACCTCTGCTGGAAGATTGCCCACGTGCTCGACCGGCGCGCCGGGGAGGCCCTGCTCGACACCTACCACCCGGAGCGCTTTCCGGCGTTCGAACGCAACGTGCAGCGATCCGTCGAGAACGCGCTCAACCACTTCGTGCTGACGGCATCGATGGGGATCAGCGCCGACCTGACTCCGGACGAGTGCCTGCGCAACGCGCGGCAGCTCTGGGAACCCGGCCCGGAGGGCGACGCGCGGCGCGCCGCCGTCATGCGAGCAATGGCCAGCCAGTCGATGGAATTCAAGGAACACAACGTAGAAATCGGCTTCCGGTTCCGGTCCGCGGCCATCGTCGACGACGGCACGCCGGTACCCGCCAATCCCGATGACATCCGCATCTACGAGCCCGACACCCGGCCCGGCTCGCCGCTTCCGCACGCCTGGGTTGAGCGCGAGGGCGAGCGCAAGGCACTCCGGCAGGTCGCGCCGCCCGGAAGCTTCACGCTGATTGCCGGCGAGAACGGTGACTCCTGGTGTCAGGCCGCCGAGGCCGCGGCGCGTGCGCGCGGAATCGACTTGAAGGCGCTGCGCCTGGGGCATGCCGAAGGCGACTGGCTCGATCCGCGACTGACGTTCATTCGCCGGCGCGAATTCGGCCCGGAGGGCGCGATACTCGTGCGCCCGGACCGCGTGATCGCATGGCGCTCGATGGGCGCCGCGCCGGCCGCGGAGCGCGTCATCGGCTCCGCGCTGGATCAGGTGCTCGCCCGGAGCTAGAGGGTCGCTCCTCCCCGGGGGGTCGGCCGCCGGTCGAGCGCCGGCCGACCGTCACTGGGGCGCCGGAGCAGGCTGCGGCAGTCCGTCGCATCACAGAGTCATGAACGCGGTCGAGGCCGCGGCAATACCGGAGGAGCAGAAAATGTTCGTGGATGGCACTTGGAAGGTGACGGTCAATTCTCCGATGGGAAAGGAGGAGACTATGCTGGAGCTGCGTAGCGAGGCCGGCGCGCTGCAGGGCACTCAGTCCGGCGCGCACGGAAGCTTTCCGATCAAGGACGGCCACGTGAACGGCGACACGATCTCATGGTCGTCGTCGATCACGTCGCCGATCCGGATCACGCTGCAATTCACTGGTGTCGTGGCCGGCGATTCGATGAAGGGCAAAGTGAAGCTCGGCATGTTCGGCGCCTACGACTTCGCCGGGAGCCGCACCGAAGGGCGGTGTTTGCGCCCCAGTGAACCCGAACAAGCCAGGAGCGATTCATGAACAGCGGTGCAGCGGGACAGAAAGTGGCGGTCGTCAGCGGCGGCTCCTCCGGCATCGGACGGGCCTTGGTTGCCGCTCTCTGCAAGGAGGGCTACCGGGTGCTGACCTGCGGACGCGATGCCGCGAAACTGCGGCGCCTGGAGAAGGAGATACCCGGCGTGACCGGCTACGTATGCGACGTGTCGGATCGGGAAGCCGTGCGGCGTCTTGCAGCGAACGTCTTCGACGAATGCCCCGCGATCGATCTGCTGATCAGCAACGCAGGTGGCCTCAAAGAGATCGACTTTGCCGCGCCCGATCTGGACTCCGTTGATCTCACCGCGGAGCTGCGCATCAATCTGGAGGGCGCAATCCATCTGGTCGCAGCCTTCATGCCCGGTCTGCGCCGCGCAGCGCCGGCTTCGATTCTGGTGGTCAGCTCAGGTTATGCACTGGCGCCGGCGACGCGTGCGCCAATTTACTCGGCGTCCAAAGCGGCTCTGCACAGCCTGTGCAAGTCTCTGCGGCTACAGCTGAAGCCCCTGAGAATCAGTGTCACGGAGTTGCTCCCGCCGTTGGTCGACACTCCGGCTGTAGCACATCGCCAGGGCAAGAAACTCTCGGCCGAGGCCGTCGCCCGCGCGGCGCTTAACGGTATGCACAGCGGCGCCAAGGAAGTTTGCCCCGGCGACGTGCGCTTGTTGCCGTTCCTGCTGCGCCTGCTGCCCAATGTGGCGGAAGGAGTCGTAGCAAAAACGTAGTGCCAGTTGCGCAGTGGTGGATCCTAGCGGCCAACCTCGGGCTGCAACCGTTCCAACACCTGGCGAAGCAACTGGTTAGTCTGATCCACGGGGCCTTCGGCCATGACACAACGGTCGGGGCGAACCAAGGCCACCCAGCCCAACGGAACCTTGCGCGGCAATAGCGCTTCGTCAAGCGCTTCGAGTCTGCGCTCGGGCGGCGCAAGGTGCAGTGCCTGCGCCCTCTGGCACCATTGCCAAGTCTTGCCGCCGGCTCTGTCCCACCGCGCAAGCAAATTCGGCTCGGCGAACTTTGCGGGATCAACGCCGAATCCGATCAAGGCCCAATGTGGGCCCAGCACATCGTCGCTCAGCGTGGGTTTGCCGCTGTCGGCGGGACGCGTCCACCCTTGAGGAAAGCTGGAACCCGCGTGCAACCGCCGCGTGGCGCGATCACGCCAAAATAGGCCATCTTCGAAGGTGTTCTCTGGTTTGATCTTCAGGTCCTCGAACAGCGCGCGGCCCGCGGGCAGCAGCCGAGCGGCGCTCATCAGTCCGTGCACAATGAAGGCCGCCAGGCGATTGCTGGGCATCACCAGTGCACCCAGGAAGCGTGCGAGGTTTATGATCTTCTTGGCGTGCGGCCTGCGCTCCTGATCATAGCTGGCCAGAATATCCGGGCTGGCTTGGCCGCGGATCACCCAGGCGAGCTTCCACGCGAGATTTGCGACGTCGCGCAGACCCGCTACCAGACCTTGGCCCGCGAACGGTGGCGTGACGTGCGCGGCATCGCCGGCCAGAAAGCAGCGCCCTTTGGAAAAGGCCGGCACCTCACGAGCGTGGAAGCGATAGACAGCCGTGCGTTCGATCTGGATGTTTTCGGTATCGCACCAGTGGGCCAGCAGCCGACGGATGGTCTCGGGCCGCTCCATTTCCTCGCGGGTCTCGCCGGGTTGCAACATGAACTCCCAGCGCTGGCGCCCACCCGGAGCCACCATGTGGGGGGTGGGCCGCCGCGGATCACAGATGAATTCGCAGTGATCGATGGGGTTGGGCACACCGAGGGCATCGACGATCAGCCAATCCTGCGCGAAGCTCGCACCCTTGAACTCTAACCCGAGTATTCGCCGCACCATGGAGTTGGCGCCGTCGGCGCCGACGAGATAGCGGGCCCGCACCTGCTGCGTCGTGCCGTCCATACGCTTGATGCGCGCCTGCACGCTGCTGGCGTCCTCGATGAAGCCCACCAGTTCCACGCCCAATTGCACCTGCGCGGTGGGCAGGGCGTGCAGTTTGCGGCGAAGCAATGTCTCGAGCTCCGGCTGATAGAACGTGACCAGCATCGGGTGCCCGTCCACGATGCGCGCGCTGTTGATCCGTGCGAAGCGGCCGAAGAGGGGCGAGTGATACTGCACTTGTGGAATGCCGACGGTGGCGAATTCCCCGTCGCGCACGCCCACGAGCTGCAAGATTCTTAGGGCCTCGTTATCCAAGGCAATCGCCCGTGGCTTGGTGAAAATCTCCGTGGCCTGGTCGATCGCGAGCACCTTGATGCCGTAGCGGCTCAGCAGATTAGCCAACGCGGCGCCGACGGGGCCGAGGCCCACGACGAGCACGTCCGTGTCGATCGGCCCGGTGTCGGGAACGACGCTGCCGTCCGTCCTCACCCGGAAGCCTCTTTCCACTCCGGGCTCACCGGGTACAGCCCCGCCAAGGCCAATGCGCGTTCGCGCAGGATTGCCGGTCCTTCAAGGTCGACGACAATCCCCCGCTCGGCGGAGAGACGGGCCGTCGCGTGCACTTCGGTCAGCCCCTGTTCAGTCAATGCTTGGTTCAATACATGATCGATGGCGCGCAAGCGCAGGACCGGCTTGGCGATCTTGCCCACGGCGGTCAGGGGCAAGGCGGGCAAGATCTCGATGCGCACGGGCACGGCGGCCCGCTCCGGCACCGTACGGACGGCGTGGGCCTGCAGCTCGCTCAACGTCGCCTGCGCGCCAGGCTTGAGCGTCACGAAGGCGACCGGCAATTCGCCGGCATGCCGATCGGGCTGTCCGACCGCAGCGACTTGGGCCACCGCCGCGTGACCGGCCAGGGCGTCCTCAATTAATGCCGGATCGATGTTGTGGCCACCGCGAATGATGAGTTCCTTGGCGCGGCCGCACAGCGTGAGATAGCCTTGCTCATCCAGCCGACCCAGATCACCGGTGTTCAGCCACCCCTCAGCCAACCAGAGGCCGCGGTTATCCGACTCCCGCAGGTAACCCGGGAAGACGTTAGGTCCCTTGATGCCGATCACACCGGTCTCAGCGCAAGGCACCTCGCCGATCGCACGCATGTCGGCGTCGACACGGAACACGCGAAGCTCCTGGTACGGCAGCCGAATGCCTACGCTGCCGAGTCGCCGTTCACCGAGCAAAGGATTGAGCGTCGACACGCAGGTTCCCTCGGTCAGCCCGTAGCCCTCGTGGATCTGCAGTCCCGTGATGCGCTCGAAGTCGTTGGCTACCTGCCGAGGCAGGACCGCCGCGCCGCAGATCACATGTCGCAGAGTCGGCAGGCCGCCGGCGGGGAACGGGCGGTTGATCAATGCTGCCAGTATGGTCGGAACGGCTGAGAATGCGGTAGCGCTGAAGCGTCGCACGAATGTCCATAGGTGGTCGACGACACCGGGCGTGCGGTAGCCGCCCGGCGTCAGCATGACAACCTCGAATCCGCAGTGAAATGCAGCAAGTCCCGTGACCAGCGCGCCGTTGACATGGAACAGAGGCAGCCCACTGAGCAGCACATTGTCCGGCTCATAGAACGATTCGGTCACCCAGCCGAGGAATGCTTCGTTGAGGTGAGTATGGATGGCCACCTTGGGGTGACCGGTGGTACCCCCGGTATGGAAGTAAGCGCAGTGGTCGGACGCCTCGAATACGCGCCCGGACTCGAGCGCTGCGCTCGGCGCTTTCGCGAGCTCCCCGTGAAAGTCCAGAACGCGGATGCCTTCGCGTATGGGCGCCTCGCCGGACGTCGGCCATCCGGTCGCGGCGCACCGGGCACCGAGCGCCGCGGCTATGTCCACTTGCAACAGCGTGTGGATGGACGGCACTTGCTCCGCCACACGCACCGCCTTGGACCAGATCTGCGACCCGGGCGCAGGGCCGAGCGCCACCATCACTTGCGCCCCAGTTTCGGCGCAGATGCGGGCGATGTAAGCATCTTCCAACATCGGGTTGATAGGGGCGGCGATTCCCGCCGCCTGAGATCCCCAAAGCGCAAAATGTCCTTCGATCAGATTCGGCAGCAGGATCGCCACCGGCACCTTGGGGTGGACTCCCAGCGCATGCAGCGCGGTTGCCGTGCGGTGGACGCCCTCGAGCAAATCGGCGTAGCTGATCGAGCGCACGCCGGCGTCCGGCGCGCCGTCCAACAGCAGGCGCAGCGCGATGCGGTCATGGTAGCGCCGGCAGGCGTCGCGCAGCAGCGTGTAGGTGTCGGTTGCTGGAATGCGTTCCTGCCAAGGAACGGTCTCCATGTCGTTGAGATCGGCCATCGAGCGTAGGCGGCCGGGCATCGGCGGGTAAGCGTGGGTTGTCATACGTCGTGCTCGATTGGTCTGCGTGCCGTTGTCCACCGCGGTTACCGACGCGTCGATATTCTAAGGAGCGACGATCACGGTCGTCTGTTCGCCAAGATCGATTGAACCATCGTCGGTGCGAATGGACGCGCTGATCCGATCTCCGGGCCGCAGGTATGCCGGGTTCGACTGGGCTTTGTTGATGAACAGTCGCCACTTGGCCGCGTCGCTGACCAGATGCTTGAGCACCCACGCGGTGAGCTTACCCGGAGAGCGTGCGGCGCAGCCGGCGGGCGTCCCCGTCGCGATCAGATCGCCCGCATTGACGTCATGCATGCCGGCGAGCTCGGTAAGCGTGGCGGCCGGCGGATGAATCATTTCGCTGCAGTAGCCGTCCTGACGAAGTTGGCTGTTCACCGACAAGCGCAAGTGCAGCTCCGGCCAGCGATTCCATTCGTCGGGCGTCAGGAGCACCAGTCCGGGACCCACAGGGCCAAAGCCGCGATAGCTCTTGCCCTTGTAAAACTGACCCTGCGGCAATTGCACGTCGCGTGCTGAAAGGTCATTGACGATGGTTACCCCCGCGAGCCACTGCCCCAACTCATTGGGCCTCACCGTGATGCCGGGGGGCAGAGAGCGGCGCAGCACCACACCGAGTTCGATCTCGTAGTCCAGGAGCTTGACGTGTGCCGGCCGGACGACAGCCGCGTCGGCTGCCGTGATGCAGGAAGGCGCCTTGGTGAAAATCGTGTTGAACGGGAAATTGCTGATCTTGAGCCCCGACTCCTCCACGTGGCTGCGGTAATTGACTCCCTGGCAAATGAATTGCTGGTTCGTCGTCACCGGCGCACACAGGCGGATCGAGTCCCAATTCACACTTGCCTCGTTCTCCTGGACGCTCCAGATCGTGTCCCAGTGCTGGGATAGCAATTCGCCCGTGCTATCTGCGTTGATGGGCAACACGGCCAGGCGCGAGCCGAACTGGACCGCCCAGCGGGTTGCCTGCTCGTCGTGAAATCGAATGAGGGTGCGGGACATGGACGCTCCGGTAGTGTTCGATCTCAGAGCCAGGGCCGCCCGGGCGCATCGAGCGCCGCGGAAATCAGCTTCAGGCGCTGAACGGTTAGCCGCTTCGCGTGCAACAGCCTCACGATGCGCAGCAGCGTGCGTAGGTTCATCCGCGGCTTCATTGATTCCGGTGCATCGTCTCCCCAGGCCCAAAGGGCGCCGAATTCGAATGGTGAATACATCGTCTCCGCGTCGGCCGTAAACAGGTCGCCGTCGGTGTAATGCTCCAACTCGAAGCCATCCGGGTCGCGCCAGTAGTCGAACAGTTGGCTGCCCAGCAAGTGCCGGCCGATGCCCCAGACGTGGCGATACCCTTGGGCGCGCAACACTTGATACCCCTGGCCGAGCGCATCCAGGTCGATCACTTCATACGCGCTGTGCTCGTACTTCTCTTCGATGGCGCCGACAATCACCAGCGTGTGGTGGTCGGCCGGCGTCTTACCCAGATTCAGGCGACAAAACGCCAAGTTGGGGCTGCCGTCGGCGAGGTACTGGACGTCCGAAGGTATGAGGCCGAGCACGCGCAAATACCACGCGGTCATGACGGCGAAATCCACCGTCTGCAGCACCACATGGCCCAGCCGGATGACTTTGGCAGGCTCGATCGGCGTGCGCACCGTACGGTTCACCCGCGGCGAATGAACGGCCGAGTTGGTCAACGCCGTGACAGGGGCCCGGTTCGGCAACGGCTCTGCGCGCGCTTGGCCTTGAAGTAGCCAGACGCTGCGCCCCACCGGATCCAACAGCTCGACACCGCGACCGCCCCCCGGAATCTGCTCCGGCGAAAGTTGCTTCGCTTTCAGTGTCTTGATGTAGACGTCGAGATCCGTGTCGTCCGACATCCGAAACGCGGGCCCGATGAAGCGGTCTTCGGGACCGCGCGCGGCCACCGCGATACAGGCCGCTTGCCCGGTCCCGCGCGCGAGCAGGCGCTGCGGACCGGACTCGACGACGTGCATCCCAAAGTCGCGCCAAAAGCGTTCGGTGGGCGCGAGTACCCGCTTCTCCCAGCGCAGGAACGCAAGCTCAACGGCGCGGCCCAGCGGCTGCGGTCGCGGCAAGGGCTTGACATGCGCGGGCAAGCGGCTTTCGGGCTGCGATTCCGGCTGGCGAAGAACGGTGGCAGGTTTGGTCATGGTGCTGCGACTTTAGAAACGGACGGAAACGCGGGCGCCATAAGTGCGCGGCGGACCTACGCCGCCCACAACGTAGCCCGCGGTGAACGGATTCTCGAAGCCTAGTGTTTCCACAATCTCATTTGTCAGGTTGCGTCCGAAGGCGGCGACGGACCAGTTATTGCTGGCCGCGACGTAAGTCAGAGCGGCGTTCGTTGTAACGTAGCTCGGAGCGCGCTCGGCGGGCAGGAAGTCGATCGCGAGCCACCGGGGACCGGAGTATTGCGCGTCCAGCGCGAGGGTGAGGCTGCCGCCCGCGCCAAAGGTGAAGCGGTGGCTGTAGCCGGCGCTGCTCGACCACGTGGGAGCGTGCAGTAATTGAAAGCCGCTGCAATCCACGTGCACGCCGCCCGTCAGGGGGCCGGCCGCGATGGGGCTCGTAGCGCAGGCCGTATTGGCCGCCAGCGGAGACATCGGATCGGTCGAGCCAAAGCCGTTGCCAACACCACGGGCGAAGGGACCGCCCGAGGCGTTGTTCGGGACATCGTAGGTGAACGAGTTGTAGTACGAGTGATTGAATTCGACACTGCCGTTCAGCCGATCGGCCTTGGTCGCCTGCCATTCAACCTCCAGGTCAGCGCCGTTGGAGGTAGCCTTGCCGGCATTGGTGTACGCGAAGGCGATTTGATCTTGGCCGTCGAGGTTTATGTGGGGCTCTTGGTGATTCAGGTAGTCCCAATAAAAGAGCTCGACGTTGACCTGCAGCCGCTGGTCGAAGAATCGGTTCTTGGACCCGAGCTCATACGCCGTCAATGTTTCCGGCGCAAACTGCGACGGTGCCGATGGATTACCGACGGAAGCCGCCTGATTGAAGCCGCCTGCCTTAAAACCCTTACTCGCCGTCGCATACAACATGTTATCCCGCGCGAGATCATGTTCGAAGCCAACCTTCCAGGTCGGCTTGTTGAAGGTGGCGTCGCCCACGATGGATTCAAGCGTGCACGGTTTCGGCAGCCCCGTGAAGCAACCGATGCCCTGTGGGCTCACCGGCAGATAGGCAATCGTGGGCGGCGTCGAAGTAAGCGTGGTGGCCAGATATTTGTGATCCGACGTATAGCGCGCGCCGGCGATCAGCCGCGTTGCCGGGGTGATGCTGAAAGTGACTTCCCCGAACGCGGCTTCGCTCCGTGTTGACTGGTCAGTCACCGGGGAGTTGTCTTGTATGAGGCCGGCATTGATGGTCTCGTTGGAATCGTAAGTTTCCTTGAAATAGTAAAGCCCGCCGACCCACTTCAAGCTGCTGCTCGTGCCGCCGAGCCGGGCTTCCACCGAGTTTGCCGTTGACGTGCCCTGACTCGTGTAGAGAAAGCTGCCCGGAAACGTCGTGTTGTCCAACTCTGCGACGCGATGTGCGGGAAGCACGGTGAGCTGCGAGGCACCGAGGTCGACGGTCAGCTCCGCGTGAGCGTCATAGAACTTGTTGTCCTGGCGCGGCAGTGCATTCGGGAATGCGACCAGGGAGTCGTAGGGCCCGATGGTCCCAGGCGGGAACGGTGGTGAAGGATAAGGTGCCGCGGCCGGGCAATTGCCGACCCCGGAGTAGCCTGGGAAGAAACCTGCCGGTATACACAGGCCCTGACTGGCGGAGGCCGCGTAGAAGTAGGTTCTTGCCTGCGGCGAAAGCTCGGACGTATACGGCGAACCGGTTCCCGCATGATTGTTTGATAGGACAACGAAGTCTGGTCCAACGCCGCCGACATGAGCATAGTCGCCCGCGACTAACAGCGTCACATTGTCCGCGCTCCATAGGACCTGCAGTCTTCCGGCCTGGTGCTTGTCGTCGTTGCCGCCGGTCGTCGAAACGTAGCCGTCTCGGCCCACCGCCTGGCCCGCCAGGCGCACGGCGAAATTGCTAGACACTGGCAGGTTGAGCGCGCCTTGAAAGGTGCGGGTCGAATAGTTGCCCACTTCAACGTCGCCATATCCACTAACAGCGTCGAAGCTCGGCCTGTTTGTAATGATATTGATGGCCCCACCGCTCGCGTTGCGGCCGTACAGCGTGCCCTGCGGGCCTTTGAGGACCTCGACGCGCGCGACGTCAAAGAAGTTGCCTTCAAGCGCCTGAGATCGAGCAATGTAGACGCCGTCGATATTGGCGGCCACGGCGGGATTGTTGATCGGGGTGGAGCCAAAATCACCGACGCCGCGGATATAGATCTGAGTCGGCCCGGCGCCTTGTCCGATTTGCAGGCCCGGCACGACGGCGGAGAGGTCCGTCACTTGCAACACGTTCGCGTTTCTCAGCTCGTCGCCCGACGCGACGTCTATTGGCACCGAGGTCTTTTGAAGGTTTTCTTCGCGCCGCTGAGCGGTAACCACAATCTCCTCGATCGCGGCGGCCCCTGGGGCCGCGGCAGTGGGTGCGCCTTCAGCCAACACCACTACCGGCAGCCAAACGGCGCACAGCGTGACGATGAACTTCTTAGGAAACCGCACCAGCCGATGCAGGCTCGATCGATAAACCGTCATATGTCGTCCCCCTTATTTATCTATGTCGTTCGCCTATTGAAGATCACATGCGAGCGGTGACTCTCCGGCTTGCGGTAAAGCGGACGGCCGAAGGGCCGTGGCCAAAGGTGTTCAGGAGAGCAGTGCCCAAGCGCGCGAAGTCCCGCTCCTAAGTACGCACCGACGTCCCGCAGACTCCAGTTGCGAAGCCCCGGTCGCCTTAAGGTCAAAGGGAGCGGCACGGTCAGCGAACTTGGCGCATCGCAACATTGCTTGGCTGAGAGACGTTACAAATCCGTGATTTGGACTGAAGGGTTTCCTGCCACGCTTCTACGCTCCCCCCTTTCTCCGTATCCCGCTTCGACTTCCGTCGCCAGTTTTGCGAACTATAATCAATAAATTTAGGTAGTCAAGTATTTTATGGTTTTTTTATAAAATAGAAGGTATAATTTAAATTGTAGGTAAACAATGTGTTTCAGGCAAAACCATGATTGAATTAACATTCGGTCCGGCTTAGCCAGTCATAGCCAGTGAGGAGTTCGCTTGAACGAAACAGGGTTAGAACGGTCGTCCGCCCGGACGGGGACTTTCACAACCCAAACATCCATGGCGATAGAGCGATTACGCGCTGAGATCATCAGCGGTCGCTTGAAGCCCAATGAGAAGCTACGCGTCAAACCGTTGATGCAACGCTATGGATTCAGTTCGAGTGCTCTGCGAGAAGCGCTCTCACGGCTGGTGACCGATGGGCTCGTTGAGGCCGTGGACCAACGCGGGTTTCGAACCACGCCCGCCAGTCGTGAACAGCTCGTCGATATTACGGAGACGCGTGTCACGGTCGAAAGCGTCGCGTTGCAGCGCTCCATCGAGCACGGCGATCTCGCTTGGGAGTCGCGCATCGTGGCTGCCTTTCATCGATTGGCTCGTAGTCCGCGTCGCCTGGCTGACATACCCGTGAGCGAGCAAGGAGTATTGTGGGTCGCCCACGATGACTTTCACGCCGCGCTGATCTCGGCGTGCAAGTCCGAATGGCTCCTCTACTTCTGCAAGCTGATGTATCAACACGCCGAACGTTATCGCTTCCTTTGGCAAAACGCCGTCCGTGAACAGAATCACCAGCGCAATGCTCTTCAAGAGCACGAAGACCTGATGAAGGCGACCCTGGAGCGCGATGCGGTCAAAGCCTGCTCGTTGCTTCGCGAGCATTTTTGGAAAACGACCACGCTCATATTGGAATCCGCTTCCGGCTTGCTCGACCCCGGAGTCGATTCGACGAAGGCCACCGCGACAGATCCTGACCATGCGGCCCTTCTCAAGCCCTCGGTTGTATCGGCTTCACTCACTTCCTCCAGAAGGGATACATAAGCGCGTGGCGCCTGAACCGATTTGCCGTCGATTGCGGGGGCGCCCGGTTTAGTGCACACCGGAATGACAGACGCCTTCTCCGCTCTGGCTCGTTCCTGGTCACGTTGAGGCGGTGAAACCCAGACATTATTGCGCTAGAAGTGCGGCGTGCGGCGCACGACCCCAACGGAATGGCAACAATTGCGCAAGCTTGAATCGTCGTCTGGGTCCGATTTGGGGGACGTGCGCCGTCAAGCACGCGAGGATTGGCGCAAAAAAATTTAGTGACTCGAATAGTGACCCGTGACCCGTGAGCTTACCGACACATAGGTAAGGCGGTCTCAAGTGGTCAGCGAAACACCTCGGTGTAATCTGAGACCAAGAGGTGATTGCCATGAGACGAGGACGCCGTCGGATATTCACGTTCGCCCGGTGTGCGGAGCCTAAGTGAACGCACCTTGACCTCGCCATATGCAAAGCATATGCTAATCAGCATGTGGCCTGAGAATGTGCAATGAAGCGCGCGCGAACCGGAAAGAGTAAATCAGTGATGTCGAAGGCGGCGGCGAGGTCGACGTCCAGTGCCGTCGCCAAGCGGGCGTCCATATTTCGCAATGGCGCCAACCAGGCTGTGCGACTCCCGCAGGAATTGCGTTTCCCGGCAGACGTCAAGGAAGTCCGGATTCGAAAGCAAGGGGATGGGTTGTTCATTTCGCCGGTCAAGCCTAACTGGTCATCGTTCTTCGCGATGCAGGTGGACGTACCAGATGACTTTCTGGAGAACCGCAACGATTCATCTCCGCAGTCTCGCGACCCTCTATGACGGGATTCATGCTGGATACAGATATCTCCAGCTACATCATCAAGCGCCGACCCGCGGCACTGGTTGAAAAATTCGAGAAACACGGCGAGACGCTCAACGTGTCCGTGATTACCGCCGCGGAGTTGCGTTTTGGCGCAGAGAAGGCGGCCCGGCCGAAACTCGCCGAGTTGGTCGAGGCGTACTTGGATCGACTTGCGATTCTCGATTGGACCAACGCAGCTACACACCACTATGCACGGATTCGCTCAGAGTTGGAGCGTGCCGGTAAGCCGATCGGGAATATGGATCTTCTCATCGCCTCACACGCGGTTTCCCAGGGGATGACCGTGGTCACGAACAATCTCAAGCATTTCTCGAACGTGCCCGGCCTCAAAGTGGAAGTGTGGAATTGATCCGTCACCGCCAAGGCTACTCTTGCCGCGTTTGGTGTCCACGCGGAAGAAGTAATGCTGAACACCGCCTCGTCGACCAAGACGGACGCAGATATTTAGATGGAACCCAACAGCTCGTGGAGCGTATCGTGCCGGATGCTCGGTATAGCTGCCGTCAGTCTGGGACAGCCACCGACGACCGCTGATTCAGTGACGAATTTAACGTTCGTCTAAGCCTGCTTCTTCGCGCAGCCAGTCATAAACGCGGCGAACTTGATCCCCTTCGAACGTATCAAGCGTGCAATAGATCCGGTAAGGGGATTGCGAAAAAGTGGGTCCTTCCAATTGCACTAGCGCGCCGGATCGAAGATGGGGCGCGGCACAAATGACACTGGCGATTGCAACCCCGTGTCCGGCCGCGGCAGAATCGATCATCAGTGCGTGATCCGAGAAGTTTGCACCGGTAACCGATTGCGAGGTGGGGCATCCGGCTTGCTTGAACCATTCGCGCCACGTGACGTGACTCTCATCGTGAAGCAAAGGCCAACCATCGAGGGAGAAGCGCGGCTTGCCCATGGCTTCCATTCGCGCGATCAGGGCAGGGGACGCCAGCGGTACGCGAGCATCCGCTATCAGGTCGGCCTCGCTCGCTTCGTGAGCGGCAACCCCGCTCGCTTGAGTGACGAGTATGTCCACTTCATCCGTCTGAAAATCGACCTTCCGTTCACTCGTATCCAACCAAAGATCGATTTCGGGGAGCGCTGTGCGAAAGGCCGTCATTCGGGGCAATAAAAATCCCCTGGCAAAAGCCATGGTCGTGTAGAGGATGACACCGCCGGGCTTCTGATAGGGCGCCAGCCGGGCGACACCGTCCTCCAACCGCTGGAAAATGTCGCGAACGCTTCGCGAAAAATCCTTACCGGCGTCGGTGAGAACTACGGACCGACCCACCCGGCGGAACAACGGCTGCCCCAATTCCGATTCCAACTGCTTGATTTGATGGCTGACGGCGGAATGAGAAAGATGCAGCTCATTGGCCGCCAACGCAAAGCTCGCGAGCCGCGCTGCGGCTTCAAACCCACGCAGTGTGCTGAGAGTTACGGTCGGTCTCTCCACGGTCCATTGATGAATTAACTTAGACGATTTGTCAAGAATTGATCGTTTGTTTGTTCGATTGCCCGGTGTTTAGCTAGCTAGAACTTCGACCAAGAGTCATATTCGAATCGAATGAATCGTGAGCGGGCGCCCGTCGAACGTGATCCGGCGCATGGAAACGCCATACCACTTGGAGCACGGGCTGTGCTCGGGAGTTGAGAAAATTCGCCAATCATATTCCGAAACTTTGGAGATCAGTCGTCGATACTGCGGTTGCTTGCGGCGATTCCGCATTCATTTCGACACCGGCCATTTGGGAAGTACTCGTCCCCAATCCGGCCGAACAGAGCCTGCCTTGCGCATTCCCATGTCACTGTTGCGAGAGATGCTCAATCGCCTCGAAGACGCGATCAAAGAAATTAGCCGCATGAGCGGCACCGTTCCCCGGCGTCTTGAACTGGAGGTCACGCTGTGAGTGCTCCGGTTACCCAGTGGTCGGAGCCGCTCAACCGACGGCAAGTTGGGGCAAGGCCCGCAGAACTAGGATTTGCAATGCCCGCTGAATGGGAACGCCATATCGGATGCTGGATGGCATGGCCTCGGCGAGCCGACCTTTGGCGAGAACACCTCCATGGTGCGCGGACGGACTACGCCCGAGTTGCCCAAACCATCGCGCAATTTGAAGGCGTCACCATGTTCGCAGACCCCGAGGACGCTGACGGTGCACGGGAGATCTGCGGCCGCTCGATCAAGGTCGTCGCCGTTCCGCTGGATGACTCCTGGCTCCGTGACTCCGCTCCGACGGTGCTGGTCGATTCCGCCGGCCGACGTGCAGCCGCTGCCTTTACCTTCAACGCGTGGGGCGCGAAATACGAGCCCTATGACAAGGATGCCCGTCTCGGCAGGCAAATCGGTGCCATGTCCGACATTCCGGTCTTCACGTCTGATCTGGTGGCCGAAGGAGGGGCGTTCCTGTCGGATGGGGAAGGCACGCTATTGACAGCAGAGACCTGTCTGCTCAATCGAAACCGCAACCCGAGCTGGAGCAAGGCCGAGGTCGATTCCGAATTGCGGGCGATGCTTGGTGTGAAGAAGGTCATTTGGTTGCCGGGCGATCCGACGGACACCGAAACTGACGGCCATGTGGATGGCTTTGTCGCTTTCGTCAAGCCGGCCCATGTGCTGTGCGAGCGGGTCGCCGATCCATCAGATCCGAGGTATCGCATCATGGCCGAAAACCGCAGAGTATTGGAAACCGAGACCGATGCCTGCGGCCGATCGTTCAACCTGCTGCCCATTGACGAGGCGCCCCGATCGGTGATTCCCGTCGGCGAGGATGGGTACTGCCGTTCATATGTGAATTTCTACATTGCGAACGGTGCGGTCATCTTTCCCGCGTATGGAATACCGGAGGATGCCAACGTGTTTGAGACCCTGAAAACCGCCTATCCCGACCGGGCGATCGTGCCGGTCGACCTGAATGATCTGTTCCGCGGCGGCGGCGGCATCCATTGTATTACCCAGCAAGAGTCGGCGGGTAACCCCGGCTAACGAACACACGGACGGGAAAAATCATGCGAACAGTATCACTTGCCGCCCTGCAATTCAGTTGTACACGGGACCGGGACCAAAACATTGCCACGGCGGAGCGATTGATCCGGCTAGCGAGCCGTCAGGGCGCTCAGGTGACATTGCTGCCGGAACTCTTCGAGACGCCGTATTTTTGCGCGGTTCAGGACAGCCAGTACTACGCATTGGCTCATCCCCTGCCCAATCACCCGGCTGTGACGCACTTTCGCTGCATCGCGGCCGAATTGGGCGTCGTCATTCCTGTCTCCGTGTTTGAACGCGCGGGCCTCGCGCTCTTCAACACCGTGGTGGTCATTGATGCGGATGGCGGGGTGGCGGGCCATTATCGCAAGAGTCACATCCCTCAGACACCCGGTTACGAGGAGAAGTTCTATTTCTCCCCCGGCGACACCGGCTTCGAACCGATCCCGACGGCCTTCGGCAACCTGGGCATCGCGATTTGCTGGGACCAGTGGTTCCCGGAAGCGGCCCGCGCGCTTGCGCTGCGCGGCGCCGACTTCCTCATGTACCCGACGGCCATCGGCAGTGAGCCCCATGATTCGGCAATCGATTCCATGGAGCACTGGCGCATCGTGATGCGCGGACATGCGGGCGCCAATATGATCCCCGTAGTGGCGGCGAATCGGATGGGACGTGAGCTGACCGATGGCGTTGCGATGACCTTCTATGGGTCGTCGTTCATAACCGACCACCTCGGTGCGCTCGTCTGCGCCGCGGATCGGGAATCGGAACAGGCCTTGGTGCACACAGTGGATCTCGATGTCGGCATGGCCTATCGACAAAGCTGGGGATGTTTCAGGGATCGCCGACCCGATCTTTACGGAGCTCTCTGCACGTTGGACGGTGGGAGCACTCGGGCGGAGATGCGATGATGGCGAGAATCTCGCGTCGTCGGTATGGGACGCTCCTCGTTGCACTTTTCATCGTGCTGCCGTCATCGGCGCTGCCGGAGCAAAACCGTCAAAACGTACTGAATGTCTTTGCGTGGTCGGAATATTTTCCGAAAGCGGTCATTCAAAAATTTGAAGCGGAAACGGGAATCCACGTCAATTACGCCGTTTTCGATTCCCCCGATGCGGCGGAAACGGCGCTTTCGGTGGGCGGCTCCAACTACGACATCGTCACCATGAATGCGATGCCGCACCTGGCGCGGGAAATCCCGCATGGCTACTGGATGAAGCTCGATCAAGCGCTGATTCCCAATGCCCGGAATGCGGACCCGCAAATTTTGCGCCTCATGGAACAAGTGGATCCCGGCAACACCCATGCGGTGCCCTGGATGTGGGGGACGACGGGCGTCATTTACAATGCAGATAAGGCCGCTGCACTCATCGGGGCCCTTCCCGCCGACGGTCTCGACCTGATCTTCAAGAAGGAATTCGCGGCAAAATTCAAACAGTGTGGAATCAGCATTCTGGACTCTTGGCAGGATATCCTGCCGCTGGTAGCCCACTATCTTGGCCAACCGCAACTCTCGGCGGAGCCGGCACAACTCGGCGCGGTGGTGAGTAAATTGAATGAAATCCGTCCGTTTCTGCGGCGAATCGCAACCGCGGACTATTATGAGCAACTGGCAGACGGGGAATTGTGTCTGGCGGTCGGTTATTCGGGGGACGCAATGATTGCGCGTCGAATGGCGGCCGAGTCGAATACGAAGGTACGGATCAATTACGCGTTTCCGGGCGGTGCCGTGCCGCTCTACGTGGATAGCATGGTCATTCCAGCGGATTCGCCCAACTCCAGCGGCGCATTGCGCTTCATCAACTTCATGATGCGTCCCGAGATTTCGGCTCAGGTCACGCGATTCATTGGGTTCGCTTCCGGCAATGGCGCGGCAATCCCCTACCTCGACTCGGCGGTGCGTGACAACGCGATCGTCTATCCGCCGCAGACGATCCGGTCGCGCTTTGACACCGGACGTCTTTATTCAATGGATGAAATGCGCATCTTTACGCGCGCTTGGCAGCGCTTTTCATCCGGTGGGTAATTATGGCCGCGTCCTCGGGCGGCGGCCGGAACCGGAAGGTGAAGCAGCCCGAACGCTCGCTGAAACACGCCTAGACGATGAAGCCATGCTCAAGGGCAGAGAATTCGTGCCGGAAAAATACCGACGTGAGTGACTCTGCGCATCGGATGGCGTTGCGGGAGCAGCCCCTTGGGGGCGAGATAGAACGCTTCATGTTGAATGCAGCCGAGGTCTCCAATTACGCGGCGCTCATCGGCAACGTGCGGTTCGCCGCGCCCCACACTCGGCTCACCGTAATCCAGGGCCGCGCGAGCGTCGCCTTGCTCGTAGTCGCCACATTGGCGCTAACAGGCTGCTGGACGGCGCCCGTCGCAAGCGTACAACCCAAGGGCGAGCCTCACTTGATTCAGGAGGGGATCGCCGTGCAGGCGCGTAAGAGCCCCGCAATCGTGCGATCGGTGGACGCCAGCGCTCGCAGCATCGTCCTGTCCACCCCGGGTGACTCTGCGGCCGTCAGCTACCGTGTCGGTCCCGAGGTGCGAAAGCTCGACCGGATCAAAGTGGGTGATCGAGTCCGGGTGACAGTTGCGGAGGAGCTTGCGGTGTATGTCCTGCGTGACGGTCGTCTGCTGGGTCCCGGTGGTGTGCCTGTGCCCGAAGCCATCGCATCGAACGCGCGGGTGCTGTCGGTGGACCCGAGCTATCGCTTGCTGACGCTCAAGTTTCCGAACGGTTACACCGAAACACTCAAGGTCCACCGGCGGGTCATGCTCGATGAAATGGGAGCCGGCGATGCGGTCGTCATCCGGCCCGTCGAGATCGTCGCCTTGCGTGTGCGGAAATAGCCCGCCGATGAACGTGAAGCCGCGCGATTCCTTGGCTCGCTTATGCCCCCACACGGCGGTTGCAATTGTGGCGCTCACGCTGAGTCTCGTGCCGGGCACCGGCCGAGGCCAAATCACATCCGAGCAGGCGAATCAGATCCGCGCCGGCATCGCGGATCGCATCGAAGCGCTGTCGATTCTCGGCGGCGACTTCGGGCTCGCAAGTGGCGTCTTCAGGTCCCGCGACCAGATTCAGACGGGACAGGGAAGTACAGACCTGCAGTCGGACGTGACCAAGGGCGGCGGCGCCGGCGATGTCGGCGATCCTCGACCGCTCGGTGACCTCGACATCGGCTGGCAGCCTCGGCTGCAAGGCAACATGGGCCACCTCGAGTCGACCAACCGCCCGCTCGGGGTGCTCGATTGCAGTGGATCGGAGTCGGGGCATCCTACGTATGGGGCACCAACATCACGGGCTGGACGGTAGGCGCGGACGTCGCGTTCCGCTTCTGAGGGGGTTCGTCGCCGGTTCCCACTGGCGCAGAGGTGGTGCGATCGCAGCGGAACATGTCATACGCCATTGACTGATACTGAGTCAATGGCGTATAAGTCGTGGTTTTTATCGAGACACCGATATTCACCACCGACGTACGTCGTTTGCTCAGCGATGAAGAGTACGCAGGGCTGCAGCAGCACCTGGGTATCGCAGCCTGAAGCTGGTGACGTTATTGCCGGCACCGGTGGCTTGCGCAAGGTTCGCTGGTCGGCGGCGGGCAAGGGTAAACGCGGCGGGACTCGCGTGATTTATTATCATGTGGTCGCGCAGGCGCAGATCCGGATGATTCTGATTTACCGCAAGGGCATCAAAGACGACCTGACAACCAGAGAGAAGTTGGTGCTGCGCAAAATTAACGCGGAGTGGTAGAAATGGACAAGAAACTGTTTAAGCGACTGGTTGAAAGTATGGGGCAGATGGATGAGATCGTGCGGGGGGAACGCTCGCCCTCGCGAGAATTTTACGTGGATGCCGCGAAAGTAAAAGAGATTCGCGCGATCACGGGTCTCAGCCAGCCAAAGTTCGCAAAGCTTCTGCATGTCGATGTCGGAACGCTGCGCAACTGGGAGCAGGGTCGGCGCGAACCCACCGGTCCAGCGCAAGCTCTGTTACGGGCAATCAAAAATAATCCTCGAGCAGTGTTGAGGGCTCTGGCGGCTTAAAATCAATGGTCGGGATATCGGCCGTCAGCTCGATCTCAGCAATCGACCACCACCTAATTTCCCTCATCGCCACACGTTCAGCTTCCGTCGCATAACTGAGGGTCAGCTGTTGGTCGCAGTGCCCCGATCGCGGAACTGGTCCGCCAAGGCCAAGGTGCGAATACGCTTAGGGCCTTGCCGGTAGATGCCTCGGTGGCCGCCGGATCAATTGGTCGCCGACGAGCCGCTGACTTTGATCAACGGCCCATCGACAAACCAATAGACCCGTGTTTACTTGGGCAGCGGGTGCTCATTGCCCAGGACGTCCACATAAGTCTGTGATCCGTCCTTGTACGTGAGCACAGCGACGCCGCCGCCCGCGTGGTTGCTGGTATCGATGTTGATAAGAGGCGGGCCGAGGTTTTTATCGCCTCCGCGCACGGCGCTCATATCACTCTTGTTCATTTCTTTGGAAACGGTCAGCTCTTTAATCTGGATCGTCATGTCAATACTCCTAAATTGAAAAAAGTTGAGTTGGATTAACCTTTGAGCATCTGCTCGGATATCTATATAGCGAGCGCCGTGCCAACCTTCGGTCCAGACCGTGTTGAGTGATCTCAACTAATGGAAAATGAAGTGAAAATAGATTTATCTTCGGTTCTACGGCGATGGTGAGCGGCTCGTGACCGACGGGTGTCGGGCAACAGTCCGCACCGAATTTGTTGGTCTGCTCACGACATTTTGAACTCATCGAAGCGCGTCAGGAGGTGCAGTGCCCTGCGACCACGATGCATTGTCTCGTCACGCACGTTCACCTCAGCGTTATGGATTAGCTAATCGCAGGCCACGAGCGACCGCTTGCGTGCAAACACTTCAATGCTCTCACCGCCCGGAATTGGCCGACCGCCGTCAGCTGACCGCTACAACCCGAGTGCTTTCAGCTCGTCGTACAATGCCTGCGCTTCGGCTGCGACTTTCGGCTCGCACGCGCCGATTGCAGGACTCGCTGCCGCAACGCGCTTCACGAAAGCTAAAGTGTCCTCCGAGTCCATTTGCTTAAGGGCAAAAGGGTCCGGCCCCGACCCGTAGCCTTCCTGCCAACCAGCCAGTGTGATGAAGCAAGCCTTCAACTGCTCCCGCATCGCCGCGTTCTGCGTGACCGACATGGCAGCAATGAGCGCCCCTTTGATGGTCGCCTTTGGATAGGGTAGTTCGGAGGCATCGGAGATCATAGATTTGCGCGACGACAGCGCAGCTGCATACGCGTGGACGATCTTCTCAATGTCGGCTCTCGGCATTTTCTTCGTCGCGGATGGCGGAGCGCTTCGATGGAAGAGACGGCTGAAAAGTCCCATTTCATAACTCTTAGTGGTGCCCATATTGACGACAGAACCGCGCCGCGACGACGCCAATAAGCGGCGCGTTTTGCATCGCAAATGCGACATCCACGACTGTACCCTTAATATCTAGCTTATCGTGTCGTGCCTGGACGCCCATCGTGAACAACATACACCCCGCGACGCCGGTGGCAACCATGTCTCCGGCTGACCAATCGTTGATGTCGGGCGCATGGTAGGTACAGCCCATCGCTACGCTCCGGTGCCCAGGCTCTTTCACCGCAAGCCCGTGCTTTTCGGCGTCGTATGTCAATTGTACCGTGCTCATCACTTCACACCTTTCGATTCTGCAAGTCTGCCGAGCCCCCCAACGCGCGTGGCAAGTAACCGCGGATTTCAACGCATCACGCGCTGCCAGTCCCGCCTATCATCAGACTGACTTTCGCTTCCGGGCCGGCTTTGCCATCGGAGGGCAGGGACGACCGCCACAACAATTATCGGTCAGAAATTCGATCAACGCGTTCGTCTGGTCGTAGTTGGCGGAATAATAAATGAACCGGCCCTGGTGCCGGGTAAACACCAAGTCCGCGTGGCTCAAGGCTCGTAGATGAAACGATAGAGTATTGGCCGGGATTCCGAGACGCTCCGCTAATTCTCCAGCCGGGACACCCTCAGTGCCGGCCTGCACCAATTCGCGATAGACCAATAGGCGATTTTCATGCGCGAGCGCACCCATTGCGACGACTACATCCTTAATTTTCATCATCCTCTGCTTCGCCCCATTACTTTGTGCTCGCGCAGCGCCCAGCCGCGCGACGCGCCCTAGATCGCAACAATCTTGGATCCAGTATCCCACGGACTGGAAGAAGTTATGTTACACGGCTAGCGCGACCGTCCAATCATGGAGCGGGGATGGGCGGCGATCGGCCCGATGCGGTCCAGACCGAAAGCCAGCGCATGACCGGACGGTCGACGCCCGGCAGCGTGGATGCGATCGTCAGGGTATCGATGATGTATAAAGGTCGCACGCAATGAGGCGTGCGCGCCCCAATTTCACTGCTTTGCTAAGGGACCTCAAATTGTAGCTTCGCTCGGTGCGTCAGATTGGGATTCCTTAGATGCAATGATGTTTTTGAAATTCACGTAAGGAAGGCCTTTCTCTCGCTGCAATCGCCGGTGGACCGCGTTTTCCGCAACCCCTTCGTGCGGGGACATCACGCGGCGTTGAGCGTGTGCCATGAAGCGGCGGGGCGGACGAAGGACCAGCATTGCGTGATAGTGGTGTCGGCGCCGAAGGACCAATAATTGCAGCGCACTTCACTTCATCACCAGGGGGTGGCCAGAGGACGCAGAGTAACCGCGCCCGCTCGGTCAGTGTTCAGCCGCTATCCGATCCTGTAGCGCCAGCCGCATCCTATCAAATACATTTTGCCAGTCGCGGTGGCTAGGCTGCCGAAACAGACGAACGCTCGGGTACCACAGGGTATCATCGCGGTCGGTCAGCCAGCGCCAATCGGCCACGTGCTTTAGGACCATCCAGGTTGGTCGGCCAAGTGCTCCCGCCAAGTGAACAACCGAGGTATCGCAGGTAATAATGAGATCCAGGCATTCCATGACCGCTGCGGTATCCAGAAATCCCGTATCACCCGCGTCGAATTCGGGACCTAACTCCTCTATGCGCATGTCTCGCGGCAGCTGCCTCAGCTGCTCGTTGCCAAGACCCTTCTGCAAACTGATTAGGCGCACACCTGTCAGTTGAGCGATTGGCGCCAACATCGCCAGAGGAAATGGCTTGCCAACAGCGGCGGGAACGCCGCTGCCATGCCAGCAGACACCGACTTTGAACCCGGTTTGTCCCAGCCGCTCGCGCCACCGCATGACGCGCTGGGGTTCTGCCGCCAGATAGGGAATTTTAGTCGGAATACTCGTCGCGTTCGTTTGAAAAGCATGCGGCAGGCTCATCAAAGGACACTGTAGATCCGAGGGCGGCGGAGTGAACGTGTCGGCAATCACTGTGATCCGGGAATCTAAGGTTTTCATTACACCCAACAACGGCTGTTGCACCATCAATGTGACCTGCGCGCCGAGTTCAGCGACGAGTGGCGCATAACGACAGAACTGTAGCGTGTCGCCCAGACCTTGCTCGGAATGTAGCAAGACTCGCACGGTGCCGACGTGGGTGCTGGGATGCCAACGCGGGCGGCCAAAATCTCGCCGTGCTTGCTCACGGTATTCGAAAAGCTCCCAACCACGGCTGAATTTGCCGATCTGCAAAAGCACCAAGCTTGCGTGGTGATAGGCGTGCGAGAAATCAGGACGTAGTCTGATAGCCGCGGAGTAGCTTTCCAAAGCCTCCCGCGGCCGCCCCAATTCTTGGAGTGCTGCCCCGCGTTTGTCCCAGGCCTCGGCACACGTCGGTTGCAGGGCAATTGCCGTTTCGCAGCTTTTCAATGCTTCGTCGAGTCGCTCGCGAGCTCGAAGCGCAATGGCTCGGGCCAGATGCAGTAACGGGTTCTGCGCATGGTAGTCCATGCCCCGATCGCACCAACTAAGTGCCCGCTCCGACTGACCCACTTCCACCAACAACTCAGCGAGATGCAAATAGGTATCGGAATACGCCGGTTCCAGCGCGACGGCGCGCTCATAGTGGTCGATCGCTTCCCATTGTCGGCCCACGTTTCTGAGCACCAACGCGAAATTGCGGTGGGCGAGCGCGACGTTGGGATTCTGCGTGAGAGCGTCCGCGATCAGCATCACCGCTTCGTCAAGGCGCTGGTTCTGAAGCGCAACCACGCCGAGCATGTGTAGAGCGTCGAAATGTTTCGGTTTCAGTCTGAGAACGTGCCGGTAGCAGCCGCCGGCGTCCTCAAAAAGACCATCGGACTGGCAGGCCAAGCCACATTGCAGCATCTTGCGCACATCGGCTGTTTGGCAAATCGCGTTGCAGTCTTTAATCAGGGCCGGTGACAAGGGTAGAGACATGATATTCGTCGGTTGTTTAGATTGAGCGTAAATTGACGCGCTTGGAGAGTTCCTGCCGTCTCGCGCCGTTCGCTGTATCGGTCCACAAGGTGGGGCGCGACATCACGGGTCAAGACCGTGAATTCGACCAGATCCTCCATCACATCGAGCACGCGTTCATAGAAGGCGGAAGGCTTCATCCGGTCGTATTCGTCGAATTCCCAGTAACGCAACGCAGGTCGCGAATTATTATTCAAGAGATGTAGAAATGTCGATATGTTGAAGTTAAGATCGCAACGTAATTCAATGACCATGGTGGTCACGGCGGCCGGGTCCGCGATGCGTCATTGACGACCAAATATGATTTCTATATAGTTGGAAGTATGGAATCAAAGGGCGTGGTCACCAGCCTGTCTGCGTTGGCTCAAGAATCGCGGCTCGCACTCTTCCAGCTCCTCGTCAAGCGAGGGCCAGAGGGTTACATGCCGTCAGAACTCAGCGAGAAACTGGCAGTACCGGCACCGACCTTGTCTTTTCATCTGAAGGAACTGCAGCGCGCCGGCTTAATTGATGTCCGTCGGGAGGGGCGATTCTTGTTCTATCGCCCAAATTTCTCTCACATGAATCAGTTACTCGAGTTTCTTTCCGTCAACTGCTGCAGCCTCGCCGACCAACACTGTGGACCGGAGTGCGGTCCGGCCATCGCGACAGTCACTCAACCGAGGAGGAAGCGAGCATGAAGCGTTTTCACGTACATGTCAGCGTCGAGAACCTCGAGGAATCGGTCCGATTCTATTCGATGTTATTTGCCGCCCAGCCGACCATCCGGCAAGCGGACTATGCAAAATGGATGATCGAGGATCCGCGGTTGAACTTCGCCATTTCGACGCACCGCCAGCCGGTCGGCGTCAATCATCTGGGCTTTCAGGTCGACTCCGGCGAGGAATTGCGCGGCATGCATACGCAATTGGCCGCCGCCGACGCTCAACTGATTCAGGAGAACGAGCAGGCCTGCTGCTATGCCCGGTCGGACAAGTACTGGGTCACCGATCCGACGGGCATTGCGTGGGAAACCTTTCACACACTCGGCAACATCCCTGTCTATGGCGAGGATACACCGGTCTTCGACCACGGCGCATCCGTGGTTCCCGTCCAAAACCCGGCGGTCACGGGCAAAGCCCAATGCTGCATCCCATTGGCGAAGGCCGCACCCCGGGCCGAGAGCACTGGTTGTTGTGAGTCATGACTCATTTGCCGCAGCCGAGCATCCGACGCGGCGCATCGGCCGATCTCGGGGCCGTGCTTGTGCTGCTGACCGAGGCTGGGCTGCCGACGGTGGATCTGACCAGCGCTCGGGGACGGCAAACGTGGGTGCTCGATGCTGGGGATTCGCTCCAGGGAGTCATTGCGCTGGAGCGCTACGGCACCGACGGTTTACTGCGCTCGCTCGCTGTTGCGCCCGACTACCGCAAGCACGGCTTCGGCCGTGAGCTCGTTTCCCGACTCGAATACGATACCCAGGCGGAGGGTATCGCGCAGCTTGTCCTTTTGACCAAGACCGCGGAACCGTTCTTCCGCGGTCTTGGCTATGAGGTCGTCGATCGGCGTTACGTGAGCCCGGACCTGAAACAAAGTGCAGAGTTTCGGTCACTCTGCCCAGCCTCCGCCGTGTGCATGCGCAAAGCGCTCCCTTCTTGAAGGTAGGAGAATCCCTATGGCTGAGCGCACCTACAACGTCCTCTTTTTATGCACCGGCAACTCGGCGCGTAGCATCCTCGCCGAATCCATCATGAGCCGTCTTGGCAAGGGTCAGTTTCATGCATTCAGTGCCGGGAGTCATCCCACCGGGCGAGTCAATCCAGTTGCACTCAGCCTGTTGAAACAACACGGTTTTCCTGCCGAAGGTCTGCGTAGCAAGAGCTGGGACGAATTCGCGGCCCCTAATGGTCCGCGTCTCGACTTCGTATTCACGGTCTGTGACAAGGCCGCCGGCGAGGTGTGCCCCTACTGGCCCGGACAGCCCATGACAGCTCACTGGGGAATCCCGGATCCTGCCGCAGTCGAGGGGACGGATGTCGAGAAGAGCTTGGCCTTTCGCGATGCCTTTAGATCGATGGAGACCAGGATCAAATTATTTCTGAGCCTGCCGATCGCGAGCATTGACCGAATGCGCTTGCAGGAGCGCCTCGACGCCATTGGCAAGACCCCGCCGGATCCAGACGATGCACACTGAAGCGCTTTCGCGCCGTCTACTTGCCGAGGGCATCGGCTCCGTATTGCTCACGGCGACTGTCGTCGGTTCAGGGATCATGGCGCAACGCCTGGCCGGCGGTAATGTCGCGGTGGCTCTGCTTGCGAATACGGGGGCAACCGTGGCTGTGCTCTACATGTTGATCACGCTCTTGGGTCACATCAGCGGCGCGCACTTCAATCCCGCGGTCTCCGTCATCGAGGCGCTGCGTGGTCGGATGAGTTGGCGTGATGCCGCTGCGTACGCGGCAATTCAGGTTCTAGGATGCTGTGCCGGGACCCTTCTGGCACACCTCATGTTTGAGTTACCGTTGCTCGAGTTATCCACTCATGTACGCAGTGGACCTGCTCAGTGGGTCTCCGAGGGTGTGGCCACCTGTGGGCTGCTACTCGTGGTTATTGGTCACCGCCGTTCTGAGGACGCGCCGTGGATGGTAGCCTGCTGGATTGGCGCGGCTTATTGGTTTACGGCATCGACTTCGTTCGCCAATCCGGCGATCACGATTGCTCGCTCGCTCACCGACACCTTCGCGGGCATCCGCCCGGCGGATGCACCCGCATTCATCGTCGCCCAGTTAGTCGGCGCCCTCGTCGCATTGCTGATCGGCCGCATGTTATTTCCTGCACAGAAGCCGGCGGTGACTTCACCCGAGATTGTAAAGAGTACCGATTCACCTGAACAAAAGCGCCCGGAGGCCGCACATGTCTGATCCCACCATAGCGGTGACCATCTATCACAATCCGGCTTGTGGCACCTCCCGCAACACGCTGGCGCTGATCCGCAATGCAGACGTCGAACCCACGGTGATCGAATACTTAAAGACTCCACCGGATCGGGCTACACTGGAGTCTCTGATTCAGCGCATGGGCATTCGTCCGCGTGAGCTGCTGCGCCAGAAGGGGACCCCCTATGACGAGCTGGGGCTTGGCGCTGATCACTGGTCTGATGCCCAGCTGATCGACCAGATGCTCCAGCATCCCATCCTGATCAATCGACCGATCGTAGTAACGCCCTGGGGCGTGAAGCTGTGTCGGCCGTCGGAGGCGGTTTTGGATATTCTGCCGCTCCCTCAGAAAGGACCGTTTGCGAAAGAGGATGGTGAGCCACTGATCGACGCTCAGGGTCGCCGCGTCTCCACCCGCTGATTTCCCTGGGTCCGGCGTGCAAAAAATTTCTGCCGTTATCATCGATACCTTTCCCAATAAGGTGGTACCGCTGCTCGCAATCAGGCGCACCGCTAGGTTGCCCAATTTCCTCAAGCTCTACACCCTTTCGGACGAACCGTTCATTCCGGGGGCCGTTTTCCACAAAATTGAACCGATCCGGTCGCTGACCCACTACAGCGACATCGCTCTCAGATTGTTACCCGAGGTAGTGCAAGAGGATCATTTTCTTTTGATCCAATGGGATGGCATGCCGGTGTCACCGCCAAACTGGGATAAGACATTCCTTCAGTTTGACTATATTGGAGCGCCGTGGGATGGCCAGCCTCCGCAGTTCGCGGTCGGAAACGGCGGCTTCAGCTTGCGATCACGCCGTCTCCTGGAAGCCATCCGGTCCCTGGGAATCGCCGTAGAGCACTCTGATCGCTCCCACCAAGCCGAAGACATACTGATTTGCAGGACGCACCGCGCCCGTTTGGAAGACATGGGCATCAAATTTGCACCGCCGGAATTGGCTCGAAAGTTCTCATTCGAGACCGGCATGCCCACCAAAGCGGTATTCGGCTTTCATAGCACGGACAATTTCCCGATATTTCTCTCCGAGGACGAGTTGCTCGGCTTCTCGAGCGAAATCGTCTCTCGTCAATCCACATTGAAGATTTTGCTGAACTATCTTGAAAATATGTTGCGGATGAACATGCATGATCTATTGCGATTGACCATCACGGCGATCCATGCAAGCCCGCCGCTCGACGCCGCGGTCGCGCGAAATTTCAAAAACGTGCCGCCACACTATCGAATAGCCAACGCTCTCAAACAAGAATTTGGACCCTGATACTTAAACGAACCAAAGGTAGTCCCCTATGAGCACACCTCCCACCGATGCACCGCCACCTCGCAAGGATATCGATTTTTCCCTGAATCCCCGCATCCTATTGATGGCCGTTGGCTTGATGGTCATTGCTTGCTGGCTGGCCTGGTACTTTGTATGGCGTCCTTTCCCGGTCGATGGCGCCATCCCTCCTTACACAAAAGCAGATCGCCTGAGCGGCCAACTGGTGTCCGTTGGCTCGGATACTCTCACTGACGTTATGGTGTTGTGTTCGAGAGGATTCATGACGATATATCCCGATGTCACCGTTCAACTCGAACACAAGGGCTCCGGGACGGCTCCGCCCGCTTTGATCGATGGTAGGTCTCAACTCGCACCCATGAGTCGACCCATGACGGACAAGGAGGTAGCCGCATTCGAGACTAAATACGGCTACAAGCCGACTTTTTATCGGATAGCCCTCGACGCCCTCGCCGTCTATGTGAACAAGAGCAACCCCATTCGCGGAATGACTCTCCAGCAAGTCGACGGAGTATTTTCCAGTAGCCTGAAACGAGGAGGTCCGTCGCTTGAAACGTGGGGTTCCGTCGGTCTTTCGGGAGATTGGGCCAACAAGGCAATCACCCTTTACGGCCGTGATAACGTTTCTGGAACACGTCAATTTTTCAAGGAGCATGCTCTCCAAAACGGTGACTTTAAGGCGACCGTGCATGAGGACATCTCGGAGTATGTCGTGGAAGACGTCGCGAGCGATCCGTCGGGCATTGGGTATAGTGGAATCGGCTGGAAAACCTCGCTGGTCCGCGCGGTTCCTCTCGGAGAAACCACAGGCCATTTCGTGAAACCGACCTACGAAAATACCCTTGACGGAACCTATCCATTGGCTCGTTTTCTGTATCTCTATGTGAATCAACAGCCAGGCCAACCACTGGATAAGCTGACTGGTGAGTTCATCAAATATGTTTTATCCCACGAGGGCCAGGAAGCTATCGTCCAGGCGAAATTCTTCCCGCTTCCCGCAAAGATGGTTAGCGAAACCCTGAGTGGTAAGAATTGAATTCGCCCACTTAGATCTCACCCTGCAGGGCATCCTGTAATCTCAGGTTAAGACGTCACCAATTCACAAGAACCAGGGCGTCCGCTCAAGGGCGGAGTGAAGTGTGAATGATTGGCTTTGCCTTTAGTTTAAGGTCCTAAGGCCCCGGTGGTCGGCCACGTGGCTGAATTACTCGATTCGTCAGTAGGTTAGCACACCGTAGGACTCCACAAGACACCACTAAGCACCACTAGACATGGGTTTTGGTGTCAGCGATTTGCCATCGATTCACCGCAAGGACTCGCCGAAGGCAGCGCTCCTTGACGGCGAACGATAGATTCGAGAAGATGACAATATTGCAAAGCATATAGGCATATTTATGCGTTCGACTTTTAATCTCCCGGATAGCCTCGTTAAGCGGGCAAAAATTGCGGCGGTTAAGCGCGGTTCTACCCTGCGTGATCTGGTGGCCGAAGGCCTACGTCGAGTCTTATCGGATGAACAGTACGTGCAGCGAAAGAGAATGACCGAAGCGCCGGTCAAACTGCCTCCGGGCCATTCGATTCCTGTGCTATCAAATATCGAGATCGCAACGCTGTTCGATCACGAAGATTTGGTGAACCTCAATGACGTGTATCGCGGACGCTAACGTCCTTTTCCCGCTGCTTGTTGATCGTCACGTTGCGCACGAGGTCGCACGACGCTGGTGGGAGAAGAGATCCGACGACAGTGTCGGCTTGTGCCTGTTGACGCGCATGGCTGTGCTGCGTCTTCTAACCAATCGCGTTGCAATGAATGGCGCTCCAACAACACCGGAGGTTGCGCTGAATGCCTGGCAGGCTCTTGCCGCTGACCCGCGGTCCGTTTTTCTTGATGTTGCACCGTCCTCGCACGAAAACTTATTTGTCTCAATGGTTGCGGGCAGACAACCGACGCCGAATCTTTGGACGGACGCGTGGCTTGCGGCATTGGCGCGATCACTCGATCATGAACTCGTGACTTTCGATCGAGGATTTAAATCATTCGACGGAATTAAACTGAGCTTGCTCAATATCGAGGGAGAGTAATCCGCGGTGCAATGACTTTATCGCGATCGTCTGATCGATGGAGGACGAGACCGACTAGGTGCCCGGTGCAACCGCTTTCTGTGGCGCCGACAGCGAAGCATCCCGGAACCGGGTCTTGAGGAACGCGACGAATTCTCTGACCACCGGCCGATTCATCTTCATCCGTGGCACCAGCGCCTTCAGCCAGTGTGTAGCCAGCGGAAACTCCTGCAGCAATGGCACCAGTTTTCCCGAACGAATGTCGTCAGCGGCGAGGTACCGTGCCAGCACGGCAATACCCAGTCCGTTGCGGGCGGCCTCGCGCATGACGCGCCCATCGCTCGAATGCAATCGCGAATGCACTTCTACGCCCAGTGCGCCGCGGGCGCTCTCGAACAGCCAGCTGGTGCGAAACAGCGTCGTGGTCAGGCACTCGTAGTTGACCAGTTCGGTCGGGTGACGCGGCGCGGCCTTGCCGCGCAGATAACTGGGCGCGCAGCAGACCACGAGCTCGTACGGGCACAACGGCACGTCGATCACGTTGGGGTACGACACAGGCAGCGCGCCGATCGCGCAGTCGAATCCCTCCTCGAGCGGATTCACCGAGCGGTCCACCAGCACGACCTCAAGATCGATATTGGCATAGAGTTGCAGGAATTCGGTGTACGCGCTGCCGAGAAACTCCGTGGTTACCGTGGTCGGCGACTTGATGCGCAGGTTGCCGTCGATTTGCTGGTCGTCCGGTGCTGCGCTCTTGAACAGTTCGTCGAACTCGGCGACCAGGCGGACGAAGCGCGGCAGCAGCCCTTCCGCCGCCATCGTAAGCGTCAGCCCGCGCGTCGAGCGGTTCACGAGCCGTGTGCCGAGCGCCTTTTCCAGCTGGCTGATGCGCTTGGTTATGACCGACGGTGCCACCCCCAGCTCGCGCGCGGCGCCGGAAAAACTGAGCAGTCGCGCGACCAGCAGAAATGCTTTCAGGTTCAGTAGACTGTTAATGCGTTTCTCTCACAATACATATTGTTGATCCCCCGGCATCATTTCGCTCTCGGACGAAATTTCTTGCGCTCTCCCGCGATGTTCTCCGATACAGAAAACTGATCGCACTTAATGCAGCATTCTGCTCGGCGCGGATCGATGCTAACGTTTTTCCTCGGGAGATTGCAGCTACGTAGATTACTGCATTGTGACAAAAAAAATGCCGTAAACACGGCAATTGGGGGAGGAACAGCATATGATGATCCTAGCAAATGCGGGACAGCGCTCGAGCCCGGCCCGTTTTACTGCGGCAACAGCGGCCACTCTGACTGGCTTGGCCTGCTTGTTCGGCCTTGGCGCGACACCGACTGCCCTGGCCCAACAGGCGCCAGCCGCCGGTTCCCAGCAAGTGTCGGGCGCCCTAGAGGAGGTTGTCGTCACTGCGGAGCGGCGCGGCGAGCAGTTGCAGTCGACGCCGATCTCGATCACGGCGATGACCGGTCAGGATATGCAAGCGCGCAATCTGGTCAACATCGCGGATGTCGGAGCGTACGTGCCCAGCACGGTGCTGGCACCCCTCGGCGCTGGGTGGGGCGCGACCATGGCCGCCTTCATCCGCGGCGTGGGGCTTGGCGACAATATTCTCTCCTTTGAGCCGGGCGTACCGATTTACGTCGACGACGTCTATATCGGCCGCCCGCAGGGCGCGATGCTCGATCTGCTCGACCTCGAGCGCGTGGAAGTGCTGCGCGGTCCGCAGGGCACGCTGTTCGGCAAGAACGCCGAGGCCGGCACGATTCGCATGATTTCCGTGAAGCCGAAGGGCGATGACTCGGGCTATGCGGAGGTGACATTCGGCAATTTCAATCGAATCGACGCGCGCGCGATGGCCGACATCGCGGTGATCCCCGATGCCGTGAATGCGCGCCTCTCGTTCTCCAGCAGGACCGCGGATGGCTACTTTACCAACCTCGACTATGTTTGCGTCAACGGGCCCGGCAGCCTGGGCAGCATGCCGGCGGCGATCGCGCCGGGCAGCAACTGCAAGACGTCGACCTCGGGCAATGAAAACACCCAGTCTGGCCGCGCGGCATTCCGCTTTCTGATCAGTCCGGACGCGGAGTTGAACCTGATCTACGACATGACGCTGCAGAACCAGGAAGGTCCTGCCGATAAATACACCGTCATCGACGGTTCGTTTCCAGGCGCGTTCCCGAACACGCTCTGGGGCAATCTGACCTACGGGTCCTACGGCGTTGCCACGGCCGGCCCGCCGGCCTACATCGGCAAGCCGATTGGCTATGACAGCCGCTTCCTGACCAATAATTTCTATACCAGTTATGGCAATTACGGCACCGATCCCATTTCCGGCCGCGATGTCCCCAACATCAATGATCTGAATCACTGGGGTGTGAACGCTACGCTGGACTGGAAACTCACCGACAGCGTCAACCTGAAGTCGGTGAGCGCATACCGCGCGTTCAGCAACCAATACGGCCGTGACTCGGACGGCAGCCCGCTGTCGGAGAACTCGACGTATGACGATGCCCGCCATCACCAGTTTACCGAGGAGATCACGCTGACCGGCAAGGCGGCCAGACTCGACTGGGCGACCGGTGCGTTCTATTACACGGCCCTTGACTCTGACCGCGGCTACGACGTGCTGTATCCCTGCACGGTGCAAAATCCCTTCGTCTGCATCCATGAGCAGGACCAATTCGTATCGCAGACGACCGAGAACTGGGCGGTGTTTGCGCACGGCGTGGTGCAAGCCACCGATGCGTTCTCGATCACCGGCGGTGGGCGCTACACCTCGGACCGGAAGGACGCAACCGTCTATATCACCAACTTCGATCCGACCGTCACCAGCACCGCGGGCAACGTCAATGGCCAGTATGTGCCTACATCGACCACCCACTTCGACTACGACCTGTCTCTGAACTACCAGTGGACGCAGGATGTAATGTCGTACTTGCGCTATTCCACGGGCTTCAAGGGCGGCGGCTTCAGCCCGCGTCCGTCCGACGCGCTGCAGACGGTGCCGTTCAAGCCTGAATACCTGAAGACCCTTGAGCTTGGCGAGAAGGCCGAGTTCCTGGATCACCGCGTGCGATTCAATGCCGACGTCTACTATTCGAGGTATCTCAATCAGCAGACGTTCTCGCAGCAGCTCGACGCCGATGGCGTCAACTGGTTCCGCGAAGTCAACGCCGGCACGGCGCGCATCTGGGGTGTGGAGGGCGAGCTGCAGGCCGAGCCCATCGAGAATCTGCGTTTCGATGGCAGCTTCGGTTATCTCAACTACTGGCTGCTGTCCAACGGCGGCAATGCCCTGCTGTTGGCGGGTAACCAGTGCGGCGGCGAGACCTGCTATTCACCGCGCACGCCGAAGTACACCGCCGCGCTCGGCGCGCAGTACAGCATGGTGGTCGCCGGCGGGGGCCGGCTGACGCCGCGTCTCGACGCAACCTACCAGTCAACCATCTACTTTAACGCCAACAACGGCTGCTTGTTGACCGGCAGCACCGTCACAGAGTGCGGCCAGACGGACAACCAGAATGGCTATGCGCTGCTCAACGGCCGCCTCTCCTATGAGACGGCCGACAAGAAGTGGCAAGCGTCGCTGTGGGCACGCAACCTGACCGACAAAGAGTACTTCTACGGTAAGCTGAGCTTGATCACGTTCTTCGGTCGCGAGCAGGGCAACCCAGCCCCGCCGCGCGAGTACGGCGTGACCTTCCAGCGCAAGTTCTGATCGCAAGCCCAGCGCGTACCCGGCACCGATGGCCCGGGTGCGCGCTGGCATCGGTGCCGCCCGATACGCGCGTCGACGGATCCGGGAGCGTCCGGGGCCGAGCGCGCATTTCCGGGTCCGGCGGCATGGCCATCCCGTTCTGAGGCAGTGAGATGCTGAATAAACCATTTGACCCTGAGACCCGCATCGTGTCGCGCACCGAGCAGCCCCCGATGCTCGAGCGCGGTTGCGACCTGTGCGTGGTCGGCTCGGGCGCGTCGGGAATCTCCGCCGCGATCGAAGCGGCGCGCGCCGGCCTCGCGGTGATCCTGGTGGACGGATTGCCGACGCTCGGGGGCCAGGCGGTCAATTCGATCATCGGCATGTTCTGCGGGCTTTACACCCCGGGTCCGAACGGCAAGCAGCTGACCCATGGCATCGCCGACGAGATCCTGCGCGACCTCGGCGCGGTGGACGATGTCAAGGTCGTCGCCGGCGGCGTGATGAAGGTCGCTTACTATAACGAAGTTGCGCTCGGCCGCTGGGTCGAGAAGGCCGTGGTTGCGGCCGGCGTAACGCCGCTGACCGGCGCGATCATTCGCAAGGTCAATCGGCAGGGCCGGCGCATTACCTCGCTCGACATTGCAACCCGCCATGGTGACGTGCGCATCACGGCGACCGGTTTCATCGACGCGACGGGCGATGCCGCGATCACGTGGGAGGCGGGCTTTGATTGCCGCATGCAGAAGCACGGCCAGATCTATGGCTCGCAGATGATCGTAATCGAGGACTTCGACGATTCGAAGAAACCCAGCTGGGACGAGATGGCGGCGCGCATCCACGACCGCGGCCAGCAGTATGGAATGATGCGCCGCGACGGTTTTGCCGCGAGCTATCCCGGACGCAACGTCGCGATCGTCAACATGACCCATATCGAGACGCCGCTCGATCCGTTCGATGCGGCCGCCAAGCAGATCGATGGCAAGGAGCAGGCCGATCGCACGTTGGTGTTCTTGCGAACCGAGTTTCCGGAGGCGTTCGGCCGCGCGCGCATTCGCGCCTACGGACTGACCGGTGTGCGGCAGACCCGCTGGATCGTCGGCACGCATCACCTGACCATGGAGGAGGTGCGCGCCGCGACCAAGTTCGACGACGCCATCGCGCGTTGCTCCTGGCCGCTCGAGCAGCACCACAACCGCGAAGGCTACGTCTGGGAGGTATTCGGCGAGGATCACGTGCATACGGTGCCGTTCGGCTCGCTCGCGGTCGCCGGCGCCGATAACCTGTGCGCGGTCGGGCGCTGCATCGACGCGGATTCCGCGGCACTGTCGTCGGTGCGCGTCATGGGGCCCTGTATTGCGATGGGCGCCGCGGCGGCGCATGCACTCGCGCTGGCCGGCAGCGGCAGCGTGCACGCGATCAGCATGGCGGCGCTGCAGCAGCGAATCCGACACAATCTCGAAGACTGAACGCATCCCGGAGAATTCTCATGACGACTCTGCGCAGCCTCGCGGCCAATTCCGCCATCCGCCGCTCACACTGGCGCACGCTCGGCCTGTCCGAAGCGGACATGCTCAAACCGAAGATCGCGGTGGTCAACTCCTCGTCGGAACTCGCAGTGTGCTTCGCGCACCTCGACGGCGTCGCGCGTGTGGTCAAGGACGCGATCCGGGCGGCCGGCGGCATTCCGTTCGAGGTGCGCACGACCGCGCCGTCCGATTTCATCACCGGGGCAGCGTGTTCCGGATCCTACATCCTGGCGGCGCGCGATCTCGTCACCAACGACATCGAGGCTCAGGTGGAAGCGGCGCTGCTGGATGGCATGGTATGCCTGACGTCCTGCGACAAGACGCCCCCAGGTCACCTTATGGCCGCCGGACGGCTCAACATCCCGACGGTGCTCGTGATCGGCGGCTACCAGGCCTCCGGCATGATCGGTGACGAGCACGTCGACATCGAGGACCTGTTTTCCGGCAGCGTCGGCGCGGCGCTCGGCAAGCCGGGCAGGTTCAGCATGGTCGAGCTCAGCGAGCAGGCCATTCGCGGTCCGGGCGTGTGTGCCGGCATGGCGACCGCGAACACGATGCACTGCGTGGTCGAGGCGCTCGGGATGTGCGTGCCCGGATCGGCGCCGGTGCGCGCTAACAGCGAAAAGATGTTCGATGCGGCGCGTCGGGCCGGAACGCGGATCGTTGCGATGGTCAACGAAGGCCTGACGCCGCGCAAGGTGCTCACCGAGGCCGCGTTTCGCAACGCGGTCGCGATGGTGCTCGGCGTGTCGGGCTCGATCAACGCGATCAAGCACCTGCAGGCCACGGCGGTTGAGGCCGGCGTGGATGTCGACATCTATGCGCTGTGGGACGAGATGGGACGCAAGGTCCCGGTGCTGAGCGCGGTGCGCCCCAACGGCGCCGTGCGCATCGAGCAGTTCGAGGATGCCGGCGGCGCCGGCGCGATGCTCAAGCGTCTCGCACCGGTGCTCGATACGTCCGCTCTGACCGTGACCGGCGAGACGCTGGCCGAAGTGCTCGCCTCGACCCCGGCCGGTAACACAGAGATCATCCGTACGCTGGACAACCCGATCTCGGCCGGTCCCTCGATCGCGATCCTGAAGGGCACGCTTGCGCCGGAGAGCGCGGTCGTCAAACTCGGGATCCGCGACGGTAGCCGTCCGGAGTACTTCGACGGCCGTGCGGTCGTCTACGATGACTCCCGGACTGCGATGGCGGACATTGCTGCGGGCAAGCTCGAGAAGGGAAGCGTGCTGGTGTTGCGCGGCCAGGGCCTGAAGGGCGGACCGGCCATGGGTGGCGGCGCCTCGCTGGTGCTGTTTGCGATCGATGCCGCAGGTCTGGCGCGCGACACGGCCTTCGTGACCGATGGCCAGCTCTCTGGCCTGTGCCTCAAGGGCCTGACGGTCGCCGAGGTCGCGCCCGAAGGGGCCACCGGCGGGCCGATCGGCAAGGTTTGCGCGGGCGACCGCATCGTCATCGATGTCGCGGCGCGCCGGCTCGATCTCGACGTGCCGGCCGCGGAGCTCGCGGCGCGACCGGGGCCGCCGTCGCACTTTCCGGTCGATGCCAATGGGTATCTGGGCATCTACCGGCGCGACGTACAGCCGATGGCGACCGGCGCGGTGCTGACCGACCTGGGCGAATGAAGCTGCACTCGATACGCTCGGTGCTGGTCTTGGGTTGCGTGCTGTTGAGTTACGGCTGTCGCAACGACAGTGGACTGGCCGGCGCCTCGATGAAAGGCGCGGTGACGGCACATGGGGTCGCCGACGTGGACGAGGCGCGCATAATCGATGCCGACAGGGAACCGCAGAATTGGCTGAGCGTTGGCCGCAATTACGCGGAGGATCGCTTCAGCCCGCTGGCCTCGATCAATGAACAGAATGTCGGCCGGCTCGGCCTCGCATGGTTCGTGGATTTGGATACCAAGACCGGTTCGGAAGCCACGCCGCTGGTGATCGACGGGGTGATGTACACGGTTGGCGCGTGGAACGTGATTTACGCCCTCGATGCCAAGTCCGGTCGGGAACTGTGGCGCTATGACCCAAAGCCGCGCCGCGACTGGTTGCGCTACATGTGTTGCGGCCCGGCATCGCGCGGGCTCGCGGTGTGGAAGGGCAAAGTCATCGCGGCCACCATCGACGGACGGCTATTCGCCGTCGATGCCAAAACCGGCGCGCCGGTCTGGGATGTGCGAACCACCGATGCGAATCAACCCTACTCGATCACCGGCGCTCCCCGCGTCGTCGCGGGCAAGGTCATCATCGGCAATGCGGGCGGCGAATTCGGCGTGCGCGGCTATGTGAGCGCTTATGAAGCGGACACCGGGAAACTGATATGGCGCTTCTACACGGTGCCTGGCGATCCGGCCAAGGGGTTCGAATCCAAAGCGATGGAAATGGCCGCAAAGACCTGGCACGGCGAGTGGTGGAAGTCCGGCGGAGGCGGGCCTGCCTGGGATGCGTTCTCATATGATCCCGATCTGCACTTGCTGTACATCGGAACCGGTAACGGAAATGCCTGGTCGAGAGATCTACGCAGCCCCGGGGGCGGCGACAATCTGTTCCTTTGCTCGATCGTGGCGGTGCGCGCGGACACTGGAGAGTACGTGTGGCATTACCAAGAGGTGCCCGGAGAGAATTGGGACTACGACTGCGTGCAGCAAATGACATTGACCGAACTTGACATCGGCGGCGTGAAACACAAGGCGCTGATGCAGGCCTCCAAGGATGGCTTTTTTTATGTCCTCGATCGCGAGAGCGGCAAACTCCTGTCGGCAAGCCCCTTCGTGCATACGAATTGGGCCTCACGAGTCGATCCCGCGACCGGGCGGCCGGTCGAAAACAAGGAGAATCTGTATTCCGATACCGAAGCCAAAATGGTGGCGCCGACGCCCTTCGGTGCGCACAACTGGCATCCGATGTCCTACGATCCGCTGACGCATCTCGTGTATATCCCGGCGCAGGAGGCCGGCTGGGCGTATTCCCGCACCGCGACGTTCGACTATCACCCAATGGCCTGGAATATCTCGCAGAACCCCAAGGCGAAGCGTCCCCCGCCGTCGGCGAATATTCCCGTCAAGGGATTTACACTCGCCTGGGATCCCGTCGCGAACAAAGAAGCATGGCGCATCCCGCACGATGGTCCGTGGAACGGCGGCGTGCTCACCACGGCCGGCAATCTGCTCGTGGAGGGAACCGAGGACGGCAATTTCGGCGTTTACCGGGCGAGCAATGGCGAGAAACTCTGGTCCATGCCCATAGGCACGGGAGCTGTGGCGGGTCCGATGACCTACTCGGTGGACGGCGAACAATACATCGCCGTATCGGCGGGTTGGGCCGGCTCATTGATCATTATCGGCGGCGGGCTCGCCGCCATCCATGATGCGCAGACGCGCATGCTGGTGTTCAAGCTCGACGGCAACGCGGTCTTGCCGGTCACCGCACCGCGCGCGGTACCGCGGCCCCCGCCGCAGACGGTGTCCGACGAGACCCTCGCCAAGGGCGAGGCGGCCTACAACAAGACCTGCCGCATTTGCCATGGTGGCAGTTTGATTTCGGGAGGTATGATCCCCGACTTGCGTTTCATGTCGATACAGACCCACCAGCAATTCGAGGCCATCGTACTCGGCGGAGCGCGCGCCGATCGCGGCATGGCATCCTTTGCCGATGTCGTGAGCGCCGACGACGTCGAAGCGATTCACGCCTATATTATTGCGGAATCCGGCAAGGCGCAGGGTCGATTGTTCGGCGCCGACCGTGTTCAACAAGGTGAAGCCAAATGAAATTGACCGCCCAGGAACAGAGCATGCTCGACGGCAAGGACGGCAAAGCGCGACAGAAGGCAATGGAACTGTTGGTGCGTTATGGTGAGGCGCTCGCCGCCGAACGATTCGTCGCAACCGACAATATCGCCGGCGTTCCGGGCTCATCGAATTCCTTTCTGCAAAAGTACTACCAGCAGAAGGGCGGCGGCGGATACGACGCCATATTCTCTTTTTTCGATCTCGACAGCGATGAACTCGTCGAGGTGCCGAAGGCTACCGCACATACCTGTCACCTGCAGGGTGGCTATGATCCGGATAACTGGCAGATTCTCGGCGCGACGCCGGAGTCGTTCAAGATCAGCCAAGAGAGCGAGGCGTTCATCGCCGGCCGCGGCGTTCAGATACTCAAAACCTGCACGCCCTACCTCGCCGGCAATGTGCCGAAGAAAGGCGACCACTGCGCATGGATGGAATCGTCCGCCGTGGTCTACTGCAATTCAGTGCTCGGCGCGCGCACCAACACCGAAGGCCGGGAGAGCACCAGTGCGGCGATGCTCACCGGCGTCATACCGGATTGGGGTTTTCATCGCGACGAGAACCGGCTCGGCTCGCATTTGATCGAAGTCGATTTCGAGATCGAGTCGGTGATGGACTGGGGCATGTTGGGCTATTTCGTCGGCGAGGCGGTCCAAGAGCGCATACCGGTGTTGAGCGGCCGGTTCGGCAGCGCCGATCTGATTCGCCACAAACACTTTGGCGCGGCCGCGGCCTCCTCGGGCGGTGTGGAGATGTATCACATCGCCGGCGTAACGCCGGAGGCGCCCAGTGTCGAGGCGGCTTTCGGCGGCCGTAAGCCCGTCGAGGTCATTCCCTACGGACTGGCGGAGAAGCGTCGCACCTACGATAACTTGAATTCCAAGGCGAGCGACACCCAGGTCGATTATGTAATGCTCGGCTGCCCCCACTATTCGCTGGAACAGATTCGCGGCGCCTGCGCCATACTGGAGGGCAAGCGGGTCAGCGCCAACTGCAAACTTTGGATATTTACCTCGCGCGCCGTGAAGGCCGTCGCCGACGCACAGGGCTTGGCGAAGCGATTGCGCGACGCCGGTGCGGTGCTGCTGACGGATACCTGTTCGTCGATCAGCCAGGCGGTCCCGCCCGGCACCAAAGTAGCCGCGCTTGATTCGGCGAAGCAGACGCACTACTTGCCTGCCATCATGAACATTCAGGCGTGGTTTGGGTCGACCCAGGACTGCATCAATGCGGCGGTCACCGGCCGCTGGAATGGAGTGCGACCATGAGCGTACATGTCGTTGTGTTGAAGGGTCGAAAAGTGGTCGGCGGCGTCGCGGAAGGGGAGGCACTCGTGACGCGGCAAACCATATCGGGCTGGGGCGGAATCAATCCGATGCTCGGTACCGTGACCGAGACCCGCCATGAATTGCGCGGGGTGAGCTTCAAGGACAAGATTCTGGTGTTCCCCGGAGCCAAAGGCTCGTCAGGATGGTCCGCCGTGTTTCATATGACGCGCCTCTCCGGCACGGCGCCCAAGGCCATGCTGTTCAACGAGATGACGACCAAGGTTGCGCTCGGCGCGGTGGTGATGAGAGTGCCGTCGATCACCGACTTCGACCGCGATCCGCTGGAGGTCATCGAAACCGGGGATTGGGTCAAGGTCGACGCCGACCGAGGCCTCGTTGAGGTGCGCAAGGCCGCGTTGAGAACCGGGTCATGACGCCGCTGCTCGTGTAGCGGTTGGAGGTTCGCGACCATGTCGACTACGGTGCGCACGATAGACGTCTCGGCGATCATCAACGGCCGGCGGCTAAACGGCTTCAACTATGGACTGATAGTGCTGTCCTGGCTGATTACCGTGTTCGACGGCTTCGATATGATGATGATCAGCTTCACCGCGCCTTTCATGCGCGATGAATTCGGATTGTCGAAAATGATGCTCGGCCGCGTATTTTCCGCCGGCCTGGTCGGAATGATGCTCGGCGGCTTCTTTTTTTCGTTTCTTGCCGATCGTATTGGCCGCCGACCGACCGTGGTGATCGCGGCATTCAGCTTCGGCCTGCTAACCACGGCGACCGCCTTTGCAGGCTCGTATCAGGCGCTGCTTACCCTGCGATTACTCGACGGTTTTGCCATTGGCGGCATGCTGCCGCTCGCGTGGGCATTGAACATCGAATTCGTGCCCGTTCAGATGCGCTCCACGATCGTGACCATCATCATGATGGGCTACAGCTTCGGCACGGCGGTGGCAGCTCCAATGACCAACTGGATCGCGCCACATTACGGATGGCAGGGCGTTTATTGGGCGGGAGGCGCAGGGACGCTGATTTGCGCGGCGGCCTTGTGGCTCAAATTGCCCGAGTCGATCAGATTTCTGGTGACGAAGGGGCTGAAGCCGCGACTCGTGGCGCAAACACTAAAGCGGATGGATCCGCACAGCGATGCCACTGCAGACGATCACTTCGTGCTCAGCGATGAACCCAAAGTCGACCGACAATTCCGCATGTCCGATTTGTTCCGCGGCAATTTGCGCGTAATCACGCCGTTGTTGTGGTTGGGCTACATCGCGAGCTCGCTTGCCATTTACTTCGTGGCATCCTGGGGCCCGCTGGTTCTCGAGGAGCTGAAATTCCCTCGCGCCACCTCGGCGCTGGTCGCCTCATCGGGCGGACTATTGGGCGCGGTGGCCGGTCTCGCCTTGATGCGATTTACCGATCGCTTCGGCGCGCGGGCGGTGGCGTTCTACCCAGCGCTCGCCATTCCGGTGTTGCTGCTGCAGGGGTTGCAGATGGTGCCCGTGCAGTTGTTCTTGGCGGTCAACGTGCTCGGCGCGCTACTCGTGTCCGGCAGCCATTTCGGGATTCTGTCGATCGCCGGAATTTTCTACCCGAGCGCGATCCGAGCCAGCGGCGCGGGTTGGGCGACCTCCGTCGCCAAGATTGGCGCCATTTTGGGGCCGATCGTCGGGGCTGCGGTGTTGTCGAGCGGCTTGCCGATCATACGTAGCTATGCACTGCTCGCGGTATGCCCGGCAGCCCTTTTCGTGTGCGCCCTCGGAATTCATATGGTCACGAGGTCGTCACGCCAGCCAGTAGGTGTTCTTGTCGACGGCCGTGCGGCGCTGTGAACAGGTCCTGAGGCAACATGAAGATCGTCGATGTGGCGCTCACGCTGTTCCGGTGGGATGGCATTCCGCCCGTGGTCTACGGTCCCAATATTCGCATGCCCGGAGGCCCTTCCACCCTCGGGCTTCTGGCGATCAGCACCGATGACGGCGCCACCGGCCATTCCTTTTTGGGCGGTGCGACTCGCGGCGCCGAGCTCGAAGGGCGCGCGCTGATCGAAACGCTGAAGCCGTTGCTAATGGCGCAGAATCCACTCGACCGCGAACGACTCAATCAGCGAATGTGGGGTCGCGGCCGGCTGACGATGGTGCGCGCAATCGGCGCCGTAGATGTGGCGCTGTGGGATCTTGCCGGCAAGATCGCGGGTCTGCCGGTCCACCAGCTGCTCGGCTCGTACCGCGACAGTATCCCGGCCTACGCGAGTTCGCAGGCGCTCGGATCGCCCGGCGAGTATTGCGAGCAGGCCCTGTACTACAAGTCACGCGGCTGGCAGGCCTACAAGATCCACCCGCCGCATCCTTGGGCTGACCACATCAAGGTCTGCACAGAGGTGCGCAACGCCGTCGGCGAGGGCTACCCGTTGATGCTCGATGCCGCCTGGAGCTACGACTATCCGACCGCGGTGCGCGTCGGCCGCGCCATTCAGGATCTCGGATTTCATTGGTTCGAGGATCCGCTGACGGAATGGAACATTCACGGCTATCAGAAGCTCCGGCAGCAGCTGCACGTACCGCTGATGGCCACCGAGCTGCCGTTCGCCGGGCTCGATCAGTATGCTCCATGGTTGCTGGGACAGGCGACCGATTTTCTGCGCGGCGATGTCTGCTTCAAGGGTGGCATCACAACCTGCGTGAAGGCTGCGCATCTCGCCGAAGCCTTCGGTATGAACTTCGAGATTCATCACGGCAGCAACTCGCTCAACAATGTGGCCTGCCTGCACATCGCAATGGCAATCCGCAATTGCGAATACTTTGAGGTGCTGCTGCCGGACGCGGCCAACAAGTTCGGCCTGGTTGAGGATATCGAGGTCGACAGTCAGGGCTTGGTGCACGCCCCGATGGGGCCGGGCCTCGGCGTCGAGATCGACTTCGATTGCATCAAGCGCAATACCCACGAGGTTCTACGCTAGGAGGCGGCGTCCCCGAATTGTCCGAAAAATAGAATCGACATTCCTCAGGCTGCGGTGGAAGTCGATTTTCCAGGCCCGGATGATTGCGCTCGGCTTGCCAGGTGAATGAAATATTCGATCCGTCAGTAGGTTAGCACACCATAGGACTCCACAAGAAACCATTGGACGCAAGTGGAAATGGATTTTGCTGTCAGCGATTTGCCATCGATTCGAATTGCATTCCCGGGGTATGCTCGTCCGTCCCGGCCCGCGACATCCAACGACTTCGATTCGCGTCAATTACCGGCCCATGGCAGCGTTGGAATGCATGAATGGTTTTTTGACGTTACGCTTAGGCGCACTTGATTTCAATTCGAATGAAAGAATTTCATCCTCATCTGGAGATTCTGTCGACAGCGCAGGCGCGTCTATGGCGCGAACTGTCTGCCTTGCCCGAGCAATTCGTGTTGTACGGTGGAACCGCTCTGGCACTTCATTTGGGACACCGAAATTCCGTTGACTTCGATTTCTTTGCTAGGGAGCCGCTTAATCTGTCGCAATTGGAAGGCGAGATTCCATTCTTGGCAGGTGCCAAAATAATCCAACGCGAGAAAAACACTTTGAGCGCGATTGTGGAGCGCGGCGAGCCCGTCAAGATCTCCTTTTTTGGCGTGCCAAAATTGCCGCAATTGGAGCCCGCGCATGTCGTCGAGAGTAACAATCTAAAGGTTGCGTCATTGCTCGATCTGGCCGGAACGAAGGCATCGGTGATACAGGTGCGGGCTGAAGCGAAGGATTACCTGGATTTAGATGCGCTAATGAGACTCGGTGAGGTTGATTTGGCGACCGCGCTGGCCGCAGCGTACGCACTCTATGGACCGACATTCAATCCCGAAGTGACGCTGAAAGCCCTGTCATATTTCGATGACGGCAATCTGCGCGACCTTCCGAACGACTTAAAGCTTCGCCTGGTCGAAGCCGCACGGGAAGTCGATCTTGATCATCTGCCAGTTCTCGGGGCTGAATTTCGGCGAGCGGATATGGACTATGGGGTGGAGTAATGAAAGCGATCCCGATCACACCGCTGACTCTGGATCTTGCGCGGCGGATCATTTGGTTCGAGCCTCCGGATCATGCGCTCGCAGATCCCATTCGCTTTATGGCGTATGCCATGACCTACGCTCGCCACGAAGACATGCGGGTTATCCGCCGTTACGTTTCGGATGATGATATGCGCGACGCACTGGACCACGCTCCCCCGGGCATCATCGATCCTCGCTCATGGGCTTACTGGAACTCCAAGATGGGCCGGTATCCGCCGCCGCCGCTTCCGGTGCGAAGGTTTACGGCGCGCGCTGACGGTCAAGATCCGTTCTCTGCGCGTAACCCCGGCCCGGCACAGAAAATCAATCTTGAAGATCAGCGGCCAGCGGGCAGGGCGGCATGGCAAGAATTTCGCAAGCACGAATCCCCGGTGCCTGATTTGGAGGAAGTGCGGCGTCGAGCGCGCGAGGATTGGCGCAAAAAATACAGCGACCGAAAATAAGTGGTCGGGGTGACAGGATTTGAACCTGCGACTCCTACGTCCCGAACGTAGCCCGTTACCCTGCCGCGTGACTGAATTACTCGATCCGTCAGTAGGTTAGCACACCATAGGACTCAACCAAGACACCACTAAGCGCAGGTAGACACGGGTTTTGGTGTCAGCGATTTGCCATCGATCCCAATGGTGCGTGCCGGGCATGGCCGGTCCGGACCGCGGCAGTCGGGGTTCGGTTCGCGTCAAAACTCAGCCTATGGCAGCATAGCAATTCCTGGAGGGTTCACAGATGTCGACCGCTAAAGAAGATCTGACTCGGCTGATCCAAGAGCAGCCGGACGATAGTTCTCACGATGAAATCGTGCGCGAGTTGGCCTTTCACGTCATGGTTAGGCGGGGTCTGGCTGACTCTGACGCGAAGCGCACTTTCACGGACGACGAAATGCAACGGCGCATCCGCTCGTGGCGGAGCTAACTTGGACGGAGGAGGCGGAGCGCTGGCTCACCAACATTTTTGAGTATATCGCGGAGGAAAATCCAGGCGCCGCATTGAGGACCGTGCAGGGCATTTACGAACGCGCTCAAGTACTCAAAGAATTTCCGCAAATTGGGCAGAAGTACAATGCTTCGAGTCGGTCAGTGCGCGTGCTTCTCTATGGGCACTAGAATCGCCTACCTTATAAAGCAAGACGGGAACGTCGATATCCTTGGCGTCTTTCACGGCGCGCTCGATTTGAGCAAATACCAACTGTGATGGCTCGACGAGACCCGGTGAGCTTACCGACACATAGGTTGTGTAATTGGTCCAGCCCGAGTTTCTTTGCTCCTTGGGTACGCGATCATCGAGGCAGATC
>Ga0326728_10003758_pt1 | contig 46268 bp, 40 predicted proteins | sample MB3enrmetagenome_FD_207602 | JGI IMG/M metagenome (GOLD analysis project Ga0326728, IMG submission 207602) | Lab enriched peat soil microbial communities from McLean, Ithaca, NY, United States - MB31MN | ecosystem: Environmental > Terrestrial > Soil > Wetlands > Peat | place: USA: New York...
TGGGATCATTCGTATAAGGACCGTACCGATTAATAAGCTGCGACCACCCAAAATACTGGCTGAGGCGATAGAGTATTTCAATGGCATAGGGAGAGCCAAATTCATACTGTTCCGGGTACTCCTTCTTGTAAAATTCCAATTCGTCTTCCTGGAGCATACTGTAGAGCCGCATTTGCAGTTCTTCCGCGGCCAGGATGAAGGGATTCACAAAGAGAGCAGACTGCTGGTCCCGATTGAGCTGCCTTTTCTTTTGCTGTTCCTCACTCCATGTCCAGACGGACCAAACTGCCGCGGATAATGCCGACAAGACGGAAAGAATAAGCTCCGGGTTCATGACTACCCTCCTGCGGGACAAAATCAAATTGAGATAACGCCAAGAAAAACAATCCTTATTCCATCCATGTTTCTTATACGGTCACCACGATCTTCCCTTTTTGTTGGTTGGATTCCATGTACTGGTGGGCTTCAACAATGCTCTCCAGTGGGAAAGTGCGGTCGATGATGGGTTTCAGCGCACCGGATTCGAGCCCGTTATAGACGAATCGTTTGCCGCGAGCAAGCCTCTCGGGGTGCCTGACAATCTCAAACAGGGTGTAACCACGCACGGTTAAACCCTTGGCTAGCGCTGAGAACAGTGGGAAGGTGGTTGGTTCGGGCGACAATGCGCCGTATTCAAAGACACACGCACCAGGAGCGGCAGCGTCGGCAAGTTTTCCCAGTAAAGGCCCGGCAACGGGATCGAAGGCCAAGCTGACACCTTTCCCCGAAGTGATGGCCATCACGCGTTCAACCAGATCTTCTTCCTCAGTCACTATGACGTGATCTGCCCCTGCGCCCATGAGAAAAGATTTCTTTCCGGCGCCGCGAGTGGTGGCGATGGAAAACGCACCGGCAGACTTTGTGATCTGAATCGCTGCCAGTGCCACGCTACTGCTCCCCGCGGTGATCAACACGAAAGCATCTTTTTGTAATCGACCGAATTCAATCAGCGCGCCGAAAGCAGTTAGATACTGCATCCAGATCGCAGCCCCTTCGACTGACGATAGACTACCCGGATAGTGGGCCACGGCGTAGGCCGGAACAACCGCGCTTTCACCGTAGACCCCATAAGTCCCCATCGTAAAGGAGGGTATGGTGCTCACCCGGTCGCCAATTTGGATACCGCTGACGCCGGGCCCCACCGCGTCGACGATCCCTGCTGCTTCATAGCCGAGTCGTGAGGGCAGCGCTGGGTTTTCCAGGTACTGTCCCCGCCGGAACATGACTTCGGCGCGGTTTAGGCCGATGGCCTCAACCGCCAGACGAACCTCGCCCTCACCCGGCTCCGCGAGAGGTAATTCCTCGATCTTGAGTACCTTGGGTGATCCCGTTTCGTAAAACCGAACGATCTTTGGCATAGCGCTTCTCCAGTGTTTTTTGAATCTATGATAAAGCAACCCAACCACATTGTCATCGTACGCAGTGACCGGGCTCGCAGATCATGAAGGTTTGCCGGACCTTCGAACTTTGAGTAACACCATGAGAACGCAACGGATCGCGAAATGCGTTAAGGATGAGACCCTGTGAGGCGAATGCAACTTTAATCAGGGCTTCAGGTGCTTGACGAAAAAACTGACGACTGCTTTGCGTGTGTCATCCGCGTCCTTGGGACTCGGGACAATGCTGACCATCCCGCCGCGTCCGGCGTGCGATAACGGATCGTAATACCGCCCTCCCGCCTTCTGGTAATCGAAGGCGTGGGTTGCGCCCTCGATGTAGTGTACGGTTGCCTGCTCACGCGCTGCGGCCGGCCACATCGAGATCAGCGCGTCACAAGGATGTTTGCCTTCCTCATAATCATCGTTGGTGCCCACAGTAATGAGCATGGGCGACGCACTCATCCGAGTTTGCGTATTATAGCAGGCACGCTCGGGGTTTTTCACGCTACGGGCGAGGGCGGTGCAAACCGGGTAGAGCGGCGCAAAAGCCACCGGCCTGGGTACATCCTTTCCCAGACGTTCCTGCACAAGTTCGCTGGATAATAGTACCGTCATTACGCCGCCCCAGGAAAAGCCCATTACCCCCAACCGCGTACCGTCAACGCCAGGCTGCGCCCCCAGCCACCCGAGCGCCGCGGATGCGTGAGGCATCGTTGCCTGGGGGCCGGCTTTCGGGCGACCGCCGAACTCGAACATCGATATTTCCAAGGTCGCGATGCCGGCTTTCTGCAACGCCCCGGCATAAAAGGCGCCGCGGCCGTCCACCCCGCCGCTGCCGTGAAGAATCAGCACAGCCGGCACCCTGGTCATCGACGCGGCAGGTCGGCCAAAGCGGGCAAAAACCTGATCCACCTGTCCCCAGCCGGGGATTTCGGCGCCTGGAATTATAACGGGCTCTCCCGGAGCATACGTCTGCGCGGCGCCAATGCCCGATACCATGAGAAGCACTGCTGCAGCGACCAGGAAGATGTGGATACAGCGAGCGTTATGCCGACCGGCCACGATTTGAATGCAAAACGACTGCGGATTCATGGCTCACCATTCTTGTAGGGTTTATGCAACGGTTAGTTTCAGCGGTGCTTGAAGACCATCAAGTGGATATGACCTTGCAACCTTCCAAATACACCAGGATTGAAAAGAACGTCGAGCCGGCCATGGCGGAAAGCCGCATCCTGAATGACCTGCTTCACCTGCTCCTGATCGGTCACGTCAACCAACGCGGAATGCGCTCGCCCGACATGAGCGTCGAGTTGTTCGACTGGAGCGGCCGGCATTTTTTCATCCCGGTCCGCCATGAAGACCACCGCGCCCACTCGCAGCAGGGCATCCGACACGGCAAAACCGATGCCGGAAGCCGCGCCGGTAACCACGCGCCCTTTGTCACGAAAATAGTCTTGAGCCTGCACGGACAGTCCCAAGCATGTGTAAAATACCATAAATATCTTTTCTATAGAGCATACCAAGTGAAGGTCAGGAGGAGAATCGGCGAAATCAAGAAAGGTTGGTCTTAGATGTCCAAATCAGGTGAGTCGAAACTTCTTTTTCGATCTGTTCAGGGTTTGTTTGGAACATTCCGGCCTACTGCCGGGGTACTGCCTTGTTCACCTCGAGGTTCGCAGTCGTGCCCGTTTTCCGGCCTAGCTCGACGTCATAGTAAGAAACGAAAATTTCGCTGATGGAGTGAGTTTCCGGCAGCACGTAGACGACGCCGTTCGTCCCGGTAAAAGCCGGTTTCACGACGTTATTATAGAACTCCGCCGGAACATTGATGCAACCAAAAGAAATCCGGTGGTCGAGCGGTTTTGTACTGGCCAATCGCTCCAGGCGGTGCTCCTTGGGGTTGGTCGTAATCACCCTGTGCAGGGAAATAGCATTATCGTAATCCACCCAGAGGACGTCCTTTCCGTGGCAATTGTAGCCCAGTGAGGCCAGGAAGCGGCCCGCAGGTGTGGTGCGCTCGTCAGGGCGGATTTTGGACAAGCTCCGGTCGCCGATACCGGGGATGGTATCATCACCCCGAGCCATGCCCAGCAGGACAGATGCTGCGCCGCTAAGTCGCCCATCGGCATCGAAGACAAAGACTTTGGCATCCATCTTGTCGACAATCACGAATGGCATGCCGCGATTGTCACCTGAATCGACGACCCAGTCTGCCACGTGCCGGGTATTCTCGGACTTATGTTCCCCTTCGAAGTTTGCCCGTTTGGGGGCTGCTGCATTGGTATGCGAAGACAATGAGCGGCTCGGGTTGGACAATTGCTCAACATTGTCCACAACGGGAACCTGGTGGGTACAACTGATGGCCAGCAGGACAAGACAAAGTCCTTTGGTTATGATTGCTGCGATCGAGCATATGCTCCCTGAGCGGTGTGTGCACCGCAATGCAGCCGAAATGCGCAACCGGATCTTTTTACTATCTGAATTCATTCTGTTTCCGTGCCGCTTAATAGTTTCTCGCAAGAGTAACTAGCCCTGCCTCCGTTTCTATTAGTCAGCGGGGCAGGGCTCAAGTGGTGGTTTAGCCGCGGTCTTTTTTAGGCGGAGGAGCCGGTTGTGGAGGTAACGGCTCAGGAGCAGGTTTGACCACCGCAGGCGCGGGTGGAGGAACCTCTTGCGCCACTTGCTTCTGGCCACACAAACATTCGCAACCAACCAACCCTGTTCCAATGACGAAAAACAATAATGCGAGCAGAAATTTTTTCATAGTACACTCCTCCTTGGATTAATGTATTTACAACTCACTCTCCTCAATTGCCGACCTACAGAATAAAGGTGCGACAATCTCCACAGATTAATATCTCTATTCATAAAACTTTTTCGGAGACCTTACAATTCATAAACACGGTTGGCGGAGCTTTAGGACCGGGAAAATACTACTGAAAAGATGCTGGTCCATATGCTGCATCATTTAATCGACCATATTGCCATGTTCGAGGTAAGATAAGAATAAAAGAAAAGGCCATTTCCTTTACCCGATTCCATAAAGGCATCAACCCGACGCGAAACCCGCGAGGGTTTCGTCGGCCGGCGCGTTCATCACCGCCGCTCATCTATATGGGATCACCCCAAGCGGCGGCGGAACATCCATACCGCGGTCGACAGTGAACACGCCGCTATGACGGCGAGCGGCCACAGGTCCGAGGAGATCGCCCTCAGGGATGCCCCTTCCAGAAATACCCTGTGTATAATCGATATGACATAGCGCAATGGGTTCAATAGGGTCACGTACTGCACTTCGCGCGGCATGTTGCTGATAGGCGTGTTCAAGCCCGACAGCATGGCAAAAGGCATTATGGTGAGAAAACTGCCAAGCAGGGCCTGTTGCATGGTGAGCGCCACCGAGGAGACCATCAGGCCGATTCCCACGGCTGCGATGAGGAAGAGAAGGATCCCCGGGTACAAGAGGAACAACGATCCCTGAAAGGGTATCTTAAACCAGAAAAGGGCCAGTATCAGGACCATCGACACCTGCACCAGGCCGATGAGAATGCTCGGTAAGGATTTCCCTATCATGATCTCGATGGGCCGAAACGGAGTCACCAGCAGTTGGTCGAATGTTCCCTGTTCCCGTTCGCGCGCCACGGACATGGCGGTTATGATCACCATTTGGACAAGCGTCAGCATCCCTATCATTCCGGGGACCATGTACCACCTGGTCTCGAGGTTCGGATTATACCAGGCCCTGGGCACGGCTTGCACGGGAGGCGAGCCGCCGTTGTAGTTTCGTTGCCACCTCGCGTTGAAATTGTCGGTAATCGTGCCGATGTAGTTCAGAGCGGTCCCGGCGGTATTGGAGTTTCGCCCGTCGGCTATGACCTGCACATCCGCTGGTTGTCCCGAGAGCAAAAGCCGCTCGAAATCCTGTCCGATCTGCACGATGATGAGAACGGTTTTGCTGTCGATCAGCGGTCCGATCTCCCTGCTGTCCCGCAGGTTGGCGACGCGCCTGAACACACCGGAGCCGTCCATGTCGGCCAGAAACTGCCTGGATGCTTCGCTGCGGTCCTGGTCGTAGATCGCATAACGAACCCGGTTAAGATCGTATGTGGCCGCATAGCCGAAAATCAGGGTTTGCAGAACGGGAGGGCCGAAAATAATAAATCGGCTTCTTGGGTCCTTCAAAATAGCAAGGAGTTCTTTTCGGATCAGCGTCATGATCCTTCTCAAGGATTCCATTGTCTAATTCAGCCTCTTTCGTGTCTTACGCAAGGTGAGCGCGAAAAGGAGCGCGGCCATGAGCAGCATGGCGGCGGAATTCGGGATTATTACGCTCCACACGTTCCCCGCCAGAAAGATGGTTTGCAGAAAAGAGACGTAGTACCTTGCCGGGAGTAGATAGCTGATGAATTGAACCGCTTTGGGAACGCTGGTGAGATCGAAGATAAAGCCTGAAAGGAAGACCGCCGGTAAAAAGGCCACTATCAACGTGATCTGGCCGGCTATGAACTGATTACGCGTAACAGAAGATATCAGCAAACCGAGTCCCAGGGCCACCAGCAGGTAGATCGCGGAGACCGCCGCCAAAACGAACACCGAGCCGTTGAGCGGAACATGGAATAAGTGTCGTCCAGCCGATGCCGTCAGCATCAGGCCCGCCATGCCAAGCAGGAAATAGGGCAGGGTCTTGCCGACGATAATCTCGCCCGCACGGACCGGAGTTACGAAAAGAGCTTCGAGAGTACCCTGTTCCCATTCCCGCGCCATCACAAGGGCGGTGAGCAGCGCTCCCGTAAGAGTCATGATGAGCACCACCAGTCCCGGCACCAGAAAATAATGACTGTCGAAGGCCTCATTGAACCACATGCGGCTTTGAAGCCGGGCAAAGCCAACCGTCGTTGACGCGCGTGCCTGAGAGACCGTTTTCTGGTTAGTCCACTGCGCCAGCGCGCCAAGGGCATAGCCCTGAATGAACCGGGCCCGGTTGGCGTCAACGCCCCGGACGATCAACTGGACCGAGGCGTCACTCAAAGCCAGTTGCCTACCGAAATCCTGCGACAGGCGCACGATGCCGTCCACCTTCAGGGCGCGGATCAGTTCCACGGCCTCCTGCATGGAAGTAACCTCGGTCACTTTGAAGTAGCTTGAAAGCTTGAACGCTCCGGCAACACTCGTAGCGTCAGGGGTAGGGTCCTCCAGGACCATTGCCACAGGGACTTCCTTTACATCCAGTGACAAGCCGTAGCCGAAAAGAAGGATGAGAAATACGGGCAGAATCAAGGCGATGGCGATGCTGCTGGGATCGCGGATGACCTGGACAAATTCCTTACGGATGAGCGCGCGAATACGGCGAGGACTTATCCGTGCCGAATCGCCGCCGATTTCGCCTGAAAAGCGGGTTTGCATCCTCCGGTCCTTAAGTAAGCGAACAGTGAAAAGTGAGCAGTGAGCTGTGAACGGAAAAGCGCCTTGATGCTCACTGACTCTGCTCTGCCGTCCTGCGGTAGTCTTCGACAATAGCGACAAAAGCGCCTTCTATTGTCGGTTCCATGCCTGCCGGGGTTTGCGCGCGAATATGCTCCGGGGCGCCCGAGGCAAGTATACGGCCGTCCACCATGATCACCATCCGGTCACAATATTCTGCCTCTTCCATGAAGTGAGTCGTGACGATGACGGTGACCCCCTGGTCTGCCAGCCTGCTGATCCGGCGCCAGAACTCGCGGCGCGCCAGTGGATCGACCCCGGAGGTGGGTTCGTCAAGGAAAATTATTTCGGGCTGATGCATCAGGGCGCACGCCATCGCCAGCCGCTGTTTATAGCCTTCGGGAAGTTCGCCTGCCGTCATATCTGCGCGCAAGCGCAAATCGAACTGATCCAATGCCCAATCCATGCGTTCCGATTTGCGCTGGCCGCGAAGGCCGTAAGCGCCGGCAAAAAATTTCAGGTTTTCCATGACGGTGAGTTGCCTGTAGAGAGAAAACTTCTGGGCGACGTAGCCTATGCGCTGCCTTGCCGATGCTCTGGCATGGCGCAGGTCCATCCCCGCAACGCTGAGTTCGCCGCTGCCGGCGGGGAGCAAACCGCAAAGCATCCGAAACGTCGTGCTCTTGCCGGCGCCGTTTGGGCCGAGCAGGCCGAATATCTCACCCCTGTGGACCTGGAACGAGGCATTCCTGACGGCGGTAAAATCTCCGAATTTTCTGGTCAGATCATGCACCTCCACAACGACTTCTTCCGGCCGCTTCTCGGGCGGCTTCGAGGATGCAAAGGGGGCAAAGGGCACTTCAACGCTCCGCTCCGAGGCATTGCGAACGAGCGTCATGAAACCGTCTTCAAACCTTGGGGCGACCGGACTGACACTCAGCCCCTTGAAAAGAGCACTTTGCGCCCGTTCATCGCCGGACGTTACAACGCGGACCCGTTTGCCGTCGAGGGTTGCGTCAACGACACCGACCGCGCCTGCGAGTGAGGACTGCAACTGGCGAGGCTTCAAGGATTCGGGGGTGTCGATCCTGAAGGCCCTGCCGCTCGCAATGGAGCTTATCTCAGAAGGCGCCCCCGCCGCCAGCACCTTGCCACGAAGCAGCAGCACGGCCATGTCGCACCTTTCAGCCTCTTCCAGGTAGGAGGTGCTGAGGATTACCGTGAGGCCCTGTTCTCTTACCAGACCGTGGATTATCTCCCACAGTTCCCGCCTCGAGAGGGGGTCCACTCCCACCGTCGGTTCATCGAGGAACAGCAGCTCGGGGATGCTCACCAACGTACAGGCCAGGCCAAGCTTTTGCTTCATGCCGCCTGAGAGCCGTCCTGCAAGGCGCCGCTTGAAAGGGCCAAGACCCGTCATTTGCATTAACCGGGGATAGCGCTCGGCCCTGACCTCGGGGGCTATGCCGTGCAGGTCCGCGTACAGGTCCAGGTTTTCCTCGACGCTCAGGTCTTCATAAAGCCCGAATCTTTGCGGCATGTACCCGACTCGTGACTGCACTGCCTGAGGATCGGCGGCCGTATCAATGCCCAGCACCCGGATCGAGCCCGCATCCGGGAAGAAAAGACCCGTGGCGAGGCGAATGAGGGTGGTCTTGCCGGCCCCATCCGGTCCGATCAGGCCGGTCACCGCGCTGCGCGAGACACGGAGCGTCACGCCATCCAGGGCTTTGATCTTTTCCTTCGGACCGAACCTGAACTCCTTGGTCAAGCCCTCGCAGCTCAGTATGTCCGGTCCGGGCTCATTATCCGCCATTATTCGCGCCTGCTTTCGGCTCCGCCGCCGATTTGCCGGAATCTTCCCCGGTCAGCGAAATCTGCACGGTGGCGGGCATCCCGAGGCGCAGTTCGTCGGCCGGGTCTTTTACGAAAACCCGGACTTCATAGACGAGCGAAGTGCGCAGACCGGTTGTTTCGACCGTCTTGGGAGTAAAAGAGGCAACTGGGGAGATGAAGCCGACCCAGCCATCGTATTTTTTGCCCGGGAAACTGTCCGTAGTGACCGTGGCCGGCATTCCCATGCCGATTTTTCCGAGATCCGGCTCCTCCGCATATACGCGGACCCATTTGGGGTCCGTTATGGCGATGGTAAGCACCGCCCTTTGCGGCGAGGCCATTTCCCCGGGTTCCAGTATGCGGTTCTGGACCACCCCGTTTGTGGGGCTGACGAGAGTGGCGTAGGCGAGATTGCGTCTTGACAGCGCTAGTTCGGCTTCATTGGCCAGGAGGGTTGCGCGGGCTTCGGCTATATCTTCTTTCCTGGGGCCGATAACCGCAAGATCCAGCGATTTCTGATTTACGAGAAGCCTCGCTTCGGCGACCTCGAAAGCAGCCTGGGCGGTATCGAGATCCTGTTGGCTCGTAGCGAAGCCGGCCGCGGATTTTTTTAAACGCTCGTAATTGCGCCGTGCATTGGTGAGATCAGTCCGAGCGGCGTTCACATTCGCACGGGCCTGATCGATTTCCTGGGGCCGCGTCCCGTTTTCCAGGCGCTCCAGCGCATGCCGCTGCGCATTGGTCCTGGCTTCGGCCTGCTCCACGGAAGCCATGAGCCTCTCCATCTCCAGGGTGCCTACGACCTGCCCCTTTACAACCCGGTCGCCTTCCCACACGAGCACGGTTTCTATCCTTTCACTGCCGTTGAACGCGAGATTGACCTGGCGAAGATCCACGTTTCCGTAAAGTTGGAGCACGCCGGGCGGGATGCCGGCCGGGTGAAGGACCCACCAATAAATGGCTGCGCCTGCGATTATCGCTGCAGCGGTTGCGAACAAGGCAGCTTTTTTCATTTTCCATTTCCTCCAGCCGGCAGTATAGGGGGCGTGGTGGCGGGTGTCAAATTAAAATTTCAAATTTAAATTTAAATTTGACAATCCTTCGTTATAATGTTATGTGAGGGCCGCCATGAGAGAAAATGACTTGGAATCGACAAGTTCTGAGGCCTTCAAATCTTCTGACCACCGCAGCCGCAACCGTCTTCTAGAAGCCGCCGGGATCGTATTCTCCGAAAAGGGTTTCGAACGAGCGACGGCGCGGGAGATTTGCGACCTTGCCAGGGTCAACACGGCCGCTGTCAATTATTACTTCGGCGGAAAAAAACGCTTGTACGTGGAAGTGCTGCGCGAGGCGCACCGCCGCCTGATTAACTTCGGCGCGTTCAATATCGTTGCCGAGGACGTCCATGCATCGAAAGAGGCGCTGGAGGGGTTTTTCATCGGTCTTCTGCATTCTATGCTCGATCCATCGCCGGCCGGATGGACCGTCAGGGTCATCATGCGCGAGATGGCGTCGCACACCGAGGCGCTCTCCGAGCTTGTCGAGCTTCAGATCCGTCCCACCGCGAGATTGGGTCGAATTATCATCGCAAGGTTGATGGGCCTGCCGGTGGACCACGAAGCGGTGGTCCGGGGGGCGCTGAGCATGATCGCTCAATTCATATTCATTTTCCAGAATAGAGACACCATCGAACTGATCTATCCGGGGCTGGACTTGAGAGGTGAAGGCATCGACAGGATGGCGAAGCATATCTGGTGTTTTACTATTGCGGGGCTCCGAGCCGTGGCGCGCGATATCGAACGGAGAGGCCGAAATTGAAAAATTTTCAGGCGTGCATGGCCGCGTGTGCGTGGACTCTGACCATAGCATTGCTGGGTCAGGGTTGCACGGTTGGACCGAATTACAGCCGACCGTCCATCCCTCAGCAGGAGAGTTGGCAACCGGCGCAGGGCGCTTCCGCGATAGAGCCCGGGGATGTGCGCTGGTGGCAAGACCTGAAGGACCCGGAACTCGTTAGCTGCATTGAAAAAGGCATATTGCGGAACCAGAATATCAAGGAGGCCGAGGCGCGGGTGCGCGAGGCGAGGGGACTGCGTGGTGTCGCGGCTGCCTCTTTGCTGCCGCAGGTTGATGGCGGCGCCCTCTACAACAGATCGCTGACCAGCAACACCGCAGGCATCATCAGCGAGTTACCCAAGGAGTTTATAAATGCGATAGACTTTGAGCAGGACTTCTACCAAGTCGGCTTTGACGTCAGTTGGGAAATAGACATATTCGGCGGAAGACGGCGGGAGGTGGAGGCCGCATCGGCTCGCGCCCGGTCGAGCATCGAGAACTATCGCGACGTAATGATCTCGGTAATCGCGGAAATCGCCCGTAATTACGTGGAACTGCGGGGCGCCCAGCGCCAGTTGGGCATAGCGGAAGCAAACAGCGATATTCAGGAGAAAACCCTCCGCCTTGTCGAGACCAGGCACGATTCGAAAATAGCCTCTGAACTCGAGGTGGAGCAGGCCAAGGCGCAACTGGAGCGTACACGGGCAACCGTTCCGTCCCTGCACGCCTCGATTCGTGAAAGTGCCTACCGGCTGGCCGTTCTCACCGGACAACCCCCCAATTCGCTCCTGGATGAACTTTTGACTACGTCCCCCATTCCGAATCCGCCTGATATCGTGCCCGTCGGGCTGCCTTCGGACCTGTTGCTTCGAAGGCCGGATATCAGGCGGGCGGAAAGCGATCTGCGCGCCGCAACTTCGGACATAGGAGCAGCGACCGCCGATCTCTACCCCAGGTTTTATCTCACTGGCCAGGCAAATCCGCAAACCGCGAATTTCGTCGATCTTTTCCGCGCCAACAGCTTTGCGTGGAGTGTCGGGCCGAGCGTTTCGTGGCCGGTTTTCCACGGCGGCAGGATAAAGTCCAACATAGCCGCGGTGGAGGCCAGGAGGGACGAGGCGCTGGCCCGGTACCGCCAGGCGGTGCTTACGGCCATGCAGGAGGTTGAGACATCGCTTGTGGGCTATGCCGAACACGAGGTCGAAAGGGAACGGCTCGCGAAGTCGGTCGAATCGCAGGCTCGGGCTTCGGACCTGGCCGGGGAGCGGTTTGAAACCGGCATCAGGGACTTTCTCACTGTTCTCGATGCGCAAAGGCAACTAAGAGATGTTCAAAACAGCCTTGCCTTGAGCGAGACCCAAGTGCTGCTGAATTTGATCGGCCTATATAAGGCCCTTGGCGGTGGATGGGAGCAAACTGATATTTTGAAGCATCCGTAAAGTGGAAGCGGGAAGCAGGAAGCGTGGCCGCCGGTTTTTTGGGCTTTTCTAAAAGAGAGACTTCTCTTTGCCGGGTCTGTCCGTTAGTTCTTTTGCCCCAAGTCGTCCGGGATAGAAATGATTAATTTACCGGCATAATGGGGATTGGAACGATCGTCTTAATGGAAGATGGAAGATGCTACATCAAAAGCGACGCGGCCATCATGCTCTCAAAGGAGCTGAGAGGCGTATGGCCTGTTTTCGCCGCCCCGCTGCTTATTCCGAAACCGGTTCGCGACATGGCCTATGACTTGGTTGCGCGAAACCTGCGCTATTTCTTTGGAAAGGGCGGCACCTGCCCTGTGTCTTCGGAAAATGATCTTGAATAATTTCTGCTGAATCGCCACCGCGGGTTGAGGTAAGCGCTGGCACGCTTTCAGATTTCGATTGACATGATCCGGTAGGAGCGAGGTCCGGAGGGCGTGTAGACGGTGACCTCGTCGCCTTCCCTGTGTCCCATAACGCCCATGCCGACGGGAGAATCCACGGACAGCTTGCCGTCGTTTATATCGGATTCCCACGGGCCGACCATCTGATATCGGCCGACCTCGCCGGAATGGAGGTTTTGTATAGTTATTACCGTCCCAAAGCCTACCTGTTTGAAAAAGAACTTGCGGCCGACGACTATTTCACAACGTGCAAGCTTGTCCTCAAGGTCGTTGATCCGCCTTTGAAGATTTGCGTGCCGTTCGCGCGCCAGCATGAACTGCTGGTTTTCGACTTTGACCCCGTAGCCCCTGGCCTCATGCAACTCGTCCAGGACCTCCGGGCGCACAACACGCCTGAGGTGGGACAATTCTCTTAACAGCCTCCTATAGCCGTTTCTCGTAATAGGGATCTTGCTTTTCATGGCTTTTAGAGAAAGAAGTTGTCAGGAAATTCCCCTTTGTCCATCCTGGCCCGGAGCAGTGAGATTGCGATGACGGTTTTGCCGTCGCGAATCTGTCCCGACATAATCATATCATGAACCTGGTCGAATTCGACCGCCTCGACAGCCGATATCTCATCCTCCTCGGCGTCCGCAACCTTCTGCAGGCCTGTCGCAACAAAGATCCGTATGACTTCGTCGGCATACCCGATGGCAGGATAGTAGCTGAAGATCTCCATCAGCCGGGAAGGCCTTTGTCCGGTTTCCTCCACGAGTTCGCGGCCGGCGCATACTTCCGCCGTTTCGCCGGGGTCCACCTTGCCTGCCGGGATCTCGAGGGTTTCACACCCGATCGCGTACCGCCATTGACGGACCATAAGGATGTGACGCCTGTCCGGGAACGCAACGATTGCCGCAGCTTCCGGGTGCTCTATCTTGATCCTTTCCGTCACCCTGCCGTTCCTGAGCCTCACCGAGTCCAGCCTGGCGCTGAAATGCCGCGCCTTTAGAATCCCTAGTGTTTTGATCATTTCTTCCATTAAGGGTCGCCCTCCTCTGAATTTACGCATATTGAACGGAATTAAGAAGGCGGCAATTATAGCGCTAATATTTAAAATCTAAAACTCGGGATTGCATAGTCAAACTTCGAATCCGGCGCAGGGCGCGAGCTCTAAAGCGCGGGGGAATGTTTCCCCCCGCGCCCCCCAAGGTTTCGGCCACACGCGCATGCGCGTCGGTCCGGCTTATGGAATTAGCGCGAGAAAGGATCAGGCAGGGTTCGCGATCTTCGCCCACAACTGCTCGACTTGCTTCAAGGTTTTTTCGATGTCGCCGCAGTTTTCAATTATGTAGTCGGAGGAAGCTTTTTTTGAATCGATCGGAAGCTGTATGCGCAGGGTGTGTTCGGCCTCGGACCGGGAGACTTTGTCTCTTTGAATCAGTCTTTGGACCTGGACCTCCGGGGAGGAATAAACAAGGATGACGATATCGAAGTCTTTTTCGAACCCGCCCTCGAACAGGAGGGGGATATCGAAGATGATCACGGCTTGCGGATCATGTTCTTTTAATTTTTCCCACTCCGCCTGCATTGCCTGGATGATATAGGGATGCAGTACAGCGTCGATATCCTGGCGCAGGGAGGGTTCCTGAATTATTCTCAGGCGCAGCTCTCTTCTTCTGAGTGTCCCGTCGGGATTGAAATAGGCCGGCCCGATGAGATCCCGCAGGCCGGCAAAAGAGGCGGTTCCCGGTTTCACGGCTTGCCGGGCATATTGGTCCGCATCAAGGATGATCGCGCCGAGGTCCCTGAATTTATTTGCCACCGTCGTTTTCCCGGTGGCTATGCCGCCCGTCAATGCAATCTTCTTATCCGGCACAGCGAGCAGGTCAGAAATCTATGTCCCCAAGGGGCCTGCAAAACGTATATTCATAGGGCTTCTGGATAAGTTCCCTCTCCACGCGGTCGTTGGAATGCGAGGGCTCCACCCATGGAACGGCGGCAATCGTGCTCACGGCGCCAACCGCCATCGAAGCCAATCCCAGGGGCCTGAGAATGAATATATCGAAAATGATGAACTCTCCCTGGGGTGGCGAGGTTATTCGCCCCGACATATTCGGGTCGGGCGGCAGCACCTCCTGGGCCATGATCGGTACTGCCGTTACGGACAGCATGGCTATTGCGGTCAGGATCAGGAAAATTCTTTTCATGCCGGTCTCCTCGTATGTCAGACTTGTTAACAACACCGAAGGCAAGCACTTCGTCAAGCTTTGGCGGAGCGGAAGGCCAACCGCTCAGTGTCTATCGGCCGCGTTGGTACGCGCCGGGAGCCTTCGTATGAAATTGCGTAATCCATATTACGGCATATTACGCATCCAAGATCACAAAAAAACAGCAATCGGTCCAATAGTTCCCGGCGGCCCTGAATCCGACATAAGGGCCGTCCGGCCTCGATAATTTTAAGCAAATCTCATGCCGTGAAATCCGGCGCCTTACCGCTCCAGTTCGGCCAGGATTGAGAATAGCCGGTCCTCACCCGTCATATTATGACTGATGGAATCATAAAGCAAGCAGACTTGCAGCTTCATTGATATAAGTTTAGAGTACCGGAACCGGATATCCGGTATGTTACGCTGCCGGCTTTGCCGGACGAGGGATGAGCGCATATCCTGGGCCCAAAGCGTTTGCGATGGCCGATATTCGATTTTTGTAAGGAGGATAGGTATGCCTGCGGATATTGTTGAGTTGATGGCAAGAAGGCTGGAAAAATTAGAGCCGGCGCGGCTTGCCCTCGAACTTATGCGCGTTCCCGCAAAAAGACGGGTCGAGCTGATTGTCGGCAGGCCGGATGCAAAATCGGTGATGGCCGTCCTGGATGCAAACGATTTTTTCTACACGGTGCAGGAAATCGGGCCTGACGATTCCCTGCCGGTGCTGGCCCTGGCCGGCATGGAGCAGTTGAATCATCTTTTCGATATCGAGTGGTGGCGAAAGGACACCCTGCAACCCGCAAAGGCCCTGGCCTGGCTTGATCGACTCTGGCAGGCGGGCGGACCGAACCTGCTGGAATGGATTTCCGTCGCCGACTTCGAACTGCTGGTTTCTCTTTTCAAGCATTGGATTACGGCCGATACCGCTCCGGACGATATCGATCCGGTCGAAGCGGCCGAGAATTTGCCGTCCAGGACACTCGACGACCTGTACTTCTGGGAATCGAAATATCCGCAATACGACGAATTAATAGCTTACATGCTCACGACGATTTTCGAGGTCAACTACGGATTTTTCAAAGAACTCATGATGAGCGTCATCAACGCTTCGACCCCGGAAACGGAGGAGACCGCGTACCATTTTCATCGCGCAAGGCTTGCCGATCACGCAGTTCCCGATTTTTACGATGCGATGGAAATCTACCGGGCGATCGGACCGGATGAATTCAGTTCGAAGTCAGTGGTTGAGGGGGGAGACGACGGGGAGCCCAGGCCTTCTTTCGCCCTTGCTCTTGTGCCCGAGGGCGATCTGTTCGGCCGTGTCGTAAAACGGATCGAAGATCCGGGCCTGTCCGGGACTCTTCAGATGGAGATGGCTGCCCTGGCCAACAAAGTAATCGTGGCCGACCAGCTCACCCCGGATAATGCGCCCGCCCTGCGCGATGCAGTTGAAAAGACGCTCGCCTATCTCAATCTGGGGTTGGAATTGCTCTCCGGCGCAAATATTGAAAAGGCCTCCGCTATAGTCCGCGACAATTTTTTGGAGCATCTTTTCAGACTCGCCCAGGCAGAGGTTTCAAAGATCGGGGGACGACTTCGAACTACGGTTAAGGGCGGCTGGTTGAGTCAATGTCCAACGGGCATAAAGTTCCTCGACGGCGAATGGTTCGACGCGGCGGAGGAGCTTTTGGGCAAGACCCCCAGGATATTGAAAAGCTATTCGGGCGAGGGCGCTTCGGCCCCGCTTCCGAGTTATGATTTTTTCAGAACGCCCCGGGACCTCGATCGTGGCAATCATATAGTGGATGTGATCACTGCCGCGGGCGACCTTCACCGGGCGCTGGGCGCGGACCTGCAGGAGATCGGACCCGGGCTGTGGGTTGAAGGGCAGGTGCGGGCGCCGGAAGATCTTACGCTTGGCGTAACTGTCCTTACCGCAGCGGCAAACTTCCTGATAGGCGGGAAATGGGCAGCAGAGCCCCTTTCTCACCAATCCTGGCCGAAACTATTTTCCTTTCTTGAACCTTCCGATATCGACAATGCCATCATGGACTGGGTCCATCGCGTGATCGGCCCCGAAAGAAGACATCTCGCGCAAGCTTACCTGGCGCCCATTTTGCGCGACTACGATTTCGAAATGAGGCCTTTCTCAAGACATAACCCCCCCGATGCCGCCCTGGTAAGATTCTTCATGTTCAGTGACTAAGAGCGGGAAGCAAGAAGCAGGAAGCGAGAAGCGGGAATCAAGGAGCGAGAAGCGGGACTAGCATCGAGGAAAGTGGGGTCGACAAAGGTGCATAGCCGAATACAGGAATGCAGGTGGCTGGAGGCTGGACTTGTGCTTTTGTGCCTCATTTGTTTCGGTATCGATTTCCTTACCAGGTCTATCTTTTGTCTGCCGGTCCTTTTGACTCTCACGCTGATCGGGCTGTATCTGAAGAGATCCGATGTATTCCTGACAGGTTTACTGTGTACTCTCATCATATTGTTCAGCAATATCAAGCTAATAAGAAGCCTGTGGCCGCTTCCTCTTCTGCTGGCGCTGGTGCTTGTATTCGTGGCCGGTAAGCTCGCCGACTTCACCGGAGGGGCATTTGACCGGATCAAGCTGGGGGACTTCGGACGTCAACAGGTTGCGGTCGTTGCCGTCATTGGGGCAGTATCGGGAATTTCGCTTATTTGTTGGTACGTGATCGTAAAGCCGGATATTTCAGATCTCGCAAATATGATTCCTCGCGTGCATACGGGTGCACTAATCGTGATAGGCTTTCTTTTTGCGGCGGCTAATGCCGCTTGTGAGGAGTTCGTCTGGCGCGGCATCATTTTCAACGCGTTGGAACGGACGTTTCCGCCAGGCGCCTGGGCGCTGGGTCTTCAAGCTTTGTCTTTCGGCGTCGCGCATGTTCAGGGTTTTCCCATGGGAGCTTCCGGAATAGTTCTCGCTACCATATACGGCTATATCATGGGCCGTGTGCGACAACATGCGAAGGGGCTGCTGGCGCCGATCGCGGCCCATTTTTTCGTGGATGCGGTCATCTATTCGATTCTGGCCTATGCCGTTCTGGCAAGGTGAACACGCTTCCTTTCCTTGGTGTCCTCTTCGTGAGCTTCGTGACAAAGGCAGCCCTGGTAAAGAGCAAAAGGCAGAGATCGAAGAGCACCAAGAGATCGCCTTGATTCATCCACTCTCGATTAAACCAGTTCCCCCTTGAGATCTTCACCGCTGAATCCGGAAGGTTTCACGCGGACCAGCCTGCCTGGGCGCGTGTCTCCGCGCGGGGGGAAGAGCACTCTTATGTAGTTGCCCGAAAGCCCTTCCATCAAGCCGGGTTGAGGGCTGGTTTCCACCAGGACTTCCATGATTTCGCCAATAAAGCTCTCGCGGAAGATGCGTTTCTTGCGTCTGCCAAGGGCCTGCAAGAGGGATGCGCGCCGTTTGAGTTCGCCGCCAGGGACCTGTCCGGGAAAGCCGGCCGCGGGAGCGCCGGGGCGCGCGGAAAACGGAAACACGTGGAGATAGCTCACGGAAAGCCCCTCAATAAAATCGAGGGTATTTTCAAACTGTTTTTCGCTCTCCCCTGGAAATCCGGTAAGGACATCGGCCCCAATCGCCGCATCGGGTAAAGCGGCGTGGATTTGCCCGATCAGTTCGGCATAGCGTTGCGGGCCATACGGGCGGCGCATGCGCTCGAGGATTTCGGCGTCTCCGCTCTGGAGAGGAATATGAAAATGGCGGCAAATCCATGGCTCCGACAAAATGCGACCCAGGAGTCCGGAGTCGAATTCATCCGGCTCGATGGAACTCAGCCTGAGACGCGCCGGCCGGCTGCCCGAGGCGATCTTTTCGAGCAAATGCGTCAAGCTGAGCTTCGGTTCGAAGTCTTTTCCCCACCTTCCCAGATGAATTCCGGTAAGCACTATCTCCAGGTACCCGGCGTTCACCAGTTCCTCCAGTTGGGTCAGGACCATGCCGATGGGGAGGCTGCGGCTCCTGCCCCGTACGTGCGGCACCACACAATAGGAGCAGAATGCGTCGCATCCGTCCTGAATTTTCAGCATGGCCCTGGTTCGGCCCGTGTGCATGCTCGACACCGGCAGAATTTCAAATTCGGAGCAGGAGCGCTGAGTCCAATCGAGCGCAAGGCAGGGCCGTTCAAAGCTGCCGGGTTGGTTCAGAAATCTTATGAGGTCGAATTTACCGGAATTTCCGAGAATGTGAGTGGCCAGCTTATCTTTTGCTATCCGTTCGCCTTCCAATTGGGCATAGCATCCGGCGGCCACTACCAGGGCGTTCGGATTGTTGCGTCCGGCCCTTCTGAGGAGTTGCCTGGTTTGCGATCCCGCCTTGGCGGTCACCGCGCAGCTATGAACGATATAAATGTCCGCGCGTTCACAAAAAGGCACGAGCCTGTAGCCGGCCTGCTGCAGGAGTTCCAGAAAATATGAAGTTTCGTACTGATTTACCTTGCAGCCGAGTGTTTCAACCGCAACGGTACGGGCGGGGTTCATGTCCTGCATTCGATTTCTTTTGAGCGCCCGCCCTGCGGTCCGCTTCCTTCGCTGTAAAAAGCCATGCTCGCGAAAGTCACAAAAGAGCGGCTTTCATCCACAACCGCATGAGACTGGCGCAATGTAACGCCATAAGAGCGGCCTTCGAGCGCCTTTGCCATCGTATATAGGGGGGCAACCCCGCATATCTTTCTGCTGTTCGCGTCCCGGTTGATCGTCTGGATAAAGTCGTCGGAGCGGCATTCTTCGAGCAAATTCAATAAAGTTTCGTCCGATGACAGATGCCGCCGAATCATTGCCTCATCCGGTTCGAACCCATCGCCATAGCGGGGACCGACGTGAGCCATATCGACGCTTGCAATGATCCCCACCGACCGGTCCGTGTCGAAAACCAGGTCGGCGAGGCACTTGGCGAAATCATTAACCATGCTGCTGCAAGAGTTCCAGTCTTCATGCCCGAAAGAGCATAGAATCGGAACTATACGCGCTTCCGGTTGAAAGTGGGCAAGGAATACGGCCTGAAATTCTATCGTATGCTCGGTGCGGTGATTATATTCTGCAGCGCGGATGTCGAAGGGCGTTCGGCTGAGCAGTTCGTTGCAAATGTCTGTGTCGCAGGAGACAGTACCGAGCGGAGTTTCGAAGTCTTTAGCGGTCAGTGCAAAACAGTTTTCCACAAATTCGTGCCCGGTTCCAAGCACTATCCAGGTCGAAGGGCGCAACGCCTCCGCGGCCGCCTTGTAGGCATGGGCAAAACATGGACCGCCCGCGTTCAGATCGATATGCGGGGCTACCAGCCCCACTATTTTCCCGGCACATTCGGCTGCGGGGTCGGGAAAGCCGGGTCCCCCGTTTTCCGGTCTGAAGAATGAATCGAGTTTTTTTTGCAACTCCTCAGGGTCGTTCGGATAGCTTTGGCCTGCATGACGCATTCTTCGAACCGGGCTGCCGAGGAATGAAGAAATCTCTTCGGCCGCAAGGCTGCGAAACCGGTCATTGTCTAAGAAAAGGTGTTCATCGAGCGCTTTCACCAGGTTCTGCAGCTCTTCGATATAGAGCAACTGGCCGGTCTGTCTCATAAAATCGGCTTGAAGGTCCCTTATGGAATTGCCCCCGTTCATATTGGCCAGGATCGGGATGACGGCGGGGGAAAAGACAAGACTTTCGCTCGCGTAGCCGATCCGGTCACGAAGAAGGATCATTTTTTGTCCGGCATGCTGGATTGAATGCGCTTCAAGTCCGTTTCGAAGTTTGGGATATTCATTTTCGGTCATACTTGAAAATTCCCGAAAGCTGTGTTTAGCTTGCCAAATTCTCTCCAAGGCTGAGGAGGGGAATGCATTGACTGAAAAACCATAATCATGTTAGTTCTGATAAACTGTACTGAGCTTTCTTACTGCTTTTTTTCGCCCGCTTCAATACGAGGATTCGCATCCTAGATGATTTATGCTCGTTTTGTTCTCTGCCTTTTGTTTTTGATTGCCGGATGTACTCAGCAACTAAGAGCGCCGAGTTTGCCCGCCCCCACCTCGGAGGGTGCAGGAAGTCTGCGGGCTCAAGGTTATTATGATTACCTGGCCGCCCAGAAATATGTGAGCGAAAAACAGTTCGATAAGGCGGTAGAGGCCTACGAAAGTGCCCTGAAGGTCGATCCGCTCTCTCCGACCCTGCTGAGCGAACTGGCTGTGATCTACCTGCGTCAGGGAAAGATCGACATGGCGCTCAAACTGGCCGAACAAGCCATTCAGTCAGCCCCTGATTACGCTCCTCCATACCTATTGATGGGGCAGCTCTATGCGAGCAAAGGGCAAACGGGAGCGGCCATTGATGCTTACAAGCGGGTAATCGAAATCAATCCTTACGAGGAGGACGCCTATCTGCTGCTGGGCGCCTTGTATGCGCAAGACAAGCGTTTCAATGAAGCCATCGAGGTTTTCGATCAGCTCATAGAAATGGCCCCCGACAATCCCATGTCGCTTTATTACAAGGCCAGGATCTACCTGGACATGAAATACTATCGCCAGGCCGAGCAGCTCTATGGGGAACTTCTTGCCGCGGAACCCGGTTTTGAAAACGGCCTGCTCGACTTGGCCTACATTTACGAAGTGACCGACCGTTTGCAGGAAGCCGAGAAGACCTATATCAAGATCCTTGCGGCCAATCCGACAAGCGTGCAGGCGCGCACCAGGCTCGGCAACCTCTATATGCGGGAGAACAGGGCCGACGAGGCAATCCGTCAGTTCAGCCAACTGGTCAACCTCAACCGCAAGGATGTGGAGAGCAGGCTCAAGATAGGTATTATCCACCTCCAGCAGAAAAACTTCGAAGACGCCATAAATGACTTCACGTTCCTGCTCAAGGAAGATCCCAGGTACGACCAGGCGCTCTATTACCTCGGGACGACGTATGAAGAAAAGACGGACTACGAACAGGCTATACGGAACTACCGCCTGATAGGGCCGACCAGTTCCATTTGGAACGCGGCGCAGTCGCGCCTGGCCCTGGTTTTCGCAAAGCTCAAAGATTTCGCGAACAGCGAGCATATCCTGAACGACGCAATTGCCAAGAATCCCGAGGTCAGCGATTTTTATCTTTATCTTGCGGTAGTCCACGAAGAGGCGAACCAGTACGAAAATGCGCTGAAAGACCTGGATCGTGGCCTGGAAAAGATGCCCGGAGATGTTGAGCTGCTTTTCCGCAAGGGGATCGTATTGGATAAAATGGGCAGGAAGGAAGAAGCCGTCGAGGTGATGCGCAAAGTCCTGACCATAGATCCGAAGAATGCCAATGCCCTGAATTACATAGGCTACAGCTACGCGGAAATGGGAACCAACCTGGCAGGCGCCAGAGAAATGATAACTCAGGCCCTCGATATTTCACCCGACGATGGATATATCATGGATAGCCTCGGCTGGGTCTATTTCAAGATGGGGCAACCCAAGAAGGCGCTCGAAAACCTGCTCGAGGCGGTGAAACGGGTGCCGGACGATCCGGTCATTTTGGAGCACCTTGGAGACATCTACCTGGAACTCGGCAATAAATCCAAGGCTTCCGAGGCTTACCGAAGGGCGATCGAGAATAATCATTCCGAGCCCGCAAAAATAAAGGCAAAGCTCGACGCCATAAAATAACCGTGGCGCTGAAGGCCTCGCGACCAACGAATGTCCACCAGGGGTTCAAGTCCATGAAGATCGATAACGGCCCCTTACAGACGCCGCAGGCTCCCGCATTTACCGGCGGGCGGGCGGGCGGGCCGCCGGATAAAGTTCCGGCCGCCGCAGGGCGGTTTTTCCTGCCTTTTTGCTTTATGCTGCTTCTGCTGATCACGGCAGGCTGCCCCCGGCCGCCAGGCCCGGTGGAAAGGCCCCCGGTAACGACTTTCGATACCTCTAAACTGAAGGAAAGATCGGATTTCTGGCGCGACTTCCAGTGCAAATTCCGACTCAGGGTTGACAGCCAAACCGCGAAATTCAGTTCCCGCGCAATCATTTTCGTTGAAGGCCAAAATTCCGTCAGGTTCGAAACGTTCACGCCGTTTGGCCAGACGGCCGCTCTTTATGTTTTCAACAAAACCGGGCCCGAGCTCCTGATTCCCTCTCAGAAAGTTATTTTCACCGCCCGGCGTCAAGAAACTCTGGTTCACGAATTTTTGGGAATTAACCTTCCGGTCGATATCTTTAGTTCGATCCTTACAGCTTCGACACCGCCGGAGGAGATCGACCATATGGAAAGCCGGTTTGACGCCGGCGCCCGGCGGCTGGTCTGGAACGGTGAGGGAAAATATTTGGAATGGCAAATCAGCCCGGCCAATTCTCCCGCTCTGCAGGGGGCATTCGTTCGCAGTGGCGAATTCGAAGGCCGTGTTACGTACGATCCACCCGTTGCCGTCTCAAAAGAAGCATTGCCCGACAAGATTAGGATCTCTTCAAAAGAATGGAGCATGGAAGTTCTCGTTGAGGAGCTAAAGCCCACTTCCCAGTTCCCGCCCTCGACATTTTCCATGCCCAACCTGCCCGATATGCGAAAAGTGGACCTGGACACGATAAAATGAGCGGAGCTGCACGTGCGGAGAAGTGCTTCGCCGTGGACATAATGCTTGGAAAGCTGACGAAATGGCTCCGGGTGCTCGGATTCGATGCTCGTTCAATGCGTCTTCAGGACAGTGCGCAAATCGCCTCCCTGGTCTCTGAAGGGTTCATTCCAGTTACTCGCAAAGAGAAACTCCGGGACGTCGAGGGAGTTATTTTCATTCATGGCGACCGCCAATTCCAACAGCTTAGAGAATTGGTGTCCGTGCTTGAGATAGGTGTCGAGGAATTGCGGCCGTTTTCAAGATGCAGCCTCTGCAATGCGGAACTGTTGCAGACAACGAGGGAAGCGGTTTTCGGCGCCGTTCCCGATTATATTTTCGAGACGGCCTCCGATTTCCGCAAGTGCCCGCAGTGTTCAAGAGTGTACTGGCCCGGGAGCCACAGGGAAAAAATAATGGACCGGCTTGAAGCCGCGGTAGGTCTGAACCTGCGCGGGGGAGGAAAAGAGGGTGGCGAATGAGACTGTCGTGAATTTGTACTATCTGGTTCTGAGGTGGACAAAGCTCACTTGGGCCCGGGGCCTGAAGTTCACGAAAACAAGGTTTCTCAAATACAGGCTCTGCAGGGAAAAACGCAACCTCGACAAAAGAATGTCGCGCCTTGGCGCCGAAATCTATTCGCTTCACCGGCAGGGCGAAACGGAATTTCTCAAGTCGTTGATAGTTCTGCAACAACTTAAGATCGTCGAAGAGGCCGAATCGCGGGTATTTGCAATCCATGATCTGATCGATGCCGTTGAGCAGGCGTACCTGAGCAAAAAAGAGGCGATCTCGGGAAAAATGGGAAGAAAAGAGTAACCCGAGAAAGTGAAGCCCTGGTTGATATGTTCATGCGGTAAACGAGCGTCGGCAGGTGCGGAAGGGAAAGTACCCGGCTGCCATGCCGCGCAAGGGGCTGCATATAAACAATGCTGAAAGGGTTTTTGCCCCGAAGGGGCTGAACAAAACAGCCCGGGGCAAGCGAGAGCGCCACCCCGGGTACGGTGAACAATACCAAATTCCTAACCCTGAAGGGGTTAAACAAAAATAGGGATTTCATGGCAAATGCCTCAATCTTTGGCGCAGATCCATATTCATGTAATCTTTTCAACCAAGAACCGGATGCCTTTCCTGGTTGACGCCGAGTGCCGCAAGGAAATGCACGCCTATCTCGCCTCCGTCCTGAAGGCATACGAATCGCCCGCCCTTATTGTTGGCGGAACGGCCGATCACGTGCATATCCTTTGCGCTCTCTCAAGGTCCGCCACGGTAGCCAAAATAATCGGCGAGACAAAACGAAATTCATCAAAATGGATAAAAACCAAGGGCGGTGACCTCGAATTATTTCAGTGGCAAAACGGTTATGGGGCTTTTGCGGTGAGCTTTTCAAAGATAAGTGAAGTCCGAGAATACATTTCCGACAAAATGAATCACCACAAGAAGACATCGTTTCAGGATGAGTATCGCCTTTGCTTGCAGAAACATGGCCTTGTATTTAATGAAGCCTATGTCTGGGATTAGCTGGGTGGTTGCGATTATTACAGATTTTATGTAACCCCCTTCGGGGTAAAAACGTGTTTGGTGTTGGCGGCCTGAACCCGGGGTGGCGCTGCGCTGACCCCGGGCTATTGATATGCAGCCCCTTCGGGGCAGGAACATCCACAACCATGGATCGTAACCCCTTCGGATCCAAAAACGTGTTTGGTGTTGGCGGGCTGAACCCGGGGTGGCGCTGCGCTGACCCCGGGCTATTGATATGCAGCCCCTTCGGGGCAGGAACATCCGACCTCAATGTGTGAACAGTCCATGGGGCAGGAACGTCCAAACCATGTGTATACGGTCCACGAGGCAGAAACATCCGAGCTCGTGGGTACACGGCCCCTTCTGGGGTGGGAGCGTGCAAAGGGCAGGGACATCCAAAGGGCAGGGACACACAAACTATAGGTAAGAAGCCCCTTGGCGGGAACATGCAAATCATGAGTGCTGATATACCCGGATGGCCCTCATGGACAACCGTTCGGGTTCGGCGCCGGATCATCCGATCTCAGCGCGCGCAATCCGACGGGTCTCCCTGGATCTTGTCCAGCGCGTGAGGGATTGCCGGGAGGATCGCCATGAGGTTTTCGACGGCCCCTTTCGGGCTTCCGGGAAGATTGACGATGAGGGTCGTGCCTCTAATGCCGACTGCCGCCCTCGAGATCATAGCATGGGGGGTCTTTTGCAGACTGGCGGCCCGCATGGCTTCGGCCATCCCGGGGACCGCTCTTTCGACAATGGAAAGAGTCGCATCGGGGGTAACGTCGCGAGGAGCAACCCCGGTACCGCCGGTTGTAACAATGAGGGCCGGTTTTTCACGGTCGGCCAGATCGGCCAGCACCTGTCTTATCCGCTCGTATTCGTCCGGAATGACAGTTGTAAAACATATTTCATAACCCTCGGCGACGAGCAGCTCCGCCAGGGCCTTGCCGGATGTGTCCTCTCTATCTCCACTCGCGCCCCGGTCGCTAACCGTAACGATTGCCGTCTTCCTCGAGAACATGTCGTCCTTTCCCGTTAATAAAAAAGCTGAACCGCCGTTCCGGGATGGAATATGGAACTTTGAGCACACGACTCCGCCGACTATAGAATCATACCATGATTTGACTCGCTGTCACAGGGTTGCAGACACGGCCAGCCTGTTCTCACGCGATCCAAGAGTATAAAACTTCGGCTTACGCGCTATCCTCGTTCTCAGGTCCCGTGTGGGAATGCATATGGTTGAAGGGCACATAAGAGCTCGCCATTGATTCCTCAAACAATGGGTGTTGTCGCTTCCACTGGATGGCGCGAGGCGGTATCCGTTCCCACTCGGGAGGGTGACAAGGCTGCTGAAAGTGAAAAGTCCTGCGCTTCTGCTCATTTTTGAATGATAACAAGTTTACGCGGGGTTACAGACAGGACTGCCGGCGGGACAATGGATATCCCGCCGGCAGCCCCGGGAAGCGGGCTCTTATGCCCGCAGTTATGGAATGTTATTTCTCTTCTTTTTCTTTCCTTGAAAGCTCGATTATCTTTTCCTGGAGCGGTCCGGGAACTTCTTCATAGTGCGAAAACTTTATCGTGAACATGCCGCGGCCCGCAGTCATCGAGCGCAGATCGGGAGCGTATTTGAGCACTTCGGAGAGAGGAACCTGGGCCTTTACGATCTGTTTTTTCCCCTTGGTTTCCATGCCCAGCACTCTGCCGCGCCTCGAATTCAAGTCTCCGATGATATCGCCCATCGCGTCGTCGGGCACGGTAATCTCCATTTCCATAACCGGTTCGAGAAGCGTGGGCTTGGCCTCGGCCATGGCCTTTTTGAAGGCCATCGACCCGGCGATCTTGAAGGCCATTTCGGAGGAGTCCACCGTGTGGTACGACCCGTCAACCAGGTCTACCTTGAAGTCCACCACCGGGAAACCCGCAAGCGTTCCTTCATGAAGGGCCTCGGCTATGCCCTTTTCCACCGCCGGAATGTACTGCCTCGGGATTACGCCGCCGACTATCTTGTCATAAAACTGGAACCCTTCGCCTCTAGGCAGCGCTTCCATTTCGATCCAGCAGTCGCCGTACTGTCCGCGCCCGCCGGATTGTTTCTTGTATTTGCCCTGGACGCGAGTCTTGCCTTTAATGGTCTCTTTGTACGATACCTTGGGCAGCTTGAGATTGACTTCGACGCCGAACTTGCGCCGGAGCTTGTCAACCACGGTTTCTATATGAATTTCGCCCATTCCGGAAAGGATCATTTCGCGAGTTTCGTCGTTCCTTTCGAGTTTGAGCGTCAGGTCTTCTTCCATGAGGCGGGACAGCGAGGAGAAAATCTTTTCCTCGTCCCCTTTGCTCTTGGGTTCGACGGCCAGCGAGTAAATTGCCGGAGGCAGGTCCACGGATGGAAAGATGATCGGGTCGCGCTCCGAACAAAGGGAATCCTGGGTGACGGTTTCCTTGAGTTTGGCGACGGCGACGATTTCTCCCGGACCCGCCACTTGTATCGGTTCCTGGGTTTTCCCCTTGATTCTGAGAAGCTGCCCGAACCGTTCCTTCACGCCCTTGTTGGCGTTGAGCACCGTTGAATCGGGGGCAAGGGTCCCCGAAAATATGCGTAAAATGGAAAGCCTGCCGGCATAAGGGTCGCTTATGGTCTTGAACACAAGGGAACTGAACGGGGCCGCCGAGTCGGGTTCCCTTGTCAGTTCCGAGTCTCCTTTCACGGAGTGGCCCTTGACCGTGCCCCGGTCGAGCGGAGAGGGCATGCATTCGGCGATCAGGTCAAGCAAGGGCTGAATGCCGATATTGCCGGTGCCGCAGCCGCAGGCGATTGGAATGAGTTTGCCGTCTATAACCGAGGTCCGGAGGGCGCCCTTTATCTCGTCCGGTGAAAGTTCGCCGGTTTCGAGGTATTTTTCCAGAAGTTCGTCGCTCGATTCGGCCACATGTTCGACAATGGCTTCCCTGTAGCGGGCGGCCGCGTCGGCGAGTTCGGCGGGCATCTCTTCCGTCACGAATTTTCCGCTGTCGCCCTGTGTATATATAAATGCCTTCCCGCTAAGTATATCCACGACCCCTTTAAAGCTCTCAGCCGACCCGATCGGGATCTGGAGCGGCACGCATGCCTTTCCGAAGTTGTTTTCAATATCACGGACCGTTTTGTCGAAATCAGCCCTCTCCCGGTCCATCTTGCTGATAAAAATCATCCTCGGCTGGCCGAATTCGCCGGCAAATTCCCAAACTTTCTCGGTCTGAACCCGCACGCCGTCGACCGCATCCGCGAGCACCACGACGGCGTCGCCGGCCTGCATCGAAGTTTTCGTTTCCGCGATGAAGTTGAAATCTCCGGGCGTATCGATCAACGTGAAGAGTTGCTTCTTCCAGGTGAACGAGTAGATCGAACTGCTGATGGTGGTCTTGCGTTTGGCCTCTTCGGGCTCAAAATCCAGGATCGAACTGTTCTCGTCCACTTTGCCCAACCGGGTCGTGGCGCCCGCATCGAAAATCATTGCTTCAGCCAGGGAAGTTTTGCCCGCGCCGCCGTGAGAAATTATTGCGAAAGTACGAACATTTGCGACGTCCTCTTTCATGCTTCATCCTTTCTAGTTAAAATTAAACCCTGGGAAAGGACGATTTTCCCCTGGGATTGAAAGCCATTGAGCAATCATTTTAGCATTTTGATGCCGTAACAGGTTCTCTACCGGGTTGGAAACGGGAGAGTCATATGAACAGAATTCAAAATTTAATTAATTATTTCAATTGGGCTGCAAAGTCAATACACGAGAAAAACAATCGTCATCGCCCCTCCTAAATCCTCTATGATTTTTGCACCGCCTGTGCTAACTGATCATCAAATGCCGTCTTGAGTCCGGCATGACCAACGTCTCTTTAGATATGGGAAACTTCCGGGATGGAGAGTCTTACCTGGAGCAAAGCGCAGGCCCTGTTTTTGCGGTATCTGCAGCACGAACGAAACCTCAGTGGTGAAACGCTAAGAGCGTACGCAAGCGATTTAAGGCAGTTTGCCGAGTATGTTTCAAGCCTTGCGGACTCTCCCATTGTGGAAGTTAAGCAGATCGGCCCGGAAACGGTCCGCGGATATTTTGCATCGATCCACAAGGAGCTTGAAAAAACCAGCCGCGCCCGTAAGCTCTCCAGTTTGCGCTCCTTTTACCGCTATCTTAACACTGCCGGCATCTTTGGCGAAAATCCCGCCGAGCAGGTTGCGCACCCCAGGATCAGGCAAAAAATGCCTGCGTTTCTCCAGGTGGACGACATCTTCCACTTTCTTGACAGCCTTGCGCGTGCGGCGCTTCGGCAAGGCAGTTCCTGGAGAAAAGCCCGCAACTGGGCACTGTTCGAATCGCTTTATTCGACCGGCATTCGCGTGAGCGAACTGGTGAAGTTGGACCTCTCCGGGGTGGCCGCCGCCTCAGGTACCGTGCGCGTGACCGGAAAAGGCCGCAAAGAGCGCATAATCCCCATAGGGACAAAAGCGCTGGAGTCTTTGAAGCATTATATTTCCGCCCTTGAGTTTCAGTTTCCGAAGGGAAGGGCCGCATCACAGGCCCTTTTCCTCAATTCGAGGGGGGGAAGGCTTACGGCTCGGTCCGTGGACAGGATACTCAAGGCGGAGCTGATTTCGTGCGGGATCTGGCAGGGCCTCAGTCCGCATGGGTTAAGACATACTTTCGCGACTCATCTTCTCAATGCGGGCGCGGACCTGAGGGCGATCCAGGAAATGCTCGGCCACGAGAGCCTTTCGACCACTCAGAGATACACCCACGTGGACATCGATCGGTTGATGAAGGTCTACGACGCCTCTCATCCAAGGAGCAGAAAAAACCAGGGCGAAATCATGTGATTAGTTTTAAGAAAGGCGCCCCGGGAACACTATTCAGAAAAGAAGACAGGATCTATGCCGGATTCAACAATACGCGGTACGACCGTGATTGTCGTACGTAAGGGAGAGCAGGTGGTAATGGCTGGGGACGGGCAGGTCACAATGGGTGATACCGTTGTGAAGCATCAGGCCAAAAAGATTCGCAGACTTTACCATGGCAAGATCCTTACCGGTTTCGCGGGATCGACAGCGGATGCGTTCACGCTGTTCGAAAGACTTGAGGCCAAACTCGAACAGTTTAACGGCAATCTCAAGCGAGCCGCGGTTGAACTGGCGAAGGACTGGCGAATGGATCGCGCGCTTCGAAGGTTGGAAGCGCTTTTGCTGGCAGCCGACGCGAAGGATTCTTTCATCCTGAGCGGGACGGGTGATGTTATCGAGCCGGACGACGGGTTCGCCGCAGTTGGTTCCGGGGCCCCCTACGCGCTTGCGGCCGCCCGCGCCCTTGGCCGCCACACGGATCTTCCGGCGCACCGCATAGCCGAGGAGGCCATGGATATCGCCGCGTCAATTTGCATTTACACCAACAGGGAATTTGTGATCGAGGAGCTGTGATCGATGCAGCAAACCCTTACGCCGGCTGAAATCGTCCGGGAACTTGATAAATATATAATAGGCCAGACGGACGCCAAGCGCATGGTTGCCATTGCCCTGCGCAACAGGTGGAGAAGGCAGCAGGTAGCCGAGCATCTGCGTGACGAAATAGCGCCCAAAAATATTATAATGATCGGCCCCACGGGGGTCGGCAAAACCGAGATAGCCAGGCGCCTCGCCCGTCTTGCACAGTCGCCCTTTCTCAAGATCGAGGCCAGCAAGTTTACCGAAGTCGGCTACGTCGGCCGCGACGTGGAATCCATGATCCGTGACCTGACCGAGTTGGCGGTGAGCATGGTTCGCAACGAAGAGATAGAAGCGGTTAAGATCAAGGCCGAAGAGATCGCCGAGGAAAAACTGCTCGATATTTTGCTTCCCCCCAAGAAAACGACGCCGGAAGTCCGAGAACATCCTTTTCCGGACGAGGACCAGGTGCTCATCGCGGCAAAGGAAGAGGCCGAGCAGGCCGATTCGACCAGGGAGAAATTAAGGAAGCTGCTCCGAAAGGGGGCGCTCGACGACCGCTACGTCGAACTGGACGTGCCGGACCGCAATTTTCCGATGATTGAAATTTTTGCCGGGGCCGGCATGGAAGAAATGGACTTCAACCTGAGAGAGATGCTTGGGTCGATGATGCCCAGGCGCACCAAGCGCCGCAAGGTCAAGATCCCGGAAGCCCGCGAAATCCTTATAATGGAGGAATCGCAGCGTCTCATCGACATGGATCGGGTGATAAAATCGGCAATCGACCGGGTGGAACATTCGGGAATCATCTTTTTGGATGAAATCGACAAGATTGCCGGCAGGGAGAGCAGCGGCAGAGGTCCGGATGTATCACGCGAGGGCGTTCAGCGCGACCTGCTGCCCATAGTCGAAGGGTCCACGGTTACGACAAAGTACGGGATGGTGAGGACCGATCATATCCTTTTTATCGCTTCGGGCGCCTTTCACATCGCAAAACCTTCGGACCTGATACCGGAGCTTCAAGGACGGTTCCCCATTCGAGTAGAGCTTACATCCCTCACCAGGGAAGATTTCATCCGTATTCTCAAAGAGCCCGAGAACGCCCTGATAGTCCAGTACAAATCCCTGCTCGAAACCGAGGAGGTGGAACTGGTCTTTGATGACCAAGCCATCGGCGAACTTGCGGAAATTGCCTACCAGGTGAATTCACGCACTGAGAACATCGGCGCTAGGCGGCTGCACACGATTATGGAAAAACTCCTTTCAGATGTCTCCTTTAACGCCCCCGATATGAAAGGCCAGACGGTGCACATAAACTGCGAATACGTGCGCAATGTTCTAAGTGAAATTATAAAAGACGAAGACTTGAGCAGGTATATCCTGTAAGCAGGGAGGAAGAAGCAATACGTGTCCACTCGTCATTCCGGCGGATGAGGCTGTGTCACATTTCAGAAATGCTTCGGAAAAACAGACAGAGCCAATTCTGCTTCCCCCTTTTGTAAAGGGGGATTGAGGGGGATTTTACAGGCTTATACAGAACAGGAGAATCAAAATCCCCCCTGCCCCCCTTTGTGAAAGGGGGGAAATACGCAATATTGTAGCCTTTACGACACAGTAACTCATGTCCCTATTGGGACACCCTGAAACCATGAAAAGATTCCAAAGATCTTTTCGAACCAGCCTCGGAAGTCGGGGGCCAGGCGCCAATGTGACTCAGCCAGCTTTTTTCGAAATTACCTATGACGCCGCTTGAAAGTCTTGTATCTTTCTCCCCGCTTCCCGCTCCTTATTAAACTCCCCTTGTCTCCGGGTCCCAGATGATCTTGTGGAGCTGGAGATTGAGCCGAACCGGGAGGCGGTCTGCCAGGATCCACTCGGCCAGAGTCCGTAGGGCGAGCGTTCCGAATACCGGAGAAAAATTAATTTTGAGCCGGGCGGCCCGGATCGTCGATAGAATCTCCTTGGCGAATTCGTAGTCCCTGCGGTCACCGATAACGAATTTCAATTCGTCCCGCGCCCGCAGCCTCTTAAGATTACGCAGATCGTTTTGCCCGGCCATTTCGCTGGAGGGGCATTTTATGTCCACGATCCTGGCGCACCGTCGATCAACTGTGCTTATATCTATGCTGCCGTTTGTTTCGAGCAGTACCGTATGGCCTTCATCCAGCAGCCTGCCGATCAGGGACGGGGTCTCTTCCTGAATCAGGGGCTCGCCTCCGGTCACCTCCACCAGCGGGCAGCGCAGCCGTCGAACCTGCTCCAGGATGTCCGGGATTTCCATTAACCGGCCCTGGTCGTATGCATAGCGCGTGTCACAGTAGGAGCACCGCAAATTACAGCCAGCAAGCCTTACGAACACGCACGGAAGCCCTGCCCGGGAGGACTCTCCCTGGATGCTGTGGAAGATTTCGCTTACTTTGAGGGCCATTTATTCTTCCCAGTAAAAAGCCCCGGCCCCGGGGGTCTCGTTTACCTTGACCCTGGAAACACGAATCTTCGGGGCATTGAGCTTTCCGGACAATTCCCTGTAAAGAAACCGTGCGATATTTTCCGAGGTCGGATTTTGCTCCGCAAACATGGGCAGATCATTTAGATCGCAATGATCGAGATCATCCAAAACTTCTTTCACGGCCGCCTTGATGTCGCGAAAATCCATGCCTATTCCAAGTTCGTCGAGTTCAGCGCACCTGACGAATACTTCGACTTGCCAGTTGTGCCCATGGACCCTTGCGCAGTCGCCGGGATACCCTCTCAGGCTGTGGGCCGCGGAAAAATGGCTTTTTACGTAAATCTCGAACACTTCCCCCATCACCTCTCCGATTCAAAGCAACGCCCTTGCGCCGCCATTAATTCTCAATCAATCGGACTCCAAAAATTTATGGGAATATAGCCCGGCTTTTCCAAAATTAAAACAGCTATACGGAGGACGGAAGACGGAAGACGGAAGACGGAAGACGGAGGACGGAAGACGGAGGACGGAGGACGGAAGACGGGGGACGGAAGACGGGGAACGGAAGACGGAAGACGGAAGACGGGGGGACGGAGGACGGGGGACGGAGGACGGGGGACGGAGGACGGGGGAACGCCTCATTGCGGCATTTGAGATTAATCTTATGTTGGAATGGGCCGGCCCGGATTATACCAAGCCGGGTTCGAGTGGGAAGAAAAGAAGCGGGGGCGTGATGTCCGGAGCCGCAGGGTTTCGGCACACGCGCAGGCGCAGTGGGACCGACCCGGGAAATCCTGTCCCTGAGGGCCTTCCTTTCACAAACATGTTTATAGGTGTTTGGATTCAATGTATATTTCAAAGACAGCCCGTTGCCGGGGCGAATGTCCACGGGTCCGGCATTACCGGCGCCCGAAAGAGAGCCACAATGCACCTGGAATTGCCGTCCATCGCCAGAGCTTTCCTTAGAGGGGGCTTGGCGCTGTTCGCATGTATCCCGGCGGCCTATTCGAGCGCCTCGGCCCTGACCGCCGAGGAGACCGTGACGATTGCCGCTTATGAAAAAGTCGCGCCTTCCGTGGTGAATATCACGACACAGATGTGCGATGCCGAGTTTTTCTTCTGCGCCACGCCGTCCATAACGGGGTCAGGGTCCGGCGTGGTGTTGAGGCAGGACGGACTGATCATCACGAACAGCCACGTTGTTTCAGATGCTCAGAATATCTGGACCGTGCTTTCCGACGGCAGGCGTCTTGCCGCCACGATCATCGCTTCGGACCCGGAAGATGATCTGGCGATAATAAGGGTGGACCCCGGCAAGAAGCTGCTGAAGGCGATTGCGCTCGGAGATTCGGATACTCTGAGAGTGGGGGAAAGGGTCCTGGCCGTCGGAAATCCTTTTGGATTGGGGCAGACCCTTACCGCCGGGGTTATCAGCATGACGGACCGGAGCATAAAAAATGACGATAGAGTGCTGAGACACCTCATTCAGACGGACGCGGCGATAAATCCGGGCAACTCCGGAGGGGCGCTCATTAATCTGGACGGCGAACTTGTGGGGTTGTGCACGGCGATTTTGAGCCCTACCGGTTCCAGTGTGCGCATCGGGTTTGCCCTGCCCGTAAATCGCGTAAAAGCCGTGGCGCCGGGGCTCATGCATTCATGGCCGAGGATTACCGGATGGGTCCTTGCGTTGCTTCTTGCAATCTGGGTTTTCAGGCGGATTTATGGTATGCGGGGTCCGCGTTATGAGGGGGAGTGATCGATTGTATGCACCGATCTTTGAGAATGAGGCCTTCCGCGACCGGCCAACGCGCCAGACAGCCGCATTCTGCGGTCGGCCTCCCCGCTACGCGGGGTACACTGCCAGGTGACGCCCTGCCGAAGCTGACGAAGTGATCGCCTGGTGGTGTTAACAAGTCTGTCAGAGGGGGATGGTGAATGCCTTGCACAAAATTCCTTAATTTGGTTCTTCTGGTGTTCTTTCTTTTTGCCGGCGCTACGGGCGCTTCCGCCCTGACCGAGGAAGAAAAAAACAATATCGACCTCTATCAGGCGCTTGCTCCGGGAGTAGTGAATATTACAAGCACGCTCCTGGAGCATGATTTTTTTTTCAATGTAATTCCCCGCAAGGGGACCGGATCGGGTTCGATAATCGATTCGCGCGGTTATATCCTAACTAACAATCATGTGATCGGCGATGGGAAGCTGGAAGTCACCCTGGCCGACGGCAAAAAATACACGGCCAAGCTTATAGGCTCGGATCCCGACACGGATTTGGCGGTCGTAAAGATTGACGCTCCGAAAGAAAACCTGAGCGTGATTCCGATGGGTGATTCTTCCGACCTCAAAGTCGGCCAGAAGGCCATGGCGATAGGCAACCCTTTCGGTCTGGGCCAGACCCTTACGACGGGTGTGATAAGTTCGGTGGGGCACACGATGAGGGCCGAAAACGGCACCCTGATCGAGGACATAATCCAGACGGACGCCTCAATCAACCCCGGGAATTCCGGCGGCCCGCTTATCGACTCCTCCGGCAAACTGATCGGCATCACGACGGCAATTTTCAGTCCGACCGGGGCAAGCGTCGGGATCGGTTTCGCCATTCCGGTCAACACGGCAAAGAGGATCGTAAATGATCTGATCGCGAAGGGGTATTACAGTTACCCGTTTCTGGGAGCAACCCTGATGAACCTTTTCCCGGACATCGCCGAAGCGCTGAGACTTCCGGTAAAAACGGGTGCGATGGTAATCGAGGTTACGCCGGGAGGACCCGCCGACAAGGCCGGATTAAGGGGAGGAGACCGGCGGGCGCAGATAGGCAATAACATCGTGACTGTCGGTGGAGACGTGATCGTCAGTGTGAACGGAATCCAGGTGCAGGATGCCGACGCGACGATCCGTGAAATCCGCAAATTGAATCCGGGTGATAAGGTCCTGGTGCAGATCGTCCGGTGGGACGGCACATCGGAGACGCTGAAGCTGACATTGGGCGAAAAACCCAGGGGGACGAAGGCCCGGCAGCCATGAATCATTCATGGATCGATCGTTTATTAATTTCAGCAGAAACGGAGAACCGGTATGAAAGGCATGGCAAGTTTGCTCACGCACCGCAGCCCGCGCCCGATCACCCTGGCGATTATGGACGGGATAGGATATCGCGAGGATACGATGGGGAATGCGGTGGCATCCGCCCACACCCCGAACCTGGATTGGCTGCTATCCAACTGTCATTTCAGGCTGCTTCGAGCGCATGGCATGGCGGTCGGCCTTCCTTCCGATGAGGACATGGGCAACTCCGAGGTGGGGCACAATGCGCTGGGGTCAGGCCGGTTCTACCCGCAGGGCGCCAGGCTGGTCAATCAGGCCATCGAAACCGGAAAGGTTTTCGAAGGCCGGGCCTGGAGGCGTATTGTACGGTACTGCTTCGAACACAACGGCACGATGCATTTCCTGGGCTTGCTGTCGGACGGAGACGTTCACAGTCATATCAAGCACCTGGAGGCCATGCTCGCGCACCTTGCGTTCAATGATAAACTTCCAAGGGTCCGCGTGCACATTCTGCTCGACGGGCGGGATGTTGGCGAGACCTCCGCTCTCAAATACGTCAGCCGTCTGGAAGCGATTCTGCAAAGCCTGAGAGAGCGGTCTCACTTCGATTATTGCGTGGCGAGCGGCGGTGGGCGGATGAAGATAACCATGGACCGCTACGGCGCCGACTGGCGCATGGTGGAACTGGGGTGGAAGACCCACGTGGCCGGGCAGGGCAGGAAGTTCCCTTCCGCCGAAGCGGCCATCATGACTTACCGGGAGGAAAATCCGGGCATTATAGACCAGGACCTTCCGCCATTTATAATCGCGGATAATTCCGGAGAACCGGCGGGTCCGATCCGTGATGGAGACGGGGTTATATTTTTCAACTTTCGTGGAGACAGGGCAATCGAGATAAGCCGTGCTTTCGACGATGAGGATTTTCCATTCTTCGAACGGGCGCCCTGTCCAAGGGTAGCTTATGCGGGAATGATGGAATATGACACCGAACTGCACGTTCCGCATAATTACCTTGTAGAACCGCCTCATATCGAGCACACGGTAGGCGAGTATCTGTCCCTGAATCACAAGCGGCAGATGGCGATCAGTGAAACCCAAAAGTATGGACATGTCACCTATTTCTGGAATGGCAACCGGTCCGGAAAATTAGACAATAAGCTCGAAGAATATACAGAGATCCAATCGGACAGGGTGCCCTTCGAGGAACGGCCATGGATGAAAGCCGCGGATATAACCGATAAGACCGTCGAAGAAATTATGTCGAAACGCTTTGACTTTATCAGGCTCAACTATCCAAACGGAGATATGGTAGGGCATACGGGTATCTATCAGGCGGCGCAGATTGCGGTAGAAACGGTCGATTTGTGCCTGGGAAGGCTGATCGAAGCAACCCGGAAGGCGGGTGGAATCCTGATCGTGACGGCGGACCACGGCAATGCGGAGGAAATGTTCGAGATCGACCCCAAAACCAAAGCTCCCAAACACTATCCGGACGGCAGTATCAGGGCCAAGACCTCACATACTCTGAATCCTGTATGGTTCATCGTTTACGATCCGACGGACAGTGACTGCATCGTATTCAACCCGGAAATAAAAAACCCGGGCCTGACAAACGTGGCTGCGACCGTCATGCAGTTGATGGGCTTGAAACCGCCCAAAATCTATGACCCGCCTTTGCTTTTGTTCAAGCAGGAATGTGAGTGAAGACGGAGGACGGAGGACGGAGGACGGAAGACGAATTTGACACCTCCGGAGCATAATCGCCGAAAGGGAACAAAACCAATGTTTACGGCCTCGGAACTCTTCGATCTCGCCATTCAGGTGGAGACAAACGGCGAACGGTTTTACAGATGTGCTTTGAACAGGGTCGAGAGGGATTCCCTGAAGGGCCTTCTTGGCTGGCTCGCGGACCAGGAAGTGCGGCACAAGGCGACATTTTATGAACTTAAGGAAAAGGCCCATGACGAAGTGACGCAATCAGGTCCCGTGTCCTTGCAAAGCCGGGAGGCTCTTCGCGCCGCAATGGGCCGCCATGCTTTTTCTTTGGATGATCTCGAAATCGATTTGCCTCAGGACGAAAAAGATGTCCTGCAGGCGGCCATCGCTTTCGAGGAGGACACGATACTCTTTTTTGAATTTATCGCTCCCCTGATTTCAGGTCCGGGTCCCGTTTCGACGCTTGAAAATATAAAAAAGGAGGAGTTAAATCATAAACTGCTGCTCACTAAACAATTGTCCGAACTCGAATAAAGCACTCTAATACGTCCAATACGGATTCGCATTCAAGCCCGGCCGCCACGTCCTCGGACGCGGTTTGAACGAGAATGAAACTTGGGAAGTTTCATAAGAGATGATTACAAGGCGGCAAGGAGGAGGCGACGCAGGCGTACACGGCAGTACGTCGAGGAGCCGACGACGAGGGCGCCCTCACAAAAGATCGGGCGCTGGACTATACGCATTACATCGAGGCGGTACGTATAGCGCAGACCCGATACGTAGTGAGGGTCCACACAGTGAGGGCTTGAATGCGATTTCGTATAAGACACCGGGGAGAAATGACATGGAGAAGCCGATCGAAAACTTCTGGTCTCTAAGACTTGCTAACGTCAAGGAGATGCTTGAAGCGAATAATTTTGAAGTTCAAATCGCTGAAAACGCCGATGAGGCAAGGGCAATCGTCAAGAAGATCATCCCGGCCACAGGGGCAAAAAGCGTTTCGTGGGGCGGTTCGGTAACATTTGTCGAAACCGGCCTGTACCAGGAGGTCAAGAACTATCCGGGCCTGGATGTCCTTGATACTTATGAAACCGGCATGTCCCCGGTCGATATGCTCGAAAGGAGAAGGCGCGCTCTTCTCGTCGATCTGTTCATTACCGGGACAAACGCGGTGACCGAGACCGGAAAGCTCGTCAATCTCGATATGATCGGCAACAGGGTGGCGGGCATAACCTTCGGCCCGAAGCACGTCATCGTCATTGTCGGACGCAACAAGATAGTTCCGGACATAGAAGACGCGATGTTGAGAATAAAGAACTTTGCGGCGCCTGCCAATTCGATGCGTCTTGACAAGAAGACCCCCTGCGTAAAGACCTCGATGTGCGAAGAATGCCGCAGTATCGACCGGATTTGCAACAACTGGACGATAACCGAAAAGTCTTTTCCAAAGGGCAGAATCAAAGTAGTGCTGATAAATGAAGACCTGGGGCTGTAGCCGTCCCGTGCGATAAAAAGGTGCGACGGCGCCTTATCGGCGGTCTGTGAAGATGGGGCTGAATACTCGGCGAGTAATCAGTCCCATTTGGTTTTTGCTCCGCTCTTTTGGTTACTGGAGCCGGAGAGGTCAACACGGCAATGTCCACGATGCCTGGATCATGGTTCCTGCTCCAATTTTAGATTCAATCACAAAAATACCGCCTGAAAGCTCCGTGCGTTCTCTCATGGTCATGAGGCCAAACCCTTTTCCAGACTTTTTATCTGTAAAGATAGATCTCACGTCGAACCCTGCACCATGATCCTCTATACTCAGTTGAAGCGTATCCTGCAATTTGGCTAAAGATACTTCCACCCGCTCCGCGCCGCTATGTTTAGCAATATTGTGCATAGCTTCCTGAACGATTCTAAAAAGCATAATTTTGAGAGTTTCAGGTATCCCATCCTCATTGATCCCGATCTGCATATCGACATGGATGTCTGGGTGAATAGTCCGGAATTGCCTGCAAAACCAGTTCAGAGTGGCTATGATTCCCATGTCGTCCAGAATAGATGGACGAAGATCCATGACTATTCTTCTCACCTCATCGATAGCCGACTGCACTATCCGAATGGAATAGCTGACCGGTTCAAGCTTGATCGTTCCTGTCCGCGTCCGATCGATGGCGTTTTCCATGCTGAATTTCACGGCGCTCAGCGATGCTCCTATGCTGTCGTGGAGTTCTCTGGCGATCCTTTTCCTTTCTTCCTCCTGCGCTGACAAGAGCCTTGAAGACAGTAGCCTGAGCTGTACTTGAGAATCGCGCAGTGAATCCTCCATTCGCCGGCGTTCAGATATTTCTTCCTGCAGTCGTGTGTTGGAGGCTGAGCGCTCCTCCGCCATCCGGGAAAAATGTTCCTTAAGTTCGACCAACCCTCTATATGTAATATTGATACGCCTCGCTATGATCAATGTCAGACCCAGATAAAAAAGCGTCATAGCGCTCATTGCGTAGTAAACGGCCCCGCCAATGGTGAAAAAGCGAATGCATAAAGGAACCAGCGCCGGCAGCGCAAAAGCTATAAAGGCCGGAAGAAGGGAAGAAAACGTTTCCGCCGCGCCAGCCACCATTCCGCACAGGACAAAGACAATCAGGGTTTGATGTGTTGGTGAATCCAAGGGAAAAAGAAAAATTCCTACGCAACCCCAGACCAATCCGGACAAAAAGAGACCGGCCACAAAATTTCCGGCCACCTGCGCGGCCTGATGGGGTTGGAGCGAAGCCCCGCGATATTTGTACAGAAACAATGAACGCTGAACCGCGAGACAAACGGTGATAAGAAACCAGACGATTAATTTTGTGTGCGAAATGGGTTGCCACAGGACCAGGACAAGCACGGACGCGTTCAGAAGAGTCGCAATGACAGCCATAGGCGCCAGCTTCAGTGTCTGCCGGACCAACTCCATCCGGGTGAGTTCTTGTTGCCGTGTGCCTTCCATGTGACCCCTTCGGATACGGAAAATCTCATCTGGTGGCGCGCCCCGGAATTGCTTGCTCTTTAGCCCGGCCGCACCGAGGTATCGAAGCATGGCCGTTGGGAGGAACGGCTGCAAAGACAGGTTTTTGCAGTCAGTCGCACTGAGCGATCGTTTGCGCAGCTATGCCTGACCCGCCTGAATACTATCCGTTGGCTTTAACACCGGGAAAAATTCAGAGACGTTATGCCAGGGAGTTTTCCCGCACATCCGAACACCCGGCGGCCTTGGCAGTTTCACCGGATTTTGGTCGTATCACTCTCACGTGACGGTCGCGCAACCCTTTGGATCTTGCAATCCTATTGAAAATCGCTGCAGCGATTGTAACTCATTTCAATACGACCGGCCAAGGGTGCATCCACCGTAGGCCTTTCACTACAATGGTGCAGGCATATGATTACAACCGGATGCAGCCGGTTCGGATAGTGCAGTCAACGATACCGGTAGGCCCAAGGCCGCTCCCCTGAAAGAAACCCTGCAAATCTCGAAGAGGTGGAAAGAACATCCGCGGATGGTTCATGATGTGTGCAAATAGCACGCCAGGCTTTTTGAAGATCTCCATGCGAAGGGCATCGCTCGAGAAACAGAACTTTGTTTCGGGCCACGCAAAAAAAGGCAAAAAAAAGCGGGGGAATTCGTTCCCCCGCGCCCTTGCGAACTGCCCGCGCGGAACATTTATCACTCGTTTGCGGCACGGTTGACATCGGCATGGGGGACGTTGTCGAAAAAGATGCTGACACGTTTCCACGCACACCGGAAATATTCGTTCCAAGATCGATCGTAGTCTTTGATTGCCCGGATATACGTCGCATATACTCCGCTGGTTCCATTCCCATCAAGATTCGGGCGAATTCTGATCATGAATTCGCTCGCGCCGACATGGTTTTGGGAGTTTCCCCAGTCGTAGGTATACCCGAGCCGAGTCCATGGAGCGGTATTCTGTGGAGCGGAGGGATTATAGTAAGTGGTGGCTGCATTATACGCAAACCACATCTGGTAGCTCTGGTCGGTGGAAAAGAAAAGATAGGGATTGGGGAAAGCCCATTTCCTGCAATCCAAATCCCATACCTTGATAGTTTCGTTGAGCTGCGCGGCCACTTCGGCCTTATGATCGGTGATCTCCGGGTCAGGCGTCGGCCTGTAAAGATCTTCCATATTGACCCACAACTCCAGAATCACGTCATAATTTCTTCTTGGGTTTAACCCCATCAATTCCACTACTCTTTCCTTGGTGGGAGGACAGGATACAAAAGAGCGGGTCCCCCAGAAGAAATTACGCAACTCGGGCACGACCGTAACCCACAAACCTTTTTTCAAGACGGATGTGGCCTCGCCGCCCACGGGGTGATAGACTCCGCCCTTATCCTTTCCGCCGAACATACACGGATAATACCAGTCCAGGTAGGTCTGCCTGTCCATAAACGCCGCGACACGGATGCGCGACTTCCCCGGGGTGCCTTCCCAGATTATTTTGCCTCCATGGAGTCTTGCCGTGTTGATGGGGTCCTCGGGCCAGGCCCCCGAATACTGGCGGGGCGGCACAATCGCAAGCAGGTTGCTGGAGATTTTGGAGGGCGTTGCAGGCTTTGCCGTCTCGTCGAGCGCTTTCTCGAAATTTAAGCAGTCATTTTTCGCCCATGAACCCGTCTGCCATTTCGGGGCCTCGCCGCAATCGGCCGTGTAGCCGCAAAGTCCGGCCCGGGCCGTCAGCACAAGAATCAGGAATAAACTCGGGGCCAGGATATGTCTAACGAATTTGCCGACCTGCATCTACTACCCTCCCTCGTGAGCAGACTCCCAATTCGAGTTCTCGCAGATCTTACCGGCAGGTCCCCGGAAGCTCCCGGGAACCCGGTTCCAAAAGGTTCGAGAAAGCATCTTGTCCATAAGACATACGGGATTCCAACCAAAATACTTGAGCGTAACGAGTTGGGAGTTTGAAATGCCGTATTCGGTGTTTCTTGCCTATTGGGGGTGTGCCGGATCGGAGAATGGATACTTGCCAGAATGTCTTAAATCTTGTAAATTCACAACTCTTGCCCCCGTAGCTCAGGTGGATAGAGCACGAGATTCCTAATCTCGGTGCCGCGTGTTCGAGTCACGCCGGGGGCAACCGCAAAATCGGGGGTTACGGCTTTAGCGCTGTAACCTTTTTTTGTTGTGTGTGAATTGGTGGTAACCGTTCACCGCAGTATCTCACGTCCCGCCGAGACACCCAAAACCACGAACAACTGAAAGACAAGCGTCTGAATTCATTCCTCTTATCGAGAAGATGGTACGGAATGATACGATTTGGCATGGTTTCCGGGATTTTTGAGGATCGCAACGGGGGTGCACACTGATAGACACGGATGAACAAGTAGCTGAGTTCATTCGCTTATCCCGCCGCGCAACGCAGCCGTTCCATTGCGGCCCTCTCACCGATATTCATTTTTCAAAGAACGGGGAGGTGCGATACAACCCCTTCATTTCACAGGCAGACGGGCGGTTTCATTGTAAATACAATCCGAATACAGTGAGCGGTGAGCGGTGAGCAGAATTGCTCGAACCCTCAATTCGCTTTCCTGTAAATACAGGCCAAATACAGGGAAGAAGCGGGAAGCGAGGAGCAAGGAGCGGAAAGCCAAGATCCTTTTTGCTTCATTTATAACGGTGAGTGGTAAATAGAAAATTTGATGAACTCCTCAATTAAAAATTCCCCGATACCCGTGGATTTATCTCCATCCAGCACAGGATACAATGAATGCTTTCGGCCTTGCCAAACGGCAATAGAAGCTGCAATACAAGCGGCAGTAGAAACGGCAATAGAAACGGCAAAATGCAGGGACTGAGTCAAAAATGGAAAAAAATGATGCCAAAAATGAAATGTTGGTTCTGTAATTCCAACTACTTACCGCGATGGGCATCGAAAATATCTCAGAAAGACCGGACGTAAGTATCTGCTGCCTCGTCTGTTCAGGCATGCCGGTTAGAGCGTATACCCGGCCCTCGATGGCGAACAAATCGGACTCAACTCAATTCTCATGCACAATGACATTTTGCATAAGTTTGTCCAGGCCGGATTCCATTTCCTCCTGGCTGATTACCCCGCCTCTCATGTATCTCACGCTGTAAAGCGCGGTGAGATCCGCGTTTGCCTGCGTGCCGCCCGGCTGCTTGAACACGGTGGAAATTGAAGTGGCATCGTCTTTAATCAATATCTGTTTATCGAACGGTTTCTTCCCATCAACTACTCTTTGCCAAAAATCCGAGTATTTTTCATCATTGTTGAAAGCTTTTCTATGTCTGGCTATACCGAATTCCGTTTTCTCGAACTTGCCCTCTTTAAGCATGATGCCGCTTACCTCCAAACTAACGGATTCCTCATTCCTGCGAAAATTTGATAACACGGTCAAAATGCTGCTATCAGTGATTTTCATATTATTGGAATCGCATTTAGCCTGGAAATCCCTTGAAGCGTATGAAAAATTACCATTATTCAATTCCATTTGGATACCGCCAAACCCCGGTGGAATAAGATCCTTCATTTCGAGAAACTCACGCCACTGCTTGAAAGTTCCATTATATGATACGTTGACAAAATCCGTGAATGTTGCCATATCCTTTATTTGATCGTCCAAAATCGATCCGGTCTTCCCAATTTTCATGATTATTGCGCACCCGTCGGGAACGGGAAGAATAAACGCTGCGAGTTCATAATCCGCATAGTCTAGCGGCCATGTTTTGACGAGCCATTTCCTGCCGTAGTTGTCAACATGCACATATTCATTATCCGCTTTTCCCAAAGAGGTGATGCGTATTCTCTCCCTGCCTACCCATCGCGGAATATCCAGCGCTTTCAATACCAGATCCATAAAGAGCTTGGAATCTTTATAGACGTCATTGAGAGAAATATTATCAGGTCGGTCGAATTTGGCGTATAAAGTGAGGCTCAGACCGCCGTAGCTTATCTTTCCATTATTGTCCAAATCGACACTTTTGATATCCTTGGGATGGGTTGCCTCCCAATTGCCGCCTTCGCGTCTCGTGATCACCTGGGGAAACGGCTGAGCGGTATCGGCGTACATCACCTTATCCGAACCGCTGCCATTGGGAAATATGTTCTCTTTGTTCTCGGCCAGCAATTCATTTCTCATCTTGGAGAAGAAATCGTCAAGAGCAACTTTGCAGGCCTTTTTCAGATCGTCATACGACATGGGAAGTTTCGTTTGAGTATTTAATTCTCCCGTCTTTACAAAATCGAACAATTCCAGGCCAAACGCGGCCTTGAGGAATATCTCGGCATTATTGTCGTAGTCCTTTTTGACCTCGGAGATCGGTAATGCATAATTAAGGTTTTCGTTCGGAGATTTGCTGAGGATAACGCCAAGAACTTTGCCGTTCTTATCCAGCAGGGGGCCGCCGCTGTTCCCGGGCGATGCGGCCGCCGAGAATCGGATCCAGTTCCATTTGCCGTCGATTTCCTCAGGCGTGTTCGATGTATGGAGGCCGTCGCGAATTGCCACGCCCTGCCCCAGCGCATTTCCAACCGCAAAAACCTTCTCCCCTATCTCGGGGGTCTGGTTCGTTTCAAAATATTCAGAGTCTTGTTTGCCTTTCACGGTAAAGACAACAAAGTCGCGCCGGCTCGAATATTTCACCACCTTGTCGATTTGAAATACATTACCCTTGATGTCACGCATGAGAGGGGCCTTAAAATGGCTCGTCGCCGACAGATTCAAAACATGGGCGGCCGTTGCGAATTCTTTACCGCTCAAAGCAAATGCGGTCCCCACAGGGTAGTATTTATCGTTTCGGACCTGAAAGGGAAGCTGATCCAAGGGCAAAGGTTTTTCATAGGTGATGGGGTCGTTCTCCGGCTTGGGAACGATCACTTCGAAGACGCAATTGTTGATGTGGTTGATATCGAATTTGACATCCGCATAGCCGGATTGCACTGAAGCCGGATTTACAGAATTTGGCGCGGCTGCCCCGGGATCGTTTTCAGCGGCGTAACCGGTCGTTGCTATCAAGATGAATAGAACCAGGGCGTAAGCGAACCTTCGGTATATCATGTCTTGTCACCTCTCTTTGTCTGATCCAGTTGACGATTCAATTCAGATTGATGCCGGAACTCAACAGAGCGGTGGTTATTTGCATTTCCGCTGTCATCTTTCTCGGAAGATTCGATGAAAATCTTAAACTTCATCAGGGGAAAAGTGCGTATTGGTCGGCCGAAGAGGAGGTCTCCGATAGAGGGTCTCCCGGGGTCGGGGGCCCCCAATGCGCTAACATAAGAAAAACTCCCCTTTTTACGGACCCTTGCCGGTCCCGGACTCTGTAGACTTCCGCTTCGTTTAGCTTCGTTCACAACTCAGTGGATTTTTTCTGCACACTGTTCACTCAATCCAACAATCTTATAGCAGGGGTGATTTGGGTCTGCAAAACGGCAATAGAAGCTGCAATAGAAGCTGCAATACAAGCGGCAATAGAAACGGCAAAATGCAGGGACTGAGTCAAATGGAATTCAAACCGTTGGCTTGGCCCGAGCAGGCGAGTCGCCTTTGATACCGTTTAGCGTTCAAGATGTGATCCTGCGGGTGGGCACCAGAGTGCCCACCAGTACGGCAGCGGTGCTTCGCTCTGCCAGCCCAATATTCACACCCGTTAAAGCATCCTCTCTTATGAAACTTGCCAAGTTTCATTCTCGTTCAAACCGCGTCCGAGGACGTGGCGGCTGGGCTTGAACGCAAATCCGTATGAGTTGTCAGCGCCATTCTCTGGGCAAACTCATGTCTTAGATTGGAAAAAATGTTGCCGAAAATGAAATGTTGGTTCTGTAATTAAAGGTTCTTCACGGAAATGAGTACCCGGGGATGGGTTTTTGCCCCGAAGGGGCTGCCTATAACAGCCCAGGGTAAGCGGAGCGCCACCCTGGGGTTGTAATGCCGACAAGA
>Ga0326728_10003759_pt1 | contig 46268 bp, 43 predicted proteins | sample MB3enrmetagenome_FD_207602 | JGI IMG/M metagenome (GOLD analysis project Ga0326728, IMG submission 207602) | Lab enriched peat soil microbial communities from McLean, Ithaca, NY, United States - MB31MN | ecosystem: Environmental > Terrestrial > Soil > Wetlands > Peat | place: USA: New York...
CAGATTCTCGAGATATCCCACGGAGTTGATGGGCAGATGAACGGCAGTCCGGACGCGGCTCACCAGCATCACGTCGCCCGTGTCGCGGCGAAGAATGCGGATCACGAGATTGGGGGCGTCGCCGCCGCTTTCCGTGTCTTGGTCGGAGGTGACGGCAGCCGATGCGGTCGCGGGCCCCAGGTTATCTCCTGATTTTGAATCTTTGGCGGCCGGCTCGTCGGAGTTGGCGACGAGAAAATGTTGTTCCGGGTCAAGTTCAATCCATAGCAGCGGACCCGGAAAGTCGAGAGTTGGTTTCAGCGTGAGCGTGGCGTCGCCTTCAAGAAGGTTGTTGCGGTCGCGTACCAGAAAGTGGCCGGTGTTGAGCGGCCACAAATAGCGCACGCGGTCATGGACGGTCCAGGTGGCTTCGGCTTCGACGGCACCCTTGGGTAGCGAGAGAACCACGGCGCGAATCTCGCGTTCGTCGTTATCGTCGTTGTTCAGTTGATCGCGATGCATCAGGCCGGGAATCCGGAAGGTGAAAAGCAGTCGATTCTCGTCAAGAAAATCGAGTGAGGCCATCGAATTTCGCGCCCCCATGTAGTTGGAGCTGGGCGCGCTGAAGCCCAGGGGTTCAATTGAGATGGTGAACACCGGCGGCAGCGAGGGCTTGTCGGGGAATCGGTCTACTAGGAAGCGCTCTTTGACGGGAGGCGAAGACTTGGGCGCGGGCTCAGTTGAGCTCGGAGGGGGAGCAGCTACCGCTGGCGCAGGCGCGGGTGGAATCTCTTCTTGCGCTCCCAACTGGACCAGGGCGAGCACGGAGAAAAAAGCCAGCACTCCGCAGATCGAGAAAGCGCTGCTCCTATGACCCCACCCCACGATTCCGAGCGCCCTCGCCATCGATGACTATTCTCGCCGATGCGGGGTTGACGGCGAAAGCCCGCAGCGCTCTAATATTCCTGAGCTCACGTTTTCCCATGCAAGGAGGTGAAACGTATGAGCCGTATTTCTGCCCGGCTGCTTTTCTGGTCGCCGAGAATTCTCTCAATTTCCTTCGCCATCTTCCTGAGCCTCTTCGCGCTCGAAGCTTTCAACGAATTTCACGCTTTTTGGAAATGCGTCCTCGCGTTCTGCATTGGCCTGCTTCCTGCCGCTATCGTCGCCGCCATTTTGGTAGTTGCGTGGCGATGGGAATGGGTTGGCGCGGCCCTCTTCACGCTCGCTGCCCTGTATTACGCATGGAGTTGGACGGTCCCGCCGCGACACATGCACTGGTCGGTGATTGCGGGCATTTCGGGGCCGCTGCTGCTGATAGCTGGACTGTTTCTGGCCAACTGGATCGAGCGCGGAAAACTGCGCACTGCTCACTGAGCAATTGAATTGTGAGATCTGCGTGGCGGCCGCAAGCGTGCAGCAAATCCAATTCTGCCGACTGCGATCTGTGCGACAGTAAAGGGGAGATGGCAGATCCCCCAACGTCTGAACGCAGCTTGGCTGCCGAGCCCGCCGGTGGAAGACTCAGGTTCCTCGGTTACGGTGCCTGCGCCCTCGCCGGTGCGCTGTGGGGCACGGGGTTCTATTGGGGCAGGCTCGCGCTCAACGAGATGAACGTGGAGCACATGGTGCTCTATCGTTTTCTGTTTGCCTGCTTGGGAATGGCGCCGGTGATCGCGTTTCAGCGCGTGCGGCTCTCAGCGGCCGAGACAAGGGCCATGCTTCTGGCCGCATTTCTTTTTGTTCCCTTGCAGTTCCTGCTGCAATTTCATGGTCTGGCCCTAACCACCGTAAGTCACGCCTCGTTGATGGTTGGAGCCATGCCGGTGCTGCTGGCAGCAACGGCGGTGATGTTTGCAGGCGAGCACTTGGACGGGCTGAGTTGGCTGGCGCTCTGCGCATCGACGGTGGGCGCCGCTATGGTCGTATTGGGCGGCAACCATGCGACCACGGGACGCGAAACACCGACACTCCAAGGCGACCTGCTGGTGGTCGCGTCGCTGGTTTCGGCCCTCGGCTGGATTTTTCTCACCAAAAAGCTGATGAAAACGCACAGCCCGCCTGTCGTGACCGCATACACGATTTACTCGGGCACGGGAATGCTGGTAGTTTTGACGGCCGGATCCTGGTTGCTGGCTCCATTGACGCACCAGAACGTTGACCCGATGCCGTTCGCCCATGTGAGCATGACCGCTTGGACAGCATTGGCAATTAGCGGGCTCCTGTGTACGGCCACGACAACGCTCTTATGGAATTGGGGTATTCATCACGTACCTGCTTCGCGCGCAGGCGTGTTCCTCAACATCGAGCCGGCTTTGGGATCGATCTTGGGCGTGGAACTGCTCGGAGAAAAGCTCGGTCCCTACGCGTGGCTGGGTGGCGCGCTGATTCTTGTTGGTGCGATTACGCTCACCATGCGCGGACACGAGCCGGAGCCGGCAGTGATTCTGGAATGAGCTTGCGATAGCATCGATGGAATGGGGAATGCCGCCGATTCGCCGCCCGCGCCAAGCCATCCTCTCACGATGAGAAGCAAGCGGCGCGACTGGATCGAGATCGGCATTGCCTACGCGCTGATTGAGGCGGTGGAGTGGACGCCGCGGCCGTGGCAGCGAGCTCTGTGGCTCGTCGCCGCTCTAGGGATTGCCTTGATCCTCTGGAGATCGTTCGAGGGCTGGGCGGCAATGGGCTTCCGCACCGCAAACCTCTGGCGCTCAGCGTGGATTGTCGCAGTGGCGGCTGCCCTTTCTGCTGCGGCGATGCTGATCTCCGCCCGCGCACACGCACTGCTCATGGTGGACGGCCTGTGGGTTTTTCCTGAGACCTACGGCGCGTATGCCATTTGGTCCGCTGTTCAGCAAATCCTGCTGCAAGGCTTTTTTCTGCTGCGCTTGCTGCGTCTGATGCCCAAACCGTGGCAGGCGGCGCTGGCAGCGGCCGCGATGTTTTCTGCCGCGCACATCCCCAATCCCATCCTCGTGTCGCTCACGTTCATCTGGGGATTTGTTGCCTGCCTGCTGTTTCTCCGCTACCGCAATCTCTACCCCCTGATGTTTGCACACGCATTCCTGGGAATTACCATCGCCGTGACCATCCCTGGGCCCGTTGTGCACAACATGCGCGTCGGTCGGGCCTACTTGAACTACCGGCCGCATATGCATGCGCGCCATCTGCGTTATTTATCGCAGCCATAGCGACCAGATCGTGTCAATAGTTGCGTGCGTTACCGTCGATGCTCCCACGCGGTGCGCGGCCCGCCAGGCACGGCCGTAAAAGATTCCTGCCAGCGCAGCCAGCACCACATAACGCCAGTTAAAACTCGCTGTGCGCTTGTTGAAGTGCGCCAGGCCAAACAGTCCGGCAGTTACGAACAGGGCGCCGTATCTGCCGATTCGTTTCTCCAGCAGATTCTGCAGCCAGCCCCGGAAGAACAGCTCTTCGGGAACGGCAACAAAGAAGAACGTAAAAAACCACGCGCCGGCGACGGCCCATATTCCCGGCCAAACCCTGTGTGCGTGCAGAAAGCCGAGAGCCAAGCCAAGGGTCAGCGCGATGGGAATGTAAAAAGCAGCCTCCCGCAGGCCGATTCCGACGTCTCTGAGCCGAAGACGAAGATCGAAGCCAGTTCCATCAAGTCGGCGAATAAGGACGAAGCCGTAGATTCCAGCATTCAGAAGAAGAACTTTGTTGAAGATGGTCAGGTGCGCCGGCCACGCGCCCTCAAACCAGCGCAGATCGACCGCCAAACCCAGCACCGCCAGAATCAGAAAGTCGCGCCAGTTGCCGCGCTGGTCCGGGTCGATCTTTGATGCTTGCGCCAGGAGCGCGGCGATCGCAACGGGCAGCATCGCGTATAAGGCGAGCCACTGAAAACGGAAAATGCCCACGCCGCATCCGACCAGAACGTATGGAACGCAGAAAAATGTGGGCAGGGCGAGCCGTGCCCATGTGGGCAGCCTTCGTACTTGCGCCGACAAGACCTGCGGGAAGAAACCCATGGCAAGATAAGGAATCAATTCCAGCAGCGCGGCCACAACGTTGGCGGGAGTGATCATCGGCGGTACATTTATTTTGCTCCTCCGCGCCAGGGCAGGGTCGAGGAAACCTTGGTCACCAATCAGCCATGATTCGCAGTAAGGTTGCCCCTCCGGGCACCGATACTTCCTTTGGTCATTCGCGGAGGCCCATTTGACTCGTCTTACCTGGAACCACGCCTGCTCGGTGAGGATTCGCGCCATGGATGATCAGCACGGCATTCTTATGGACGCCATTAACGACCTGCGTCTGGCTCTGTTGCGCGGCTGCAGCCACGAGATGACTTGCAAACTGCTCGACCAGTTCATCGAATTTGCGCGCATGCACTTCTGGAGCGAAGAGCAACTGATGGAGCAGACTGGGTTTTCAGGTCTTGCCGAGCATCGTGCGGTAAACCATCAAATGCTTGCGGAGATTCTGCAAGCCGCGCATCGGCTGCAATATGGCGAAGCACTCCAATTGCGTCCGTTGCTGTCTCAACTGCACGACGGTTTTCGCGAACATATCGAGCAGATGGACCAGGAATACAGCCCATGGCTCCGCGAACATGGCATTTGCTGATGGGTCGTGGCGCACCGAGTCCGGCGCTCCGGTGCGCGTCCCGCCCGGCGTTGCTGAATTCCCCTCAGTTCGGCCGGATTCTTGCCGATGATCTACACTCCGGCGATTGCTGGCAGGAGAACGTAATGGCGCTCTTAACGTGGGACAACAGTCGGTATTCAGTAGGGGTCAAATCTCTCGACGGTCAGCACAGCGTGCTTTTTGGGCTGATCAACGATCTTCACGAAGCAATGCTGAAGGGTCAAGCGCAGAGCCAGACAGGTCCGTTACTTCGCAAACTGGTGGACTACACGCAGACCCACTTCGCCGCGGAAGAGGAGTTGATGGCGGCAGCCAAATATCCAAATCTCGCCGAACACCGGACGAAGCACGACGACCTGATTAAACAGGTCACTGATTTCGCGCTCCGGTTCGAACGAGGCGAGATCGGGTTGAGCCTGGATCTGATGAACTTTCTGCGCGACTGGCTCACCAACCACATTCAGAAAGTGGACCACGATTACGCCCCTTGGATGAATCAACACGGCGTGCAATAAACACGATGAGCCAATTCTTCAGGCGGATTGGCGGCGCGCCGAGCTCCAACTGGCGTCAGCTCTCGAAGGAAAGCTGCGCCGCAGCCCACACGGGCGCGGAGGGTTTTGGCTCAGAAGCAAGCTCGTAGACAAGTCGCTCAAGCACCAGGCGCTTGTCGGGAGGTGAAGAGCGCAGCTCGAGGTCGGCGCGGGCCACGAGGCGAAGCGCGCGCGTCAGCTCGCGGCGGCTCTTGTAGCGTCGTGCCTGGCGAATCAGGTCGTCGGCGGCGAAGGGCGGCATGCGAAATCCCTGCCACAGTGCCTGCCAGATGGCACGCGAGTCGCGCACGTTCTTCTCCAGAATCACCAGCATCTGGCGGAAGGTGCGGGCCAGCATATAGAGGTGGCCGATGGCTGCGTCTTCGCCCGCATCGGAGCTGTTCAGCAGGCCCTGCAGCAATGCCAGTGCGCGCACGCGATCGCGCGCGCTGATGGCATCGGTCAATTCGTAGAGCGTGCGCTGCTTTGCGCTCAGCACCATGGTCTCTACGTCGCCGAGAGTAATTCGTCCGCGCCCGGCCGTGTAGAGCAACAGCTTTTCCAGCTCCGAAGACACCAGCATCATGTCCGCGCCGAGCGCGTCCACCAATTCGCGCGCGGCATCGGTTTCCATCTGCAGGCCCGCCTCGTGCGCCTTGGCCACGGTCCAGCGTATGGCGTCCTCTTCGTTTACGCGCGCCAGCTCCACCATGCCGCAATGCGCGCCTAGCGTCTCGGTCAGCCGCTCAAACCGGTTCTTGTCGTCCAGATCCATGCGGCGTGTGTCCGCAGGAATGCGAAGGAAGTCCGCGATGAAGAGAAGCAATGCTTGCGGATTGGGCGATTGAAAGTACCGGTCGAGCGCGGCGAATTCTTCCTTCTTCCCGCCACGCGTATAGAGTTGCCGCACATTGCGAATGAAGATCACCTGGAACGGCGCCATCAACGATGGTGTTTGCGCGCGGTCCAGCACTTCAAAGATGGAAGTCTGCGTTAGGTCGAGGTCGGAGAGGCAGAAATCGCGGAGGTCGGGCGGGACGAAAGCCTCGAGTACAGCAGCTCGGCAGCGGTCGAGGAGGAAGATCTCATCGCCGGCCAGGACGTAGCCCGGTCGAAGCTTGCCAGTGCCTGCCGCGGCGGCTTCAATTTCCGCGGTAAAGCGGGCTACGGAGCTGAATCCCGCCCCCCACCGCGAGCCGGTCAACGCTTCCACCCCACTTCAGCGCGTTCCAACGCCGCATCCTTCATGCCGTTCCAGAATACAGCCCTTCAGGGCAGGTGACCAGCTTGGAAAAGCAGGCAGGAATCAAGAGATGAGCGGGTCGCAGGTGCGGCTTCAGAAACCTTCAAGGACGTCAGCCACCAGTTGCCGCGCAAACTCGCGCGACAGGCGCTGAATAGCAGCTGGATCTTCCTGGATGAACGTGGGCAGGTTGGTTGTGGATTGATACTGCTCGCGGAAGACGTAGTTCTTGTTCTGGTAAAGAATTCTGCCGTCGTGGGCGGTGAGCGTAACGCTTGCGACGATGGTGATGATGAAACTCGACGACTGTTGGGTGGCGGAGTTGTAGGTGAGCGGGGCCGTTGTTTGTTTCAGGATCGTTCCGTGCAGAACGGCATCGGCATCTTCTCCGGCATCGGGCGTCACGCGGAAGCGGGTGCGCGAGGCGAACTCGCGAATGACGGCCTCGGTCAAGGCCTCTTCTGTGCCGCTGGCCTCGGTGCGCGTGGCGAAGACCGGCACGGCGAGCGTCTTGATCTCAGGCGGAAGGTGCGTGGCCGCACCCAGCGTGTGATAGCCGCATCCACTGAGCAAACAGGCGGCCGCGGAGACGATGAGCAGGAATGCGGACGGACGCATGAGGCCATTCTATCGCCCGGCATCGTAGCTCCTGTCGCATAGTGGCTACACCCAGGCAGTCGCAAGCCTGCCGAGACCAGGAGTGGGCAGCTTGAGTCCGTCGCTGCGGTGCGCGAAATAGAGATCGTTCAGCTCCGCGCCGCCAAGTTGCTCCGAGCGGCTGAATCCGGCGCGGACAAACTCCGCGTCGAGCTGCTCAGGCGTGAAGAGCAACTGGAATGGCTCTCCGGCTTTGGCCACGCGCCGCGCCAAAGCATGGAACGTCATGCGATGGACGAGGCTCATCGCATGCGGTGACACGGCGTAATCGAAGCTGCAGGCTGTTCCTGCCGGAAGCATGGCGATGGTTTCGAGCGTGGCGCGGAAGGCTGCGAGCGTGAGGTATGGGACCACGCCGAGCCAGCCGAAGAATGCCGGCTTGCTGGAGTTAAAGCTCGCAGCGGCCAGCCCCGCGGCGAGCGTCATGTGCTCAAAGTCGAGCGGCACATAGGTGAGATTGGCGGGGGCGCCGATGGCGGCCGCGGCAAGAAGTGAGCGCTTCCACTCCTGCGTGGCGGGAAAATCCACCTCGAAGACACGCAGTTGCGGAAACGGATTGCGATAGGCAAAGGCATCGAGGCCGGCACCGAGAATCACATACTGCGTGATGCCTTGGGCGACGGATGCGGCCAGACGGTCCTCCGCATAGCGGCTGCGCGCGGCCATGAAGGCGCGAAAGGCGCGCGAAAATGGGTGCATCTCGCGGACTGCATCATAGCTGAACTCGGGGCCGAGCAGCGGAATCGCGATCGGATCGGTGAGCACGCAGGGCTGGTCCAGAACCTGGTGGACGGCGCGCCGCTGGGCCACGCGAAGGGCAGTTCTGCTGGCGCGGCCGGTCTGCATGCTCAGGAGTGTATCTCACGATCCACGAACCACGACTCACAGCCCGCGAGATTGATAGAGATCAGAAAACAGGCGCCGATCTCTGTTCTCCGATCTTTTATTGCGCCTTCACGCGTGTAAAGTTGATCGCCCCCGTCTGGTTGGTCAACGTCATCGCATTCGGGCCGTTGAACACATACGCATACTCGGAATTGGGCGGCTTGGGCATGTTCTGCACCTGCTGTACATTGCAAACTGGGTCGTTCGGAATTCCGCAGGGGACAAGAACCAACCTGGTCTTCGGTGACCAGTTTGTGACCGTAAAGATAATGTTGTTGGGAGCTACCAGCTGGTAGGGGCCGGCTTGCATCGTCTGCGTACCGGTATTTGTAACTCCTGTTTGGTCGTATTGACCGTTCGACATGAACGAAATCGTAATCGTGCCAGACTGAATCGTTGCCCGCCACTCTCCGAGAAGGCTGGCTTGTTGCGCTTGTGCCGTTTGTGGTCTGGAACCGATGACCAGGCTGCATGCAAGAATCGCCGGAAGAACCAGGCGCAGAGCCGCGTTGCCGGCCCCATTGAGAATAAGGGAGCTCTTCAAGAGACACCTCCTAGGTTTTGGTTGGAGGGGATGCACGCATAATAGCACCGGCGGTTTTGGACTGGAAGATAATTTTTCCATGAAACAGAAGTCGGAGGCGGAATTCGCGCCGGATCCTTGAGGGACGCGAATCGAGAATGGCGCGTATGCTGATTGCCATGGGCTGGACCAATAGCTGGACACAAAGCTGGATTGGATGGGCGCTTCTTTCCGCGGCGTTTGCCGCGGCCACGGCGCTGCTGGCGAAAGTTGGCGTGGCGCATGTTGACTCGAACCTGGCCACGGCGCTGCGCACCAGCGTGGTTGTCGTGTTTGCATGGGGCATTGTGCTGGCGCTGGGCAGCCACGGAGAGATTCGCGCGCTCGATCGGCGAACGATTCTCTTCCTCGGGCTCTCTGGATTGGCAACGGGACTGTCATGGTTGTGCTACTTCCGCGCGTTGCAGCTTGGGCCGGCTTCACGCGTGGCGCCGCTGGACAAGCTCAGCGTGCCGCTGGTGATGGTGTTCGCATGGTTGCTCCTGGGCGAGAAACTGAATGCCGCGGCCGTGATCGGCGGATTGCTGATTACGGCCGGGGCGATCGTGATGGTGTTGGGATGACGGCTGTTCACTGTCCTTATACTGGAACGAATGAAAGCGCCGAAAAAAGATCAAGAAATGTTTGGCACCGGATCGAGACCAAGTGCCACGCGACGAATCGTGCTCACCGGATTCATGGGCTCGGGAAAGACGACCGTCGGGCCGCTGGTGGCCGAGCGGCTGGGCTGGACGTTTGTCGACGTGGATGACGTGATCGCGGCGGAAGCCGGCACGACGATTCCCGAGATTTTTCGGAGCGACGGGGAGACAGAATTCCGCAGGCGGGAGCGGGAGACAATTAAGAAGTTGGTACGATGCGACGGACTCGTACTCGCTCTCGGCGGCGGAGCCATCGAGGATGACGCCACTCGCTTGCTTCTGGTCATGGCGCCCGAGACGTTGCTGGTGCATCTCGAAGTGAAACTCGAGACCACGCTCGAGCGGTGCAAGGGAACCGAGCATCTGCGGCCGGTGCTGGCGGACGAGGCGAATCTCGAGGATCGTTATGACCGCCGCTTGCCGCTCTACCGCATGGCGCATGTCACGCTCCGAGTCGACGCGCTGACACCGGACGAAGTCGCGGAGGCGATCGTGCACGCCGCGGAGGTCTGAACGGAAATCCGATATTTCCGACGAAGAGGGCGATTTTTCTCCAGATTTGGCGCCATTTTGCGCCGCGATTCCGAATCTCCCTGGCTAACTCTTGCTGATTCTAAATGACTTAGTTTGCTGAACACTCCATTTTCGATACCCCTCGGGGGTATGAGGGGGGTAGGGCTACGTCAGACGGCTGTAGATTTGGATGGTTTCGGTTCCCGCCCATTAGCACCGATGGCAACCTGCGCTGCGTAGAGGAGCTGCGTGAGATCTTTACCGTAGACGACCCCTTTGATGGCGGCTTGCGCGACACAAGCGATGAAGTTGCGGATGTTTTCGCGTCCGACGAGAGGCGGCATGGAGTTGAGAAATGCCCTGTTTGCGGCTTTCTCGCACTGGTAGTCGGTCGTGCCCTTATTCTCAGACGCCTTCTTATAGGCGCGATTCCAGGCCCGGAGGCACCGCTCTACGTCAGCATTGCGGGATGCTCCGTCGAAGGAGTCGTCTTCGGAAATGGTTTCTTTGGAAGATTTTGCCATGATGAAAGCTCCTTGGTCACGCCGCCGAGGCGTGCGGTCGAGTTTCAAAAGTGACGGACGAAAAAATGGGCGGCGCGAGGGATGCCGGCCGCCTAACCAGCATCGCCAACGCCACGCCGCCCTATCGTCGTCACCATTACCACTAAACCCAGTATGGAGAAATGGCGGAATTAATCGGCAAACTTGGGAAAATTTATTTAGCGAGTGTTTTCAGGGGGTTGCGGGGTCGACGAGGCTGTAGGGGGATTGACAACGATCGGCGGGGTTGGCGGAGCTGGCGGATTTGGCGGGGCAAGACTGGCGGAGTGGCGGCGGTGGCCCTTCCGGATGGGGCGAGGCAGGGTTGGTCGTGGAATCGGCGATTTCCGGCCCCAATTCGGCCGCCTGCCAGGAACTCGGGCATCGAACGCGTTGGCCTGTTCACCAAATGGCACCGGCCCCCTGAGTCAATCTTCTGGCCCGCGCTGGATTTCTCCACGAAGCCGAGTGGTGCGGTGCCAGTAATCTGCTGAAAAATAAGCGATCAAAGACGATTTGCGGCAGTGTGCCATCACCAGTCTTGGGAAACGGCAATTTGGCGAGTTTTTTACTTGACGCTGCACTCCAGATATTCGTAAAGTCTTTCCGTCCGGCCAAGCTAGAGGCCGATGGGCCCCTTCCCCGCGTCCCCACCTGCATTTCTGCGGCATGTTCGACGCATGCTCAAAAATCTCAGGTGCCGCACGAGTAACTCGTATCCCTTGGAATTCAGGATTTGCTACCTGTTGCCGTCTTCGACGCGATTTGCGTCGTGAAGAGGTGCAGCATGTCCCAACATCTCGACTCGCCTCAACTATCTCAATGCACCGGATCGGCGGCGCATAGGTAAGGTCGAATCCAACGCCGATTGAAATTACACGGAGGTCATGTAGGCAAATGCGATCAACCGAAAGGCTGGGTGTTTCTGAGAGAGATGCAAACGAGAGCACAGACATATCGCGTCGGCGGGTTCTGATCGGCGGCGCAATAGTCGCAGTCGGTGCGAACCTGCCCCTCGCCGCCTGGGCTCTGTCGGTGCAAGGCGAGCCACGATCAAAATCGCAAACTTCATCTGATTCCGCAACCGCAAAAGGAGAAATCATGTCTCACCACCTCGACTCACCAATCGCCCGGCAGGACGTTCGCCTTGACATCACCGATCTCTATGCATTCCGCGGCGAGACCGGCACGGTATTCGTGATCAATGTCTGCCACTCGCTCGGAAAGCCCAAAGTTCCCGGCTATCACCCGGAAGGGATGTATGAGTTCAAGGTCGACCTCAACGGCGATGCTATTGAAGAGGTAACCTATCGCTTGACGTTCGATGAGCGCGATGAACATGGGAAGCAGCGCTATGCCGTACGGCGCATTCGCGGGGCGGAGGCTGTCGATCCGCACGCGACCGGTACCGTGATCGCCCAGGGAACAACGGACGAACCAGTGACAACTGCGTCGGGTGTGCGCGCCTGGGCCGGTCACGCCGGCGACCCGTTCTGGATTGAGCCAACTGTATTGCACGCGGTGGGCCATGCATTCCAGGACGGCACCGTTGTGAACCTGGCCGGTTGGAATCCGAGCCAGGCGATGAACCTTTTTGCAGGTCAGACGGTGTACGCCATTGTGTTGGAACTGCCCGATAGTGAATTACTCGCCGACGCAGGCAACAAGCGCCGGATTGGTGTGTGGGCAGTGGCCTCGCTCGCGACGGATGCCGGGGGATGGCGCTCCATCAACCGCATCGGCCTTCCCATGATCCCGCCGCTGTTCGCGCAGTACAACGAAGATCTCGGCAATCGTCTCAATGCCGGACGTCCGGCCGACGATTTCGCAACCTGGGGAGAGACTCTTTCCAAAAAGATGGCGGCCGTGGTTGCCGCATACGGAACGTCTGAAGACCCGCAAGGGTATGGAGAGAAGATCGCGCACCGGCTGTTCCCGAACATGCTTCCTTACCAGGTCGGCACACAGGCATCTTTCGGCTTCACGGAGTGGAACGGCCGCTCCCTTACTGACAACGCACCCAATGTCATGTTCTCCATCGCGGCGAACACCCCGATCAGCCTTGGGATCGGGAAAGAATCAGTGACTTCGAAACCATCGAAGGTCTTCCCCTACGTTCCGGCTGCCTCTTGAGAACCGGACGGCTCTCACCTGAATGTGCGGACCGTGTGCCTCAAATCAGATGCAAGCCGGATCAATACTGCAAGGTCGGCTTGTGGGATTCAATTGCGCTTTGGTGATGACCTTGGTGGTGTCGCCGTCGAGATGCGTCGACGCGGGTTGGCTCCAGGGCCCGAGCAGAATCCAGAGAATCGAGAAATGCTAACTTGGGCATAGCTTTGGGCCTGCAACGTCTAAAGGGGAAATCGAAATGAAGAAGGATCCCCGCGGAATCAATCTCGCTTCGAAGCCCAGCGGCGACGGGTGCGTGGAATGTCTGACGACGGCGAATGGCTGGTGGTTGCATCTGCGCCGGTGCGCGGAGTGCGGGCATATCGGTTGCTGCGACAGTTCTCCGAGCCAGCATGCATCGAAGCATGCGGCGGCCACGGGGCATCCGATCATCGCAAGCTTTGAGCCGGGTGAAGACTGGTTCTACGATTACGAAAAGCAGGCGATGATCGCGGGTGTGAAGTTGCTTCCGCCGCATTCGCATCCGCAAAGGCAGCCCACTCCTGGCCCGGCAGGGCGGGTACCAGCCGATTGGGAATCGCTGCTGCACTAGCTGGCGCCGATCGATTCTTGCCGACCGATTCTTGTTGATCGATTCTTCATCAATGGAAGCGGGATTCGGGATACCGTATTTGTAATGAGCGCCGAGTCGAAAGGAGCCAACTATGGCCGCGGTCGAAGTCGATCAGAAGAGTTATGAAATGCCCCCGCGCGAGGGGATCAGTATCGCCCATTTTCTCACCGTGGCCGACATCGAGCGATCGGCTCACTACTATGAGAAGGTCTTCGGCGCTCGCATTTTGAGCATGGGTGACGGCAACGCGCCTGCGTACCTTCAGCTCGCGAATATCTGGATGATTCTTAACGTCGGCGGCGGGCCGACAGCAGACAAGCCGACCGTAACGCTCAGCGTACCCGACCCGGATCACATCAACAGCTTTCTGAATTTCCGCGTTGCGGATATTCAGGCGTGCTACGAATTGTGGAAAAGCCGAGGAGCTGAGTTCATCACCGCGCCGATCCCCAAGTACGGCGAGATACGCTGCTACATCCGCGATCCTGATGGCTACATCATCGAGATCGGACAGAGCACCGACCTTACGTACGGTTAACGCTCGGCACCGACGGGTTGCGGATCTAAACGTTTGCGGATGTTTTCTTAAGGCCGTCCACGCTGCAATCCGGTGCCAGCATCTTCGTTTTCAGGCGGATGCGCATTTCTTGCTTTTTTCCTAGCGCCAGCCGAGGGCTGGAGCGACCAGGGTCAGGATCGACTCCATGACGTGCACGTTGTAGGCGACGCCGAGTTGATTGGGGACGGTGAGCAAGAGCGTATCCGCCTCCGCGATTGCCTCGTCTTTCCTGAGCTGTTCGACGAGGACATCAGGCTCGGCAGCGTAACTGCGACCGAAGATCGCGCGCGTGGCTTCGTCGAGAAAGCCGATTGAGTCCTCTTCGTTGCTGCCGTGCCCGAAATACGCATGATCGCGTGCATCGACCAATGCGAAAATGCTGCGACTGACGGAGACGCGCGGAGTGCGAGCGTGGCCGGCCTTTTTCCAGGCCGCGCGGAAGGCGCGAATCTGCGCTGCCTGCTGGATGTGGAGCGGCTCGCCGGTCTCGTCGAATTTGAGTGTTGAGGTCTGCATGTTCATGCCGAGTTTGGCGGCCCACTCGGCTGTGGCGTTGGTGGCAGAGCCCCACCAGATGCGATCGCGCAATCCTTCGGAAAATGGCTCAAGACGCAGAAGGCCAGGCGGATTGGGAAACATGGGACGCGGATTGGGCTTGGCGAAGCCCTTACCCTCGAGCAGCCGAAGGAATTCTTCCGTGTGACGCCGGGCCATGGCCGCTTCGTCCTCATTCTCCTTGGGACGATAGCCGAAATAGCGCCAGCCATCGATGACCTGCTCAGGGGAACCGCGGCTGATTCCGAGTTGCAGCCGGCCAGTAGCGATCAGGTCCGCAGCCCCGGCGTCCTCCGCCATGTAATGAGGATTCTCATAGCGCATGTCGATGACCGCGGTACCAATTTCAATCTTTCGCGTTTTAGCGCCGATGGCCGCGAGCAGTGGAAACGGCGACGCCAGTTGGCGCGCGAAATGATGAACGCGGAAGTAGGCGCCGTCCATTCCGAGACGCTCAGCCTCGATGGCGAGATCGATGGACTGAAGGAGCGCGTCAGCCCCCGAGCGCGTTTCCGACTGCGGCGAAGGTGTCCAATGGCCGAAAGAAAGGAAGCCAATCTTCTTCATACTATTCAGATTCGCATTTCGGCCTGGAGATGCGGTCCTTTCTCGATAACGTTGGCGTCCATCCGTTTTGCCAGGGCATGGGTCCGGCGGGCGACGGGTGAAGGCCGCGGACCGTTAACCGTGGGTCGTGAATCGTGATCGGCGAGCGGCTACCAGCCCATCTGGCGCATGCGTTCCAGGATGAGCGCGCTGTAATGCGTCATGCGCTCGGGGCGGCGCTTGAGCGGAGCGGGAAGAATCGCAGCAAGCTCCGCGGCCTGCTCGCGGTCGAGCCGGCGGGCCGAGGTTCCGTAGTAGTGCTGCGACGCCGCCTCCGCGCCATAGATGCCGGGGCCCCATTCGACCACGTTGAGGTAAAGCTCCAGAATGCGCTGCTTGCCGAGAACGAACTCGGCGACCGGGACAAGCGTGAATTCCGCGCCTTTGCGAATGAAGGAACGGCCGGTTCCGAAAAAGAGATTCTTGACGAGTTGCTGCGTGATCGTGGAACCGCCGCGAATGCGGTGATGGCCCGCCTCCATATCGTCTTCGGCGGCGATTTCGATGGCCTGCCAGTCGAAACCATGGTGCTGGTAGAAGCGCGCATCTTCAGCGGCGATGACCGCGTGCTGAAAGTCGGGCGAGATCTCGCGGAGAGGAACGAACTCGTAGTGTTCGCGGTAGGGCTTGCCGTGAATGAAGGCCTCCAATCGGCGTTCCATGTGCACCGCGGTAGTGGGCGGGTCAATCCATTTGGCAGCCACGATGGAGAGCGCGGCCAGCGTCCATGCAGCGACGAGGCCCAGAGCCAGGCCCAAAAGGATCGTGCGGAGGAGATGCTTCCGGCGCGGCGGCCTGGCGGCTGGGTTGGGTTTGGGAGGCACCCTTCAGGATAACGGGCGAGGGAAGAACGGTGGACAGTGCACGGTGAACGGCGAACCTGGTCGGTCGCAAAACGCACAGCTCGCCACGATCCCAAGAGGCGTTTCCGATTTTGATTCAGCTGAAACAGCCCTCTTGGCAAATCAAAATGGGCCGATCAAATCGGAGGGCATCCGCAACTTTGATTTCGCGTGGGGGTCTTCTTCTTCGGACCGAACAGCCGCATTTTGATTTCCGTTATGGCTCACTTCACCCGATCGAAACGATGTGCTCGCGCTCGGGCAACCAAACCCGATTCTGTGGGAAAATTAAGCGTTGGTCGAGCCAGCAAGCGAAAAAATCATTCCCTATATTCTGGAGATCCCCGTAGTGTCATCGAATCACCCCATTTTCGTGCATCGCCACAATGCGGACGGTACAATCGTTTCTTTTTGCCGTAAGTGCTTTGTGACGGTTGCTTCGTCGCACCGGGAGTCCGAACTGGAGCGCGCCGAAAGCAACCACCAGTGCGACCCGTATCGGTTGGAATCTCTATTGGGAATTCTCGACTCGGCGCAGGATCGTGGCACCAACGCCTGAGAGCGCGTTGTTGTGCCGGCAAGCGCAGAAAGCATTGAAATCATGAGAAATGCTGCCAGCCTCGCGGTGCAAGCGGGACTGGCCCCCTTGAAGTGATGAGGGTGATGGGCGAAGCTGCGGGTTTCCGTATGCCTGTGCCAGCGGTTCCTTTGTGCGCTGCCCCTTCACCGATGGCGACGATGCGGCCAATGCGCGTGACGGAAACGCCTTCAATGCCGGCAGGCACGCGAGTGGCGGGCGGAGCCGTGAAGAGAAGCTCGTAGTCTTCGCCCCCGTGCAGAACCTGTGCGGGATTTGCTCCGGGAGCGATGGGCAGGGCAGCGGCGTCTAGCTCGGCGGCGACACCGGACTCTGCGCAGAGATGGGCGAGATCGGTGGAGAGGCCATCACTGAGATCGATGGCCGCGGTGGCCATGGCGTTGCGCGCGAGCCAAAGCCCCTGTGCGATTCGCGGCTTCGGATACAGGTGCGGTTTGAGCACGGCCATCGATTTTGGCGGGATACGCGGCAGCGCCTTTAGCCGCGAGCGGGAGCGATCGCGCTTGAGTGCAGCGGCGAGTTGAGCGAGGGTTGCGTAGCCGACGGCCGCGCCACCGAGATTTCCAGTGACATAGATAAGGTCGCCCGGTCGCGCGCCGGAGCGGAGCATAGCTTTTCCCTGCGTCACAGCGCCGGTGAGCACAACGTCAGCGACTGCGAGGGTGGACTCGGCAAGGTCGCCGCCGGCAAGCGGCACTCGATACGCCTGGGCGAGGGAGAGAAAGCCATCGAGGAAGTGATCGATCCAAATTGACCGCTCGGCCTGCGGGCCTCGCGGTGCGGTACTGCGCGGAGCACGCGCGGCGCTCTGCGCTTTTGGGTTTTGGACGAGATCCCGAGGAAGCGCAAGCGATAGAAACGCGGCGACGGGGCGAGCACCGATGGCGGCCAAATCGCTTAGTCCACGGGCGAGGGCGCGATGGCCGACGGATTCGGCTGGGTGCCAGTCGAGCCGGAAGTGCTGGCCGGCGATGGAGAGATCGGTGGTGACGGCGAGCTCTTCGTCGGGAGCAAGACGAAGCAGGGCGCAGTCGTCGCCGATGCCGAGGCGCAGTTCGGGGGTGGGCGCCTGGGCGGCGCGGAGGCGAATCCTCTCGATGAGGGCCAACTCGGCGGGGCGAGCCTGACCTCGGCGTACCGGATTCGATTGCCTGGTCGCGCGCGGCATGGTGTGAGGATACAACCGGTCTCATCAATGCTCCTACTGCCTATCGCGCAATGATCGGACCCGGCAACGAGGCGGGTCCCAGGATTCCGTACGGTCGACAAGCATGGTTTATGAGGCCGGTTCCAGGATACGGCGCGACGAGCCCAGAGTCTCGAATCGAGGCATATTGAATGGGATTAAAGGATGGCCGATGTTTCAGTCAGCGCATCCAGGAAGGAGTGCGGCAACGAGGGATGGACTCGCAAGTTGCACACATAAAGGGGCAACCGCCGGAGCCGACCTTGAGCGGGCCTTAAATGCCAAAGGTGGTACCCTAGTAATGCCTGTGGAAGCTTTTCGTTGACCCGATTTTGGACGGTCTGGTAGGCTTGAGCAACATTCTCGTATCTGCCCCATGGGGCGCACAGGTTCATATGCGGGTTTTCGAGGCCCGAACTGATCGATTTTCCCCCGATCTGGAGACTTGTTGACTGGCTGGTCGCCGGGGATTGCAGGCAAAGATGTTACGTAGGAAATACTACATACTTTTTGTTTCGCGAGATGAGGACGGCCAACTCAGGAAGATTGCGCTTCCGCTCCGGTATGTGTATGGATTTGTTGCCGCGGCGATCGTGGGAGCGTTCACGATTGTGGGGCTGGCCGGTTCGTACACGCGGATGGTCCTGAAGACAGAAAGCTTTAACCAGGTGCGCGCTGATCGCGAAACGCTGCGCCAGAATTACCAGCGCATGGCGGCGATTGCGCACAACCGCAGCGTGCAGGTTGCGAGCCTTGGCGCGCTGGCCAATGAAGTTTCCGCGCTCTACGGTCTGAGGCAGAACAAGTTGCAAGCTGCGGCTGAGGCCAAGCCGGCGGCAGAGAGCAAGGCGGCAACGGCTTCGGCGCCTCCGGCTGCGGCTCAGAACGATGACGTGAACCCGCAGCAGGTGGCCAACTCCATTGACATGTTTTACATGCTGCGTTCCGAGGCCATGTCCGGCGCGGTTTCGCGGGCTCTGGAGAGCGGATTGACGGCGAACTTTACCGGCGATTGGACCGAACTGGCCGACGCGCCATCGATGTGGCCCGTGGAGGGCCGCGTGGGATCCAGCTTCGGCGAGCGCCAGGATCCGATCAACGGCGAAGGCGCGTTCCACACCGGGGTCGATATCGATGCTCCCTACGGAACGCCGGTGCGCGCGGCTGGTGACGGCGATGTGACCGGCGCGCAAATGGGAGCTGGATACGGGCGTGAAGTGACGCTGGATCACGGCCATGACGTGATGACTCTCTATGGACATCTTTCGGCCGTCGCGGTGGTTCCCGGGCAGCACGTGACCCGCGGCCAGATCATCGGCTACGTGGGCGAGTCAGGACGCGCCACTGGCCCGCACCTGCACTACGAAGTGCGCCTGCATGATGTGCCCGTGAATCCGTACAAGTATTTGCGCGTGACCTACGAGCAGGCAACAAACCTGGACGATGGGTCGTCTTCCGGGCAATAGACAAGTTTAAGGGGAAGGAACAGGCGGCTCCCGGAATCGGGGGCCGTTTTGTTTTGGGGCGACGGCTGCAATCGTCCTCGCACCTTCGCGTGGTATCGTTAACGTTGTTTTTCCAGGGAGGATTTCCGTGCGTATTCGTCTCAGCGTTCTTGCCCTTCTTCTTGCCTTCGTGATTCCCGCAACAGCCCAAAACCCACAAGACCGCGCCGCCGACGTGCAAACGGCGTTTGCCCGCGCCCAGCACCTCAAGCACGGAATTAATGCTTCGGGGTGGTTCGCACAGTCGCGCGATTATTCGGCCGAACATATCCAGAGCTACACCGACGACGCAGACATCGCGCTGATTGCGAAGATGGGATTCGATCATGTGCGGCTGAGCATCGATCCCATGCCGCTGGCCGCGGCGATGTACGGCTTTCCCGGGACGAACGCTGATTTTCTCAAGCAGCTGGATCATGCCGTGGACACGATGGTGGCCAATAAGCTGGCGGTGATTATCGATCTGCATCCCGCCGACGACTTCAAGCAGCGGCTGGGCACTGACGATCAGGCCGCGGAGCGATTCACGTCGATCTGGCGCAGGCTCGCTGCGCACTACGCCGATCGTGACCCGAACATGGTGTTTTTCGAGATCCTGAACGAGCCGGAGCTGCACGATGCGTACCGATGGGCAGGAATCCAGGCGCGCGTCGCCGCGGCCATTCGCGAGGCTGCGCCGCACCACACGATCATCGCGGCAGGCGCGGTTTGGTCCGACATTTGGGATCTGCTGGCAATCGAGCCGCTGGCCGACGGCAATGTAATTTACAACTTCCACTTCTACGAGCCGCACGAGTTTACGCACCAGGGGGCGACGTGGAGCACGCCATGGTACAGCTACGAGCATGGGATTCCGTATCCTGCAACGGAGAGCTCGATGCCGGAGCTGCTGAAGGAAGTTCCCAATGCGGTAGATCGCTACAACATGCAGAAGTACTGGCTCGATGGGTGGAATGCGCATCGCATCCAGGTCATGATCGACGATGCCGCGGTGTGGGGGCGCGACAACCATGTTCCGCTTACCTGCAACGAATTCGGCGTCTTCCGCGATCACAGCGATCCCGTCTCGCGCGCGAACTGGATTCACGACGTGCGCACGGCTCTTGAGGCCGATGGTATCGGCTGGGCGATGTGGGATTATCGCGGCAATTTTGGCGTGGTGACCAAGGAGAACGGCCAGCCGGCGCAGGTGGACGATTCGGTTGTGAAGGCGCTTGGGTTGCAAGGGCACTAAAAACGCTACCAATTAACGAGCCGGGACGGGGTCGGAGGGAGCAGAGGCCTTCAGGCCTCGGGATATCTCGGCATATCGATCGGCCTTTAGGCCCGGCCTTTTTCCGCGCCCTTTTGGCGACCCTTGAGGTGATGGGGTATAGGGTCCAATGGGCCACAGGCAGCGGAACCGAAAGGGTGGGATTCGGGGGTCGATGCGAGTCCACGACGGACGGGATTCTGCTCGATATAGTGCACGCAATTCACGAACTTTGGCTCGCCCATAATCTGGGTCTCGTTGAAACTGTGCATCCATACGTCGCGCTTGCTTTTCAGGCGGAATGAGAAGCCTCCCTTGATGAACTGCATGGCCTTTTCGAGCGAAACATCAGGAGCCGGCGTGATGAGGGCGTGGAAGTGGTCAGGCATGATCACAAATGCGTGCAACAGAAACTTCCCCTGCGCGCGGTAATCGAGGATCGTTTGCATGAGCAATTCCGCTGCAGACGCGACCTGAAAGAGGCGGCGGCGTCCGGCTGTAACGGCTGTGACAAAGTAGGTCCGCGTTTCTTGTGGCGCACGCTGCACAGCGGGAGGATCATCGAAAGGCCCGCGGCTGAAGCCAATCATTTTCGTGCCTGCATCTCGGGGGCCTGAAGGCCCCCACTCCCTCCGATTTGCCGGTCCCCGATTCAAGAGCGGGGCTTTCGCCCCGGGCCTTCGATCTTCGTTCCTATCGAGGGCCTTCATTTTTGCGGACTGTTCGTCGGGGATGTCAAGAAACAGCTCCAGGCGATCGAGCTTGCGATCCCACTCGGGACGACGCGCGCGGAGCCATTCTTCTGCGGCGTGCAAGCCAGAAGCCTCAACGCGGCAACTGCGCACGCGGCCGACTTTTTCAGTCTTGACGAGGCCGGCTTTCTGCAAGACCTGCAGATGCTGCACCACGGCGGCGAGCGACATGTTGAAGGGCTCGGCCAGACGCGAGACCGACATGGGCCCGGAACTGAGGCGCTCAAGGATGGCGCGGCGCGTCGGGTCGCCGAGCGCATGGAAGACGCGGGCGACATTGGGATCACTCCGTTTCATCTGCCGCGCCTTCCTCCTTCCATGCCAGTGTTGGCGGACTACTCGCCAAGCTCCTTCTCCAGTTTGCCGAGCAGCTTCTCCCATCCATCTTTGCGCATCGCGGGGCCGTCGGCGTTTTCAAAATACGCGCCTTGGTGCGTGAAGACGAGATCGGTGCCGGAGCCGCTGGAGACCAGCTCGATGGTGACGAGCGAAGCGGAGAACGGCGTCCCGTCCATGCTCATTCTGTAAGCTGCCACGATGCGCCTGTCTGGGACGATGTCCTGATAGAGGGTCTCATTGACCAGCGTTTTGCCGGCGACCGGCGTTCCCGGGCCCATTTTCATCTGGGCGCGCTCGCGGCCGCCGACCTTGAAGTCAAGCGAGTGTTGTTCGAGCGCGTGGGTGCCACCGCCGAAGAACCAGCGGCGCTTGGTGGGCTCGTCGGCAAAGGCGGCGAAGACCCGCTTCGGGGAAGCCTTGAGCTTGCGTTCGAGTTGAAAGGTGCTGTGGATGACGGCCGGTTTCGACTGTGATTGATTGAGCATGATTCCCACCTCCAGAAGGGAAATAGTCAAGTTGTAGCTTAAGTATTGCGCGACGCAATTTTATTGTCAAGTGAAAACTTAAGTGTGGTGCGGTGAGGCGGAGCGCAGACTGGATCAAAGAGACTTTAGATCAGCCACCGCCCAGGCAGCCCCTGCAACAAGAAAAGTCAGGGCGCATTCAGACCAGTTGAAGTGAGCCTCCGGGTGGGCGATCACGCTCGGAACCCAAACCAATCCGCCAAAGAGTCCCAGCATCAGCGTCATCAAGCGCATCGCAAGCCGTGCCTGACGGTTGATGAGAATGGCAATTGCTGCCAGTCCGAACGCGACCGTCGTGAGGATTGCCCAAAACATCTGGTTGGGCGGAATCCACTTTGGAACCAGTTGAGCTGTGTCGCGAAGCAAGAGCGCTTGACTCAGCGTGAAGGAAATCGCAAAGATTCCAAGTCCAAAGCGCGCCAGCCGGCCGAGGACGACTGCCCTCGCTTCATTTGGCTCGTTCGCAGCGTACAGCGCAATGGCGCCGCAGAGTAAGGAGAAGAACAGGAAGAAGCTTCCGCCGAATCGGTCGTAGATGTTGGATGCGGCGATGATGTCAGGAACGCAGGCCAGCGAGAAACACAAATAGACGATGCAAAGTCCGGCCGACGCCCAGCGCCCCGTGCGCGGAAACTGTATCCCAATCCCGCCTGCAATTTGAGCGGCCATGAGGCACCCGCCAAGGATGACGCCAAGAGGCAGGCTCCAAATATGCTGCAGGTTTTGCCAGGTGCCGGCATCGTGCCACAACAGTGCGATGACACCGAACAGCACAGCCGCAACGCCAAAGACGATCCGCCCATACAATGCCGTCTTCATATAGAAAAAGCCAGGCCGCCGCCGCTTCGGGCTTGTGGCACGAGCGAGGCCAATTCCGCTTTATGTTTTGCTCGGTGCCGGTCAAGCCGCAGTACGACGCCTGCTTTACTCCGGTTTCAGCCCGGCGTGGCCGAGCAACGCAAAGAATTGCTTTTCTGTGCTTTGGTCAATGGCGATTCCCACCAGCTTGCCGTCGCGGTCGAAGACAAACGTCTTGGGTATTCCGCTAACGTGGAACTGGTTGTGAACGGCCTCGTTGGTATCGGTGAGCACTGGCGGGTGATAGTCATGGCCCTGGAGGAACGGAACGACTACGAGCGGGCTCTCGTCGGTGATGGAGAGGACGACCAGTCCTTCGTTCTGGTAGTGCGAGTAGATGGCATCGAGGACCGGCATCTCGGCGCGGCAAGGCGGGCACCAGGTGGCCCAGAAGTTGACGAGCACGATTTTGCCGCGCAACTGGGAGAGCGTCCAGCTCTTGTGATTCAGATCTTTGAGCGTGAAGTCGGCTTTTGCGATGTCGGCTTCATTGGCGGCCAGGGTGTCATTGGCCTTTTTATAGAGCGGGTCGTCGAGAGAGACGGTGACGCCTTCGTAGCGCGCGAGCCGCGCCAGGTCCATGTAGGGCATGGGAGGCTGATCGCCCTTGGCGGGCACGGGCGTTTCTTTGAGGGCTAAGGAGAGCGTGTCGGCCACGGCCTGCAGGGCGTCATGACCCTGATCGCCTTCGGTGACCAGATTCGCAGCCTCGTCGGCGAACTTGACCTTGTCCTTGCTGGGCGGCAGTGCATCGATTTCTTTGGCGACTTCGATGGTTGCTTTGGGGCGCTCCTGGTCCGACAGGGCGCGCAGGCCGCCGAGTTCGCCAGAGATTCTGGCTGAAGCGCTGGCGTGGAGATACGGAACGGCGGTGAGGATGGCGGCAATGAAGAGGGCGGATGAATTACGGGCCGAAATACTGTTCGAAATACGCAAAATGGAGCCTCGATAGAAATGCGACAGACTGAAAGTTTTCTGTCTGCTGAAATTGTACCCCGCCGTGCATTGCCGGTGAGAATCAGGGTTTCTGCGCGAGAGCGAGGATGCGCTCGGAGACGGATTCGACGATCTGCTCGTGAACTTCGTCGATGGTGAGATCGCCTTCAATGAGGACGACGCGCTCAGGCTCGCGAGCGGCGATCTCGCGGTATTTCTCCCAGACGCGCCGGTGAAAGGCGTCGCGCTCGGTTTCAAAGCGGTTTTCGTCGCGGCCGGTTTCGGATTCAGCGCGGACATTGCGGTTGCGGGCGCGGGCCAGAGAGGCGGCAAAGCTGGGCAGGAGCAGGAGGGTGAGGTCGGGCTGGAGTCCCCGGCAGATGAGGCGGTGCAGACTGAGCACTACCTCAGAGCCGAGCTTGCGGCCCCCGCCCTGGTAGGCTTCTGTCGAATCAGTGAAGCGGTCGCAGACGACAATTTTTCCCTGGTTCAGGGCCGGCTGAATTACCTCAGCGATCGCCTGCGAACGATCGGCGAACATGAGGGCCATCTCGGTCATCGCGTCGAGCGACTGTGAGCGGGAGTCAAGCAGCAGCTCACGAATGCGGTCGCCGACGGCTGTGCCGCCGGGCTGGCGAAGCAAAACAGGCTGATGGCCGCGGCGTGTGAGCCATGCCGCCAGGCGCTTGATTTGCGTGGTTTTGCCCGAGCCGTCGAGGCCCTCGAGGGTGATGAAAACGCCGCGCGGCATGGGCTGAGTCTACCACTGCCCCAGCCGCTACTGACAAACGACTTCCGGTTGTGATAGAAGAGGTCAATTCCCTAAGACTATGCCCGGGCTTGAGGCCGTGCGCGGCCCATGTGCCCATGGAGTGAACGATGAATGTTCGTGCCACGCTCAACATCTTTCTTTGTGCGGCGGTGATTGCCGCGGCGCCGGCGAGCCGGCTGTTTGCTCAACACCTGACGTTGGAGGGCCAGACGGGCGGGTTCCTGACGCCGACGGCCTATGTGGTCTACGCGGAAAAGGGAAGTACGTTCTCGCATCCGGCCGTGGGCTTTCACTTCATCGATGCTTCGTCGGTCATCGGCGATGTTGAGACCTTCAGCATTACGGAGGGTTTTCGCAACCGGGCAGAAGCCGGATACACCCGCAGCGTTCATCAGTTTGGCGACCAGCCCACCACGACAGCCACGCCACTCGGTTTGAGCAACCTGTGGAACTACTCCGGCATGAATGTCTTTCACGGCAAGGTCGTGGTTTTCAAAGACGGGCAGTTCGGCGCGTGGATGCCGGGTGTCGCGATCGGCGGCGTAATTCGCACCAACGATCACTTTGTTTCGGGTGCTGCCAACAAGACGCTCACGGGAACGGACAAGTCGTACACCAGCGGCGACGCGTACATCGCGGTCACCAAGACCTGGGCCAAACCTCCAGTGCCGTTCCTGCTGAACATCGGCTGGAAGGCGACCAACGGCACCATCTTCGGCCTCGGCGGCCAGAGCACGCGTTTTGGCGGACGTTTCTTTGGCGGTTTGGGTATTCCGCTGCCCCTCGGTCATGGCATCGTAGCGGTGCCATCGGCGGGATTCACCCAGGAACCGAAGACCGCGGTGAATCTCAACACACTGCTGAACGCGGCGCTCTATCAGTGCGAGACCGAGTTGGCCTGCAATCCCGCATCGTACCCGCTCATGAGCGCCCATATCCCCACAACGCTGGACTACGCTGTGCGCGTGACGCAGAGGGACAAGCCGCACTTCGCGTTCGATATTGGAGTGGGACAAGTGGCGGGGAACATCGGATCCATCTATGTCGCGAACCCCTATTTCAATCCGTCCAACCCCGCGTTTGGACCTCCGGTTGTCACCACGCCTGTGAACCTGCAGGCGCGGCACGTGGTCGGAATGGGGCTTAGCTACAGGTATTAAAGCCTTTAAATCCCGTGGAAAACGTGGTTCTCCCGGGCAACTTCTTCATGCCGGTTGGGTTCGTAGGAGCATAGACTGGATTGGCTCTCGCTTCTCGGACACGCGTGGCGGGATGCACAATGCGTTCAATTCTCAAGGAGGTTCCCCCTCATGCGAAATTTCCGATGGAAGCGGGTGCTTGTGCAGGCGACTATGCTCGCTCTGCTTGTTTGCCTGATTCCCTCAACTTCAAACGCGGCGGTTTTTATCAGCGTAGGATTTGCTCCGCCCGTGCTGCCTGTTTATGTGCAACCGCCTTGCCCTCAAGATGGCTGGATGTGGACACCCGGCTACTGGGCGTACGGCGATGACGGTTATTATTGGGTGCCTGGAACATGGGTTCCGGCGCCTTATGTAGGAGCATTGTGGACGCCGGGATACTGGGGCTGGGGTGGTGGACTGTATGTTTGGCATCCGGGCTACTGGGGACCGCACGTGGGCTACTACGGCGGCGTGAACTACGGCTTCGGCTACATGGGCATCGGCTTTGTGGGCGGCGTGTGGGCCGGAGGAGCCTTCCGCTATAACCTCGCGGTGATGCGCGTCAACACGACGGTCATTCACAACACATATGTGGACAACACGATCGTGCGCAACAACACCATTGTGAATGATAGGCATGTGGCCTACAGCGGCGGGCCGGGCGGAATCAATCACCCGCCGACGCCAGAGGAGAACCGGTACTCGCACGAGCAGCACACGGCTCCGACGTCGTACCAGATGCACCAGGAGTCCGCGGCCCGGTCCAACGTGAATAACTACGCCAGCCATAATGGCGGGCATCCCTCGAACGTGGCGACAGTAAGGCCGATGACGGGTGGGCCGCACAACAACGGCGGTGGGGAGCCGAATGGCGCCCATGGGCCTGCGGGTTCCCCGGGCAATCATGGAGGTAGCCCGGGCTCAAACCCAGGCGCTTATCACTCGAACGGCGGGAATCGCCCGACGCCAGTGAGCAGGCCGGCTCCTGAATCGCACGAGTCGCACCCTGCGCCGCCGTCGCATGGGAGCCAGCCGCACGGGGGCAGCGGTGGAGGCGGGGAACACGGCAAGGGCCACTAGGCGGAATCTTCCCTCAGAACGCCAAAAGGCCTGCGGCAAAACCGCGGGCCTTTTTGTTTGAGGCCGGAATCGAGCGCAGCGTTGAAGTCGCTAGTCGCCGGCGGCCTGATTGCCGGTGGTCGCGTAGTAGCCTTCGCGGGTGATGATCGTCAGATCGGGCTTGTCGGTCTTGAGCGCGATCTTGTGAAAGTCGCCGTCGGTGTCGACTTTGTCAGGAGTGTAGGTAAGCAGATACTCCTGGCGCAGCGCGCCTGCGATGAGACCGTAGATGTCATCGAGGCTGTCTTTCTTTTTGGCTTCGAAAAACATTCCGCCGGTGCGCGAGGCGATCTCCTGCATGATCTTTTTGCCGTCAAGTTGCGGCGCGTTGGTGCCTCCGGGGTGGTGGCCACCGCCGCCGCCCGGCCAACCACCTCCGCCACCGGGGTAGCCGCCTCCGCCGGGATAGCCGCCGCCACCCATTCCGCCATGATGGCCGCCGCCGGGAAAGCCGTTCCCGCCGCGCTCCTCTTCGCCCTTGAAGTAAATGGTGTAGACCTGCACGCCGGCCCGGTCGGCCGCATCGATGGCGTCGTTCATCGTCTCCTTGCTTCCACGATCGACGCCGTCAGAGAAGATGACGAGGGCCTTGCGGCCATCCTTGGGCTTCATCAGCTCGTCGGATGAGAGATAGATGGCGTCATAGAGCTGGGTTCCAGCGCCGTGGCTGGAGTCGCCATGGCCGCCGTAGCTGTGGTCGTCTCCGCTGGTTTCCGGTCCCTGGGAGTTTTGCTCCCGAGAGGTCGGAGTCATGGCATCGATCTCGTGATCGAGTTTTTCGCGGGAGTTGGTGAAGTCCTCGAGCAGCTCCACTTCGTGGTCAAAGTGGATGAGAAAGGCTTCGTCGCCGCGAACAGCAGCTTTAGGATCGGCGGGAAGCATAAGCTCGACGAATTTTTCGGCAGCCTTGCGCTCCGCGTCAATGGCGGTATAGACGCTGCGGCTGGTGTCTACGAGCAATCCAAGGCGAAAGGGCAGGTTGCTCTGCGTGGTGAAGCTCTTGATGACCTGCGGACGCCCGTCCTCGGTGAGGGTGAAATCCTTGGCCGTCAGGTCGGTGACGAGCGCGCCTTTTTTGTCGACGACCGTGACTGGGAGCAGAACTTCGCGCGCCTGGACCTTGAGGTTGGTCATCGGCTGAGTGGTAGAAGGCTGCTGGGCGGCGTCGGAGTCGCGCAGGCAAAGAAGCACTGCGAGCGCAAGGGCGAGAATCAGGAGAGTGGGGCGAAAGGAAGTCCGAATCTTCATAGAATCTTTGGGCTAGACACTTTCCACGGGTTTAGACGCGGTAGAGCGCGGTCCGTTGACGGAATGCGGCGCGGTTCCAGCCGAACATTGGCGACGAATGGGTCTTTCTACCGCAGAAGGTCTTCGAGCGCGGTGCTGAGGTCGGTTTTGTCGTCGCGGTATTTGACGATGGCAGGGGCGTAAAGGCTTAGGCCCCACTCCTGGCCTTGGCCTTTGTTGACGGCGCGCGCCCCTGGCACGACCACCGCGTTCTCGGGAACCATGAGCGGCAGATCGGCGGAGGCGCGGAGCACCGTGCCGTTCACGAGGTCGAAGAGCGGCGTGCCACGCGTGAGGATCGTGCCGGCCCCCAGCACCGCGCCTTTGCGTACGATCGTACCTTCATAGACGCCGCAGTTGCCGCCGACCAGGACATCGTCTTCGACGACCACGGGGCTGGCGTTGACGGGCTCGAGCACGCCGCCGATCTGGGCCGCGGCGCTCAAGTGAACACGCTTGCCGATCTGGGCACAGGAGCCGACCAGCGCGTGCGAGTCGATGAGGGTGCCTTCGTCAATGTACGCGCCAACGTTGATGTACATGGGCGGCATGCAGACCACGCCGCGAGCCACGTAAGCTCCGGCGCGAACCGAAGAGCCGCCGGGGACCAGGCGCACTTGATCGGGAGCGGTAAAACGGCGGGCGGGGTAGGTGTGCTTGTCGACGAATGTGAGGGCGGGCGCCGGGCCGGAAGAGCCGATTTCGGCGGCGGGCATTTCTTCAAGCGTGCCAAGGCGAAAACCGAGCAGGATGCCGCGCTTGACCCAGGCATTGACGCGCCAGCCGGTGGGCGAGGCCGCATCGGGCCCGGCGGCGCGCACCTCGCCGCGCTCGAGCGCAGAACGCAGCGCAAGGAAGGCCGTCATGGCGGCGGGATCATCGGCGGCGGAAGGGCCGGCGGCAAAGTGCCTGTCAATTTCCCGCTCCAGCTGTTCCTGCTCCAGTTGGCTCAGATTCATGGCAAGTCGAGTGTAACAAGTGAAGGGACGTAGGGACTGCGGGACTAAGGGATTAAGAAGACCATTTTGTCAGGCGGGGTTGATGGGATCGAGGGTCGGCTCGATGCGTGGGCGGCGGTTCGTCAAGATGGGTCGGAGGCGGAAGCAGTTCTTGCCCGATGGGATCATGGCGAGAGGGATGGGGCCCTCGCCCGGGCGGCCATTGAAGTTTTTCGATTCAAGCCAGGCGCAAAGGCGAGGATCGGAGATCTCCGTCTGGCCCAGCCAGAATTCGGGACTGAGGCCGCACTGGATCAGCAGGTGATCGAGGTGCAGCTCGATGACGTCGCTTTCCCTGGAGAAATAGCGGCGGACGTTTCCGGTCCCAACCTCGACACCCGTGTAGGCGTGTCCCTTGCAGTGCGTTTTGACGACCATGACTTCCCACCGAAAGATTCGGATGCATTGCGCCGGATGACGTGCAGCGAGAAAGATGCAAGCGCGCCGGATGAGGTAAGTCTAGGGAGAGGAATTGCATTTCACGCGAGACATCGGGTCACAAACTTCCCGGATTTCCTGATTTGAGACGAGTGCGATGGCAGCGCCAATCCGGGAAAACGCGATTCGTACCGGCCGCGGGCACAGACGCGGCGGCGGAAGCCGAAACCGCCATGCGTATGCGATACTCGAAACGACATGTTCAAGAGAATCGTGCTGAAATTATCGGGAGAAGCGCTCTCGGGGGAGCGCGGCTTTGGCCTGGATGCCGACAAAGTGGCGGAGATTACCGGAGAGATCGCGGAGGTCCACGCTCTGGGCGTGGAGGTCGCGGTCGTCGTGGGCGGAGGAAACTTTTTCCGCGGCGTGGAAGAACAGGCCAAGGAAATGGATCGTGTGAGCGCGGACAACATGGGCATGCTCTCCACGGTGATCAACGCCATCGCGCTGCAGGACGCCCTGGAACAGCGCGGTGTGCAGTGCCGTGTGATGACGGCCGTCTTCATGAACCAGATTGCGGAACCGTATATCAGGCGGCGCGCGGTGCGGCATCTTGAAAAAGGCCGTGTCGTCGTCTTCGCCGCGGGTACGGGGAATCCGTTTTTCTCGACCGACACCGCAGCCAGTCTGCGCGCCATGGAGATCAAGGCCGATGTGCTGCTGAAAGGCACCAAGGTGGAGGGCATCTACAACGCGGACCCGGTGCTGGTGAAAGATGCCGTGAAATACGACCAGATTACGTACATGCAGATTCTGCAGCAAGGCCTGAAGGTGATGGACCTGACCGCGGTCAGCATGTGCAAGGACAACAACCTGCCCATGATCGTCTTCAACATGAATCACCCGGGAAACATTCGGCGCGTGGTGCTGGGCGAGAAGGTGGGATCGCTGGTGACGGCGTAAAAAGCAGGGATCAGGGACTTGGGATCAGAAAACCGCGGTGAGGCTGAGGAACTTTGATCCAGCCGCCGGTCATGATTTCGAAACCAACCCTCCCGGCTCCCCGAACGCGATCCCGCTTGCTCTTGTGTCAATTCCCTAATCCCTGTTCCCTGATCCCTGGCCCCTTGGTTTTTCCGGAGACGTCTAACAGCAAGTGGAAACGAGCAGGCCAGCACAAACGATCAAGCCGGCGCCGCTGAAGGCACTGACGGGGTTGCGCTGCTTCGCGGCTGTCAACATCGTGCTTTTCCACTTCTCCAATCCCCAGTGGTTCGGCTTTCTGGCGCCGGTGATCAACGCCGGATTTATCTCTGTCAGCTACTTCATTCTGCTTTCGGGATTCGTGCTGGCCTACAACTACTCGGAGCGGGCGCGCAATGGTGAACTGGACCGCAAGCGGTTTTGGGAGGCGCGATTCACGCGTATCTATCCCATCTATCTTCTTAGCTTGCTGCTCAGCCTGGGGCAATTGAGCGGGGAATACCCGACGCATACCAAGGCCATGTTCTGGACGGGCGTCGTGCTGACGCCTCTGCTCTTGCAGGGTTTTGTTCCCGCGGTTTCGACGTTTCTGAACACTCCGGCGTGGACGATGTCGGCGGAGGCTGCATACTACGTGCTTTTTCCCTTCGTGGCGAGATGGAAGCGCCCGGAGCGCATCGCGCCGCACGTAATGAAGATGGCAGGGGTATGGGTGCTGGGACTGGTTCCGGGCGCACTCTACATGGCGTTCAATCCCGACGGCATTGTGCACCCCGATCGATGGAGCTACGGGCCCTGGCTGGAGGCGCTGAAGTACACGCCTTATACGCACGTTTTCAGTTTCGTTTTCGGCGTGATGCTGGCCGACCTGAACAGGATGATCGCGCGGACGGCGCACTTGAGGCTATGGTTGGGGATCATCGGGTTCGGCGGAATTTACGGCCTGCTGAGCATGGGATCGCTGGTGCCGTACGCAATCATCCACGACGGATTGCTGATGCCACTATTCGGCTGCATTGTGCTGGGGCTGGCAGGCGAGAATCCTCTGGCTCACGCGCTGGGCATTCGTCCGCTGGTCTTTGTGGGCGAGGCCAGCTACTGTCTTTACCTGCTGCACTTCAGCCTTTGGAACATGATTCACAGCTCTCATTTGCTGGATGCGCTGGGGCTGGCCCGCTTCGATCCGTGGATCAGTTACGTTTTGCTGATTGGGCTGGCCATCTTCGCGCTGTACTTCATTGAGAAGCCGGCGCAGCGAAAGCTGCGCGAGTGGATGCACGCGACGACGGTGGTGAAAAACACAGGGACTGGGGACTAGGGACCAGGGACGTAGGGACTTGGGACTCGTTCATCGCAATGGCCGCTGCGAGCAGCAAACAGGAAGCCCGGCCGCGAGGGCCGGGCTTCTTGTTGGTTCCGATGACCGAATTGCTATTCAGGCGTTGACAAGGGGTGATTCCCATGGGGAACGGCGATCAGGGCCGTTGGATTTGCGCCGGTGGGGTAGGGCGTGGCCTGAGTTTGCTGAATGGTTCCGTCGCTGGGATTGAGTTTGAAGCCGGAGACGGAGTTGCCCAGATAGTTGGCGGTGTAAACAAAGCGGCCGAGAGCTGGCTCCACGATGATCGCCACAGGGTTCGTGTCGGTGGTGATTGCGGCGGTACCGGCGGTGCCGATGTCCTGGCTAGGTGTGCCGGTGGGCAGGGAGATCGAATAGGCCGAGACTGTTTCATCCAGCGAATTTGCGAGGTAGATAAAGATTCCGCGGGGATCGATGGCAATCGAACTCGGCTCATTGCCGGTCTTGAAGGGGCCGTCAACCATGAACTGCAGTGCATTGGTTGACAGGACCGTGTATCCGATCAGCTCGTTGGAAGCGTAGTCGGTGACGAAGACAAAGCGGCTGACGGGATCGGTGGTCAGCGCGGACGGCTTGACGCCGGCCAGATAGGGGCTGCCGGTGACGGGCGCGAGTGCGCCGCCGGTGCTGCTGGCGAACCCAAATAGCCAACCCGGATTGGCGTCGCTGGTGGTGGCTCCGCCGGGGTTGTATGCCGACTTGTCGTACGCCGTGACATAAACCGCGTTGCCGTTGGCCAGCACGGTGACTCCGGTGGGAATGATCGTGTCGCTGGTAAACCCTGGAACGCTGAGTGAGATGGTGTCAGTGGCGGAGCCGATGGCGCCGGAACTGAGGGCGTACTCAGTGAGCGTTGCGGAACTGGTGCCCGAGACGACGTACAAATAGGTGCCGGCCGGATTCACGGCAAGCGACACGGGCGTTGCAGGAAGAGTGATGTTGTCTTTCGGGATCAGGGCTCCGTCGGTGCTGATGGCGAAGTGAACCACAGAGTTGTTGCCCTTGTTGGCGACGTAGAGGTTGTAATAGTCGGAGGTCGTGGCCATGGCGACGGGACCCGAGCCGCCGGAGGGAACAGGCGAAGCGACGGAACGCAGCGCACCCGACTTACCGTCGACGGCGTAGGTGTAAATTTGCCCGGTGCTGCCCGAAGAGCTGCCCGCGGAGGAGGCCACGAAAAGATAGTCGATCGTGACCAGATTGCAGGCAGTCAAAAAGGTGGCCAGGACCAGGCCAATTGCGGAGACCAGAACGAGCTGGCTCAATTTACTGAACTTCATGCGCTTCCTTCGTCATGGGCCCGCCAGTTGGAGCCCCCAAAAAACTCGTTAAAGTTGCCCCGTCTTCATTGTAAAAGCCGAATACGGAGAATTGCCACCGGCTCCCATGCCGGAAAGGAGCGAGCGTGGACGCTCACGGCTGAATGCCGCCGCCCGTGCCGTTATGCGGAATCGCCGCCGCTGCGGTTGGTTGGTCGTTACTCGGAAAAGGAGAATTCTGCGAATCGAGAAGTGTTCCGTTGGTGGTACTCAAATCAAAACCGGAAACCGTGTTGTCAAGAAAGTTGATCGTGTACAGGAAATGCTCCGTTGACGGGTCGATGCCGATGGCCACGGGCTGCAGGCCTGTGGCATATGTGCCAATGGAACTGAGCGCGCCGCTGGATGCAATGGAGTACGCTGTCACGTTGCTGTCCTGCGAGTTGGTCACATAGGCGTAAGGATAAGCCGTATCGACAACCACAGCGGAGGGCTGATTGCCGGAGGCGAAGGGGCTGCCGGCGATCGGCGTCAGGTTACCCGACGTTACGGTGTAGCCGAGCACGTGGGCGCTCGCGAAGTCGGTGACGTACACATGCGCGCTGGCGGAATCGCTGGCGATGGCGGAAGGCTTGACCCCGGCCGCAAACGGCGAGCCGCTCAGGGGCGTGAGAGCGCCGCTCGAGCCGACTGAGAATCCGAAGACATATCCGACGGTGGGCGTGACAGACGAGTCGTAAGCTGTGACGTAAACATCGGCGCCTGAAGCAAGAACGTTCACCGCGGTCGGCACAATGATGTGTGATGCGTTCGCGCCGGAGAGAGCCAAAGGCCAGTACTGGCCACTGACGGCGGGGTTGGCCACCGGAGTTCCGATGGTGACGGGCGTGGTGCCGGTGACGGCAGAAAGCGGAAAGACACCGATGGAGCCGGAACACGGCTCGGCATCCGAACAAATGGGCAGCGGCTGGTAAAGATCCACGATGAACAGGTTCGATTTACTCGCTGCGATAGCGAGCGGAAAGATCCCCGGTGTATTGACAGTGTTATAGGGATAGAGCTTGCCGTCGGTGCCGATTCCGAATTGCTCGATGGCATTGTCGTCCTGATTGACGACGAAGAGACTGCCGTAATCGAGGGAGACTGCCTCAGCCACGGGATCGCGTCCCTGGGAAGGGAAGGGCGAACTGGGAATCTGGCGCATGCGGCCCGATTCCGAGTTGATCTCGTAGACGTTGATCTCGCCGTAATTATTAGCGCCTTCCGCTTTGGTACAAGCCACGTACACGAAGTCGATGGTCAGCGTTTGCGTAAGCTGGGAGCAGGCAGTAACCAGCGATGCCGCCAGCAGGCTGGCCGCGCCGACCAGCAGAAGCTGGCTCGATTTATTGAACTTCATGCGCATCTTTCACAAACGCAGCCTGCAAGGCAGGCCACCCAAAAAACGGTCTAAGATTCGAATTCCGGTGTTGGCTCAAAAGCAGCGGAACCGGCATTCAGCCAAGGCCTGCGGACAGACCTTCAATTCGCACAGGCCACGGAAAACTCCGAGCCTGGCATGAGGACCGCTCCGCCATGCCGTGATGATTCGTAACTGGCGGGCGCGGCGCTGCACTAACTTGTGCGCCCATCGACCAGGCACCATGAAGCCGGCCCCTGGAGCTTGTAGTCGCTGGTCACGCGGAGCTCGGTCAGGTCGCCCGTCTCCGGATTAACCACCCGCCCCGTCACCGTGGAGTCGTACTGGTCGGCTTCGTAGATGAATTGGTCGGAAGGATCTTCGACGATGCACTGCGGGCCCGATCCGGAACCGAAGGGCTCATCGGCGATGAAGCTTAACTGATAGGCAGGCGCGGTGTTGACGAAATACCCGGAAGTACCGCTTTCTGCGTTGGGCCCTTGGATGTTGTTTCCCTGATTGGCCACATAGAGAAACTTGCCCTTGCTCTCAATCATGATGTAGATCGGGTTTGAAAGCGTGGGATCATCGGGAATCGCGCCACCCGGCTCCGCCTGGAGCGCACCGCCGGTACCAAGGGTGAAGGGAAGAAACTGGCTGGGCGAAGTGGTGGGTACGCCGTTAAATGAAACGGTGAGGGGTTCGTTGTCGAGCACATAAATCACGCCCCCGGCGCTGACCATTGCTGTAGCGTTGATGCCCGAGTCGCCGATCGGCTGGACGCTGTTCTGGCTCAGCGTCAACTGACCTGTGGAAGCGGAATAGTTGTACGGGAAAGCAAGGGTGCCACCAACGTAGGGGTAAGAAGTCGGGGTGGGAGCGCCGGCAAGAGTGAGAACGGTGCCGCTGGATATCAGGAAATCGACGGGATTTGCCGGAACCGGAAAATATGTGATGGGCTGGCTGCTGGAAACCGCCGTCACCTGGGCATTCACAACCAGCGAGAGACGGCCGGTGTTCTGGTCAATCTTGAAGACGGTGATATCGCCGCAAGTGGTTACCGCTGTTCCCAGGGCGAGCGCGCAGTTGTCGCTGCTCGATGGGGCGGCATTGTCCGGCGCATCGTGATCCAGGACAAACAGGAAGTTACCGGACGGGTCGGCAATCAATCGGAAGGGATTGATGCCCGATGTATAGAAGGTTTCCTGCGGCGTCAGGGTGCCGTTGCCGCCAACGACAAATTGAGTGACGTTGGAATTCACGCAGGAGTTGGCGCCTGTGCCATAGCAATCGGAACTCCCCGAGGCGGTGACTCCGCGGTTCAGGACATAAAGGAACCGGCTGCCGAGGGTGAGGACGGCGCGAACCGGGTTTGCGCCTCCGGAGGCAACGGGCAGGGTATTGATGGGCGTCAAACGGCCCGTGTTGTGATCGATTTTGAATCCGGAGATGATGCCATTACTGCCACTGGAGACCGTGACGGTTCCTGTCACAAACAAATAGCCAACGGTATAACTCTCAACGCAAGACGTCACGCCAAGAACGACGGCCGCCGAAAGTGCGCCCATCGCAAGCGCCTTGCCGAATTTCATGAACTTCATGCTATTCCTTCATCCTGGTCAGGGTGGCCCCGCCAAGTTTCATCGTTCCCGAGCAAAGCTGGGTTGGGATGGAGTCCCTGATGAATTGTAAAAGGCGAAGGCCGGTTGTGCCTAGTTTACCCTTCGGACTGGTAAATACTTCCCCATCGGACCCGTAAATCCCCTCGCACTGTAATGCTGCAGCGAATCGCGCGCGGCTCTGCTCCGGTCGTCAGAGCGTGGATTTTGGGTTTTCTGGCAACGATCGGCATTTGGACGCGCCGAGAGGCGAAAAGTCAACGGCCGAGGCGGTGTCATGCAGGCTTGGCGCGCGGATCAACCGCAGGCCTCAGGAAGGCGAGAGAATGGATGGATGCGGAGCCGGTTAACGATCGTTTATTCCATTCTGACGGGTATGAGCCTTATGGGGTTTTCTTGTCTGGAACTGAGTGCGCGCGCACAAGACGTTCACGTTCGCGTTTCGCCCGATGTGAAGACGGGGATTGAGGGCACCACGGAGTTCCCGACGATCCAGATGGCCATGGACCACCATCCGTTCGCCGGTATTGGACCAGACGGCAAGCCGGGGCGGGTGTTCATCGAGATTGCGCCGGGCGTTTATCACGAGCGGGTGATCGTGACGCAGAACCATGCCAACATCACGCTTGTGGGCACGGGAAAGAGCGCGGCCGACGTGGTCATTACCAACAGCCTGAATGCGAAGCAAGCCGGCGGAACGTTTTTCACCGAGACCGTGGAGATCAATGGGACGGGATTCGAGGCCGACAACATCACCTTTGAAAACACAGCCGGAAATACGGGGCAAGCTGTCGCTGCAGCAGTGCGCGCGGATAAGGCGGTCTTCAAACATTGCCGGTTTCTCGGCCACCAGGACACTCTGTTCGCGGACTACGGGCGCCAGTATTACGTCGATTCCTATATCGAGGGCGGGGTTGACTTCATCTTCGGCAACGCAACGGCGGTCTTCGATCGCTCGGAGATTCATGCCAACGGGCCGGGGTATCTGACTGCGCAGTCGCGCACTTCTCCGAAGCAAACAACAGGCTACGTGATCGTCGACAGTAAGGTGACCACCGGAATCGTGGCCAATGAAACGACGGCGATGGGCGCTCCGGTGCGCGACACGATCAGCCTTGGCCGGCCGTGGCGCCCCTACTCGCGCGTGGTGTATATCAACACAGAACTTCCCGCCGATGTGATTCCCGAGGGATGGAATGCGTGGGGCAAAACGGCCGCTGTGCCTCAGGCGTACTACGCGGAGTTCCATTCGACGGGGCCGGGAGCGAACGTGGCGGGGCGCGTGCCGTGGTCCCACCAACTGACGGTGCGGCAAGCGGCGCAATATAGGCCGAGGGTGTTTCTGGCGGGCGCGGACCATTGGGATCCGATCGCAGCCGCGGCGAAGCTGCCGTAAGAGGCCGAAGTCTGTCTTTACAGGCCGCCTGCCCCCCTGCCACACTGGAGCGTGGACACCCAGACAATTGTCATCCTCGATTTCGGATCGCAATACACGCAACTCATCGCGCGGCGCATTCGCGAGCAGAATGTGTTTTCGGTGGTCCTGCCTTGCACGGCCCCCCTCGCCGAAATTCGGGCTCTCAAGCCAATTGGATTGATTCTTTCGGGCGGCCCCTCCTCTGTATATGACGCCGATGCACCGGCTGCCGACCCTGAGGTTCTTCAACTCGGCGTGCCGGTGCTCGGCGTTTGCTACGGGTTGCATTTCATCGTGCATCACCTGGGCGGCAAAGTACTCTCCGCGCCCAAACGCGAGTACGGCCACGCGGAAGTAACGCTCGAGGACTTATCGACGCCGCTCTTCGCGGGCCTGCCCGAGACGATCCATGTCTGGATGAGCCACGGCGACGAGGCGGCCGAGTTGCCCCCCGGCTTTCGCCGCATCGCCGTTACTGAAAACGCGCTGGCGGGCATCGCCAACGAGGGCCGCGGCATCTGGGCGGTCCAATTCCATCCCGAGGTGCACCACACGCCGCTGGGACCGCAGCTCATTCGCAACTTCCTCACCATTTGCGGAGCGCGTGGCGACTGGACAGCGGCGCACTTTATCGAGAGCACGGTAGCTTCGATCCGCGAGAAGGTAGGCACGGGACACGCTATCTGCGGACTTTCGGGCGGCGTGGATTCCTCGGTGGCAGCGGTGCTGGTGCACAAAGCGATTGGCGACCACCTGACGTGCATTTTTGTGAACAATGGCGTGCTGCGCAAGAACGAGTTCACCAGCGTTCAGGCGAACCTGCGCGGCAAGCTGGGACTGAACATTGTTGGAGTGAATGCGAGCGCGCGCTTTTTGGAGAAGCTCGCCGGGGTCACCGAACCCGAAATGAAGCGCAAGCGCATCGGCGCGGAGTTCATCGCGGTGTTTGAGGACGAGGCCAACCGCATTGCGCAGGCGACCGGAGGAGTGGAGTGGCTGGTGCAGGGGACGCTCTATCCCGATGTGATTGAGTCGTCGAGCGTGAAGGGGCCGAGCCAGACCATCAAGAGCCACCACAACGTGGGCGGCCTGCCGGAGCGGATGAAGCTCAAATTGATTGAGCCGCTGCGCGACCTGTTCAAGGATGAAGTCCGCCGCATCGGCCGCGACCTCGGAATGCCAGAAGAAATCCTGAGCCGGCAACCATTCCCGGGGCCGGGGCTGGCGGTGCGCATTCTCGGCGAGGTCACGCCGGAGCGCGTGGCGCTGCTGCAAGAGGCCGACGAGGTTGTTGTGGCCGAGATCAAGGCCGCCGGTTTGTACACCAGGATCTGGCAGAGCTTTGCCGTGCTGCTGCCGGTGATGAGCGTGGGCGTGATGGGCGACCAGCGCACTTACGCTTACACATGCGCCATCCGCGCCGTGCATTCTGAAGACGGCATGACCGCCGACTGGACGCCGCTGCCTTACGACCTGCTGAAACGCATTTCAAATCGGATCGTGAACGAAGTGCGCGGCATCAATCGCGTGGTGTACGACGTGACGTCAAAGCCGCCCGGCACAATCGAGTGGGAGTGACGAAGCCGTCACGGGCAAGCGCGCCTGTGGCGCAGTTTGTACTCATGCGAATACTTCAAAAAATGCTGAAGAGAACAAGGCCTGCGCAAATGCCGCGTAGTGAGCGGTCCGGCGTATGCCGTTTGTCGATTGGCGACTTCCGTATTCAAGCCGTAACCGCGCCCAGGCCGGCAACTTTCCCACGGCAGCTAGCGTTTAATTACGGTCATCTATAATCCCCTCCAGTTACCCGGAGGCCGTCATGTCTTCGACTTTTCGAACCGCACCGTTTGCGCTTTCCCTGAGATCGGCTCTTGCGTGCGCCTCTACCGTTTTCCTCTTCGCCGCTCTTCTGGCCAGTCCTCTTGCCGCGCAAGACCAGCCCCCGAAGCCGGTCGAGGACATTGTCTCCGTGACGACACAGGACCCACTCACCAAGACCCTCGCTGACCGCGTGCGTGAGGTATGGGCGTCTTGGAAGAAAGGCGATTCCGCCGCATTCGCCGCCCTGACCACGGATGACTATCGTGAGGTGGCGGCCACTGGTACTCTGCATTACTACCGCTTCACATCGCAGGAATTTGCCGCGTTTCCTATCACGCAATTCACCATCAGCCAATTGCAAGCCCTGCCCATCGGACAAGAAGGCGCTCTCGTCACCTACGTGGGCCTGATTACATTCCAGAATGGAGGCCCGTTGAAATTCGCCTTCGGCGAAGTCTGGGTCAAACAGGGAGACGGTTGGAAGTGTCAGTACTCGCAGGCAACCACGATGTTGATTCCGTAGCGCGCTCCTACCGCCCAGGCTGCGCAGCCTTGGCAAAGTGGAAGATGCAGTTGACTTGATGCGTGTCAGCGTCAGGCTTTTCATTAAATGTGACCATGACGGATTGCATCCACTTTGACAGGACCTTGTCCTTCTTTTGCGCCTGTGCCGCGAAACCTGAAACGTAACTTTCGTCGAAGGCCGCACCCGGCGCAAGTTTCCATGCATTTTTAAGTTTTAGGGCCATCGTGTCGGGTGCGCCATCGAATTGAACGGTTCCCATCCGATAGACCTGTCCGGGATCGATCTCGATCGTGTAATTCACAATGTGCGTGGCTTCGTTGAACGAAGCGTGCGCGACGACGGAGCAATCCAGATAGCCCCGCGCGTGATACGCGTCGTTAACGGCGAGGACGAACTGATCGAGCGGGCGGCCGGAACCGGCCTGATACTTCGCCAGAAACTTCTGGACCTCCGCGCGCGAAGCCAGTGCATCGGCCGGATAGTTGATTGTGCCGAGCTTGTAGACGCCGCCTTCCGTGACTGTGACCGAGAAAGATATTTCAATAGCCGCCTCCGACACGACGGGAGGATCGATTTCGCTCGCCTCGACTTTGACTGCCGCGTAACCCTGGTCCTGATAGAGATCCTCAAACGAGCGCTCGAGCCCGATGGCTGTGTTCTCCGTATCGAACTCGTTTCCGGCCTGGCCGTCGACGAGAGTATTCACTTTGGCCTGCATGGCGGGCGAAACACCGGCAAGCTGGATGTGGCCGATGCGCACCGGCGGCGCGGTGATCGAAAAGTTCATCGCCGTAATCTTCTTAGGGCCGAGGCCGCTGGTGAGACTCGCTTTTACCGTCGCCTTCGCGCCTTTCTCCGCGAGCATTTCTCCAAGCATCTCGCAGATTCCATCGTCCGTAGAGCCGCTCGCGGGCAGAAGACCGTGGTAAAGCGGGAAACGCGCATGGATTTTGTCGTCGAGATCCTTGCCAGGCTCAAGCGGCAGATTGTCGAGATGCATGGGGTAAAGCTGGCTCGCGGGAGTCAACGTGAAGAGAAGGCCCTTGCTGTCGTTGCCGAACTTGACCACCGCAAAAAATCCCGTATCGTTGAGCTGTTTGGCGCGCGCTTTTACGTCGGCGACGGTGAGGCGCGCGCCCGGTTTGATGCCAGCGGCCGCGAGCAATTCATCCTGCGAATATTGCGCGGCGCCTTGAAAACGGACCGCCCTGGGCGGAGCTTTCTTTTGCGCAAGCAGTTGCAGCGAGCAGAGAAGAAGGACGGCAAGCAGTCGAGCTGTTTTGATCATGCTGCGCCAAGATTACAGCATTTTCTGCAAATGCTGCGGACCGAAAGCACACACTCAACTGGCTGCGGCTGACCCCTTACCTTTCCAGACGAATGATGACGTTCACATCGTGCGTGTCCGGGTTGGCCATGACGTCGAACTTCACCTTGACGCCCGCAAGGGATCGACGCAGGACTGGATCCTGCTGCTGTACCTTCATGATGAAAGTCTCGACATAGGACTCGTCAAAAGCATCGCCGGGCATCATCTCCCAGTTATGGATGAGAAGACTGCGCAGCTCGTCGGTGACATTGTCGAATTTCACGAAAGCCAGATGGTAGACAGGGCCCGGGTCAACATCGACCGTATAGCTGACCGTGGCGTCTGCATCGTTGAACTCAGCGTGCGGCGTGACTTTGCAATCGAGATTGCCTTTGGCGCGATATCTGTTTGAGATTGAAACCCAAATGGAACGAACCCTGACGCCTGCGGGCGCGCCGCCTGGCCCGGGAGCAAGAGCCCTATCGATCTCGGCCTGGGTGACCGGAGTCCCCGGCGGTAAATGGATGGCCTCGATTTTGTAAATGCGGCCCTCCTGAACCTGAACCGCGAACGGAACCACAATGGCCCCCGATACGAGGCTTGGATCTCCGGAGCGCGTGGCCTGAACCTTCGCCGCGGCGTAGTCGCGATCCTCGTAAAACTGCTCAACGACACGTTCGAGGCTGCTTGCCGAGTCCGTCGTGCTGAATGGATTTTTCGCCGCCTCATCGAGGGCCGCGCGAACTTGGCCTTGGAAGGCGTCTGAAACGCCGTCAATGTGGGCGATGTCAATTTGGACAGGTGGCGCAGTGATGGAATAGCTGACGGCATTGACCTGGTGCGTGTTGATATCGGCATCGGTGGTTGCGACCACGGTAGCCTGCAGGCCTTCTACGGTGAGCATCTTTTCCAGCGCCGCGCGCACTTCGTCGTTCAGCCCGCCATCGGCCGGGACTTTGCCGTGAAAGAGTGGGAGCTGCTCGTGGAGTTCGGCGTCGAGAGCCGCGCCAGGGGTGAGAGGAAGATTTTCGAGACGAATGGGGTAGAGATCCGTGGAAGGAACGAGCAGAAAGGTCAAATCCAGGCCATCGAACTTGAAGGCCACCGAAGCAAAAACCCCTGAACTCAACAGGCGCTTCGAATAGTCCTGCATATCGGAGTAGCTGAGAACGACATCTTTCTTCAATCCTGCTGCGGCCAGCAAATCCTCGGTGGAATACTCGGGCGCGCCCTGAAACTGGATGGATTTGGGCTGAAATTTCTGAGCCGCGGCCGGTCGAACCGCGACGGCAACAGCCAAAGCTGCAAGGAACAGAAAAACTGGCTGGCGCATGACACGTCCACGGTACCACGAGGTCGATCGCGGCGGATAGATTTCTCGGGAAAAAGCCCATTTGCCCGTCTGTTACATTGAGGGGTGTTGCGGCAGGCAGGAATCGAATGGCTGCTTCAGAAACAGAAATCGCGCCGTTTCGCATCGACCCCGTGTTTACGGCGCGGGTCTGGGGATTCCGCGATCTGCGGCCCTGGTATGACCGCGTGGCCGAAGGCGATCCCATCGGTGAAGTCTGGCTGACCGGCGATGAGTGTACCGTTGCGACCGGGCCGCATTCCGGCAAAAAACTGGGCGCGCTCTTCAGCGAACAAAAGGCCGCGCTGCTTGGTGCTGATGCTCCTTCCATGGGTTCGCCTTTCCCGCCGCAGGCGGAATCCCCTTTATTGATCAAGACAATTTTTGCGCGGGAGAAACTGAGCGTCCAGGTGCATCCCAACGACGCGATGGCGCGGAAATACGGCGAGCCGCGCGGCAAGACGGAGTGCTGGTATGTGCTCCAGGCAGACCCGGGAGCGGAAGTTGCAGTCGGCGTGAAGCCCGGAACCACGCTCGGCGAAATTGAGGATGGCATTCGAGCGGGAACTCTCGAAGACCGTTTGAACATGATTTCGGTGGCCGCGGGAGAGATGATTTATGTCGATGCGGGGACGGTGCACGCGATATGGCCCGGGTCAATTCTGCTCGAGACGCAGCAGAATTCCGACGTGACTTACAGAATGTACGACTACGGGCGTCCGCGCCAGCTGCACATTGAGAGATCGCTTGAAGCGACGAAGCTCGCAACGCGCGCCGGCAAAGTGGCGCCACGCGAGCTCGCGGACCGCACGGTGCTCATCGATGTGGAGTACTTCCGCATGGAGCGAATTCCCGTGGTCCGCAACTTGTCGAGTGAAAGCTTGCGCGGCGCGAGCGGCAAGCGCGGGCTCGCATACCTGTTTGCGGCTGCCGGAGCAGGGCGGCTGTCGGTCGCCGGGCCCTCGGGAGCGAAATTCGAGGCGGTCGACCTGCCGCAGCGTGGGATTGTTGCGGTGCCGGCGGCCTCGCCGGAGTTTGTGCTGGAAGAAGTGGGCGGCGCCGGCGATCGGCTCGATCTGATTCGCATCACGCCGAACTGGCCGTGAACCCAGGTTTCAGAAGCGAGACCTGGGGCACCCGGCGCCGACTGCGTAATTTCGAAATCGGAGCCCGACGCGAAAGGGCAACAACCTCCGGAAAGGGCGCTGTCTTCCAGAACTTTTGCACAATCTTAGCTTTGCAACTTGGCCGATGAGGCAGAATCTAAGGTGATATGAACTTTCGAATCGCAGTACCCTCTGACCTTCGTGGCGCCGTGGACGCGGCTGCCGCCGACTGGCAAGCCAACCATAAAGTCGAGCGCTTCTGGCAAAAAGATCCGTCCCTGTGGACTCGCGACGGCGAAGAAAAATGGATGGGCTGGATCGACATTGTAGAGCGGCAGCAAAAGGACCTCGCGACCTTCGCGGAGCTGGGCGGAGATATTGAGAGCTCCGACTTCCGGTCCGTGCTTTTGCTGGGCATGGGCGGCTCGAGCTTGTGTCCCGAGGTTCTGGCCAAAACGTTTGGTCCGCGGCCCGGATTTCCTGAGCTGCACATCGTGGATTCGACCGACCCGGCGCAAGTGAAGGCTGCTTGCGATTCGGTTGACCTGGCCGAGACGCTGGTCATCGTCTCCAGCAAGTCGGGATCGACGCTCGAGCCAAACATCCTGAAGCAATATTTCTTTGACCAGATGCGGCGTGCGGTGGGCGCGGACGATGTGGGCAGCCACTTCATGGCCATCACAGACCCCGGCTCAAAGATGGAGCAGGTGGCAAAGGCGGATAGTTTCAGGGGCATCTTCTATGGCGATCCTGAGATCGGCGGCCGCTATTCGGCGCTTTCGGATTTTGGCGTTGTAGCGGCGACCGCGATCGGTCTGAACGTGGAGGCGCTGCTGGCCGAGGCGGCCAAAGCAGTTGCCGCGGCCAAGCTGCAGGTTGCGGAGAATCCCGGCGTGCAGCTCGGCCTGCTGCTCGGAACAGCGGCCAACGCCGGTCGCGACAAGATCACTATCTTCACATCGCCGGAGATTGCCGACCTGGGCGCGTGGCTGGAGCAGCTGATTGCCGAGTCGACGGGCAAACAGGGGAAGGGCATTACGCCTGTGGACCGCGAAACGATCGGCGCGCCAAACGTCTATGGCAACGACCGCGTATTTGCGTATGTTCGCCTGAAGGACACCACCGACGCGAGCCAGGATGCAAAGGTGGATGCGCTTGAAGCTGCCGGCCATCCGGTCGTGCGCTTCGAAATCGGCGATCGGTACGAAATCTTCGGGCAGTTCTTCACGTGGGAAATTGCGACTGCCGTGGCGGGTTCGGTGATTGGCATCAATCCCTTCAACCAGCCGGACGTGGAAGCCGCCAAAGTGGAAACGCGCGCGCTGACCACGGAGTACGAAAAGAGCGGCAAGCTGCCCCAACGCACGCCATTCCTCACGGGAAAGAGCGATTCCGGAGTCCCGTTCGCGCTCTACGCAACCGACGCCTACGCCGCCAAGCTGAAGGGCGCAGCGCCGAGCCAGACACTGGCTGGAATTCTGCGCGCGCATCTCGACCAACTGGTCGCGGGCGACTACTTCGCGACTGTAGCCTTTCTGCCCATGTTCGACGAGCACGTGGCGGCCATCCAGAGCTTCCGGCATAAGGTGCGCGATCAAAGACGCGTGGCAACATGCCTCGGCTTCGGTCCTCGCTTTCTCCACTCCACCGGGCAGGACTACAAGGGCGGCCCGAACACCGGCGTCTTTCTGCAAATCACCGCGGACCATGCCGACGACATGGATATCCCCGGCCAGAAGTACAGCTTTGGCGTGGTCATCGATGCGCAGGCGGCGGGCGACCTGGCCGTGCTGGAGTCGCGCGGGCGCAGGGCCTTGCGGGTGCACCTCGGGACCGACGTGGCCGCGGGGCTAAAGGCTTTGGGTGCAGCGATTAGCGCGACATAAGCCGGTGAAACTTTTTCCCCGATGCTGGGTTTAAGTCGTTAACAGGCTCAGGCGAGTCTCGTCTAACCGTGTGAGCCGTTGACGCAAGGGTAAAAACCGTTGGCCGGCGTGAGTTTTGCCGCCGATTACGACGGAAGAAATCAGGAGAAATCTATATGAAGCGTATCTCGATGAGGAAACTGGGCACACAGCTCATGGCGTGTATGGGGTTGGCCATGCTGTGCGCCGTGGTGGCGTTGGCGCAGGACCAAGGCGCACCGCAGCCTCAAGGACAGCCACCGGCGGCACAACAGGGACCGCGCACCGACGGGCAAATTGAGATGGACGTGGTGCACGCTCTCGACGCTTCCGCGGCGTTGAAAAACGATTTGATTACCGCGGCGACGATTCAGGGCGAGGTAACTCTTTCAGGAACCGTGTCGACCGATGCGTCGAAGCAATTGGCTGAGTCAATTGCCGCGCATGTTGACGGAGTAACCAAGGTGCACAACAATCTTCAGATTGGGAACCCGGGCCCCGACGGACAGAGCCCGCAGCCGGCCCCTGCTGCGGATGAAACGCCTGATTTGGACCAATCGCCGGCACAGCGGCAAATGGCGAATTTGCCGCCCCCGGGACCGGCCCCCGACACATATCCGCAGAGCCAGGGCCCGGACCCGGCTGCAGTCAACAACCCGCAGCCTCCGGCGTATCCGCAGCAGCCAGCTTACCCTCAGCAGGGCGGTTATCCGCCGCCTCCGCGGCCGCAGTATCAGAATCCGCAGAATTCACAATACCCGCCGTATCCTCAGGCGCCCCAATACCAGCCGGCGCGCGGACCTGTGACAATTCCGCAGGGAACGTTGCTGCAGGTGCGCACCAGTGAGCCGGTCGATAGCAAGAGAGCCAAGGACGGCCAGCCGGTGCAGTTCACAGTGATACAAGACGTAGCCGTCGGCGGCGTTCTGGCGATCCCCCGCGGCGCGACCGTGCATGGCGTGGTGACCGAAGCGAAGAATGCCGGCTCGGGCACATTGGCCGGAAGCTCAATTTTGGCGCTCACATT
>Ga0326728_10003762_pt1 | contig 46232 bp, 34 predicted proteins | sample MB3enrmetagenome_FD_207602 | JGI IMG/M metagenome (GOLD analysis project Ga0326728, IMG submission 207602) | Lab enriched peat soil microbial communities from McLean, Ithaca, NY, United States - MB31MN | ecosystem: Environmental > Terrestrial > Soil > Wetlands > Peat | place: USA: New York...
AGTATTTTCAATTGGCGCGGTGCTATCGCGATGAAGATTTGCGGGCGGACCGGCAGCCGGAGTTCACGCAAATCGATCTGGAAATGTCCTTCATTGAACGGGAAGACATTTATGCCCTGATCGAGGGATTGCTCAAACGAGTCTGGAAGAGCGCGTTGAACATTGACATCCCGACCCCCTTCGCGCGCCTCACCTTTCAGGAAGCGCTCAACCGCTACGGCAGCGACAAGCCGGACACGCGCTTTGGATTGGAATTGGCCGATTTAACGGAAGAGTTCCGCGCCAGCACTTTCAAAGTTTTCAGCGGCGCGGTCGCCTCCGGCGGCGTGGTCAAGGCGCTCAACGCCAAAGGACTGGCCGGGGTGACGCAAGGCCAGATCGAAACCATGACCGAGTACGCCAAAAGTTTCGGCGCCAAAGGACTGGCTTATATCAAGGTGGAAAAAGGCGAATGGAAATCGCCCATCGTCAAGTTCTTCAATGACGCCGAAAAAGCCGCCCTGGCGCAAAAGCTCAAAATCGAAGAAGGCGACTTGATTTTATTTGCGGCCGATCAATGGCTCAACGCGTGTGAAATCCTGGGCAAAATTCGCGGCTATTGCGCCGACCTGTTGAAGGCCCTGGGCCAATTGAACATTCCAGCCAATCGTTTCGAGTTTCTGTGGGTGGTTGATTTCCCCCTGCTGAGTTTCGACAAGGAACAAAATCGCTGGTATTCCAGCCATCATCCTTTTACCGCGCCGGTGGCGGAGGACATCCCGCTGCTGACAACGGACCCGAAAAAAGTCCGGGGCCAGCATTACGACATTGTGGTCAACGGCGTGGAACTGGGGGGCGGCTCCATTCGAATCCATCAGCCTGCGGTCCAGAAGCTGGTCTTTGAACAAGTGCTGCAGATTCCGCCGGAACTGGTCCGGGCGCGCTTCGGCTATATGCTCGAGGCCTTCCGGTATGGCGCGCCTCCGCATGGAGGAATCGCGCTCGGCTTTGACCGGCTCATCGCCATTTTATGCGGCACGCCAAGCATTCGGGATGTGATCGCGTTCCCGAAGACGGCCAAGGGGGCGGATCTGATGACGGATTCTCCCGCAAGCGTCGAACCCAAACAACTGCGCGATCTTCATCTGGAATTGAAGGCGGCGAGGAAGGAATAAGCGGCATGGGTCGAAAGAACCGCGCCGTTCTTTTTCCTTTCTTCGCCCAGGCCGATCCGGTATCGTCCCTCCCGAATAACAAGCATGAAATCCTGTTTATATTTATGTCATCAGATCCATTGACGCCAAAAACCATCGCGCGGCGGGACTTCATCAAGCAGGTCGGCTGCGCCACTGCCGGCAGCGCCGTATTGTCGCAAGTCATCCCGGCCTTGGGTCAGGACGCTTCGCCCACCGTGGTGCTGGCGCTGGTGGGCGGCGCGCATATTCACACGCCGAACTACCTGAACATTCTTAAGAACCGGAACGACGTGAAGGTGAAATGCGTCTGGGACCATGATGCCGCCCGCGCCGGACGATGGGCGGGCGAATTGGGCTGCCCGGTCGTGGCAGATCCGAAAGCCATCTGGTCCGATGCGGAAATCAAAGGCGTGGTGATTTGCTCCGAGACCGACCGGCACAAGGAATTGGTGCTGGCAGCGGCGGCGGCCGGAAAGAATATGTTCGTGGAGAAGCCGCTCGGGTTCAGGTCGGAAGACAGCCAGGCCATGGCGGCGGCCATCGAGAAAGCCAGGGTGGTGTTCACCACCGGTTATTTCATGCGCACCGACCCGGTGATTCTCTTTCTCAAGGAACAAGTCGGCAAGGGCAGCTTCGGCGCCATCACGCGGGTGCGCGGTTCAAATTGTCACAACGGCTCCTTGGCCCATTGGTTCGACACCGACTGGCGCTGGATGGCGGACCCGAAGGTTGCGGGCGTCGGCGCGTTCGGGGATATGGGGACGCATGCGCTGGACATTTTGATGTGGCTGTTTGGGGACGTGGCATCCATCACGGCGGATGTCAAGGTGGTGACCGGAAATTACGGCGATTGCGATGAGTCCGGCGAGGCGCTGCTGAAGTTCAAAAGCGGCATCACCGGAACGCTCGGAGCCGGTTGGGTGGACTTGGCCAACCCCGTCACATTTCTCATCAGCGGCACCGATGGCTTCGCCTACGTTGACCAGGGCAGGCTCTTTTTTGTCAGCCGAACCGTGAACGGCGCGGATGGCCGCCGGCCGTGGGTTGATTTGCCGCCGCCCGCGCCGCCGCCGATAGACCAATTCGTGGATGCCGTGGCGGGCAAGACCGGGCTGCCGCTGGTCACGCCGCAGGAAGCCGCCGCCCGGGTGAGTGTCATGGAAGCCGCGTACAAGGCAGCTCGCACCCGCGCGTGGGTCAGCCCGGCGTAATGGCGAAAGGCTTGCCTCCTGCCCTTTAGCTGTTCTCCGCCAGAAACCGGTAGCCCACGCCCCGGACGGTTTCCAAGTATTTGGCCGCCGGGCCGAGTTTGTCGCGCAGGCGGCGCATGTGGGTATCGACGGTGCGGGTGTCGATGTGGCTTTGATATTCCCAGACATCCCGCAACAATCGGTCGCGCGACTGGACATGGCCCGCGCGTTGCACCAGGAGCGTCAGCAGGTTGAACTCCGTGGCGGTCAGTTCCACCCGCCGGCCCTTGACGGTCACCAGGTGCCGCGAAACATCCACCTGCAAAGCGCCGAAAACGTACAAGTTTTTGGGCGGCGCGCCGCTGTCTTTTTCCAATCTTTTCTTGACGCGCAACACCAGCTCGCGCGGACTGAACGGCTTGGGCACATAATCCACCGCGCCCAATTCGAGGCCGACGATGCGGTCCATTTCGCCGGCCCGGGCGGTGAGCATGATGATGGGGATGGCGCTGGTTTTGGAGTCGCGCCGCAGCAATTTGCAGACTTCCAACCCGTCCAGTTCCGGCAGCATCAGGTCCAGCAAAATCAAATCCGGGGCGGTGGAACGCGCCTTGCGCAGTGCTTCCGCGCCGTCCGCCGCGGTCAAGGTTTGGAAACCGGCCTGACCCAGATTATAAGTCACCAGGTCCAACACATCCGGTTCGTCATCAACCACGAGAATCTTGGCCTTCACGCCTCCCACCTTGACCCGGAAACCTTCCCCCAAACAACGACAACCCGGTGACAAATAGGTGACAATTGAGCGACGAACATCCTGGAAATCGCGGCGCCCAACACCGGTTCAGGCCGGGAGCGTTCCCTGCTGGTATCCTTCGAGCAATTCTTTAATGCGCCTGGCGTCACCCTTGCGGTGACCGTGGCTGGTCAATGGATCGCTTCCGCCGGAGGACTCTATGACAATCGTTGACCAGATCAGACCGGTCTGGATATGCACCGACGCCACTTTCTGGATGCTGATGCTGATTTCGTCACTGCTGAACCACGACCGCTTGCGCCGCATCACGGCCTTGTCAGAGACTTCGATGATGGTGGGAAAGAGGTGATTGCCCGCTGTCCACCGGCTGGCTTGGAATGTCTCGGATGCCATGCCTTGGATTAACAGGCCGTCTGTCCCCGGAATCAAGCCCTGATTTACAAGCAATGGATTTTTTCCAGAAGGGCGCTGGTGGACTTTCCAGGCACGGCTGGAAGAAGCACCATTTTGACCCCCAATTCCTCAAGCAGGCGGCGTTCATCCTGGTTGATCGTTTCCAAAGTGTAATCACCCCCTTTGACGTACACGTCCGGCTTGATGCTCTTCAGAAAAGCCCTGGCGTCCAATTCCGGGAAAATATGGACGGCATCGACCGATTGCAACGCGGCCAGGACCGCCGCGCGATCCTCCGCGGTGTTCAAAGGCCGGCCCGCTCCTTTCAACGCGCGCACCCCGGCGTCGTTCGTCACTCCGACCAGCAAAGCATCGCCTTGGCGGCTGGCCTGCTCGAGATACGTCACATGCCCCAAATGCAACAGGTCAAAACAACCATTCGTCACCACCAGTTTTTTCCCCGCCCGCCGCAGCCCGTCGCGCCAGCGCGCCAGGTCGGGAGCCGACAATATTTTTTTCGCCAAAACCATCGCCGGTCATTTTGGGTCAAACGGCAGCCCGTTGGCAACCCTGCAGGTGCGGATTCTGCGCACCAATATGTCAAAGAACAGCAATAATTCTTCTTCTTGTCTTGACAAGTTTCAGGCGGTCTGATAGACCGGCAACCGTTGCGGACAGCGAGACGCTGACGCAGTTCAGCCAACGCTCCGCCCGCAGTTCAAGCTCTTAAATCAGCAGAGACATCAGTGCCTTCACCTATGCAACCGGCTGACGACAGGGAAGAAGTACTCTTTGGAGAGGCCCTTCAACGGGCCAAAGGCCCGGAGCGCGAGGCCTTCCTCAACCAAGCCTGTGCGGGGAACGCGGCGCTTCGCGGCAGGCTCGCAGCCCTCCTCCAGGCTTACGAAGGTCCGGAGCCATTCCACGAACCCCAGGCGCCGCCGCCCGGCGGAGCGACCGTCCTTCTCCCGCCGGAGGAAGCGGACGGCACCCTTATTGGTCGCTACAAGATCCTTGAAAAGATCGGCGAGGGCGGGTTCGGGGTCGTCTATGTGGCGGAGCAGCGGGAGCCGGTCAAGCGGCGCGTGGCCCTCAAAATCATCAAGCTGGGGATGGACACCAAACAGGTGGTGGCGCGGTTTGAGGCGGAACGTCAGGCGCTGGCCTTGATGGACCATCCCAACATCGCCAAGGTGCTGGATGCTGGGGCAACGGATACTGGCCGGCCGTATTTCGTCATGGAGTTGGTGAAAGGGATTCCGATTACCGATTACTGCGACCAGGAGAAGCTGGGCACACGGGAGCGGCTGGATTTGTTCATCAAGGTTTGCCACGCGATTCAGCATGCGCATCAGAAGGGGATTATCCATCGGGACATCAAGCCCTCGAACATCCTGGTGACGCTGCACGATGGGGTGCCGGTGCCCAAGGTGATAGATTTTGGCATTGCCAAGGCGACGCAACAGGAGTTGACGGAGAAGACGGTCTACACCCAGTTCCAGCAGTTCACCACTCATCGCGGTGAGGAGTGTTCAGGTCCCCACTGGAGCGCCACTTACCCCCCTTCCACAGGGGATTTACGCTGGTGTTTCTCTTTGACACGCCAACCGGAAACTGCCAGTACCGCCAAAGTCACGCTCAATAAGCGCGGTTGCCAACTGTAAACTATGGGACCACTGCGCGGAAAAACTGCGCGCCAGTTGCGGGGATCGTAACAAGACCGTTCGTGGCCAAATCGGTCCATACGGCGTTGGCCAGGTTGGTCGTTGTCTGCAAATGAGCATTGGGCGCTTGGCTCCACGATACCGTGAAGGTGCCGTCTTGGTTGTTGAGGAGAGCCGATACCGTTGGGCGCACCATCCTAAGCACCAGATCGTTCGCGTTGCCGTCATTGACATCGCCGCCGGAATCGTTTCCAGGCAGTTGCTCAATGATCGTTTGGGTGGAGCTTGATGCCGTAAAAGTGCCCACGACGCAAACGTTGTCTCCCATGTGCCAAGTCGGGGAAACGTCGCTGGGGAGGTTGGGATCCTGCAAATACGCCTGGCGGAGGTTTTCGGTGGAGCGATCATCAAGCCCGAAGAACTGCACGGCATAACGTATTCCGGGCGTGAGGTTATTCAAAGTAATTGTCTTTGGACCACCGTCCCAGTAGAATTCGTTTAGTGCGGCGTTGAAATTGGCATTGCCGGTGTTGCCGTTGTAAGCACCAGTGGCATTTCCAATCCCGCTGGCGGTCGCCACTGAGCCGTCGGACGTGAAATTTATCTTCATGCCATTCGTAAGCGTTACCGTGTAGGCTGTTCCGCCAAAGGTCGCCGCGCCAACAATCACCTGCCCCGGAGGCGGCAACAGTGTCGCGTCGGCTGTTGTGATTGGAGTGGGGGCCGACCAGGTGATATTGGTCGGCGACAGACTGACGTTGTAAAACTGCACTTCGGCCACATTGCCCCAGCCGCCCACCGGCGAGAGATAGCGGACATAGCGGAACGGTGTCGAGTTCGTCACGGCCACCGCCGTCAGGGCGTTTGTCGGCGGCTGTGCGGTGACGGTGAACAGCATGACTGCATCGCTGAAATCCGGACGATTCGCGCCCTGAAAAACACCGCCGACCATGCGCTGCGGAATGTCGAAGCGCGGACAGTATTCAATCTGGTTGATGACGTTGCTGACCCCGCTGCCGAAGTCCAGGCCCACCCAGCAGTTGCTCCCATTGGAACTGTTCGGCCCGTCAAAGTACGTGGTCATGTCCCAATCCATCGCCAATTCGCGGGTATTGCCGTCGTTGTTATAGGAACCCAGCGTGCCGATGATCGTGCCGCCGAGTTGACCGGAGTTGAAGACCAGCGATTGCGCGCCGCCGACCGCGACTTCCGCCAGGGCGGGAATCAATCCGGCTGGCAAATTTGTGAAGTTCACGCCCACGTATTGAATGTTGTCGCCGAAGTTCCCAATCGAGCAGCGCGTCTGGTCGGTGTCCACGGTCTGCCATTGGTCCACGACTTTCGACCAGGCAGTCCCGTTGGACGACACATCAATCGTGTATTGGTAATTCGCGTTGGTCGGGAAAGTCAACTCGATGATTTTCACCGCGTAGCTCGCTTCCAGGAAAACCTGCCAGGAAGCGTTTGTGTCGCTGCTCGCCGCTTGCCAGAAGGTATTTGTGTCACCGTCATTCGCGAGGGCCGAGGCAGTGCCGTTCGCCGAACTGGTCGCGCTGGTGGGCCGGTTCAAGGCCACGGTCATTGAAATCGTGTTGGTGCTGGCAACAGTGAAACGGGAGTAAGGCCGGTTCGGGACGGGCGGCGACACGCCGGGGACAAATGCAGGGGCGCCTTGCGAAATGAGGGTGATATTGGTGCCAGCCAATCCGGGCGAAGTCGCCGTAATGACGCTGGCTCCCGAATAGTAAGTGCGAAATTCAATGGCCGCGAGGCTGTCAATGATGGAGATATCCGATTGCGGATTGCTCGACGGCGGCAAAAAGGTGATATTGGTTCCGGTGGGGAACTCGCCGGGGCCGGAAGTGACCGTGAGCGTGACGGGAACACTGTTGCTGGTGGGGTTGCCGTCGCTGTCCAACACGCTCACCGTGATCAGCGCATCCTGGGTTCCGTCCACTGCGGCCAGATTAGTGGTGCCGGCCGCAAGTTGCAGCGCGGCCGGCGTCCCGCCGCCGGGCGCCGCCGGGGGCGGCACCTGGGCGTAGGCGTTACGATACCAATACCACGCCAGCTTCGGAATCCGGAAATAATCCACGATGCCCATCGTTTCCAAGGCCGATCCGTCTATGCTGCCGTGGTCGAACATGCACCACACCGCCTGGCCGCTGCGCCACAAATACTCAATCGGAAAACCGTTCGTGAGCTGGAAACTCAAATTGCCCCAGCCCGGATCGTAGTCGCCCGGGCGCGTTGAGGATACGCTGCCATATTCGGTGACCATGTTGGGAATGCCCGGGTCTTGGAAAACGGAGATCGTGGCGCCATCGCCGTTGTAGCCGGCGACATCACCAATAAAATCAATGCGTGTGCTGTCGGTCGGCCGCTGCGCGCCGCCGATCGCCGCCGGGCGCGTCGGATCCAACTGATGCGTCAGCATGACTTCGTTTGTGAGCAGCGCGGTCATATTGGTGAAGGTGGCGGCCGCGGTGAAAAACGGCTCATTGCACATGCTCCAGGCGACGATACTGGGATGATTGCGATGGATGCGGATCATATCCGCGAGAGTGTTGGTGACGCTGGCATTGAAAGCGGCCCAGTCGGTGGAATTATTCGGATACGCGCCCGCCGTGTTCCAGGAGCCTTCGCCGTATGCGCCGCTGCCCCAGAAGCAGTTTTCCGACCAGAAACAAACGCCGAGCTGGTCGCACGCGTCCGCAAACGCCGGCGCTTTTGGATAATGCGAGCCGCGAATGAAATTAAACCCGGTCTCCTTCACCATCTGCACGTCGCGGAAAAGCGCCGAGTCCGCAACGGCGTAGCCCCACCCGGCGTGATCCTGATGCACGTCCGCGCCATGGAAATAAAAACGCGAACCATTCAACAGAAAGCCGTTGGTCCCCGTCCAGTTAAGCCAGCGAAATCCGAACGTGGTCGTGTAGCTGTCCACGGCATTCGTGCCATTGAAGACTGTCGTCAGGGCGCAATACAAATTCGGCGCCGCCGGACTCCAGAGCAATGGATTGGCAACCGGCGGCGTGGTTTGGCTGAATACATTGGTCGTTCCGGGCTGAAGGGTTTGCGTGGAAGAAACCGTGGTGACGAGATTGCTGTTCGCATCTTCGATATCCGTTTCCACCGTGCAGAAAACCGCATTCGTGTTGCCATTCATGATTTCCGTCTGGATATTCACCGTGCTGGAAACACCCCCGTTCATTCCCAAGGTCGGCGTGGTGACAAAGGTTCCATACCAGGTGACGTGCAGGGGATCAGTGACCACCAGCCAGGCGTCACGATAGATGCCGCCCAGAAACACAAAGTCGCCCGCCCGCGGGGCGATTTGGGCGTTCCACAGGTTGTTCACCCGCACCGCCACAACGTTGTCGCCCAGCACCACATTGGTGGTGATGTCGTAACAAAACCCGGTATAGCCGCCCAGATGCTCGCCAACCAACTGGCCATTCACGTACACCTGCGCGTCTTGAAACACGCCGTCAAAGTCCAGGGAGACGCGCTCGCCGGCCCAGTCCGCCGGGACGGTGAAGTGCTTCCGATACCAGCCATAGCCCGAGTAGAACTGCGGCCAAAGAAAATACGGCATGCTGAAACAATGCGGCAGCCCATCGTTTTCCCAGGCGGAATCGTCGTAATTCGTGGCCTCGGCGCCGGGATAATCGCCAAGTTGAAATGTCCACGATTGGTTGAAGTTCTGAATCTGGCGCAGATCAGAGGCAGTCGCCAAGGCAACGATAGAACCCACTATTGTCAATACCAACAGAGTTTTCTTTGAACACACTACCACACCTCTTATTGATTCACACAAAATAACATTTTCCCCACGCGCGCCGGCGTAGCCCTATGATTAAAGCGGCATGTCCCGATTTCGGAGGGACGGCTGGCCTCAACCATCTGCGTACGCCTGCGCGAGGCGTCCCAGCGAATCGAACACACTGCTTCCGGCCTTCCGGGTTCGGACACATCCGCCCGGCGGCAGCGACCATCAATAAAACCAGCCGCTGTCGCTGCCGCCCATAAAGTAGCAACGAATCTGCGGTTTGCTGTGGCTTTGCACGTGGCCGTCCGCGAAGGCCAGATTCACCGATTCAAGGACCCCATTGAAAGCATGACCCGAACTCTTTTTGGCCTTAATCAGTCCGCTCGTGTTGTTGGCGCCAACCAGATTGATGTCGTTCACATTGGTTGACCCCGTCGAGCCATAACCGGAAAAACACGCGTCACTGATGAACGGGACTAAGCTGATGCAGTGATCCGTCATTTTGACCGGCCAACCCTTAGTGTCAGGGTCCGTATCGGCAAACTGAGATTGGTTGGCCGGACATTTGCCGAACGTCTCACTCTCGCGCTGCACCCACAGGTTGTGGTTCATCACAACCAGACCCGAGCTATTCAAAAGACTCAGCAAATACGTGTTCAAGTCGTTTACGGTACCCATCGAATGTCCGAGCAATTTGTAGGCTGCCGCGTATTCGGCGCCTGTTTCTTCCACTCGCGCGGGGCAAAACCACATTGGCACCGTCAGGCCGTAACTGACGCACGCCGGAACAAAGTTCGTGCCGACGTCCCACGGGTTGCCGGCGCCGCCATCGGCGGGCTGGGCGTGCCCGGGCAAGTAATCCTTGTTTTCGCCGGCATACATCGCCGCCATCACTGTCCATTGCCTGAAATTGGAAGTGCATTGGGTTACCTGGGCATGAAATTTCGCGGCGGCCATAGCCGGCAGGAGCATCGCCGCCAGAATGGCAATGATGGCAATGACCACCAGGAGTTCGATCAAAGTAAAGCCATCGGAGCTTCGGCGAGGCGGGCATTTTTCGTGAAGGATCATTTTCATAACGCTTTCAGCATTTTTTGTGTGCATCCATTTTTGTGTGCATCCATTGGATTTTCCACTTTTCGTTGGTCTGACATAATTGAAAACATTTGATTACGCGGCTTCATTGTAGGTCAATAACTTCCGGGAAGTCTGGATTAATAAGCCTCGGGGCAGGGTGCCACCCCGCCCCGAGGCTGTAAATCAACAAACGGACAACCCACCTATCCGTTCATTGTACGGCCTTCACTACGGATAGCGCAACTCGAAGAATACCTGCGGAGTTTTTGGATTGATCGGAATACTCAGGCTATCCACCGCACTCGAACCGGACACCGGGAACCACTGGTCCCTCGCAGCCAGACCAACTGAGTTCGTGTATAGCTGCCAGCCGATATGGCCGGCGTCCCATATGAAGTTCAATGTGTTGGCCGACGAGCTTGCGCTGAAGTTGGCAGTCGCGGCATCGGTATTAACCGGCAGCGCCCTCACCACCAGCGCGTTGATGTTACCTGCTCCACTATCCGGAAGTTCCTGGGTAATATCTTGCGTGCTGGTGCTTGCGGCGAAGGTGCCGATGATATAGGCGTTTTGATCCATTGTGATCGTGGCGGACGTTTCAATGGAAACCGCAGGGTCATCGCCATCCAGGAAATAACACGGCCGGCCCTCGGCAAGACTGCGATCGTCCAACGCGAACAGTTGCACCCCGTATAGCTGTCCGGGGGTCAGGTTCGTGAGCGTGATGGTGTGTAACCCGTTCGTGGAATCATACTCGCCTTCATTGAGCACGGAGTCAAAGTCGGCGTTGCTGGTGGTGTTGGCGGTGTCAGCCGGATACGCGCTGGTTGAAGTACCTTCGCCCGTTGTCGTCGCCACGGAACCATCAGCCGTGAAGTCCACCACCTGACCGCTGCTCAGAGTCACGTCAACCTCTGAGCCTCCAAACACCGCCGCTCCGACGATATTCGTGCCGCCCGGAACATTGGTGAGGATTTGATCGGCGTCGAGGTCGTTGAACGGCACGGGAGCCGACCAAGTGAGTCGCCGAAGCGCCGGGTTGAGCACCGTCAGCGGGGCTGGCGTGCTGCTGGTGCCGCCATTGATGCCGCCCACGGAATTTGTGGCGGTCAGTTGATAACTGCCCGCATTCGCGTATTGGAGGTTGGTCAGAACCAACGTCGAGGATGTCGCGCCGGGAATGTTAGTGTAGCCCGTGCCTCCGTTCAGCTGCCATTGATAAGCGATCGGACGATTGCCTACAGCTGACGCGCTGAACATGACCGTGCCACCCACATAGCGGCTGGCCGACGCGGGCGTAGTTTCCGTTACGATTGTTGCGCTTTTCGCATTAGTAATCGTGAGTTGAGCCGTATCGCTGGTGACCGACCCAAGGATGTTGGTGACGATCACTTGATAATTGTAGGTGTTCCCGACGGTGAAACCGGCCGTATTTTGCGTGTAGTTCGAGCTGGTCGCGCCAGGGATGTTCACCATGGGGCCGCCCGTGCCGTTATCCCACTGCCATTGATAGTACAATGGGCTGGTGCCAGAACCAACCGCCGACAAAATCTGGGACTCACCCTGATACGCCGGGCTGCCTGGGCTGATGAATATATCCGTGACGGCAGGGTCCGTCGGTGCCCCAACCACGCTGGCCCAAGTTGCGCCCAAGCGAGGCTGGCCCATCTCCGTCCACGGGCCGTGGCCACCACTCATTTCTATTTCAAGATTGACGAAAAGGCCGGTCGCATTCGGCAACGTCTTTTGGAAAAGCGGGGTGCCGGCGGCGGCGATGCTCAATGGCAGACTGCTGACCGTTGCCAAATCGTAGGCATACATTTCAATGGTCAAATTGGTCTCCCCCGAGCCAACCGCCTCCGTCAGTTGCGCAACATACAGCATCACATCACCTGTCTGGCCTATGGCCGGCTGGATGCCGTTGTGGCCTTCGATACTGCCTCCGGTGGCATTACCGATTGAATCGAAATGGGCGGCCATCCCCTGGCCACCCGCGTAAGCCTGTCCCCACATCACCTCATTGTTGCCGTCGTTCAGTCCGACGAGCGTGGCGTAATCGCTGAGGCTGGAAGTACAGTTGGCAACAAAGCTCATATACCAAGTGCCATTCGTGGTCATGTCAAGGGGCGTCGCCAATGCAACCTCCGCCTGTTCAAGGCCCCAACTGTTCAATTGAATGGTGTTGTAAGCACCGCCAACCTTGACAGAATAGGCGCTGCCAATCGCGGTCAAATGGCTCTGCGCCGCGTCCCAGTTCACATCGGTCGTCACGGAGCTCAGTTGTGCGCCCGCGAAGTCCGTCTCGTTCCACGCGCCACTCAAACCCGTTTCGTAGCCCGGCGTCGTGCTTTGGTAGCCATCGACGCTGCCTCCGGTTGTCGCGTCTCCGAAGGTTTCGCGAACAATCACACCTGCAGCGTGTGTTGCCCCTGTCGCAAGCGACAGGAGAGTTAAGATTGACAGGGATAGTTTCAATTTTTTCATAATTTTCATAGGCTTGTTGGCTTGGTCATCCGAGTTAGTTCTCATGTTTTCATGTTTTCAACGTTCGCCACCGTAACGCAAACGATACTTAGTCGCTGGTCGACGTATTTGTATTCGCGCTGAAATTAACACCAACGCAGAAGCTTGACAATCGGGCAAATGACGTATCTGAGGGTCCCGGGCCGCAGCCGGCCTCCTATTGTTCGGCGCCGATACCGCCGCCCTGTTTCGCGCGGAAGAACTTGGCCGCAGCCTCGGTTCGCCCGCGCACGTGAAGCTTCCGATAGATGTGCTCCACATGGGTGCGGACCGTCGCTGTGGATATGTCTGCTTTTTGCGCGATTTCCTTGTTCGAAAGTCCTTCGGCAAGCAATTCCAGAATTTTGGCTTCGCGGGCCGTTAATCCTTCCACGTTCGGCGCCGGCGATGGCGCGCGGAAAGAACGCACCACCATGCCCGCAATTTCCGGAGTCATGGGGGCGCCGCCCACGCGCACTTCGGCAATGGCTTCAATGATTTGCTCGGGACGGAAGCGCTTCAGGATATAGCCGTGAGCGCCGGCCTTTAACGCTTGAAAAATGAGTTCGGTGTCTTTGTAAACCGTCACGATGATGACCTGCAGGCGGGGCATTTGCCTGGTCAATTGCGCCGTGCAATGAATGCCGGATTCATCCGGCAGGTGAATGTCCATCAAGGCGACGTCGGGCTGCTGTTTCGGGACTTCCATCAGAGCCTCTTTGGAAGTCGAGCACGCGCACACGCAACGGTATCCGGGGGTGCAGTCAATCAACTCCACGAGCATTTCGCGCATCGTATCGTCGTCTTCAATAATGGCAACTTTGGTCATGTGATGGCGTTTAAGTGGAACCCAGTGGGACGATCAATTTGACTGTTGTTCCTTTTCCGGGTTGCGATTCGATATGGCACTGGCCGTGCAACGTTTCCAATCGCTCTTGAAGATTTGTCAAACCGCGGCCCCGCCGAATCGCGCCCCAATCAAAACCGCGGCCATTGTCCGCAATGACAATTTGGAGCCGGATTTCGTTTTGGATCATATGCAATTCCACTTCTGTCGCCGAAGCGTGGCGGGCCGCATTGTTCAAGGATTCTTTCACGGCGAGAAGCAGGCTATGCCGCGCCGCTCCCGTCAATGCAACCGGTTCGCACTCGATGGGAATTCGGAACCGACACACGATATTTGAGGCCGCAAGCAGTTCCCTGGCATAACTTCGGAGGTAATCGGCAAACGATTGAAGTGAATTGTGCCGCGGATCAATCGCCCAAACAATCAAATCGAGTGACGCCACAAGCGAGCGGGTTTTTTCGGCGATGACGGAAAGCCTGTCCGTCGCCTTTTCGATACCCTGAGATTCACCAAGGCCGGTGCTGGCGAGCAAACTCACCCCCGTGAGACCCGCTCCAAGTTCGTCATGCAGGTCCCGCGCAATGCGCGTGCGCTCCACTTCGGCGGCCTGCTCCAATTCGGCGCGCTGGCGGTTTCGAATCTCCAGCTCCAATTGGCGGGTGCGTTCATGAACCTTTTGCCGGAGTTCTGTGTTCCAAATCAAAACGGCGCAAAGCAACGCGGCCAATATTCCAGCCAGCAACAACACGCGGGTCAGAGTCCACCAGGAGGGCCTTGAAAGAATCCGAATCCCTGTTGGTGAGTCCATCAGCAACTCGAATCCGGCTACTTTTCCGTTCTCAAGACGGTTGCCTTGGGGCGAATACACTCCGGTCAATTCCAGCAAGCTGCCAGGCGGCGGCAACGAAAGTAAATGGTCGGGACTGTTTATTCGCGCCCTGAACGGAACGAATTCGGACCGGAGTTCCAATACGCATTCGGAACCGTCGCGCCATTGGTTCAGCAGCGTGGCATCCAACTGCACCAACATGTCGGCGCAGTTGGCCTCCAGAAGGTTTTCTGGCGCGAGTTTCCTTGGCTCGGGCAGAGATGCGCGACCGGTTCTACGCATCACAGCCTCTTTGAGTTCGGCGGCAGGACCTGCGGTTTCACGAAAACCCACGGCATCCACAAGGTCGCCGATGATAAAGCCTCCGGAAGCCCGGGTGATCACGCGCATCCCATTTGTGCCATCCGACAGAAAATACTCTCCCGCCCGGCCATAAATGACTTGTCCGCTGACTTTCAGCATCCGAAACAGTGCCGCTTTCGGGTCGTAAAGCAGCAACTCCCCGACACTTTTCCGGGGCAGGTCGAAAAGATCGCGAGGCGCCGGCCGGAGAATTTTCACGGTGGGGTCTCCCACGCGAAGCGATGCCCCTTCCAGCTTGTGCGTTTGCCGATTGAACGGGCCAATAACACAGCCCCGGATTTGAACCAGGGCATTCTCGTAACAGGTGAGGCTTTCCGGCCGAAGCCTGGGAACCTCTAGCGTAACCTCGCCGCCCTCGGTCAGCACCTCGATGTCCTGGTCCCGAATCGCGGTCACGACGCCTTCAATCTCTGCATACTGGGTGTCCAGGCTGGCATTCATCAACTGTTCCCAGGTCGCGCGGAGCGGTTCAGGCAAGGGAGCGAATCCGAGGTGAGTCACGTGCTGCGCAATAATCACCGGTGAAAACGATCCCTGAGAGGTCACGCCGTCAATCTGGCAGAATTCCCCACGATACAAGGTTCCGCCTTCTATATTCAGACCGGCCACAATGACAAAGACGCCTTTCGTGGCATCCTGGATGACGATGCCCGTGGACAAAGTGGCGGTCACCACGCCGCAGATGCGAACCGGAAGCCGCCGGTTCGCCAAATCGGCAGAGAGCGCCTTGATTTTTGCCGCAGTGGTAATAACTGGAGTCTGGGCGGCTGCCGACCCCGTCTCCTCCGTTAAACGGTTCGTCTTCTCTTCATCGCGAATCGCGTCCGCCGAACGTGTTGCCGGCGCGTGGCGGACGGCGTTCCAACTGGAAACCAGCAAAACTCCCGAACGCTGTGAGCCATCCCCGGTTATAACATCCTGATAAACTCCGGAAACCTTGACTTTGGCGTGCAGGGGAAAAGTGGGCGCCGAATCGCCACTTTCAAAAACTTCAACCCTCATATCGTCGTTTCCCGACCGCATTTGCAGCTCGCCGCCGTCATCCCAAACGCCCGCGAAATTGACGTCCCCCTCGAGAGTGACCCATGGATGGTTGCTCCTCTCCGCCACCGTTGTCGGGACTCCCTCAATCGCGGCCGGCGCGGGGCCATTGCTCAACACGCGGACCTTCACGGTCGGGTCGCCGACAAACAGCCTGCTGCCGTCATCGGAAGCAACAGAGAACGTGTAAACGCCATCCCGTGGAATCTTAATGAAGCCGCTGAATTCCAGTCCCACATGTTCGTTTCGCGTGCGGACACCGAGATCAAAATTTGTGGCGACGCCGGCTTTTATCGAGTGGAGTTTCGCGAAATCCGGCAGGGACTCCCATGCGCCCTCGCAGCACCGGTAATCCAGTCCCGCGCAAAAATTCGTCGCGCCCGTCGCGGGCTCAACCCCGGCCCTTGACAGAACGGAGGCCGGTATTTGCTGGCGCGGCAAACCGGGCCCTTCGTAGTCCACGTTCAAACCGAAGTCCCCGGTGAAGTTAAACCACTGAACGGCGATCGGATTGCGGCCGGCATGGAGAAAGACCCTCCCTGATCGCTCCGTCAACGGGTGTATCCCGCCGTTGTCCAGAACCAATCCGGGCACCACGGCCAGTCCGAAGCCTTTCGGCGTCAAACCGCATCCGCTTCCCTCCAGACACACCGAGCTTCCGGGGGTAATGTCCCTTCCCCGGAGCGGCAACCGGATAAACTCGGCGTCCGAGGCATCGCGCAGGACCAACACCCCGGCCACACCGTCCGCGTCACAGACATCAGCAACGATTCGAAACGGATGAACAACCATCGTCTCTTGTTCAGCGTAGTGTCGCAGTTGAAACAGGTTCGTCAGCAATTCCGGCTCAGGTGAGCCGCCAGACTCTGCCGCCGTGGCCGCTGAAGCAAACATTCCAAGCATCAGCAAGGCGGCGAGCGCACAAAACCCGCGAGTGACCATGACAATAACGGCGCAGCGCATGAACCACCGATACTCCTTGAAAGGTGTGCCAAGTCAAGTTCAATGCGGCTATGATAACACACAGGGCTGAAGCCAGGAGCCTGCTCGGCCCGGCGGTTAAAGCAGAGGTTGAAAATCAATTCCCAGCGCCGTCCACCGCGAAATGAGCGAGGCCACCTTGCCTTTTTGCGCCCGGCACGGACATGGCGTTGCCATTTGTTCGTGCTTGTTTTTTTGGGACAAACGCCTTATTTTACCGGCATGAAGAGTGATGTTTTGCCTGTCGAGATTCGCGGAATCCTTCCCGCCAACAGCGGCTGCGCGATTTTCGTCGGCAACAACCAAAAGGTTTTCGTCATTCAGGTCGAGCACAATATGGGCGCCATCATCGGCATGTTTTTGCGGGACACCCCAAAGGAGCGCCCCCTGACCCACGACCTGATCAACAGCATTTTCAAGGGCTTCAACCTCACCATCGAGCGCGTCATCATCACCGAGCTGAAGAACTCGACCTATTACGCGCGCCTGGTTCTGCAACAGGAAAATGAATTGGGACGAAAGATTGTGGAAATCGACGCCCGGCCCAGCGATTGCCTGGCTTTGGCCACCGCCCAAAAACGTCCCATTTACGTCTCCTCGCCCCTCTTTGAACAAGTCGAGGACATGACCGAAGTGCTCGACCGCATCAACGAAAATACCGGCGAGTCCGGGGAGCCGGAATAATTTGCCTCATGCCCCCTGCTGCCTCCCTCACAACACCCGTTCTCCTGGTCTGCGGCGAGGATGAATTCAGCGTCAATCAGCGCGCGCGCGAAATCTTCCAGAAATGGTCCGGGGAGATCGGGGGCATGGACCACGAAATCATTGACGCGGCCGTGAACCATGCCGGAGAGGCGCTGAAAAGCCTGGCCAAATTGCGCGCCGCTTTGCAAACGCTCCCTTTTTTTGGCCGCGGCAAAGTCGTCTGGCTGCGGAACTGCAATTTTCTGGGCGAAGAACGCGCCGCCGCGGCGCAAGTTGTGACCGAAAACCTGGCCGGCCTGTCCCAGGAACTCAAGGCCTTTGCCTGGGAAAACGTCCGGCTTCTCATCAGCGCCGGGAAAGTGGATAAACGAAAGTCCTTTTATAAAACATTGGAAAGAATCGGGTCGGTTGAGACTTTCTCCGGCTGGTCCGCCGACGACAAGGATTGGGCTGAGCAGGCGGAAACTTGGGCGTTGCGCGACTTGCGCGACTTGAAAACCGGGATTTCCGACGAGGCGCTGGCCCTGTTGGTGGCCAGCGTCGGCCCCAATGTCCGCATGCTCAACAGCGAGATTGAAAAGCTGTCCTTGTATGTTGCGCCCCGCTCCCGGATCGAAGTGGAGGATGTCAATGCCATCGTCACGCGCAACAAGCAGGCCCGCGCCTTCGCCCTGGGCGATGCGCTGGGGGACCGCCATTTGGCCCGCGTGCTGGCGTGTCTGGATCGGGAACTTTGGGAGATCCGCCGCGACCCGAAACGCAACGAAATCGGTTTGCTCTACGGCCTGATCAGCAAAGTGCGCGTTTTGATTTTCATCCGCGAATTGCTGGCCCGGGGCTGGCTCAAACCGGAATCGGACTTCAGCCGTTTCAAGGCGCAGCTCGCGCGCGTTCCTGCCGACACGCTGCCGGACGACAAGAAAATGAATCCCCTTTCCATGCATCCCTATGTTTTATTTCAGGCCATGCCCCAGGCGGACAATTACTCCCAAAGCGAACTCATTGCGGCCATGGACCTTCTGTTGGAATGCAACCAAAAACTCATTTCGCGCAACCTCGACCCCTCCCTGGTTTTGCAGCAAACGCTCATCCAAATCGTCAGTCGTCCGGCTGAAGCGGCGCTCGACGAGCGGCGGCTGAGCCCGGCTTGACCGGGCTGAATCGCATCGGAATATTTTCAAGGCCCATTCATGAACCAACCCCCTGCAAAGTTAATGGTGGCGGTCTTTGACCAGACGGTCTGCATCAAGGTGAATGGCCGGGCGGATTTTACTTCCAGTTTGGATCTCAAGAAGCTGATGGGCGAACTATGGCAAAGGGGGTTCGACCATTTTGTCTTTGAATTGCGCGATTGCCGCACGATGGACAGCACCTTTCTGGGGTTGTTGTCCGGGATTGGCCTGAGATTTTCCGGGGGCAAAAGCGTGCAGCGCGGCGCCCCTCTGGAGTTGCTCAACCCCAATCCCCGCATCGCGGAAACACTGGAAAACCTCGGCGTGGTGAATCTGTTTGCCATCAGGACCTGTGCCGAACCGTTGAGCGATAGATTCGAGCCTCTCGCCCACGCGCCCGACAATACGCGGGTGGAACTGACCCGAACCTGCCTGGAAGCACACGAGACTTTAATGTCCATCAAGCCTGAAAATGTTCAAAAATTCAAGGATGTCGCCCAATTCCTGGCCGACGATCTGAAAAGACTCGAAGCCGCGGGCCGGCCGCAGAAAGAGGACGAGTCCCCTCCCTCATCGAAGCCGTTGTCAAATACTTGAATCGCTGGCCGTCGCTATGGCAACACGCGGTAGAAGCGGGCGGGCGGGCCGGCCACGGGCGTTGGGTCGGTGTAGGAGCCGGTGGCGGATTGAGCCGTGATGTTGGTCACGAACGCCCAATTGAGCAGGTTGGTCGAGACGTCAATCTCATAAGTCTGCCCCTGGGTGGCCGCCCAAGACAGGGTGAAGCCGCTGGCCGGCGAAGTGATGCTGCCGCCGAGGTTGAGGGGCGCATTCGACACCTGCAGGAGGCGGTAGAAGCGGGCGGGCTGGCCGGCCACGGGCGTTGGGTCGGTGTAGGAGCCGGTGGCGGATTGAGCCGTGATGTTGGTGACGAACGTCCATGTGATCAGATTGGTCGAGACCTCAACCTCATAAGTCTGCCCCTTGGTGGCCGCCCAATACATGGTGAAGCCGCCGCTCTCCGAAGAGACGCTGGCGCTCATGAAGAGGGGCGCGTTCGTCACCGGGCCGAAGATAATGTTGGTCGCTTCTATCGAGTAGGTAACATTTATGGCGGAAGTGTTGGGCACGGCCAGAAACCAGACTCCATCGAGGCTCGTCATCGTCGAGTTGGTCCCGATCTGCACGAGTTGAGGGCTGGTCCCGGCGTTGAAACTGCCCGAGTAAAATTCTTCCGGCGTCGGGAAGATGCCAAGGTCGGCCAGTAATTCCACATTGCCCGAGCCGGACTGGTTTGTCACCGTGAACTGAATTCCCGCAGGATTATTGGTAACGGTGTAGGAATACAGCACGTTCGTAGGGTAACCTGGCGGAGCTGAGTTCGCATAGGGTGTTCCATCGGTCAGGGGTATGATTTGAATCTCATTGGGGGTCACCCATGTGGCGATGATCTCGTAGCCAATATTGTTGGTTCCCGCGAAATTATAGGCGGCGAGATACCAAGTGCTGGGGGGCAACGGCACGACGTCATTGGTCGATGGCACCGGCAGGGCCACGGGCACGGAGTTGGTGGTGACAACAATGAATTGGTCGCTGGCGCCCGCGTTGGCGCTCGCGTCATCGAAGTCCAAAGGCCCAGGCAGCGGCATGCCGTCCCGCGCATACAAATCAACTTCGCCATTGGCTGCGTTGAGGATTTGGAATGTGACCATGACGGCATTGGTCGGAACAACGAAGGAGTAATACTGCGCGGCGTTTGTGCCAATGGTGTTGGTTCCTACCATATTGGTGTACGCAATGGCATTGGTCAGCGGTATGATGACGTTGGTCAGTCCATTGAAATTCACCTCAATGGTGAACGTCGTGTTTGTCGGGCCGCTGTTCTGCACGCCCAAAAAATAGCGCTGGCCGGGCAGCAGCGGCGGGGGCGCGCCCAGGGTGGCAAGGATGTTTATGCTGGGGCTGGTGGCGGGAGTGACGCCGCTCGCCAAAGTCACGTCGCCGGGCAGGCCGCCCGTCGGCAGCGCGGTTTGGTCGAAAAACAAAGTCAGCGGGCCGCCGTTGCTCGCCGTCAGGATATTGGTGGCAAAGCTGGCATAGGATGGAACATCAACGGCGAAATAAACGATGGCATTGGTCGAAACGTTGGTCGTCATGGAGGCGCCATTGGTCAGCACGTAGAGAGAGGCATTGGTCGAGGATGTCGTCACCTGCATGGTCCAACTGAGCAGCGTGCCGTCGGTCGGATTCGGGGAGTCGTTGCGCGTGTCCCAAACGTCCAGCGTCCAGCATCCCAGCGGATTCTCCCCGACGAACGGAGTGAGCGGTTCTTCGGGCAGGTAATAATTGTTGTAGTTGGTCGCCGGCAGTTGAATGAGTTGAATGTCATCCAGGAGCACGCCCAGGGCATTGCCCGCAAATTCGACGGTGACCTGGTCGCTGGTGGCGACAAAGCTGTTGGTGAAAAGCTGCCAGCCACCCGAGGCGTTGGTCAGGATGATGTTGTTGGTCGAGATGCCGTCAATGGTCACATCGAAGTTGGGCAGGATGGAATTGGTGCTGTATTTGCCCAGGCTGCCGGCGTTGTAGATCGCCTGGATTTCCGCCGGCGAAAGTGCGCGATTGTAAATGCTTATTTCGTCCTCTCCTCCAGCAAAATGAAAATTTTGGAAAGCGTCATTGATGTTGATTCGGCGTCCGATAAGCACATTCCCGGTGGTCCAAGGCACGAAGCCGCTTACATTGTTGCTGGCCACCATAACCCCATTCAAATACATCGCTGAATCACCTGTTTCTTGATTATAGGTCAAGGCAACATGCTGAAAGCTATTACTAGTGACTATGTTCGAGGCGCTGGTAAAAGTAGCACCCACCGCCACATTGTTCGATGCCACAAAACCTGCGAACAAGCATCCGGGAGAGTTGCCAAAAGTCGAAGAAACATAAAACTGTTGACCGGCGTAAACCCCATCGTCCTGTGACCATTCGACGATGGGATTGGGAGCTGAAGCTGATATGGCTGTAGGATCAACCCAAGCCTCAATGGTGAATCCTGGCCCCGGCCCAACGTCCAAAGATGGCGAGGCAGGAACAAATACATAGCCTGTAGTCCCCATATTAAACGCTGAATTTACCTTACCGGCGGCAAAGCTGATGTCATTCATCAAATCGCCGTTGTTGCCGCCAATGATGTCATCGGCATTGCCGTCGGCGGGCCACCAACTGATGATGCCCAGCGGTTTGGCGTAGAATTGAATTTGATAGGGCTGGCCATTCGTGATGGCAAAGCCGCCCGCGCTGGTAAATGGCGGGTTGGTGGCTCCAAATGTCTGGATGATTCGTCCGCTGGTCAGCGCCAGGTAGTTGGTGCCGAGGCTGTTCGTGACGAGGCCGTTCGTGGCGTTTGTCGTGACGAATTGATCGCCGTTGGGATCGGTGACAATGCCAACCTCATCGTTGGTGAGAAAGCCCGTCCCATTGGTGGTCTCAATTTCGACCACATTGTTGGTCACAAGCCACCCTTCAAGGAACACGGGACTGGCGTCATTTTCGGTGTAAACCCCGGCGGGCACTGTTTCGAAGCTGTTGGACCAAAGGACGACCTGGGGTATATCGACTTCTTTGGCAAACGGCGGCACCGCAAACTTGATCGGCGTCGTGGTCAGATTCGTATTCTCGGTGAAGACAGTATAGACGGTGCCGTTGCTCAAGGTCAGGCCGAGGTTGGTGGCGCTGGTTCCTCCGCGGTCTTCAAAAAGGAGCACACTGGTCCCTTCCGGACTGGTCAGATGCAGAACGAGGTCGTCCAGATTGGGGTCATCGATGCGAACCCCGACTTGCAGCGACACCACTTGCTGGCCGCTGGTGATGCAAATCTGCGATTGGGTGTGGGCATCGGTCGTCAACGGCACGGGGGGGCCGGTGTTGGTATAGTTCTGGACCAGGTTGGGCGTCAGACTTTCCTGGATTTGGACCTGAACATAGAGCGTCACCGGCGCGGAGCCTTGATTGTAGATGCCGTAATACCATGTGCCGCCGGCCAAAGGCGGGGTGCTCGGTGGCCAGCCCGGCACCGGGTTGGTGGTGCCCAAATCGAGATATCCTCCGGGCGCATAAATGTTACTGACGCCGTAATCGCTGAAACTGAGGTTGGCGTAGTTGGTCAGATAGATGCCAATGGGACCGCTCTCGCCGGCGATGTTCGTGCCCGTGCTGTCATTTTCGTAAAGCGCGGAAATAATCAGGTTGGTGGCATCGTTCGGAACATCTATATAATCGTCAAACCATTCATTGGCGCCAATCGTGACGAAGAAGGCGGACGTGAGCGGGTGGGGATAAGCTGTTACAGTGTAAGAGTTGACATAACCGGTAACGTTCTGGTCATTGTTGGCCTCCGCCAGCAGCCAAAGGCCATTCATTTGTTGCCCGATGTATTGCGTCAGGTTGGGGGAGCCATTGGGGGAGCCATTGGCGAAGGCATCGGTGGTGACCGAGTTGGGATCTTCCTGGAGATCGTCGTAGGTATTGGTGAAGCCGTACTGGTAGCCGGAAAAATTGTTGATGATAGTATTCCCGCCATTGAATTGGAGAGTTCCGTAAAGATTAAAAGGAGTTGGAAACTGGACACCGAGAAACACCGTAACCTGGCGAATTGTCTGCTCCAGTGGATTGGGATTAACCATGAAGGCAAAACCCAGGGCGGGGGCGAGTGAGAGGGAGGTGGGAATAGCGACCGGGAGGCTGGTGCCAGTTGCGATGAAGCCGCCACTGCCATTTCCACTGCTGAAGGCCGCTTGCTGCGCGACCGCGTAGAAGCCAAAGTCAGCCGCCTGCTGGTCTTCCGACTTGACGCCGATATAATAAACTTCGTTCGCGAAAGAGTTGCTGTAGATGATGGTTTCAGTCCCGGTGCGCCCGAGGGATGTGTCAGCAGACTGCACGAAAGCTGCAAGGTTGGTCAACGGCGATACATTTGTAGAGATATAAAGGTCAATATCGGCGCCGGAATTGCGGGGGATCGAGAGATTGGGCGGCAGAAAGGTGGCGAAGGCCACGTTGCTCGCCATCTGACCATTGGTAAATTGATTGTTGGTAAAAACGAAGAAATGCCATTGCGACAGACTGCCGTTGGTCAGCGCCGCAATGCCGTTGGACATATACAGGTTTGGCTCGTTGGCGCCAACTCGCTGATGGAGGAGTGGCACGCCGTTGCTGGCCGCTGTCATCAGTATTGGCGCCGTGTAGCCGCTCGAACTGGAAATAACGCTCAATGAATTGGTCGAGGCCGGGTCGTCGCTCGAAATGACCAGGGCATAATCCTGCAGAATATTGTTGGTTTGGCCCGAGACGGCGTTGACGTTGACCCGGGTGCCGCTGATCGTGACGGTCAGGGGAAAGACGATCGGCACGTTGGCGGGATTGATATAGACATTCTGAACATTGTTGATGGAGTCGCCCGCCGCGGTGAATATGGGAATCCCCTGGCTGTTGACATAGATGTTCTGCGCCGCGTTGTCGCTTTCGCCGGGAGGGAGATTGGTCGGGTTGCTGACTTCGGTGAAGATGTCGCCACCGAGGAAATCGTTGCCGATATAGATGTTGCTCCCGGTGGCGTCCGCCACGGTCAGATCGAGGTTGTTGACCAGGGCGACGCCGGCGGCTGGATCGCCGGGCGGATCGGTCCAAACCAGGGTAATGCGCACGGGGGCGTTGGTATCCGGGTAACTAATAGTATAGGTTTGATATTGGCCGGTGGCCAGCGCGTTGGTGGCGGATTGATCGGACAGCCAGATTGACGGGGAGGCATTTGTCAAGGAGGACGGGAGGCTGTTGGTGAGATTTGGCATGCCCCAGCCTTGTTCATTGACGACTACAGTATTGACATAGAAGTCATATGGCTCCCCCGGTGCGCTGAGCGAGCGCGAACCATTGATGAGCATGGCTTTGAGGAGCGCCGGGCTGGGATTCGTGATGGGCGTGTGCAATTGCAGGAACTCCTGCATCAGGGCCAACATTCCGGAAACGGCGCCGGCAGACATGCTGGTGCCGTCCTGATAGACGTAGTACGGCTTGAGCACACTGTTCAGATTGCTCAAGACCGTGTAGTAATTGCCCACATCATTCGTTGTGTAAAGATAGAAGTCTATGGTGTATTCCACCGGTCCCAGCGCGTTGGACGGGACAGCAACCCCGAAGTACCATGTAGAGCCAGGCACAAAATTGGTCAGAACGTAATAATTGTTTGGCGCGAAACTGCTCGACAGAACATTCGTAGGCTGCGCGGGGGGGTATGGGTCGCCCAACAGCACCATGTTTGTTGGGAATGGCACTGGCGAAGCGGCGTTGGAGGAAATTACGATGACCAATTGCGTAGTGCCAGTGCCAGGCGGAAATTGCCTCTCATAAACATTGGTTTTGTTCAACGCAGCGGTATTGGTGAAAGTAGCATCGCTGACAGTGATTTGAATGGTGGGATCGACATAATCTGCCGCCCGGCATGAAATGGTAAACACTCCCGGAGCAACCACATCCGGTTTAAAGCGCCCATAAAGTCCTTCCACACCAAGCCCGACATTGCCGCAACTGGAGAAGTATGCCACCAAGTTGCTGTTGTCGGTTCCACCGTAAAACACTTCGTTGGTTGTTTGGTAATCGTAAGTAACCAGGTTGGTAATGAAACGCGGGCTGTCGCTGGCTCCGACCGTAATAACGTTCTTGGCCGTGGCTGGCGAGTTGATTGTGTCCGTGTGACCACCAGTGCCGGCATCCGAGCCGCCGCCGCCATTGCCGGCGGCGAAGACAAAAAGCAGGGGCTGCCCGCCGTGGGCGGCATTCGGCAGGGCGTCGCGCGTGGCGGCGTCGTAACTGGCCGCATGTGTGTCATAGACCGTGGAACTGTAGTCCCAACTGTTATTGGAAATCAAATTGGTCGGTCCCAAGTTCGTTGCGGCGTTCTCCTGCAAAAAGGCGTCGGACACGTACGGACCGTACACCAAATCCAGAGCCTGCACAAAGAGAGTGGCGTTGGTGGCCTTGCCCCGAAAATCCGCGCCGGGAATGACCGAGCCGGGAACTGGATTTGTGACGGTGGTTGATTCCAAGCCACTGCCCGCGATAATGCCCGCGACATGCGTGCCGTGGCCGTCAGCATCGGTCAAGTCGCCCAACATGCGGTTTGTCAAGTCAGGATGCCCGGCATCGACGCCCGTGTCATTGAGATTCACCGTTACGTTGGAGCCGCTGAGGTTGAGATAATCTGGAGCGTTGGTAAGCGTGTTGGTCGCAACGCCCATCAGCACGCGGGTCAAATCATTCATAAGACGGCGCGGCGTATAGGCTTCGATCTCCTGGGCCAGCGGCAGTTGCGCCACGGCCACCAGGCTCCCGACTGGAACGCTCACAATCAGGGTGGGGCCAAAGGGGCTGCGATCTTCGCCGATCAACGTCGCCCCCAATTGGGTCAAGGCCGCCAGGGCGGCGTCGCGCTGGCCGGGGAAGGTAGTGACACTCAAGGCGTTGGTCTGGGGCTGCTGCTCGACGGCGGACGGCAGGAGCGTGCCGTCCAGTTTGTAATATGGCTCGTAAGGCAGCACGGCGACCACGTCCGCGTTGGCGGCCAGATTTGTGGCCTGCGTGGGCGAAGCCTGGACCAGCGCGGCATTATTGGGCACGTAGGAAATATAAGACGCCCCCGCCTGGCTCAATTCGGCGTAAAAAGCCTTGTCCAGCGGGCGGTCCGCCTGGACCAGATAACTGCCCGGAGCGCCCTGGGCGCGCAGATGAGCCGGGATATTCAAGGCCACCGGGACCTCGGTGTCGATCAAGGCATTGCGCAAAATCAGGGCATGACTGTTATGGAGCAGTTGCTGGATGGTTTGGGTCGTGTTGCTGATGCGATAGGATTTGCGTTTGGCGCCGGCATTGGCGGCGAGGGCCTTGGCCAGGGGCGGATGTTGCAATCGCAAGGCATCAGCCTTGGTTGCGGCGGCGCGATTTTTCACTGCGCTGCGTTCCGCGGCGCGTTTTTCGGCATATTGCCACGTGCAAATCGCAGCGGCGAAAAGCAGCAGGCTGATGAGAAACCAAACTCGTGGTTTTAAACGCATAACTGTGCCTCCAGACGCACTCCAAAGGCGTCCATAAACTTACCAGAAAACGAAGGGAATTTCAAGGCAAAAAGAGCACCCAAAGCCTCGCCTAAGAATTTCTTTAAACCGCGAAATACGCTAAATACGCGAACCCGAACGACGGAATATGTCTGGATTTGTTCCCCCGAAAGCTTTCGATGTTCGCGTATTTCACGGTTCATTTTGCAAATCCTGTTCATCCTGACTTTGAGTTCATTCGCATGCCCCTCTTCAATCTTTTCGCGTATTTCGCGTATTTCGCGGTTCACTCTTTTTCCCATTCCGACCGGCGGCAGGTTCATCTTGTATTTCGCGGTTCATTGCTTCAATTCCCGGGTTCGATGTTGTAGTTGTCTATCACGATCCTGGGCGCGGCCGCGCCGGGGTCGCTGACGATGTGGCAGACGGTGCGGGTCAAATACTCGCCCGTGATCTCGTAATTCGTGCAAATATTAAGGAGAGGGCCGGACCCTGAAGAATACAGGTTTTTGGGTTTGAGCGACTGGCCCCAGGAGTAAATGACAAATTGCGGCAGGCCCAGTTTGAGCAGGCCCAAAGTCTGCTGCGGTATCCGTTCCACCATTTCATCGGTAAGATCGGCAGGAGGGATGGCAGGAGGGATACTTGCCCAGAACGGCGAGTTTACACTTAATGTGGATGCCTGCAAGATGTCTCCGATATGGTGGAATAGCCCGTTGGCATTCGTGGCACGGGTGGCATTGATTCCATTGATGGCGTCCACTAAATTGCTCACGTCGCTGGTTGGGTTGATGGGTATCCCCATGACGGGGAGATCGGGTGAGGCACCGTTGGTCAGGGCGATAACCCCTGCGAAAACCGCCGCCCAAGCCGCGTCATTGGTTTGATTGACGGACAACAGGCCGCGCGCGGCATTGTCGTTGGGGACAGCCGTGAAAAGATCAATGAGCGACCAGTCGTTCGTCGGATATGTGAAAGGCGAGTTGACCCACGGGGTAGTGGGGCTGGTGGCCGCACCCCACCCTGGCCCATTGGTGAGATCATCTGATTTCAAGTAAATTGTTTGCCAGGGGGTTCCACGATGGACACGACCCAGCCAGCCCACGCTGGGAAACAGGTTGGTTGGAAACTGCCAATTAGTAGAGCTGAACATTCCCGGATCGCCAAAAATGTATCGCTGCGTATTGGCGTTCCGTGTGCCATTTATGTATCGCTGCGTTTTCGATCCGAGACTTAGAGTCATGGTGGGGTTGACCCTTAACTGTGTCGGGGTTACGGAAACGATCGCAGAACTGGGAATTGACGTTGAAGGTGAGAACAGGTCCCCAATCGTGTAATGAACCAGAGGGTCGCAAGTCATCCAGATGTTCGAGTCTGTATAGTTCGCAATGGGCACGAAGTTGCCTATCTGCGCCAGGACTGATCCTGATAATGGCGACGGCAAGCCGAAGGCAGGTTGCGACGCCGAATAACCTCCCGGAGCCCCCTGCAAGCTATTATTAAATAACGTATTTTCGAAGGTGTTCACACAGTACGTGATCTGATTCTGCACCGCTGTAGGTATCTGCGCAAGACCCGCATCTGTCGTGTTCGTCAGGGTCCACATCGGGTATTGGAAAGGAAAGGCATTATTCGGGTCGTTGTTAATTAGATACTGGGTGATGGGAAACGAGCTTCCGAAAGGGCCCAAATTGACAAAATCCAGCAGATTTGCATTTGCGGAGGTCGGATTCCCGTCAAACAGAGCATAGCAAAGGTGATTGGATACGGTCGTCGTCCAACTATGGGTTGGGTATGTGGTTTGGTTTGTATCCGTGGTAAATCCGTTTTCGGGAGCATCAGGATTGATGAAAATAAACGTTTTTTTGGAATCAGAGTAGTATCCCAGCGGCAGCGCGCAAAAACTGTTCGACACAAATGTCATGAACTGGCCCGCTGACCACCATGGAGTGATGGGGTTGGTCGCTGCCGCTACGTCCCAATTGAGCACGTTAGTCACGTAAATGTTGGTACCCCAGTTATAATTATTCATCAGACTGACCGTTATAAGGTTGGATGCGACAACGTATAAACCATTGTTCACACCGGAGAAATTGCTGCTGTAAGGATTCCAGGCATCCATTCCACTCATATTGGTAAGCATGATTTCATAAAATTGATTCGTATATTGGGGAACGCCGGTGCTATACTGCCCAGGCCCTGAGCCAGGATACCTGACGAATTCCAATGGCCGGGCAAAGTACACACGGTTTTGATAACTGTATTGGTCAAAGGCGGGAAGCCCTTTGACGGCTCCGACAACCCAGGGAATTCCCCAAAAGTTGAACGTGCCATCGAGCAGGCCAGATGCAGATGAATTTGTCAGATCGTAGAAGGGTTGGCTAATTCGCAGGTACGCGTCACTTGTGACTCGAACAAAGTTCGTAATGTAAACGAACATGTTGCTTCTGCCTGATGGAGCATTACTAACCAAGAACTGCGGGCGAAAGATAGGAGGTTGTTGATAACGATTTTCACCGGTGCCGATGTAAACAGGGTTTGCGGCGGCGTAGATATTCGCGGCCACCTGCAACATGCGATGGATTTGTTCATTGTAGCAGACGCCCGGGTTGGTGGCCACGTAAACGGGAATGTTTGTAATCCCGAAAGTGGCGTATATGAAGTTGTTCGGCGCGGCGACCTGGACAGGTTGAAGCAGGCCCTGGGTGTTTGTCGCGTAAACGACTTGACCCAGGCCGTTTGTGAGGTAGTTGGTGAAGTAAAAAATCTGCGAACGAAGGAGCAAGTCGGCAGCGTTGGTGAAAAAGCCGAGCGGCGTCCAGGGAACGAGGTTGGTGGGCATTGGGGTGAAAGGGCCATAAGGACCGGCGGGTGTCTGGCTGTAGGGGCCGGCTTGGATCTGGGCGGTGTTGTCATAATTTATGTTGACCTTGGTGCGCAACAAGGAGGGCGGCGGCACGGCGCTGAGGAGCGTTACGAAGTTGGTTGTTGAAAGATTGGAATACACGTAAACTCCATATTCCGGGGCGGAACTGGTCCCAATGCAGTCGAGCAGACGTTGGAAGGTGTAGCGGTTGGTGCTGTCAAGCAGGGATACTGCATAGGCCAATCGACCGGCGAAATTGGTGCCGCTCGCAAGGCCGCTCTTGGTCGCATTGATCTGCCCGGTTTTGTTCGGGTCGAACAGATCCTGAATGTCGTAAAACATGTTCGAGTTGTAGGTGCCCGGCCAGGGCGAATTTGGTGAAGGCAGTGTCGCGACATTTCCCGGAAAGTCAAAAGGAGAGCTTAGGCTTGGGTACATTCCATATTCGTCTATGTTAGATACCTCACTTGAAAGCGGGTTTCCAAGCATGTAGTTCAAACTGAATGGGTAACTAGGATTATATCCGTAACGAAAACCAAGAATCTGGGAGGCATCATCGAAGGCACCGCCGCCGTTCGCAATGGTGGGGGGTTGAAGAGCGTAATTGTAGGAACTGACGACTAAGTTCGGGTTCGTCAGATATATCGCCGGGCTGATATTATAGAGGAGCGCGGCCAGGTTAAGCTCCCACGACCCGACCCCTTGGTCGCGGATAAAACCATCCGACCGTATCGGCGTGCCGATGCCGCCATCGGAAAGCACGTATTTGGAATAATTATGGATGAAATTCAAATCGAGGGTTTTGCCGATGGGCAACGCCATGAAGGCGTAACGGCCAATGAATGGATTGGTCGGGGAATGGTTGGTTTCCGGATATTTGAGCACGCCAATCCATTCCGGCTCGCCGTTGTTGAAGTTCGTAACGTTGGGAACCTGAGAGCCGTCTGGATAGAGCGCTGGCTGGTAACCGTTTGTTTCAAAGCGCCCGTTCCGGTTGATGTCCACCCAGAAGCGGAAGTCATAGGATGGTTGCGTCAGGTTTCCATTGGTCATGACGAACACAGGAGGGCGCGGATCGTAGAAAAGATTGCGGATATTTTGCGCCCAGTAAGCCGCGCCATTAGCAATAGTCGGCCAGTTGGTAAATGAGGAGCCACCCGAGATATAGTCATAATTGACGTTATTTGGGTCGTAGACGTTTTCGCTCGTGTCAAAGTTCGACGAACTGATGTAATTGTGGGAGGCCGTGTAGTCGTAGCTCAAGATGTCTGTTTGCGCCATCATCCGGGCAATGATTTCCGTCTGGGCGCGGGCCAGCGCGGCGTCACTCATGGACCGGGCCGTATCAACGTCCAGGGTGGTGTTCACGGCGCTGCGATCCCGGCTGGTCATGGACAGAAAGGCAATGGCCAGGAAGGTGATGACCGAAAGCATCAGCAACGTGATAACAAGAGCTACACCGCTTTCTTTTGCCACAAAAGAACGCATAGAACACATAGCATTGAAAACGGTAGGGCGAGACTCCCTCGGCGCGCCATAGCGTTTGGCGACGGCGGGTGTCGAGCCGCGACCAGATTGACATGGGGTTCGACGGAGTCTTCCACCCTCCGTAGCAGAGCCACTGCGGAGGACGGGCACCCTGCCGGTTTGTATGTGTTCCTTCGCGGCCAATCCATCTTTGTTTGCGGCCGGGCCGGGCTGGTTCTGACTGTGTGTTTTCAAGTTCATGGCGCAGCGGGAATGAGGATGTGCTGGCGGAAGATTTCGACCTGCCCGGCCGCATTGGCCAGATATTGTTGGGCGGCGGCGGTGGCGCCCGATGTAAATAACACCCTGGCGTGTTCGAAGGCTTCCGGTTCCAGAATGCCCAGCTCGATGTCGATTGAATGGGGCAAATAGTTTGTCTGAGACAACAAATTATTCGTAGTATTGGGTACGATGACGGGATATTGAAGGTTCGGACTCCCAAATGGACCTTGTCCGATTGCGTCGTAATTCGGCTCCCACCACATCTCATTGCCGCCGGCATCGAACGCATAAATTTTCAAATGTACGACGCCGTCAGCAATGCGATGGAAATTAGTGAAATTGTTAAAGACGGCGTACTGAAAACTGGGAAAGAGAATATTGTTATTGGTGAGCGGCGCGGTGGTATTTGTGACATAGCGATAGAGCGTGCCAATGCCAGGAATATTGCCCCCCGCGCTGTTGACAAACCAGTTGCTGACGCAATAACCGATGCCGAGCCAGGTGTTGTTGCTTTGCACAATGGCAAAAATATCCTCTAATTGATTGGTGCGAAAAGGAATAGGAACACCATTGTTATTATTGGTGTATTGAACAAGGTCATTCGTGTACGGGAATTCCCAGTACAAGGTTGGCGGGTTTGGATAGCCGGAAACTACAGCATATGGATACATGTTGGTTGGAAAATACACGTTGGTGAAATGGGGATCGGACATTTGTGAAAGATCGGAGGCCATCATATCTATGATGGCCCGGCCGGCATCGGTGACAGTGGTTTGCTTGATGCCGGTTTTGAAGGCCTTCTGGGTTTGGATCAACATGGCGGTCAAGCCCAGGACAATGAAGGAGAGCATTGCCACCGAGACGAGCATTTCCAATATGGTCAGCGCCCGGCAGTTTCGCGGAGCGCGTGCGTCTCGCGCGCCGTGTTTGGCGTCCCGCCAAACACATTCCGGCCTGCCTTTTCTTTGAGCGCGGCCAATCCGAAGAATCCATGGAAAGGAATCAGCGAAGAAGTGGGTCGCGAGACGCGCCCCACCGCGACCGGCTCCGCCTTCGCGCTGCTGCGGCGTGATAAAACGGTCGCGCTCCCCAGTCCTTGCAGTCTTGCGCGGCAATCCACGCAAAATGTCGAGGAACTTATTTTTTGGAAAGGCTGTTTTCAAAAGTAGATGTTGTTCGTGTAAGTCAAGGGTTGAAAAAACCACAAATCGTAATTGTTGGTGACCAGCAGATGCGAACTGATCAAACTGCGATAGGTTTGGCGGCCAGGGCCGATGTTCCCATTGGGCAGAACCGGCCAGGCGAATTTGAGGCGCAGTTCGCGCAGGTTGTTCGTCAGGTACGGCACTTCCAACCAGCGATTGGATCGGATGATGTAGTCAGGGGAACCGGGAGTATAAGGGGAATAGTTGTTCGGGGGGTTGTTGTACCAATTTGTCGAATCATACGCAATGGAGTTCCAGGGGACGTTTTCGACCGTCAACTGGTAACGGAACGCCGTGGCGCTGTTGGCTCCGTTTTGCTGGATGGCTGATCCGGTCATGGCACGAACAATGGCCGTAACTTGGTTGGTTATCAAGAGACCGCCTGTGTTGGTGTTTCGAAAGTCGTATTCCGGCGTGCTTAGCAAGCCGATAATGTTCATGTCATTGGTCAGGTTGTTGTAGGAGCCGCTGGCAAGAGCCGGATTGTTGTTCGTGTAAATTTTGGTTATTCCGGCATTAATGTTCGTTACGATAATCGACTCGACGTAGTTCGCAAGAATGTTATTATTGGTGCGCATTTCGCCGTTGCGGATGGCGTTGAGAAAGTAGGGGGCGTCCTGGCTGATGATCGTATCTTCGCGGTTCACCTTTTGCACACCCATGCCCTGGGGCAATATGCCAATGATCGCCACCAGGGCAAAGCCAATGACCCCCACCGCAATGGCGATCTCGATCATCGTAAAAGCCCGTTCTGAATGGGACTTTTTGGCACACTGAACAGGATTCAGGAATCCAGAAAAGCAGTAACATGTTACTGGTCTGTTACCGATTTTGTTACCGGCTAAGTCGTTGACTATCAACGATGTAACCGATGTTACCGGTTTTTTGGACCTATCATGCATATCCTGCGTCCCTTGCTCCTTCGATTCAGGGTTAAGTGCCTGATTATCAACATCTTTGACGGTAGGGCGAGACTCTGTCGAGCCGTGACCAGATCGATATGGGGTTCGACAGAGTCTCACCCCACCGACTTTCGGGTTCGTGTATGCGGATGGAAGTCGAATTCTCATTAGAATTTGTTCTGTTCGATTCTGGCGCGGGCGGTCAGCCAGTCAATGTGGATGAGGTTGGGATTGCTGAAAGCGTTGCCCGGCGGCGTCTCGACCGGAAGAGTTGTATTAGGAGAACCTGTCTGCCACTGGGGGTTTCCGTTGGCGTCCAGTGTGAAAAGAATACTGCCGCTGCTCAGCATGATGAACTGGTCGGCATTGGTTGCGAGTTGGCCGTTCGCGGTAAAGCCGAGGTAGGGCAAATAATTATAATTACTCGTGACATTAAAGGTGGACGGAAACGGAAAGCTAATATCGGTGTGAAAGCCCGATACATTCCATTCGTTGGACAGGCCAGTCGTCGTGTTTATCGTCCAGACCCAGTTCGTGCCCTGACTGTTGGTTAACTGGAACGGATAAATGTAAACCCCTTGCGGCAGGAATTTCCAGTCCGTGAGGTAGTGAACAATGGATCTGCCAGGCTGATCGCCGACGGTGCGCAAAGCAATCAGTGCGTAGGCGGAATATTGATGGCCGACGAGGCTGGTCATTAGACTGTTGCTGAAATATGTAGGCACGCCGGACAGAGTCTGGTCGTTCGTCCAAAAGTTGGGCGGAAGAAAAACCATGCAGACCTCCGAGCGGTTGACCAGGGCGCGCTGGCGGGCCAGGGCCACGTCGTCGAGCAATTGGCGGGTGGCGGCGCTCATGGCGTTGGCTTTGGTGAAACCCCTGAGATGCGGCAAAGCCACCGCCGCCATCAAACCGATGATGCCGACGACCAGCATCAGCTCGAGGATGGTGAAGGCGCGGTGATTCCGGGGAGCGCGTGCGTCTCGCGCGCTGTGTTTAGCGTCCCGCCAAACACATTCCGGCCTGCCTTCTTTTTGAGCGCGGCCAATCCGAAGAATCCATGGGAAGGAATCAGTGAAGTAGTGGGTCGCGAGACGCGCCCCACCACGACAGGGTCCGCCTCCGCGCTGCTGCGGCGCGATAAAACGGTCGCGCTCCCCAGTGCTTGCAGTCTTGCGCGGAAATCCACTGAAAATGTCGAGAAACCATTCTGTTCTTTCTGACAGAAAAACGAACTGCAGCGCGTCGGGACGTTCCAACCACTCGACGGGCAAGGGCCGCCAGGCAGCGTTGCCATGCAAGGGATTGGAGTTCGGGGAGTTCATTACCAGTTGCCGTTAGTCGTGATGATGTTGGTGCCGCCCCTGCCGGCGCTGACGTATTCGGCCCATAAATCGTAGCTGGAAAGATTGTGGCGGTTGGTCGAGGAAGCGTCGTAATGCCAATAGTTGTGGAAGGTCGGATTGTTTGTGAGAGAAACAGGCACGACCAGGCCTAAAAGATTTGTAGTTTGACTGGCAAAATAGTTCGTATATTCCTTGGGCTGGGGGATGTAAAAGCTGTGCGGTTCGTCCGGGTTGGCATTGGCAACGCTTGCTCTGTTGAAAACTGAATAGTAATTTCCGGAAGTACCGGAAGTAATATTCGGGCTGCCATCAAAGACTTGGATGTATCCAGTGGTCAGGTTTGTCGCGCCGGTCAACTCGTAGATCAAGGGATTGGTGGCGGCCACTGCGTCGTAATATGCAAAAGGGGTGGTGTTTGAGGCCAGGTTGCCGTTGTCCGGCGGGTAAAAATTGAGCTTGGATTGATATTCCTCGATCAGGAGGGTGAGCTTGGCCTTGTCGCCGTTGACCTGGGCGTTTCTTTTGGCGGTTTGGGCGCCGCTGTTCATGTTGACAACCAGGGCGGCGACAATGCCGATGATGGCAATGACCACCAGCATCTCGATCAAGGTAAAGGCGTGTCGTTTGTTCATATTATTCGTTCTGGGCGCGCGCGCCCGTTTGGGAACGGACGCTGATTTGTGTGTCCCGGATTTCCTGTTCCATTCTCTCGCTGAGCCATTGCTTGATCATGCTTTGATAATTGAGATAGCGGGAACGGGCCAGGCGTTTGATGCGGGCCAGCATGCGCGGGTCCATCCGCAACGTAATGGTGATGGAGTCGGACAGCTCGCTGCCGGCGGCCACGGAACTTTCCATGAGCCGGACATCCACGCGGGTTTCGGCCCAAAAGGCGGCTTCGGCTTCTTCGCGGTCGAAGAGAGGAACTTCTTCCCAATTGAAAATGGCGTTCATAGGCAGTATTACTGGGCCAGGGCTTGTGTGAGTCTCCGTTGATAAAAAAAGCGGTCTTCGGATTCGAAGGGGCGGGCGAAGATGACGCGGGCTTGTTTGCCGTTGGTGCGAAAGACGGTGAAAACGCCGAGGCCGTTGGCGGCCATGCCCAGATTGAAAAAGCGGGCCTGGACGGCAAAGCGAGGGGAATCCGGCAGGAGCCGGACGGCAAAAGGGTCCTCGAACGATTCCTCAATGATCTGGAGGGTCAATGAGCGGTCGAGATTAAACGGCGGATTATCCCAATCAAATTCCATAAAACTCGTAAATCAAATGGCCATGCAATGTCATTACAATGTATTTACCCCATTCCTCGATTTTTGTCAAGGGGCAAATTTGGTTAGCAAGCGGCCGTATAAATGTCCAAAAAAAACGAGGGTTTTCCTAAACCTTTGCAAGTGCTTGATATTACGGCTCTCCACCCCTCGTTACGGCTTTTTCCGCCTTGGACAATTATCCGGTCAAGACTCATGTTGTAAAAGTGCCATGCCTGCCTCCAGGATCGCCTGAATTCGAAGGCCTCCCGATGAATCTCAATGGGTCCGGCCGGCCCGCCAGATGGCACATTGGAAACCATGTGTGGAACAAAAGCGACCATGTATGAGCCCATTATCATGGCCCCTCATCTTTATCACGCCAACAGAGTTTTTCAGTTAGTTAATATCGCTTCAATTTGTAAAAGGCGTGGTGGCCGATGACGGCCACTGGCCGCCTTCCTTTGGTCCAATAAGGACGTTCGGTTGTGCGGGTGAAATGGTTTGCGGACTTGGCTAGGCCGGGTAATCGGGCCGGGGTTTGACACGCGGTCTGCGCGAATTGCAAGGCGTGTTGAAAATCCGGTTCCCGGCTGAATTTCTGGATGAGCCGGTCGGGGGTCGTCCCGTTCAGGCAAGAAAAGCAGTGAAATCGCCCGTAGTGCGCCGAGACGATTTGCAGCGGGGTCCGGCCCTTTTCCACGGCCCTCTGGTGGATGACTTCGGCCACGGCAACCATGCCTGGCGCGCCTTCGGACCATGCTTCACCCATGAGGACTGCGGCGACGGCTTTTTCCTGGTAGGTTTGCCCCAACGCTGCCAGTTGCAAGCCGCACAGATAAAATGAGAAAAGCCATTTCATGATTCTTTCCTGGTCTCGGAATCCCTGACGGAGGCTCCGACGGAACCGTCCGCGCCAACTCCTTGACTGGCTAACAGCTTGAGCCGTGCCAAGAGTTTCCGTTTCCCGGAGAACACTGGTAATCAACCAAATCCAATTTATGGCTGGCGCGGCAAATGGAATGCTGGCACATTGATCGCGTCGCCGCTGGAGCGAGTTGCAAATTGACTGATATTTATGGAAACAAATGTTCAAACTGAGGACGTGGTCTTCCAAAAAACAAGGGAACTGTGCGAAGCCATCGTCCAACAACCCCAATTTCAAAGCATCCGCCAGCAAGTGGAATCGTTTATGGCCGATGCCAAAGCCCGGGAGCAGTACGACAGCCTGAGTGAAAAGGGCCGTCACTTGCATCATAAACAGCAGCAGGGATTGGAATTGGCGCCGGGGGAAATTTCGGCCTTCGATGCGGAGCGCGAGGCGTTTTTCCGCAATCCGGTGGCCAGGGGTTTTGCGGAGGCGCAGGAGGCCATGCACCATATCCAGGAAGCAGTCAACCAATTCGTGAGCAAAACCTTCGAGCTTGGACGGGTGCCGTCCGCGGAAGACCTTGAAAGCGGTTCGTGCGGTTCGGGCTGCGGCTGCCATCATTGATTTCTGACCGAAGACACGCTGTTGGCCACTCCACCACAAACCACTTCCGACCGCTGGCCGGCCCAGATCAAGTTCATCGTCGGCAACGAAGCGTGCGAGCGCTTCAGCTACTATGGCATGCGGAGCATCCTCGCCGGCTACATCACGGGCGCAGTGCTCAAGGGCGGTTTGGGACAGGATGCCGACTCGTCCACGAACATTATTCATGCGTTCGTTTCCGCGAATTATTTCATGCCCCTGTTCGGCGCGTGGCTCTCGGACAAACTCATCGGGCGCTATCACACAATCCTGTGGGTGTCGCTCTTTTACTGCGCTGGGCATGGCGTGCTGGCGTGCAGCGATTTCGCGGGCGGGGTTCACGGCAAACTCATCTGCCTTTACGTCGGCCTGGCCTTGATCGCGTTCGGCTCCGGGGGCATCAAACCCTGCGTCTCGGCATTCATGGGCGATCAATTCAGACCGGATCAATCGCACCTGATACAGAAAGCTTATGGCGCCTTTTACTGGGCGATCAATCTCGGCTCGTTTTTCTCGTTCCTGGTCATTCCGTGGGTGAAAAACCACTACAGGTACAGTTGGGCGTTTGCGGTCCCGGGAGTATTGATGGCCATTGCGACCTTCATTTTCTGGCTTGGGACAAAGAAATATATCCGTGTGCCGCCCTCGCGCGAAACCAGATCGGCCGGGTTCATCCCGGTTTTTTTCAGCGCCTATGCCAATCGCGCCAGTTCCGGTTTTGGTCCATTGCTGAATATTTTAACCACGCTCGGCGCGCCGCTGTTCATCATCGTCGCGCTGACGATTGTTGCGTTTGCGGAGATGAGCCTGGTAACGCGCGCGATTGGTTGGGCGGCGGTGATCTGCACGGCCCTGTGGTATGCATCCGTTTTGGTGACGAGCCTGCTGGGCAAGTTCGATCCAGGCGACAATTTCTGGGTTGGAGCGCAAAAGCGTTACACTGAAAAGGAAATTTCCGCCGCGCGGTCGGTCAGCCCAATTCTGTTCGTGATGGCTTTGATTCCCATCTTCTGGTCGCTTTTTGATCAATCGAATTCCACGTGGGTTTTGCAGGGCGAAAAAATGATGCATACCACGATCGTCGGCCTTGACATCGGCGCGGAGCAGATGCAATCCATGAATCCACTCATCGTCATGGTTCTGGTGCCGTTGTTCACGCTGGGAATTTATCCGCGCATCGGAAAATTTGCCTCGCCGTTGCGGCGCATGTCCTACGGCATGTTCCTCGCGGCGGTTTCGTATCTGATCGTCGCCGCCCTTCAAAAAGAAATCGAAGCGGGCGTTCAATTGAGCGTCATGTGGCAGACCGTTCCGTATATTGTTCTGACCGCCGGCGAGGTGCTGCTTTCGACGACCGGCCTGGAGTTTGCCTTTCGTGAAGCCTCGGCGGAACTTAAGAGCACGATCATGAGTTTCTGGCTGCTCACGGTGACAGTCGGTGATTTGTTCGTGGTGGGAATCACAAAACTGTTTTCCGAAGCGGGCGCGGGCAATCGCGCCGCCTCCGTGAGCACGAATCGTTTTCTGCTCTACGCCGGGCTGACTTTTGTCGTGGCGATCCTGTTCAGCGTCATTGCCAGCACCTACAAGTATCGTGACGCGACGGCGGCGGAAGGAAAGTAAGATGAACGAAACGTTCACACCCGGGGAGTTGCACGATTTGCGGCGCGCCAAATCGCTCCTGGAGAGCCGGTCCTTTGCCATAAAATTGTCCGATCTCTTCGGCTTGCCCATCAATGCCGGCTTCGCCCTGCTGCCGAAAAGGTGGTCTCGACAAATCAATCGTGCGGCCAACGCCGCCTTGTTCAAGGCCCTGGAAGTCGCGGTGGCCACAACCGGCAAAAAAAGCCTGAAGTCCCCTTCGAACCGCTGGCACAAAATTCTGGCGGGCGCCTCCGGCGGGGTGGGGGGCGCATTCGGCTTGGCGGCCCTTGCGGTCGAGTTGCCCATTTCCACGACCCTCATGCTGCGTTCAATCGTTGAGATAGCGCGCAGCGAAGGCCATGACGTGCGCGACTGGGCGGCCAAAGTCGCCTGTCTGGAAGTCTTTGCCCTCGGCGGATCCAAAAAAACCGCGGACCCGCCCGAAACGCCCTATTGGAGCACACGACTGGCCCTGAACCAAAGCGTCAAGGAAGCCGCTTCGTACCTGGCCCGGAAAGGCGCGGTGGAACGAACGGCGCCGGCGCTCGTGCGATTGGTTGGCGCCATTGGCTCGCGTTTCGGAGTTGTTATTTCCGAAGAAGTGGCGGCCAAGGCGCTGCCCGTCATCGGCGCGGTCGGCGGCGGAATCATCAACGTGATTTTTATGAACCACTTTCAACAAATGGCGCGCGGCCACTTCATTGTCCTGCGCCTGGAAAAAACTCACGGCCAGGCGGCCGTCAGGGAACAATACGATGCGCTGATCGTTTGAATCGGGCGGGAGGCGTCCCAATGTCCGGCCCGGCCACCGTCACTTCTCAAAAACGCCCTGGTCTTGCACCAGCGTCCATTCGCTGTCCGGATTGTATTCTTTGATCCCCTTCACAATCTGCGCCGTCTTTTCGCCAAGATTGCGCTGATAGATTTTGCCGTCCTGATTGACAATAAAAGTCATGATGCCCGATTGGTCCCAATGCTCGGGCCAGGCCACCAAGGCGAAGCCCTTGGTTAAGTTGCCATGACTCATATAATTCATTTTCCCACCGGGCGCGTCCTTGCCTTGCCGGGTCAGAATTCTGAAAAAGTAACCTTGAAACGGGTGGGGGCCTGAACCTTGCTTGTTGTGGCCATAACCTTGGACATGAGCTTCGGCCACGAGCGGCCCGAATGGGCTGGCTGCTTCGCCTTCGGCGGCTTTCCAGTAAAGGCCGTCCTTTTTGCCCGGCGCGCTCTTGAATTTCAAGGCGTACTTCACTATTCCGCTTCCGTCGGCGTTCAGAGTGGCGTACTGGCGTTGGGCATCGGCGTAGGCGCCGCAGACGCCGATGGCGTGGAGTTCGTCCTTCCCCATGTGCCGGTTGATAATCTCCTCCTTGCCCGCATCGGTGTCGAAAAGCCATTGCGAGTTCGTTTTCACCAGTGGAATCGGGTACGGCCAGTTATTCGTGCCAATCTCAAGAGTGATTTTGTCAGCGCCGTCCGGCACTTGCTGGCAACCCTCCGCCATCGCCTTGGCAAACTTCGCGGCATTGTTGGCGTCCTGCACTTCGTCGCCAGTCAGGAGCAAATTGGCGTCCGGGCCGAAAATCTGGTTCAGCGCGGCTTTGTCCCGGGCTTGGGTCGCTTCGAGCAATGCCTGGATGGCCTCCTCCGGCGATGCGAAGGAGCGTTGCGCGACGGCGGCTTTTTGTTCCGCGGCGTGGAGTGTCGCGGGCAAAACGCCGCAGGCCGCGCCCACAATCGCCATGGTCATCATGGCGCTAAAACGTGTCGATGGATTCAAAAGTTTCATAGGTTTGACTGGTCTGATTTTGTGCAATGTGCCGCCGGCGCTCACCGCCTGCCTCCGCCTCCGCCACGGCCGCCTGAGTGGGCGGCTCCCCGGCTTGCCCTTCCGCGACTACTGTAACCATGGGCGACACCGCGCCCTACAAAACCGGCGTCCCACACCCCCCCCACCACCACCGGCCCTCCCACCACCACATCCCCGCCATAGCCCCCGTCCACATATCCGACGCATCCCGTCAACGCCAGTAACAGCGCAACGCCCAAACCCAATTTGATCCGGTCGGCCAGACCGTTCGCCTTATTCATGCAATGCTCCTTCTCCTGTGGAAATTAAAAATTGTTCAGGCCCTTGAAATACCACCAGACGCGCTTTGACGGCCAGCCGCACCATCTCTACAGCGGCGGCCTCTCCCCACGCGCGATAAGCGGCTGCGATCAATTCGCCGAACCTCAAGAGCTTCTTCCGTTTATTTTTCATAAACAGAAGAATAAGCCGAAAAAAACCATCGCCACAATGGGGTGTTCACCCCATGCGTCAAAAAGGTCAATCGCCCGGGGATGCCCGCACCGACCGGGCCAGCCAGTCCAAATAACGCCCGGTGCCGCCGGTCAGCGGCAGGACGACAAATTCCGGCGTGTCGTACGGATGATTGACAAGCACCAGTTTTTCGAGTTGGCGCAGATGTCTCCTGATCGTTTTGAAAATGACCAATACTTCGGCGCCCGATTCCACCCGGCCCTTCCACCAATAGTGGGATTCGACGCCGGAAATCAAATTGGCGCAGGCGGCCGCGCGCGCTTGCAAGGCGCTTTTGGCCAGGCGGCGCGCGATCTTCCGGTTGGGCGCCGTGACCAGCACGATATGGAATTGCGCCGCGCTTTTCATGCCGGAGTGGAATCAAGTCTTTTCTTCGGGACGGGCGCCGTAGCTTTTGACCACCCAATCGCTCAGCACCTTGTCCGGCGCCTCGACGGCATCAGAGTCAATAATAAATTCATGCCGGCCCGTGTTTTGGGAAACCAGCTTGAGGCCGAATTGGAAATCCTTGAAGCGCGCCGCGCACAGGTCCCGCACCGGAATGGTTTGTTCCAGGGCCAGCGCCACGAGCCGGTCGGCCGCGGCATCGGTGAAACGGATGGCCAGCTTGTAATTTTCCGCAAAACGCGCGGCGAAATCATGCACCAACTGCCGCGCCACGACCTGTTCCTCCTTTTGATGCTCGGCGAGGAGCTTTTGCAATTCCGGCCCCGGATGGTCCACCAGGTCTTCTGTGACGACAAAGCGGCGCACTTTGGTCGAGGGCAGTTCGAACTTGAAATCGCGAAAGATGCGTTCGCAAATGGTCATCAAGCCGCGGGCGCCGATGCTTTCTTCCCCGGCCAGATCGGCGATGCGGCGCAGGCCGCCGTCCTTGAAAAGGACTTCGATGCCGTAGGCGGCAAAGGTTTGTTCGTATTGGCGGATGATGCTGCCTTCGGAGCTTTTCAGGATGGTGTACAAATCATCCGCGCTGAGCGGATGGCAAACGACGCGCACCGGCAAACGGCCGATGAATTCAGGTTCAAAGCCGTATTCTATAAAATCGCGCGTTTGAATTTGTTCGAGCGTCCCGGTCTCCCCGGCCGCCTTGAAGGCAGGCGGGGCGTTGAAACCGATGGTGGCCTCGCGCAGGCGTTTCTGGACAATTTTTTCCAGGCCGTCGAACGCCCCGCTGACAATGAATAAAATGTGTTTGGTGTTGATCGTGCCCGGCGATTTTTTGCCGCGCTGGCTCAAGTCCATCATGGCCTGGATTTGGCCGCTGATGTCGTTGGGCGAACGGGCCGGCACCTCGGTTTCCTCCATCAACTTGAGCAGATTGGTCTGAACGCCCCGGCCGCTGACATCCCGGCCGTTGATGTTGGAAACAGACGCGATTTTATCAATCTCATCAATGTAAATAATGCCGTATTGGGCGCGCTCGGCATCCCCATCCGCCCGGCGCAGCAACTCCCGGACCAGGTCTTCAACGTCCCCCCCGACGTAGCCCGTTTCGGAAAACTTGGTCGCGTCGCCCTTGACAAACGGCACGCCGATCAAGTCGGCGGCGTTGCGAATCAGGTAAGTTTTGCCCACGCCCGTCGGCCCGACCAAAATGATGTTTTGTTTGGAGTAATTGGGCTGGTCCTTGCCCTCCCTGGCCAGGCGCACATGATGGTAGTGGTCGCACAAGGCAACGCTCAAAACCTTTTTGGCCTCCTCCTGTTTGATCACGAAACGATCCAGGTAAGCTTTGACATCGCGCGGCTTGCGATCGAAGGAAAACTCGTCTTGCGCCGGTCCAGGCGGGGGCGCTTCGGCGGTTCCGGCCGAATCGCTTTTGGGCAGCGGTCCGCTGGAGAGATGCTGCCGCATAAACTCCTGCAACTGGCGCTGAAATTCCTCCGGCGAGGGCGGTCCGTTGACAAATCCTTTTCCCATAATGACTCCAAGTTAGCTCACTTCCGGCAAAGTGCCATGATTATCCGAAAAGCGCACGACAAAATTCCGGCCACCGTCGCACCGGTTCTGCAGTAAGATGCCATTATGCAGGTCTTGGAAGAACTGTCGAGGAAATGGGCTAGATTTCGAAGTCGGCTTGGATTCGGTCTTTTTTACTGGTGACTTTGACGTCAATTTTTTCGTAAGTGACCAGGGAATTGGGCGGGACGCTTTGGGTCAGAAAAACGCTGGCGCCAATGGTGCTGCCGGCGCCAACGATGGTCTCGCCGCCGACGATGGTGGCATTGGCGTAAATGGTGACGTGGTCCTGGACGGTGGGATGGCGTTTTTGGCCCCTGAGCAGTTGGCCGCCCGCCAGGGAACGAGCCACCAGGCCGACGCCCTGGTACATTTTGACGTGTTCGCCGATGACCGCCGTTTCGCCAATCACCGTGCCCGTGCCGTGATCGATAAAAAAGTGCGAGCCGATCCGCGCCCCGGGATGCAAATCAATGCCCGTGCGGCTGTGGGCCCATTCGGTCATGATGCGGGGGATGAGCGGTATTTTTTGCAGATACAGTTCGTGGGCCAGTCGTTGCACGGCGATGGCTTCGATGAAAGGATAGGCCACGATGACTTCCTCCTTGCTCAGAGCGGCCGGGTCGCCTTGGAAAGCGGCCTCGGTGTCCGTCGCCAGCAAATCGCGGATGCGCGGCAGGTTGCTCAAAAAATCAAGGGTCAGGGAACGGGACAAGCGGCTTAGATCTTTTCTATCGGTTTCGCGGGCGTAATCGAGGCTTTTGTAGATTTCCTCCTCCAACCGTTCCAAAACCGAATCGATCAGGGTGGCGATTTCCATTTTCAACTGCGAGGAATGAATGGATTTCTCGTCGAAAAAGCCGGGGAACAGGAGGCGGAGCAAATCGAGCGTAATGGACGCGATGGCGCTTTTCGAAGGCAGGTTTTTGCCGTCGAGGTGGTTGATGCCACCCACGCGGGCGTAGGAGGCGATGAGCTGATCGGTTAATTCGGTAACCGTGTGACGCACGGCCCCAGTATCCCGCATACCGGGTGGAAAGGCAAGCGGCAGGAATGCGGGCTACTTATCATCTTGGAGTTTAATAATTCGACAAACTCTCTCAAGTCTTTGCTCAGGTTCATCGGGTTGTTGGGATTTGACCAGATCGAAAAGGATTTCCAGGCGCTGTTCCGGCGTGAGCGAACGGTAGTATTCGCCGTCCGCCTTGTCGGCTTCGGCGAAGGAGTGAAATATGCGGGCTGCCTTTTCCATCTGGCCAGCATATCCTATTGCACGGCAGGATACACGGAAATGTTTCGACCCGATTTCTGGCTCCTAATCTTAATCCTAATCTTAATCTTAATCCTCAGAGATTAGGATTACGATTAAGATCAGGATTAGGACCAAGAATGCGGCGCGCGGCCTCGACCACCTGCGCGGTCTCGATGCCGTTGAGACAGCGCAAATCAATCGGACATTCGCGGCGAAAACACGGGGCGCAGGGCACGGGCGTCCGCACGATTTGGGCGGACGGAGAACAGAAGGGGCCTGTCAATTCGGGGGAGGTGCTGCCGAATGGAACGATCAGAGGCGTGCCCACGGCGGCGGCCAGATGCATCGGGCCCGTGTCATTGGTCAGCAGCAGACGGCAGAGTTTCAGCGCGGCGGCGAGTTCCCTCAAATTGGTTTTGCCAGCCAGATTTATGACTCCGTCCGCCTCGCGCCCCGCGTAGCGGATTTCGGTTGTGACCTTCTCCGCCAAGTCCATGTCTCCCGCCCCGCCAAAGATCAGCCAGCGACAGTGGGTTTGCTTCTGCAAGAGCACGGCGGCGGCGACAAACCGCCTCGCCGGCCAGCGTTTGGCCGGCCCGTACTCCGCTCCCGGATTCAATCCGAACCAGGGCCGCCCGGCCGGCGCGTTTTCCAGGCGCAAGTGTTGACAGACTTGGGCGGTTTGTTCATCGCTGACGAAGATGCGCGGCGGCAGGGGTTCAAGCGACGCGCCCAATTCGGCGGTCAAATATAAATAATCATGGATATGATGGGCCGCGGGCGGAAGGGCCGCCGCCGGCGCGCCGCGCGCAATCAAGCGGCGGATTTCGCGGGCGGACCGCTTGCGCATGGGCGCGGCGTCCCGGCGCGGAGCAAGCGCCCGCGTGAGGAAAAAGCCGCGCCCCGGCCGGGCGAAACCGACGCGCCGCGGAATCCCGGCCAGCCACAGTTCCAGGGCGGATCGGATGGAATTTGGCAGGGCGAGGGCCTCCGAAAAATTTTCCCGGCGGAGCCGCCGGCTGACCTGCCACACGCCTTCCGCGGCGGAAAAGGCGAGCACCTCGTCAAGAAACGGCTGGTCCTGCCACAGTCCGGCGAGTTTTTCCGGCGAGAGCAGGGTGACATGGGCGGACGGCCTGGCCTGGCGCAGGCGCAGCAAGGCGGGGGTGCTCATGACGGCGTCGCCCAGCCAATTGGGGCCGCGCAACAGGATTTTTTCGGGCGGGTTCGGCACGGGCGTATTTCAGTTTTTTGGGCCGCCACTCCTAATCTTAATCTTAATCTTAATCTTAATCTTAATCCCCTGGTTTTTCATGGTCGAAGCAGCGGTTCATTTGATTAAGATTACGATTAGGATTAAGATTAGGATTAAGACCCGCAAAACGCCAGCCAAAAAATGAAATGCCGTCCGGCATGTTCAGCGAAGACAAATTTTGCGCACACAATCATCAAAGTCCCCGGCGCCGCTCAGGATTTTGATTTCCACGCGCATGAAATAAATGGGCAGATCGCGGCGGTCCAACTTGGGGAAGCGGACGGCGTCTTTTTGGGTGGTGACGATGACATGGGCCTGGCGTTTTATGCTGCGATTGATGGCGTTGAGGATTTCCTGCTGGGTGAAGCGGTGGTGATCGGCGAAGCGTTTTGAAT
>Ga0326728_10003764_pt1 | contig 46227 bp, 41 predicted proteins | sample MB3enrmetagenome_FD_207602 | JGI IMG/M metagenome (GOLD analysis project Ga0326728, IMG submission 207602) | Lab enriched peat soil microbial communities from McLean, Ithaca, NY, United States - MB31MN | ecosystem: Environmental > Terrestrial > Soil > Wetlands > Peat | place: USA: New York...
TTTCATCGCCCAGCGCTTTTTGGTGGCTTCACTGATGGCCTTCCTGCCAGCCGCACTTAGCCTTCTTCTTTGCTTTTTCGGCTTGGCTGCGGCTGGGGATGATGCAGCCTCAGCGTCTCCTCGAATCCTGGCCCACCTTGCTTTTTGCGCTGCTGCCATCTTTCGACGGCCAGCGGCGCTCACCTTCCGCTTACGCGCGGGGGCTTCGGAAGTCGCGGCGGCTTCTGTGCGGCCACCATTCAGCAGTTGACGTAACTCATCAATTTGCGAGTCTATCCGACGTTTCTGAGACTCGAACCCTTCGATGGCTGCAACGATTATTTCAGCAGTGAGTTTCTGTGGCATGTGAGTTGGGCACTTCGCTCGAATGCGTTGTGTGTCGAGACCATTCTACATCTTTAGCAGGTGGACTCGGTAACCAGGACCAGCGAACCTGGTCGAGAGATGTGAGTAAAGGAGGACTGGCAGAATGCGCCGCAAGGAAGGAAGTTTTTCCGGACCGCGTAAGACACCGCGGGTAACACCCCGTGGTTGGACTGCTTTTGACAGACAGGAAAGGAGATGAAATGCAAACGAACACAGCTACAGCGGGGACCGCCGATGCGCTGTCTACCGCTGCCGCGCTGCAATACGCGCCGGCTCGCCAAAAGTACACCGATGAACAGGTCCGCCATGTTGAGGCCGCGCTCGAGAATCCGTTCGACTCGAGCGAGATCAAGTGGCGGGTGACGAATACGACTTCGGACAGACGCCGGGGCCAAGTGATTGCCTACGCCGATCCGCGCGCTTACACAGACCGGCTGAACGCGCTGTTTACAGTGCGGGGTTGGACACGGGAATACGGTGTGCAGGTAATCCAGAACTTCGAGCGTAAGGACCGAGGGAACGGAGAAACCACGATTTCGGGAAAGATTGTCGTGACCTGCAAGTTGACAATCGATGGCCTTGGATCGCATAGCGGCCTGGGCGAGGAGTGGGCTGATAACGAGAATGCCGGCACCTCGGCGGAGGCGCAGGCATTCAAGCGGGCTTGCTCTTGCTTCGGTTTGGGACGGTACCTCTACGATCTGGGTGGTATTTGGGTCGATCTGGACGATCGGAAGCAGCCGCTGTCCAGACCCCGGTTACCCGACTGGGCACTTCCGAAGCGCAAGCCGGGCGACACGAAACCCCAAAATGGAAATGGCCATACGGGCACGAATGGACACGTGCAGCACAACAGTGTGGACCGAGTCGATTTGCCAACTCTCAAAGCGCGGGTGAAGTCGCTTCGTGAACAGGTGGGGTTTGGTCTGGCAAGATCGGTGACGAAGATGATCGCGGCGACGGAGGATCTGGAGCAGATCTCGGACGCGGCAGCGCTGAGCGCCCTGTCGGCAAAGCTGGAAGACACACTTCGTGGTGTGGAACGGCTTCGTGCAGCCACCGGAGTTGTCGGGCAGGCGAGTTTCACGGGACTTTGCCAGCAGATGAATCTGGCGGGCGACCGCGTGGATGACATTCCGGATCGCAGCGTGCTACGGCAACTGATCGAAGCTCTTGAAAAAGGGGCCGGCGCCACGCCTCTGCGCCAGAATGGCGCCGGACAGAACAACCAGGCTGAGGCGACCAGGCACACTCCAGCAGAAGCAACAAACGGTCGTCGTAACGGACGACCAAGCGCCCCGGCTACGCGGCCCGTCGCTGAAGATTTGAAGGTTCTCGGCGCAGCCCGCGCAGATTTGGTCCGCGAAGCGCAACGTGTCGGCAAGCTGAGGAACATGAAAGTCTCCGATGTTGTCGATCGGGCGGCCAAGGGCGCTTTCCGATTCGCCGATCTCCGGAGGCTGACTCTGGACGATCTGCCCGCTTTAAGAGCGGCGGTGGAGATTCTTCAGCAGGTTGCGTAGTGGCTGGAGCAGGTACGCAACCGAATCTGACGCTCTCCCCATATATAAGGATGGACGCGAGGTCACGACACGACGGGAAGGAGGTTCCCATGGACGCAGTAAAGATCGATGACGTCCTGCGCTTGCAGGATTTTGGTTTGGAACGGCTCGACGAGGATGAAGCCATCGTGGGTTTCGCCAAGCGTGCCGAGGCAAGAATCGCTCATTGGCTGGACTTTGCCAAGGGTGCCCTCTTGATGTTGATGGTTCCGGACGATCCGGAGTCGGGCTGCCTGTACATCTACGACCGTAGCCGCGAGGCGTTCTACTCCCTCGCGTTGCCGATTGAAGGACGGTTCGGCGGATTCCGGGAGGACGAATTCGATGGATTATGCCAAGCATTTGGTCTGAAGGCACTTGCAAGCAATCCGCGGCCATTGAGGGCCTGAATGCTGGACGGGTTTTTGGAGGAATGCAGCGCATGCCTTATACAGAGCAAAGGAGCGCATTGGTGAACCTCCAACTAAACGCCACGGCCGAAATGGCCGCTCAATTTCATGACCTGTTCGTCAACCGCCTCGCCTACACGCTGCAATCCATGAGGCCGCACCCGGAAACGGGGCGGCACTATTATTTCCGGCCAAGAGCGCAGGAAGGGCAGCCTCCTCCCGCGCTGGGGCTGGAGACATTGCGACGACACCTGGCTGGCGAGCTCACGGTCGGGTTGTACTCGATCAATCCGAAAACACAGCGGTCAAAGTGGGTTGCCATCGACGCCGACTATAAAAACGCCATCGAGCACCTGCTGAAACTGCAGTATGAGCTGACGCAGGATGGAGTCGAGCCCGCGCTGGAGAAATCAAACCGCGGCGGCCATCTGTGGATTTTCTTCGAGAAGCCGGCGCTCGCGAGAGACTGTCGGGTGTATATCTATCACACCGCCCTGAGACTGGGACTCCCGATCAAGGGCGCGGGACTGCCAGAAGGAATTGAGATCTTCCCACGTCAAGACGAAATCGGTGCCGATGAATTTGGCAACGCAATCCGGGCACCGCTTGGCGTTCATCGGGGTGCAAAGGAGAGCCGCGGCTGGAGGTTCTGGTTCTACAACGCGGACTATACCCTTACCGACCAACTGGCTTACCTTCGACGTCTACGCAAGGTGACCGAAGCGGAATTAGGCAGATTCGTAGCCGGCAAGAAGATCCCGGCTGAGTTCGCCCAGCACTCGAAGCGGCCCGAGGTGCCAGGGCGGTACTACACCTCTGCGCCCAGCGAGTTCCGGATTCTCGATTACGTTCAGGTACGGCGCCAAGTCGGCAGGAATTGGGTCGCGCGCTGCCCGTCTTGCGCACAGGCCGGCCGGGACAGGAGCGGCGACAATCTCGCCATCGCGGTCGAGGAGCCAAGAAAGTACATCTGCTGGGCCGGGTGTTCGAAGGAGATGATCCGGGAAGCGCTCGGCCGGCCAATCGTTCAGAAGAGGTACGCATGAAGAAGAAGACCAATCCCTTGCTGCGGCTGACCCTTCCGGCAGCCGCGGTAGAGCGGCTTCGCAAGTCCGGGATCTATTGCACTCCCAACATCACCGTCGAATTTCAGCACGCAACCAAACGGCACGTGCTGCGCGGCCGGGAATCCGGCGGAGCGATCAAGCAATTCGGCCATTACGTCACCTTCTGCGGAGAGGGCGGGGAGCGCCTGCCATGGTTTGTCCGGCCGGATTCTCTGACGAGCAACGGTGACCACGCTATAGTTCTCGCTCCCACCCTGGTAAGCGTCGAGGCGCTCCGGGTCGAACACACGTATGAGCTGCTGATTGCGCGACATGAACTGCGGGCGGCAAAGGAAGGGGCTCGGCCGCAGATCTGGTCGAAGTTGGTGTTTCGCGGTTGGCAGGGACAACTCCCGCTTGATCTTGTGGAGAAAGACCGCTCGGAGGCGGGGAAGATCGCGCCCGAGTTCTTCACCAGGGCGGGAGAGGCTCGCCAATTGCCGACTCAGTTTGTGGAGGCAGTTCAGGCAGTCGTGGCGGCCTCAAACTGCCCTTTTTGTGCGCATTCCCACTTCCTTGTTGAGCCTTCCCACCAACAAAGACGGCTGCAGAATGCTGACGCCCGGGACGAGACTACGAAAGGTGCCCAGCCGCTGGCTGTTGCCATCTGAGAGCATTGTCGGTCCACGGCGCCTGAAAGGAGAGAGAGCAGGTGGGGTTCATATCACGTCTAACAACAGCCGGACTACTTGCCCTCGCGGCGGGTGGTGGCTATCGCCTTCTGAACAATCGGAACCCTGAGAAGCTCACGGCCCTGAGCAATGCTTCGCGACAGCCGTCGTCGATCGAATACGAATATTTCTCGCCGGGAGACGATTTGGAGCGTATCGATATTACAGAACTGCGAGCTGCGGCTCAACGGCTTCATGGAGTGCGGGTGCCTCTCAATATCGCGATTTACGCGTTCACGGACCGCGCAATCGCGCAGGTTCTGGTCGAGGATGCGGATGCCGGTACGGTGATCCGTGTTTACCGCGATGGAGAACAGTACGAAGCCGAGGAACGCGATGCGGAACGGTACCGAAGGGCTTCCGTGACGTCAATGTTTCGCGGGCACAATAACATTCACGTGCGGGTTAAGCCTGCATCCCGCGTGGACTTGATGCACCTGAAGTGCTGGAGCGACGGCCATGTACTGCGAGATGGTAGCGCGAACTGGTCGCCGGCCGGCCTGAAGCACCAAGACAACGACGTCAACTTCACAACCGATCTGCAGGAAGTGCGGGAATTCAACCGAAACTTCGAACAGATGTGGGACAGGTCCACAAATATTCGGGTCCAGTGACAGCGGGCCGCAAGGAACAGGCCATGAAACGTGCCAAAGACGCGACCTTGGTGCTTTGCTTATTTGTTGTTTACTGCGTCCTGTTATCCCAAGGACTGAAGGCCAGCGCTGTCAGTGCTCTTTTCGGAGCGCTCGCGGCGGTTCCCCTGACCGTACACCTCTATCGCCGGTTGTGGCCATCACCGCCGGAGAAGGACGCCGGGAAACGTACCCCGCGCCAACCCGCCCGACGCGCTACTGCTGAAGGAGAAAAGGAGAACACCGAGTATGATCTGTGATTTCTGTAATGCTCCGAATCCCGTCTGGCGATTCCAAGCCAGACCCTTTGTCGTCGATTACGGCTCCCTGGCGGGCGCCAGCGATGCCGACTGGGCGGCGTGTGATGCGTGTCGAGATATGATTCTTGCCAATGACCGCAACGGTCTGGTGGATCGAGCCATGCAGATCGCTCCCGCCATCCCCGATCTGGCTGAATCGGATGTAAGAGAGCTCCGACGTTGGTCTCAAGGCCTCTTCTTCACTCACCGCGTACCTTGTGGGCCGGTGCCAATAGCATAGTTGAAAGAGCTTCCGCTGGCGGTCTGGGCACCACGTCCCTCTTTCTTTCCCCGTGAGACCCACCGCGTATCCTTCCTTGCACCCTCCAAACTCCCTCCTCCGCGTGGTGCGGGCCGCCAGTTCGCCGATTCTGAAGAACCAGGAGAATTCACATGATCCGGAATACCGAAGAGTTTCTGGCTGCGCTACGGGCCGCCCGGCGCGCATCAACACCGCTGGTCTCGATCCGCACAGCAGATCCGGCCAGCGCGATTGCGTTGACAACGCGAAGCCTGAATGGCAACGCAGACGCCACGTCCCTTTTGTCGTGGGACATCATGACCGGCCTCTCGGCGGCAAACGGCCCAGGCAAGAAGATGCTCGACTCGATCATCGGGGAACGTAATCCCGAGACCGTAGGTCCGGCCGATGCGCTATCCGTCGCGGCAAAGCTGGGCGACGACGCGGTCATGTTCTATGCGAACCCGCAGCGCCTCTGGCAAGACCCCGTCATCGTCCAGGGAGTGTGGAACCTACGGGACACTCTGAAGGCCGTCGGGGCGGTGCTGGTGCTGGTGACCCCGCCGGGCAGCGTACTCCCGCAGGAGCTTACGCAAGATGTCCTGGTTATCGACGAGCCGCTACCATCCCACGACGATTTGCGGGCGATTGTGCAAACGACGTTCGAGAACGCGAAACTCGCAGCGCCGACTACGGACGATGAGAGCCGCGCCGTTGACGCGCTGCTTGGGTTGGCGGCGTTTCCGGCGGAACAGGTGGTGGCGATGTCACTGTCAAAGCGCGGACTTGACCACGACCAGCTCTGGGAACGGAAGCGCCAGGTCATTGAACAGGCGCCGGGACTGACGGTATGGCGCGGAGGCGAGGGCTTCACGGACGTGGGCGGATGCGCCAACGTGAAAGCGTTCTTGCAGTCGGTCCTGGATGGCGCAGAGGCACCAAGGGTTGTGGTCTTCTGCGATGAGATCGAGAAGGCATTCGCGGGGACCGGAACCGATCTTTCGGGCGTGACGACCGAGATGACGGGAACGATCCTTACGTGGATGCAGAACCGCGAGGCGGACGGCTGTATCCTGATCGGGCCGCCCGGGACGGCAAAAAGCATGATAGCGAAGGCCACCGGAAACACGGCAGGAATTCCAACGATAGCATTCGATCTGAGCGCCATGAAGAATGGAATCATCGGCAGCTCGGGTGAGCGCCTGCGGGGCGCCTTGAGCATTATCGACGCTGTATCGGGTGGCCGGAGCCTGTGGCTGGCAACCTGCAACTCCATCGGCTCACTTCCGCCCGAACTGCGCCGGCGCTTCACGTTGGGCACCTTCTTCTTCGATCTTCCGGCCGCGGACGAGCGCGAGGCGATCTGGCAGATCTATACCTCGAAATACGGCGTGCAGGACGAACGGCCTCATGACGACAACTGGACCGGCGCGGAAATCAAGGAGTGCTGCCGCAAGGCCTACCGCCTTCGCATGTCACTCCGGCAATCGGCGGAATACATCGTCCCGGTGGCCAGATCGGCCGCGGACCAAATCGAAAGCCTCCGCCAGCAGTCGTCAGGGAAGTATTTGAGCGCGTCGCATCCGGGCGTCTACGAGTACAACAGGAACGCGTCAACGCCGAAGGGGCGGGCGTTCCGGGCACTCGATGAACGGTAACGACGGCGACCAACAGGGAGGGCACCATGTCGAAATATGCTGAAATCGCCACAACTGTCCGCAACCAGGCTTACCTGGTGGCAGCATTGGCCGGGCTCGGCTATAAGCCGGAGATCCACGTGGACGGCGCCGCGTTGGTCGGATACGAGGGGCGCGAACGGCCGGAACGGGCGCACGTGATCATCAGACGCGTCCAGATCGGAGATGCGTCCAATGACATCGGATTCGTGCGCAAACCGGATGGCACCTTCGGGGCAGTGCTGAGCGAATACGACCGCGGAATCGGCTTCGACGAAAAGTGGCTGGGTCGAGTGCACCAGGCGTACAAGGAACAGCAGACCCTGGTGGACGCCAAGGCCAAGGGATATATATTCCGCGGGCGCGAGGTTGTACAAACGCCCGAGGGTCCTCAGATTCGGCTCCAGTTTGCTGCGAGGTGAACGATGCAACAGAAACTGATTACCGTCACGCTGGAACCGGATGGGACCAGCAAAATCGACCTGGAAGGGTTCGCCGATCACACCTGTGGCAAGGTGATGGACGATTTCAGGGGTGGTGACCGGGTCTTATCCGAACGCCGGAGGCCTGAATACTACAACCGCAGCCGCGGCCAGCAGCTCCAGCAGGGAAATCAGTGAGGCAATGCGATGCTGGTTCACGCGATCATGCCCGCGAGCCGTGCCAACGGGCCAGGCTTGCGGTGCGTTGTCTTCGTCCAGGGCTGTAACTTGGATTGTCCTGGGTGCTGGAACCCTCGGAGCCACACTTTTGACGGGTCCGACCTCGCAATTGGGTCAATCCTCGCAGAAGTGCTTCACTGGCGGCGCCAGCACGCTCTTGACGGCGTTACCTTCTCCGGCGGTGAACCAATGCAACAGGCCGACGATCTCGCGGAGTTGCTACAGGGCCTGCGATCGGCATTACCCACGCTCAGCCTCGGCATGTTTACCGGTTACTCGGAGAGGGAACTCGAAACTGGCCGCTATTTCACGCGGCATGGCGTCGACCGGGGCCGGCGGCGGGCGCTCTGGCGCTCGATCCGCGGTCACCTCGATTTCGCCGTGATGGGTAGATTCAATCGTCTTCAGCCCTCTGGGGCACCGATGCGCACCAGCGCGAACCAGGTGCTGCGGCTATTCAGTGGCCGATACAGCGAGAGTGACTTCGGCGAGCAAATGGTGGAGATCACTATTGCGGCGGACGGGCTGGCCCGCACCACGGGCTTCCCGACGTTAGGAAATCCGGCCTGATTCAGGCCGAATCGGCAAAGTCAGATTGCACTTTGGAGGGCTTATGGAGCCGAATGCACTGGTGGAGTGCGCGTACGAATTGATGCGTGCGTTGAAACAGGAGCTTGCAGAGCGCGGGACTGTTACACCTGCGTTCATCCTCTTGCACGACAGAGACTGCGAGGTCCTCACTTTCTCACCGCGCCTGTTCGCATCCGCGGCGGGCAAGGCGGCCGTCGCAAGGGCATTCCGGAACCGGGCCCGGCAAACCGGAGCGCAAGGCGCTCTCATGGGGCTCGACAGCAATTGCTTCATACCCGACCTCGCCGCGATGCGAGAGGCGAATCCACGGTTGGTACAGGCCGCCGCCGGCACCGGCATCGATGCGCTGATCCGATCAGGTTTCGGGAAAACGAGCGAGAACCTCAGCGTGACGTTGCAGACGCCGGCATTCCATCTGCTGGTCCAGCAACTCTACGCGCGTGGGGACAACAGCATCGTCTTTGGTGAGCAGCGGACCCTCGATTCTCGCGAAGTCCCAATGGAAGCCGCAGGGCTGTTCAGTATCTACGGCGGCCAGCATGTCACTCGCGGCTGAACGCCGCAATCGATAGAAGGAGATGGTATGAATGAGTAGGCTCGGGCGGGATAAGCTCCGAGAGAAGCGATTTTCTCGGAGTAGACAGGTCACAGGCTGTATCGGTTGTTTGAGGCATTCTGACCTCGTAAAGGAGATTGGTCAGACCTGTGACTGGAGCGCCACCGTAAGGCCGGCTTGCCGGACCTTGAATAGGAGAATGGTGACCGCCGCAGAGCCCGTCTACTCCACCTGCAGTTCAACGACACAGGAGGAGTATGCAAGCGCCACGACACATCGGAATCGACCTGCACCGCAACCAGTTCACCTGCTGCGTGCGATTGGAGAACGGAAGGAACTATTTAACGGATTGGAAACTGGAGGACCTGCCGCGGTTCATCAAGAAGCTGCGGCCGGACGACGAGATCGCCGTGGAGGTCACCGGGAACACGCGGTTATTCCGCGACGCGGTGGCGCCGCACGTAGCGCGGGTGGTGGCGGTTGACCCGAACCAGTTTAAGGTGATCAGCCACTCGGTGAAGAAGACGGACCCGAACGACGCGCGGAACCTGGCGCTGTACCTGGAGAAGGATCTGCTGCCGGAGGTGAGGATGAAGGATAAGACGCAAGCACAGTTGGCGAGCCTGACGCAAACCCGGGACACGATGGTCAAACTGCGCACGGCGCTGAAGAACAAGATCAACAACATCCTTTCGGCACACGGCATCAACTTGGAGAAGGAAGCGCTGTCGAGTGAGAAGAAGCTCAACGAAGTCCTGACCATGAAATTCGACCCGATGGTGAAGTTGGAACTGGAAGTCATCGTCGAGGAAATTCGGAGCTTGAATCAGCGGATTGCCAAGCTGGAGAAGACGATCGCCGAGGAGGGCAGCAAGCTGGAAGGGCACAAGAATCTGACGAGCATCAAGGGAATCGGGCCTCTGACCGGAAGCATTTTGCTCTCGGTGATCGGCGACATCCACGATTTCGAAAACGAGGGCAAGCTGGCAGCCTACTTCGGGATTGTGCCGCGGATTTCCAACTCCAACGAGACGGAGCGTTCCGGCCGGATCACCAAGCGGGGCAGCAAACTGGGTAGTACGGCCCTGGTGCAATGCGCGCTGATCGCGCAGCGGTACAGCCCGTATCTGAAGCGTTACTACGAAAAGATCAAGGCTCGGCGCGGGACCGGGAAGGCGATCATCGCCCTGGCGCGCAAGCTTCTGGGGATCATCTATCGGACGCTAACAGGCCGTGTCTAAAGTCAAAAACAACTGGCCCTGAAAATGTTTTGACTTTATAATCGGTTTATGGCGATGGGTACGCGGAAGAAACGGGAGCGGCAGGAGGGATTGTGGTACGGGGGCGAGTTACCGGAAGCGCCGGGCCATCCCTTCTACACTCGCTTGAACGGGATTCTCGACAAGGCCGGATTTGACCGCTTTTGCGAGGCGAGCTGCGCTCGCTTCTACCACGCCAAGCTGGGCCGTCCATCGCTTGCGCCGGGCTTGTACTTCCGCATCATGATGATCGGGTTTTTCGAGGGACTCGACAGCGAGCGCGGCATCGCATGGCGTCTGGCCGATTCGCTCACGCTGCGGCAGTTTCTCTCCCTCGGACTGGACGAGAACACGCCGGACCATGTGACGATTTCGCGCACGAGGCGGCTGATCGACGGAGCAACGCATCAGCGAATCTTCACTTGGGTTCTGGAGCGGCTGGCGCCGGGCGGGCTGATCCGAGGGAAGACCATCGGAGTGGATTCGACGACGCTGGAGGCCAACGCCGCGATGAAGTCGATTGTGCGGCGGGATACGGGCGAGAACTATACCGGATATCTGAAGCGGCTGGCGGAAGCCGAAGGGGTGGACGCCACGGAGGCCGCCGCATTACGGCGTATGGACCGCAAGCGCAAAAAGAAGACTTCCAACGAAGACTGGGCGAGCCCGGCCGACGCTGAAGCGGAGATCACGAAGCTGAAAGACGGGTGCACGGCGCTGGCTTACAAAGCGGAAAATGCGGTGGATATGGAGACCGGAGCGATTGTCGCGGTGACCACGCATGGGGGCGCCGCTGCCGACACGGCGACGGTGGAAGCGACAGTGATCGAAGCCGGCGTTGCGGTGGCCGGTTGGATCGCGGAAAAGACATCCGAAGGCCAGTATGAAGTGCATCCGGGCGGGTTGGAAGAAGTGGTGGCGGACAAGGGATATCACAGCAACGAAGTTGCGGTTGGCTTCTGCGAACTGGAGGTAAGAACCTACATCGCGGAACCGGACCGGGGCGGGCGCAACTGGGAAGGCAAACCGGCCGAAAAAGAAGCGGTGTATGCCAACCGGCGGCGCATACACGGCGAGCGCGGCAAGCGATTGCAGCGGCGGCGCGGCGAGAAAATCGAACGAAACTTCGCGCATCAGTTCGATACCGGCGGCATGGACCGGCTCTACGTTCGAGGCATCGGTAATGTTCACAAGAAACTGCTCATTCAAGCGGCGGCGTGCAATCTCTCGCTGCTCATGCGCTCCATGTTCGGAGCCGGCAAGCCTCGAGCCGCTCACGATCTTGCCGTCGAAGCCGTTTTTGCGATTCTGGCCTTCTGGAACGCCATAGAAGGCGTTTCGCAGCCACGGTCTGCCCACTCCGACCGTGACAAGCGGCAAGCTCACCGATTCAGAAACTGCTAATTGTTTTGCCGGTCAGCCGAAAATCGGGCCGTTTAGACACGGGCTGCTAAGGCAACCTTCTTTTCCGAGAAATTCCGGATGGCAACACGGCCGGAACCACGGCTGCCGCCGGCTCCGAGCGACTCGAATCGCTGGAGGATGGCAAGCGCGTTCTTGAGGTTCGCAACCATTTTGCTATCTTCGTCGCCTTCAAATACTTTCAGCACCATTTCGGCCAGGAACGCGGCGCCCGCCGGCACCCGTTCCTGCGTACGCGGATGCTCCGCCGTTCCGCGGTTGCGGTCGATAATGTTCTCAGTCTTCACCTCAAAGAGCGGGTTCTGCTTCCAGATCTTCCCGTACTCCTCCGTGAAGTGTGCGTCGCGAACCGTAAGCCGCGAAGTGCCGGCGCGCGTGTTCATGTGCGCGCCGAAAACCGGGCAGACAGGACAAGTACGCTCGCCGCAACCGCAGGGTTTGCCATCATGGCCCAATCCATGCTCCCTTTCGAGCGTGCTTCGCAGCTTGCCTTTGAGACTGGAGCCGGGCACATAAGGCTCCCCGCTTACCGGGTCCTTGAGTGCCATCAGATTGGGGTCAACGCCGCCAATCTCGAGGCCGCCGCCAGCGCCGCCAATCCGCATGCCATCCAGCAATTCGATCTCAAACTCCATATCAACAACGTGTGTCCACTTAGCCATGTCGTTAATCCTTTATGCGCGCGCAGTAAGCGACTACCGCTTCAAAATGCGGCATGAAGCCTTTCTTAAAACTTGTCTCGTCATTCACCGCGTCAACATTGTGATCGATGAACTGCTTGAAAGACGCGGGAATAGGGTTATTGGCGCGCCCGGCGCGGTCGGCCGCAAACGCCTTGAGGCGAGCAATCTCCGGGTGAACCTCTCCAAATGGGACACCGTATGCCAGCCGCTGCAATTGCCTCTTCGCGTGATCGTAAAAAGCTCGGAGTTGGTGTCGCTTCAGCCCGTCGCTCTCGAAACGTGCGGCAATCTTCTCAGCTTGATTCTTGATCAATTCAACCCGGGTGTGCCCTTCACCGTTGAAATATTTTGGGTAGTCGGGTGGGAATGGATTCTCTACGCGGCCGCGTTCGCCGGCATCGCCCGATCGGGGACCGCCACCGCGATTGCCCTGCGGCCTCGCTCCGCGGAAACCAGCCCCTCGCATCGCATCTCTCATATCAGGCATGATCAGTTCCTCTCCTCTCCCGCCGTGTGGAGCATGGCATATCTCACCGCAAAACCGGCGTGTTTCCAAAGATGTCCAGGCGACAGAAACGCCCGTCTGACGAAGCTCTTCGCCTCGCCGGTCAAGTTCCGCTCTAACTGATAGAAAAGCAGCGAATGCCAGCGTTCATCGCCCTTCTGCCAGCGGTCGTGCAAGTCGATGATGTTGTGCAGTAACGCGCTCTTAATCTGCCGTCCCGCGTGCATGGCTGCGAGTTGCCCAGCGCCGGCACGCACATCGTCGAACTCGGACCAGGGAATGGTAGCGCCAAGCGCATGGATACTATCGCGCGGGCCTTTGGCGTGCTCGTTTAGTGCGTGTTCGGCTTCCTCCGACTTGGACAGAATGTGCTGGCGAGGTTTAGCAAGTGCGATGCCGGCCGAAAAGGTCAGGTTATTGCCGGAGATCGCGCGGAACTCGGAACGCCAAGCGGCCGCGAAATCGACGACGTCGTTCCAGGGGCCGATCACAAACAGATCGTCACCCCTACCGTAGACGGGGTACAGATTCGGAAATCTGGCTTTAAGCAGTCTTGCGACGGCGGACGAGAATGCGTCATCGAGCAGTCTACTCAACCCCCAGGTACGCCAGGGATCTCCCGACAGCTTACGGAATTCCAAACCGATCCGGTCGGCATCGATTCGCAGATATGCGAGATACCGCCGGCCCGCAGCACGGGTTGACAGTTGTTCAAAAGTCGCGGATGAAAAATACTCGCTAAGGTTGGATACTGCCGACGCCCGGCGCTACGCGCTCATGGGCCGCGATCCCACGGCCGGCGACAACAAGCCACATACGCTGTGGGGAGCGAACCGGTTAGCGTTCGAAGCCCTACGTTTCTTCCCTGCCATGCCAGTCGCTGGCGGAATGGGAGTACATGCCTGGCGGGCAGCCAATGGGAACCGAACTGGGAAGAGAATTGTCGAGTGCGCTGGCCGTTATGGCGGCAGCCAATCGGAGCCCCAGCGATTCAATCCCTGCTTGGGCTTCGCGATCTATGGCTCGAAGAGCCTGCGGCCCGCGAACGGCTCAGTGGTCTAGGAGTTCATGCAGTGATGGAGTCGCGCCGGATCGCCGTTGGCGGGGCAAATAAGAAGTACAACCTGACGCCGGCCACGCCAGTATGGATTTCGAGTTTCCATGAGAAAGGGGTTGCCGTCTGAAGGCGGCATCTGGCATTCCTGATGCGAACTTCTTACCTGGTCTGCTATGACATCTGCGATGATAAGCGCCTCCGCAAGGTCTTCCAGGCGATGCGCAACTATGGCGACCATTTGCAGTATTCGGTTTTCGAATGCCAATTCACAGCCTTCGACCTGGCCCGGTGCCGGGCCGAGTTGTCGCAGATCATCAACCATAAGGAAGACCAGGTATTATTCGTCAATCTCGGGCCGGCGGAAGGGCGCGGTGATCGCGTGATTACGGCCCTCGGGAAGGCGTATACGGCGCTCGATGCGCCGTGCATCATCGTGTGAGGTGGTTATGGGCGCACTGCCGGTTCCAATCGAAGACGCGCGAAAGCTGCCGGATTATCTACCGGCGCGCATGATCAACGAGTTCGCTTACTGCCCTCGCCTCTTCTTTTACGAGTGGGTAGAAGGCCTATTCGCGGAAAGCGTGGACACCGTCGAAGGGGTTTTTGAGCACCGGCGCGTAGACGAGAAGGCCACGGCGCTGCCGCAATCGGCGGCCCTGCCACAGACCATCCACGCTCGGTCGGTGACACTCTCCAGCGAACGGCTGCGCGTAATCGCCAAGATGGACCTGGTGGAGGCGGAGGGTGGAGTGATCACCCCGGTCGATTACAAACACGGCCAACCACGAGAAGGCCCGAATGGCTTGGAGTTGTGGCCGTCGGACCGGGCGCAACTGGCGGTCCAAGGGATCGTGCTACGGGAGAACGGGTACCGCTGCGAGGAGGGGATCGTCTACTATCGCAAGACTGGCCAGCGTGTCCGGGTGATGTTTGACGATGCGCTCGTCGGCAGCACGGAGGACCTCATCCGCCAAACATGGGCGACCGCCGAGCGCGGCGAGATCCCACCGCCGCTGGTGGATTCGCCCAAATGCCCTGGTTGTTCGCTGGTGGGAATCTGTCTGCCGGACGAAACGATACGCGCGGGCGTGGACGACAACGGATCGGCCGAGCAGCTCAGCCTTTTCGATCCTCCGAGGCGCAAGCCGGTAAAGCGCGAGGTCCGTGCGCTGGTGACGCCGCGTAGCGAACTGCGTCCCCTGTACCTTAATTCACAGGGGGTAAGGGTCGGAAAATCGGGCGCGGTTTTGCAGGTCCGCGAGAAGGACGCCCTGGTGCAAGAGGTGCGAATCGGGGAGATCTGCCAAGTGAGCCTGATGGGGAATGTGCAGATCTCGACACAGGCCGTGCAGGCGCTGTGCGAAGCGGACGTACCCATCTGCTATTTCTCGATGGGCGGGTGGTTCTACGGAATCACGATCGGGCTGAACGAGAAGAACGTATTCCTGCGGCGGAGTCAATTTCGGTTCGCCGAGCAGGATTATTTTGCGCGTGCGCTGGCCAGGCGGTTGGTTGCGGGGAAGATTCGAAACCAAAGGACGCTACTCCAACGGAACCATGTGGAGCCCGACCGCAACACGCTTGTTGGCTTGAAGGAGATGGCGGAACGGGCCGAGGAGGCCGGATCATTGGAGGAGCTGTTGGGGATCGAGGGGAATGCTGCCCGCCTATATTTCGGCGATCTTGCGGGCATGATTAAGACGGATGAAGACGACCACGCGATGGGAAACGGGACCGGCTCAGAGAAATTGCCGTTCGATTTCGCAGGACGGAACCGGCGGCCCCCGCGCGATCCGGTGAATGCGCTGCTATCATTGGGCTACAGCCTGCTTGCGAAGGACCTGACGGTGGCGTGCTACGCAGTCGGATTCGATCCTTACATCGGTTACTATCACCAGCCGCGTTTCGGGAGGCCGGCGCTGGCATTGGACCTGATGGAGCCATTCCGGCCACTGATCGCGGATTCGGCGGTGCTGACAGCGATCAACACGGGAATGGTGACGCCGCGGGACTTCGTCCGGGTGGGTGGATCGGTGGCGCTGACGGCGTCGGGGCGGAAGGGGTTTTTCCGGGCATACGAGTTGCGGATGGACTCGCTGGTGACGCATCCGATGTTCGATTACCGCGTGAGCTACCGTCGGCTTCTGGAAATCCAGGCGCGCCTGCTGGCGCGCGTGCTGGAGGGTGAGATCGGGGAATACCCGGTGTTTACGACGCGATGATGATGACGCGAGAGGTGGCGCGATCGCGCGATGCCGGGGACCGCTCGCGGACGGATAGCGTATTGGTAGGATGTGAGTTATTGTGATGGACGGAACGCGCAGACACCGGAAAGCACCCGTGGTGACGCGGCGCTCGCAAAGCGGCCTCTGGTCTTTGAAAATTGAATAGGATACGGGGTGGGCCAATTTCCGCGAGCATGTGACCGCGGCCCCATTGAAGCGGGTCTGGCCCCAGGCGCAAGCCGCAAGCAGGAGCGTATTTCCGCGAGCATGTGACCGCGGCCCCATTGAAGCGACATCATGATTCCGACAACAGATGGCAGGGGAGCATATTTCCGCGAGCATGTGACCGCGGCCCCATTGAAGCAGTGCAACCCTCCATTTGAAGGCTGTGCCCACCACATTTCCGCGAGCATGTGACCGCGGCCCCATTGAAGCACTCCTATCGAAGCCATTCGGGCATTGGAGATCGCTATTTCCGCGAGCATGTGACCGCGGCCCCATTGAAGCAAGCCTCAATTTTCGCTTGACATCCCTGCGCAGGCATATTTCCGCGAGCATGTGACCGCGGCCCCATTGAAGCGTCGATGTCCAGAACACCGAGGAACGAATCGCCTGCATTTCCGCGAGCATGTGACCGCGGCCCCATTGAAGCGATCCACAGGCTTCGCGCAGACGTTGGAGCATAAACATTTCCGCGAGCATGTGACCGCGGCCCCATTGAAGCCCGTAAGTCGGGCCATCGACCAGCTTCGCGCAGCCATTTCCGCGAGCATGTGACCGCGGCCCCATTGAAGCATGACCGCCAGCCTGATCGCGCACGTAGTTAATTTATTTCCGCGAGCATGTGACCGCGGCCCCATTGAAGCCGAACGGGTGGGGAACCCGGTCCGCATCGGGGCTTTTATTTCCGCGAGCATGTGACCGCGGCCCCATTGAAGCCTGCATCGAGTTGTCAAATTCTACATCTTGAATACCATTTCCGCGAGCATGTGACCGCGGCCCCATTGAAGCCGGCAGTTACAATGGCACCAATGAACTCACCCCAAATTTCCGCGAGCATGTGACCGCGGCCCCATTGAAGCGAGAAAACCGACATCGAAGAGAGCCTGAAATATCGCCATTTCCGCGAGCATGTGACCGCGGCCCCATTGAAGCTCCAGGTAGGCGATCCGGGCTTGCGCCCCTTCAGGTGATTTCCGCGGTCATGTGACCGCGGCCCCATTGAAGCTTTTTGGATCGGGACGACGTCGCGGCCGTGGGAACACCCCGAGAAGCTCCTCAACGAACCACTGCGGCAATTCCAACGCCAGCCGGCATCCGCCGTTGGCAGGGCTGACTTGATTTTCGAGGACCGGATCGGTCGGTTGCTCGTAATCGAACTCAAGCGCGACACGCTGGAACGCGGTGCGATCATGCAACTCGTGGATTACTACGGGATGCTCAAGTCACGGTTTCCAGACCGGGCCATCGAACTCATGGTGATAGCACCACGCATCCCGACAGAACGGAGGGTTGCGTGCGAACAGTACGATATCGAAGCGAGAGAAATTCCACAGAAGCGATTCCGTGATGTCGCCGACGAGGTTGGTTACGTGTTCGAGTCCGAATCACGTTCCACACTGACTCATACTCCACTCCAGGGATCGACTTCCCCGGCTGGCAGAATGAAGCGGCCACCAGAATGCCCGCCGCCCATCATGACCTGCACGAATTCATCCTCAACTTCACAGATGTGATCGTTGAAGGCCGCGACGTAGACGAAGCGGTAAGCGAACTTCTCGCAATCCACCGGAGCGAGCGTTATCTTTTCGAGAAACTGGCGGCCCGCTTCGTTCGGGCTGTACGGATAGTCCACTGAGAACGGGAGGCGGTCGATGCCTACCACTTCGAGACACAGATTGAACGGCGGCGGGGTGAAAATGCCGCTGGTGGTGATGTGGATGTTGGAGTGGAAGTAGTCCGCGAACTCCTTCTGGAGCTTGGCGAACGACGTCACCACCGTGTTGATGCGCGCCAGGAAGAAGGGAATCATCTCGCCCATATGCCCGATGATGATGTGCAGGTTGGGATGCCGGTCGAAGACGCCATTGGCGATCAGGCGGACCGTGTGCAGCCCGACTTCGGCGTGCCATCCCCATCCGGCGATCGACAGCATGCGCGCCAACCCCGGTTCGAGCCCTGAGAAATAGGCCTGGCGTACCGGCTCCGGCGGCGGAGCGGGATGAATATAGATCGGCACGCCGAGCGCTTCCGCGCGTTCTAGCAGCGGCGTAAAGAACGGGTCATCCAAGAATCGCCCTTGCGTGACGCCGTTGATCAATGCGCCCTTGAACCCGGCCCCGACCGCCCATTCCAACTCCGACGCCGCGGCCTGCGGGTCCGCGACCGGCAGCGTGGCGAACGCCGCGAACCGCCTCGGGTAGCGTGGTGATCGGTGCGCCGGCCTTCGCACGCTTTGATTGTCATGCTTGGCCGCGCACCCTCGCGATTCGGATAAGACACACACCCTGATGGCACTGTGGCACCTCGCCAAACACATCTCCGACGTATCACTTGGAACGGAACTACTGCCCGCAGCCGGCCGCCCGAAGGCCGTCACGGTCATCGGTATCGACGCGGGCAAGGCCGGCGTCCCGCAGTTTGCCAAGCATGGCGCCACGAAAGTGAACAGCCTTTGGGGCGATCTGTTCTTCCGGCTCGGAGACGAAAAGGCTCTCAAGTCCCTCGGAAAAGCTGACGATCCCGAAAGTTCACCCAATGAGGACCAGATCCAGTCCGTCTTCCCGAAGGGACCTGTCCTCATCCTGCTCGACGAGCTCGTGATCTACATGGCCCGGTTGTCCGACCGCGGGCAGGGTAACCTCCTCGGCTTCTTGAACTCACTGGTGTCCGTCGTCACTAAGCGTCCGCAAACCGTTCTTGTGCTGACCGATCCCGCGAGGCAGGCCGCTTACGCCAGCGAATCTGCAAGCCTCGCTGCCTCGCTCGAGTCCGCCGCCGTGAAACTAAATGAGATGCAGAGCCGCAAGGTCTCCGACTTCGACCCGATTGGAAGCGAATCGGCTCAGATCATTGTCAGGCGCCTGTTTGAAAAGGTGGACCCAACCGCAGCTCAAACCGCATCCGCCAGCTACCATTCGCTCTACCAGCGGCTTGCCCAGGAGCATAAAGATCCGGAGAGCCCACCCTGTACAGACCCCGGTTCGACCCTGATGATAACTCGGTAGTGGATTGGTAACGCTAAGCTAATCTATAGGAGCGAACCCCGCCGCGCCCGCGCCGACAGGGCAAAGCAGAGCGCGGCGGGTAAAATCATGCCCCATCTGTTGCTTTTCCACTACCAGTGAGTGACCGAACCGTCTGGGCGCACGTAGAACTGGCGCCGGCCGACCTGGGTGACTGAGCTGATCAGTTTCACCTGCGTCAGGTCGAGTGTCACACCCAAACCCGGCCGTTCGTTTGTGTAGACCTTGCCATTCTTGAAGTCCAGGCACTCCGGCAAATACGGGATCATGCGATCCCCGTAGTTGTACTCGAATATCACGGGACCGGAGAACGTGGACAGACAGTTCACCTGTGCGGCCGTGGCAATCGGCCCGGTGAAATGCGGGGCAATGCCGACGCCGTGTGTCTCACAGAGCGCCGCCACTTTCATCATCTCGGTAATGCCGCCGACGTTGGGCAGCGGTACACGGACGAAATCGATGTCGTGATTCTCCACCAGGCGATTGAAGTCCCAGCGCTGGCCCCATTCTTCCCCGGGAGCCAGGGGGCAGGTGGTCATCTGACGCAACCGGGGGATGTCTTCGAGGAAGTGCTCGTCGCGGACCGGGTCTTCCACATAGTAAGGCTCGTATTCCTCGATCATCCGGCAGCAGCGCAAGGCGTCAATGTAGTCGAACTTCTGGTGGAAATCGATGTTGAAGTCACCCTTTGGGCCGACACCCTCCCTCGCCGCTTTGCAGGACTGTGCCACTAGGTGCACCCGCTCGCGCTGATTGAAGACGTTGTCGGGAATGGGGCCACCAACAGAGGCATCCATTCGGTAGGCGCGATACCCGGCAGCCATGGTGGCTTCCGCACTCCGGCGGATGTAGTCGAACGGGTCGCCGGTCGGCTGGGCCGGGCCTCCCCCACCCCTACCACCTCTGCCATCTTCCGCCGGCGCGGGCTCCCCGGCCGGGCGAACATTGCCGGTGGCGTAGCACTCCACGTAGTTGCGAACCGAGCCGCCCAGGATCTCGTGGACCGGCAGTTTCAATGCCTTGCCCTTGATATCCCACAGCGCCAGGTCCATGGCGCCAACAGCGTGGATCTTTTCCCGGCCCGGCGGATAGAACCACGAGACGTACATCTCCTGCCAAAGCCGCTCGATGTGAAATGGGTCCTGACCGACCAGGTTCCCGGCACACTGCTCCAGCGTGTCCCTACTCCCGCCTTCGCCGATCCCGGTGATGCCGATGTCAGTCTCAACCGTGATGACCATATTGCTTTGGTTGAAGAGCCGGTTGACGTTCGGCGGCTCGTAGATATTCACCTTTGTGACCTTGGCCTTGGGCAGTGCAGCGTCCAGCCGGAGCGGCCCTGCCAATAGGGCCGCTGGCGCGACGGCCAGCGACTTCAGAAACGACCTTCGGAACATTACGTAACTCCTCTCAGCATCCGGAATCTGTAAGTTAACACGGTTTGCCCTGCCCGAGCGGGCTGAGCGCGACCCTGAGAAGCCATTTCGAGTTCGCCCTTCTCCTGCAGAAGAGGGGCGACTCGCTTCGGGCGGCCGTGAGTGGCGAGGTTGCATTGCGACTCCCACAGGGGGACCCGGCCGACGCGCAAATCCACTATCTGCTCATCCGCGGGCCCCGTCCTTCTCGACCACTTGGGCGTTCTTGGAATCACTCATTCGGCTCGGGCACTTCGGACAGAGGCAGGCAGGTGTAGGATCGACGTATGATTAGGAGTGTCTGTGGACGAGAAGAAACTTGTACCCTTACGCTGGCCCGCCGCCTGGTCGGACCCAAAGCTGGTTTCGCTTTTCGGGGCCGACCGGCGCCCCCTGGATCGACTCAAATTCCTGGGTAGCCCGCCTCGCTGCCGCCCATGCCCCCGGCAAGCAGATCTGGCTTGCTTTCGAGCCGCCCCAAGAGGAACAGTCGCCGAACGAGGCCGCATATAAGGTGGCGGTCGTAGACGCGGCGGCGGTGGGCGCCTGGTGGATCCTGAGTCTGGACGAGAAGCTGAGCCAAGCCCTGGCTGCGGGGAACGCCGAGGCCGCGAAGACCTGGCGCGGCATTCTTGACACCGTTGCCTTCTTCGAGACACATAGCGCATGGCGCGGGTATGTACACCAGGGACCGCTGGCGATTATCTCTACGTTTGCCGGTGACAACGAGTTCATGGGCACGGAATTGCTGAACCTGGCGGCGCGTGGCAACCTGCAATACCGGATTGTGGACCGCTTGCATGTGGCCTCGGCCGATCTCACCGGGTTGCGCGCCGCGCTGTGGGTCGATAGCGACCCGCCCGCGGCGGACGTAGTTGCGAAGCCGGCGGGGTTTGCCCGCAGAGGCGGCCTGCTCATTGTGCCTCATACCGTGGCGCGCCTGTTCAAGGGCGAAGGTGCTCTGGATTGCGCCGTGCCCGGATATGACTTGCGCACGTTCGGCAAAGGTACGGTGGCCGCCGCCACACGGGATTGGGCCGACCCGTACTTTCTGGCCGCGGACGCGCATGACCTCGTGAGCCGGCGCTACGATCCCATCCGCATCTTCAACGGCCCTTCCTACTGGACGCATTACTCGGTTGCGCCGGGGGGTAATGACAGACTGATTCAACTGGTGAGTTTTGCCGGAGGATCGCGATTCCCTAGAATGGGCCGTTCAAACGACGTCACTGTCAGGTTCCCCGCCCGACACAGTTCAGTTACTTTGCACCGGCTCGATTCCTCTCCGGAAGCGCTTCGGCCCGTGAAAGACGGGGACCACATCGAATACCAACTGCCGCAATTCGCGGTCTACGCCGCCTTGGAGGTGAAAGCATGACAGCCATGGCTCACCGGGGTGAGATCCCCACGCGCCGCAGTCTCCTGAAGAACTCAGGTTTGGTTATGGCGGGCGCAGCACTGCTGCCGCGAACTGCATGGTCCGCCACGGCCCCCTCGGCGCCCGTCGCGCTGGCCCGTTGCGACTCCTACGGCGCCGGGGTGCTCCCGACACTGGGGAAGATGTTTGATCAGATCGGCGGCATAGGGTCGTTGGTCAAAGGCAAGACTGTTGCGGTCAAGGTGAACATGACCGGCAATCCCGATATCCGTGCTGGCTTCATTCCGATTGAGAGGATGACCTTCACTCATCCGGACGTGATTGCCGCCACCGTGCATCTGCTCTCCGCGGCGGGAGCATCCCGCATACGCATCCTCGAAAGCCCGCAGAGGTCGGCCGGACCGCTGGAGGAATTCTTCATTACCGCCGGCTGGGACCCGAACGATTTCATCCGGGCGTCCACGGGGGCCAAGGTGGAGTTCGAGAACACGAATTTCCTGGGCTTCGGTAATAAGTACATTCGGTTCCCCGTGCCCAAGGGCGGCCTTCTGTTTCCGGCGTACGACCTCAATCACTCATACTACGACTGCGACGTCTTTGTGTCGCTGGGGAAGATGAAAGAGCACCGCACGGCTGGCATCACCCTGGCCATCAAGAATTGCTTCGGCATCATCCCCTGCACGATCTACGGCGATAACGCGCCGGTAGACGAGCCGGGTCTGGTCCCGCAGGGAGGCCGTATGCTCATTCACAATGGCAACCGCGCGATTCCGAAGAGTTCACCGCAGGAACTGGATCCCAAGAGCTCCCGCGATGAAGGTTATCGCATTCCGCGGTGCATTGCGGACTTGGTGGCCGCGCGTCCCGTGCATCTTTCGGTCATCGACGGCATCGAGTCGATGAACGGCGGCGAGAACAGCGGAGGTCCGGAGAACTACGTCAAGCCGCACCTGCTGGTCGCGGGTAAGAACGTGGTCTGCACGGACGCCGTGGGCGCCGCCGCGATGGGCTTCGACCCAATGGCCGACCGGGGCGCCACGCCGTTCGAGCGCTGCGACAGCACGCTGCACCTGGCCGAGCGACTCGGCGTGGGTACGCGCGACTTGAAGCGCATCGAGGTGGTCGGCGCCAAGATCAGCGAAGTGGCCTTCGACTTCCGCAAGTCCCGTCCCGGTCCGGACGGCAAGCCGGGCGGATGGCCGGAAAAGCTGAACCGGGTCAGGCCCGGCCGTGGAGCGCCAGGCCGCGGTTGAATTGATCGCTCAAGGCCGGGCGGAACGTGGCTCAGTAACTCGTGAATCGTGGCTCCCAGAATGGGCAGCCATGGGGAAGTTCAGGCGAGAGCGATCTTGAATGTGATCGAGTAATCGCTGAGTTTCTCCGCCGGCATCTGCACTCTCAGGCCGGTCGCTTCCTGAGACCACTCGACCTTGCCCTTGAAGCCCAGCAGTTCCACGTACTGAACTTTGCCCGCCTCCGGCTTGCTGGCAATGCCCAGCGAGCCGATCACGGTTTCCTTTTCCGGCCAGCCCATCACGAATGCATATAGCGTCTTGCCTTTCGATGTGAACCGGACATCCTGCGCCGTGAATGGCTTGCCGCTGTCGCGCGCGCCAGCGGTTCGAGTCGCACCCGGCGAAGTGTCCGGAATGGGCGGAAGTTGCTTGTAGACGCTGGTATCCCTGATCGTGCCCTGCACGCTGGGGCCTTCCCCACAGACCTTCCACGGGCGGGTGCCGTAGATGCCCTCACTGTTCACCGCCATCCACGCCGTAATCTCGGAAAGGATCGCCATCTCCTTCGGGTCCAGCGTGCCATCGGTTTTCAGTGGGAAGTTCAACAGCAGGGTACCGTTCCGGCTGACCACGTTTACCAGCAGGTCGATGCATTGATTGGGCGTCTTATACGTGATGTCACGGTCGTAATGCCACCCTCCGATGCAGGTATCCGTCTGAAACGGGTTGGGCCAGATACCCTCCGCGATTCCACGCTCGTAGTCGACCACGCAGGTGCCCACCTGGCAGTCCTCCACTCCTTTGCTGTTATAGACCGCCTCCACCTTGCCGCCGTTCCACTTGGCGCTCTGATTGTACAGGTGAGCCACCAGGCTCAATCCATAATTCTCGAAGCGAATCACACCATCGTGGTACATGAGATCCGGCTGGAGTTGGTCGATGAGGTCCTGGAGCCGCAGGAAATACTGGCGCTTCCACGACTCCGGCACCTGGCTCACGTCCCCAGGCTGCGCTGCCGGCTGGTGCTTCTCATGATAGAGATCCGCGTATTGCGGATCATTCCCGTCGTATGGCACGCCCGCATAGGGACCGATCTTGTCGCTCCCGAAGCAGGTGGCCATCCATTCGTAGCTGGCATGCAGGTGCTGGCTGACGCCGAAGCGCAGGCCTTGCTTCAACGCGGCGTCCTTGAACATCTGCGCGATGTTCTTCTTCGGCCCAGTGGCGACCGCATTCCAACGCGATTGATACTTCGAGTTCCACAGGTCGAAGTTGTCGTGGTGCACACCCATGCTGACGAAGAACTTCGCCCCGGCTTTCCTGTAAAGCCCTAACAGGTAGTCGGGGTCGAAATTCTCGGCCTTCCAGGTCGGGATCACGTCCTTGTAGCCGAACTTCGAAGGGTGGCCGTAAGTCTTGACGTGATAGTTATACTGGCGGTGGCCTTGAATGTACATTTGCCGGGCGTACCAGTCGCCCATCTCGGGAGCGGATTGCGGTCCCCAATGCGCCCAGATACCGAACTTGGCATCGCGATACCACTGGGGAATCTGGTACTCCATCAACGACTGCCGCGTAGCTTTGAAAGGTCCCGGCGCTATTTGAATGTCCGGCTGTTGCGGTTGTGGTGCGCCAAAGGCCCGCTCCAGTGTCGCGAGAGGGATAGCACCTCCCAGAAGGCCTACTGCGGTGCGTCTCGTAATACTCATGGAACTACCTCACTCGAACCATCGAATCCCGGTAAGCACATCCACCGAATGCGCCCCATCAAAGATCGTGAGCCGCACGGGGCCAGCAATGCGCCGAAACACAATCTTCTGTCTGCGCCCCGCTTCCTCTTCCGTTTCACCCGCCAGATGGTCCGGCACGCGGGCCTCCCTGGTCATGAACTCAATGTCTTCCGCCGACAGTGCTTTCCCGGGATATCCATTTGCTCTGGCCAGCGCGTTGAAGGCCAGCAGCGACTGGCTCAAAGGTACAGCCGCTCCTGCGTGCCCGTCCCTAATGCCACTGTCAATGGCGATCCTGATCCCCCTTGCATTTGAAAGAAAAGCGAGCGATGAACGTTGCCTGTACTGCTTATCCGTCTCCGGGGTTCCCGGTGGGCCGCCGCAACATTTCTCCATCATCGGGTAGTACTGACTGCCAGTCGCCTTGGAGAACTGATACCAGGCAGCCAGATCGACGATCGGCACCCATACCGACACTGCCGCCCACACCTTTGGCGCCCGTTCAGCCATCACCAGCGCCATGTGTCCACCCCCCGAGCTCCCCAGGAGGTAGACGCGCTTCTCGTCCACACGCGCCTGCTGTTTCGCATAGTTGACGCTGTCCAGCACGTCTTCCACCGCCAGATCGGAAGCGCATGCCTCGGGGTGGTCGTTCACACCGCGGAAGTCGGGCGACAGAAACACCCATCCTCTACGCCGGCACTCTGCCAACGCTTCAGCCACCCCGCCCGTGGTCTTGTAGTCGTTTGACCAACTGTGCAGGAACACGAGGAGAGGGACGCGCGAACCCCTGTCCGTAGCTGCTGCGCCCGGCGGGACATAGAGCAAAGCCGGCTGTTGGGTCCCGTCTTTTGCACTCTTGATCCGAACCTCCGCCGCAGGCTCCACAGGCGATGGCTGGGCGATCAGCCCCAGTTCCACCGGGAAGACCGCCGCGAGAAGGAACAGTGGAACCACCCATCCCGGCGCCCGAGTCACGGTCGCCACTCCGCGTGACTTACAGTACGGTCTCTGTGTCATAGTCCGCTTCCTTCTTGCCCACCTTAATGGCCGCTCGACGAAAAGAAAGCGTGGACGCCACCTGCTCGACGCAGTAGCGGTAGGCGGCGTCGCGTTCCTTCTCGCTGGCTACGCGCTGGTTACTTTCAGTGTGATCGCATAATCGCAAGGCTTCGCCGGCGGCATCTGCACCTTCAGGCCCTCGGCCTCCTGCGTCCACCGCAGCTTGCCCTTGAATCCGAGCAGCGCTACGTTGGCTACCTTCATGCCGGCGTTGTTGGCCCCCAGGGGTTTTATGACAGTCTCCTTCTCCGGCCAGCCCATGACGAACGCGTACAGCGCGTTGCCCTTGGTGGTGAAGCGCACCTCCTCCGCCGTGAGGTCTTTGCGCAACTGCTCGCCGAAACGGGGACCGCCGGGGCCAGGAACCGGCGCGGGAGCCGTCGCCACGGGTCCATCTCCGAACATCTTCCATGGACGGGTGCTATAAATGCCTTCGCTGTTGACCGCCATCCACTTGGTGATTTCGTCCAGAATCTTCAGCTCCGCCGGATCCAGCGCGCCGCTGTTGGGCAGGGGAAAGTTCAACATCAGATTGCCGTTGCGGCTGACGATATCGACTAACATGTCGATCACCATTTTCGGCGACTTGTACTTGCCTTCCTCGAATATGGTCTTGTCGTAGTGCCAGCCGCCGATACAGGTGTCGGTCTGCCAGGGGTTCGCCGAGATCCCCGCCGCAAGACCCCGCTCGAAGTCCTGCACACATGTGCCCTCCTCGCAGTCCCGCCGTGACTTGCTGGTGTAGATGGACTCGACTTTGCCCTTGTTCCGCTTGGCGCTCGCGTTATACAGGTGCGCGACCAGGTTGAGGCCGTATTCCTCAAATGTGATCCCCCCGTCCGTATAGAGCAGATCGGGCTCGTACTGATCGATCAGGTCTTTGATCCGTTTGTAATAGAGTTGCTTCCAGGAGTCCGGCGACACGAGGGACATGCCGAGCGGTGTCAGCTTGGAGTAGTCGTAATCCTCGGGAAGGGCGTGGTAGAGGTCCGCGTACTGCGGATCGGCGCCGTCGTAGGGCACCCCGGCGTAGGGGCCGGTCTTGTCGCTGGTGTGCGCGGCCGCCATCCAGTTATAGCTGAAGCCCAGGTGTTCGCTCACCGCGAACTTCATCCCCTGCTTGAGGGCTGCCTTCCTGAAGAGTCCGACGATGTCCTTCTTCGGGCCGGACGCCACTGCATTCCACCGCGGCTGATACTTCGAGTTCCACAAATCGAAGTTGTCGTGGTGTACGCCCATACTCATGAAGTACTTCGCACCCGCCTTGTTATAAAGCTGCATCAAATGAGCCGCATCGAACTGGTCGGCCTTCCAGGTGGCAATCAGATCCTTGAATCCGAACTTCGAGGGGTGGCCGTAGTTTTTGACGTGGTAATTGTATTGTCGTTCGCCCTGAAAATACATGCGGCGGGCGTACCAATCGCCGTATTCGGCAGCCGATTGCGGCCCCCAGTGGGCCCAAATTCCGAACTTGGCATCGCGAAACCACTCAGGCACACGGTACGCCTTCAGCGATTCCCGGGTCGCCTGGAACGGTCCTTTTTCGATGTCAAACGCTTCTGCTTGGGCCGCGGATAGCCGGATCAAGCTGGCGGAGGAAACTGCACCTCCCAGAACTGCCATGGCACTTCGTCTGCTAATTGTCATCCGTTTCTCCTGCTTCCCTGCGCCGCAGGGCGGGCGTAGTCTCAGCCGACAGTATCCGTTACGGTTAACGTTTAAGAAACATTGTGCACAACGATGTTCTTCTTTGTCAAATGAGATCTTTCCCCCAAGTTCTGTGTTTTCGTTAACTGTAACGTTAGTGATGAGCTACTTGCATGGTTACATGGCCGCCGCCTTTGGGTATAATTTCGTTTCGGAGGAGACACGCTGGTGAAATTACGCATCGGGTTGGGGCAATTGGCCGTCTGTCCGTACCCAGCCGCCGGTGGCCCGGCCGCCCGCGCCAGCTATTCCTTCGGCCTTTCCGGCGGCGACCGCCCCTGCGGAGGCTGGCGCCCTGGCCCGGACTGCTGGCCGCGAGACTCGCCGCCCGCAAAGAGACGGCGAATATCGCAGTCGGGAACATGGGAATCAGCGGTAACCGCGTCTTGCGCGAGGGAGCGGGGTCGAGCGCCGTGGCGCGTTTCGATCGCGACGTATTGAGCCAATCCGGCGCAAAGTGGGTGATGTTGTTGGAGGGCATCAACGATATAGGGACCGGCCCGCCGACCGAACCGGTTACACTCGAACAACTCACCGGCGCTTATAAGCAGATCATCGAACAGGCGCACACGCACGGCATCCAGGTCATCGGCTGCACGCTGACTCCGTTCCTGGGCGCCCCATACCAGAGGGAGGCCGGCGAACCCCTCCGCGAAGCCGTGAATAGCTGGATCCGCACCAGCGGAGCATTCGACGCGGTTGTGGATCTCGATGCCGCCATTCGGGACCCGAACGGCCCGAAGCGCGTGCGCGCGGAGTTCGATCCCGGCGACCACCTACACCCCAACGATGCGAGCTACCAAGCCATGGCCGATGCCGTCGATCTCTCGATCTTCACCGGCAAGCGCGCAGCGGTCGCACCGGGCAGGCGGTAGCGCGAGGCTTCTCCAAGAGACGCGATGCGATCTACGGCTGGCGCCGCGTCGATTCCCGTGCCACGATCTTCGGCGGTAGCAAAATCGTCTTGGGACGGGGTCTCTCGCCCTTGGATTGCACCAGGCTCAGAGCCAACGTGGCGGCCTGTCGCCCGATGCCGGCGCTATCCTGATCCACACTACTCAAGGGCACCCGCAACAGTTCCGCGTTGCGCACGTTGCCGCAGCCGATCACGGCGATGTCCTCGGGCACTCGCAGTCCGCTATCCAGAATGGCCTTCAGGACGCCCATAGCCGTCGGATCGTTGAAGCAGAAAACGCCATCGGGGCGCGGCTCCAGAGACAACAGCCGCTGCATCGCATCGTGCCCGCTGATGTCTCCGGCATCATCGCTCAGACCCGCAGCCTGGATATAATCGGCGGGGACCTCGATCCCGTGCCGCGCAAGCGCTTGCCGATAGCCCGCCAGGCGCCCCAACGCCGTACTGATTTCCGACCCGCGGATGTGCGCGATGCGGCGGCAGCCCACCGAGATCAGATGCTCGGTCGCCAGACTCCCCACCTCTTCGTCGTCCACCCCAACGAAATTCGCCGGCAAGCCAGCAAAGCACCGGTCGATCAGGACGTAGGGCCGCCTGCGCTCCTCGATGCGCCGGAACGACTCCACCGTCCATTGCGTAGAGGCGATAATCAGCGCGTCCACACGGCGGGCAAGCAGGTGGTCAATCTCCTCCCGCTCCAGTTCCGGGTTCTCTTCGGAAGAGGAAATCAGCAGGCCGTAGCCCTTGGTACGGAGCGCGCTGGAAAGGCCTTTGGCCACCTCGGAGAAGAAAGGATGTACCAGATCGGGAACCACCAGGCCGATGGTGAGCGTACGGCCGGTAACTAAGGCACGAGCCGCCAGGTTAGGCTCGTAGTCCAACTCCTTCATTCTCTTGAGCACACGCTGCCGGGTTTCCTCGCTGATGTCCTCGTGGTTCCTGAGGACCTTCGAGACGGTCACGACGGAAACGCCGAGATCACGGGCGATGTCCTTCATTCGGACGGCCATGCCTTATTATGGCAGTAATCGAATTCTGCGCGCACCTCAGGTATACTCGCTACCAAAGCAGGTGGCGACGGTCGCGTGCAGCCTTTTGATCGATTCCGCCTGGTCGGTGCGGCAGACCAGCGTCGCATCCCGGGTATGAATCACGATCAGATCCTCGCAGCCGACCACCGCCAGCAAGTGCCCGGGTACATCCGACACCACCAGCACGCGAGAACTGTCCTGGAGCACCGAGCGGGGCGCGGCGATCGCGTTCCCGGCTTCGTCCAGGCTGCGGGTCAGACCGAATGCCGGCCAGGATCCAATATCCAGCCAGTCTACGGCAAGAGGCAGCGCTAGAACCGAAATGGCAGGGTCATTGGAGGCGGGCTCCATGACGGCGTAGTCGATGCTCACCTTTTCAGCGGCGGCGTACACCTGTTGCAATACAGAGTCGCGGCTGGAGGTATTCCATGCCTGCACGATCTGGTCCAGGCAGCGGGCGGTCTCCGGCCGGTAGCGCCGGATACAATCCAGGAGCGTCTTCGCCCGCCAGACGAACATGCCACTGTTCCAGAGATACTTGCAGCGTCCAACGCGAAAGTATTCCCCGGCTGTGTTGGCGTCGGGCTTTTCGCGAAAGCGGCAAACCTCGTGGGCGCCCGATCCGGCGAACTCGGTGCCCATTTCCAGGTAGCCATAGGCCGTGGATGGAGCGGTGGGCGCGATCCCGAAGGTGATCAAGACATCGGAATACTGTTCCGCCAAGGCGTAGGCCAGCTCGATCATGCGCCGGAACTCTTCAACGGGTTGGAGGAGGTGGTCGGCTGGGAAAACGGCCATGATCGCCTGCGGGTCGCGCTGGGCAATCACGGCCGCGGAAAGGCCGATCGCCATCAGAGTGTCGCGGCCCACCGGTTCGCCGATGAAATTCTGCGCGCTCCAGCCAGGCAACACGGCGGCAATCGCTGCGCGGTATTGCTCAGCGGCGCACACATACCGGTTTTCGGTTGCCACCGTACCGCCCAGGCGCTCAGCGGCTGCCGCGAGCAGGCATCGGCCGTCCAGGAAAGGAATCAACTGCTTGGGCCGGGTCTGCCGGCTCAAAGGCCACAGCCGCTGGCCGGAACCGCCGGCAAGGATCAGTGCGTACCGCATGTTTGGGTTGACAGACTCCTCCAGATTTCTGCGCGCCGCCGATGAAAGGCCGCCTGATCGGTCAGCAGGGCGACCTCGGCGGCGCTGTAGCGGTCGGCCAAGTGGAAGGCGCGCAACTCCGCGACGCTAGCAGACTCCGGCGCGTACAACCACAGCCAACGCCGGAATCCCGAGGCCTTGCGCTCGGCCGGAAAGATGCGCGCATTCCAAAGGCTGCGTTCCGCCGGGTGCTCCACGCCGGACCAGACTTCGTCCGGTTGGACGCCCGCGGCACCGAGCCAGCTCAACAATGGCCGTCCGCAGAATTGGCCGTCTTCGAGCAGCGAGTGCTTGAAAGTGTCGTGCACACCGTAGCACCGCACGAAATAGACGTTTTCGCCACCGCGGCTGCGGCCGGGCAAGACCTCTAGACACGCCTCACGTGGCAACGCCAGCGGCTCGTTCACATCCACGCCGACAATCACATTCCGCCCGGATAGCGCCAGCCGCGAAGTAATGCGGCATCCTTCCACCCACGAATGCGTGCCGCTGACCCGGCCCTGCCCGCTAACCGTGCTGTTGACCACCAGCAGCGTCGAGGACGGTGGCAGGCTCCGATCCTCCGCCGCCAGCGCCAGGCCGCTCTCGATCAATTGCTGCGTGGACCCGAAGTGCAGGAACTTGCATGCCGGGACTAGCTGGACGCAAAACGGAATGGCGCTCAGCGCCGGAAAGGCTTGCGCCAACAGCTTTCTGGGCCAGGTCGAACCGCTCTTGCGCGCGCCGCGAGTGTAGTGTTCGAGGGTGGCGGCGCGCCCCAAAGCGCAACAGATCTCGCGATAAAGGTCCACGCCGTGTTGGAGTATCCGCCGGCGCGCTTGCGGCGTGAAGTCCAGGCTGCCCTCGCCCCTAGGTTCTACTCCGAAAGCGGATAGCAGCGCCGCAGCCGTGGCCGCGTCCATGTGCATCACCCCTATATCCAGGAGCGAGCGTCCGCACGCATCAAGCGCCCCCGCGGCCTGCTGCGTCTCGATGGATGGCTTCTGCAGATATAGCGACACGGCTCCGCCCGCGCCCGTGCAGAAGACGCCGTGTCGGCTAGCTTCCTCGGGGGTAGCGTAACAGCCCAGCGCGATGAGGCCCGGCTGCAAGAACTCCACACTGCCCGCGTCGAAGCGGATCAGCGCGTCGCCGGCCGCCACGACCACCTGACCCGTGCCCGGGATGCCCTCGGGGAGCGCCAGGAAAGCGGGCACAAGCCGGTCGAATAGCGCCGGTGGCAGCGGCGCCTCCGATGCGCCCGGCAACGGGACGAAGATCTTGCCGCACGGCCCGTAGGCAGGCAGACGCCGCGAGTCGCCGCCAGCGTGAACAATAAGGATACGCAGATTGTTCAGCGCTTGCTGGATGGCGCCACTGCCGGTGAAATCGATGCCACGCCGCTCCCGCTCCCGCCGCAGGACCTCGACCAGGCACCACAGAGTGCTGCCCCCGCTGCCAATGCGCCGGCCCTCCAGATCCGGCGCGACGAACGCCTCGCGGACCTGCGGCAGCAAACCCAGCTCCCGGCGGGCCTGCAGCTGGTCTTCATAGGCCCACGCCTGCAAGGCGTTGGACGCAGTCAGTATCAGGTAATCCCAACCTCCCGTGCCCATGGGTGGATTTCAGGCAGTCCGCGGGCCTAAGGCCCGCACTTTCGATCCTATGAACGCGAAATAGGCGATGAAAACGTAGCAGCACAGTGGAACCAGCATCGCCCGCGCCATACTGTGGATGGCAATCAGCCCCATCATCGGCGTGAAGACCGCGCCACCGACAATGCCCATCACGATCATCGAACCGCCCAGCTTGGTGTTGGGCCCGAGTTCCTTCAGGCCCAGGGCGAAGATGGTCGGGAACATTAGCGACATGAAGAAACTAGTCAGGAAGATCGACCAGAGGCCGATCCAACCGGGGCAGGCCACACCCACACCAACCAGGAACATGTTGGTCAAAGCGTAGGCGCCCATCAGCACGTTGGGCCGTACGAACCGCATCAGATAAGTTGCCGAGAATCGGCCCAGCCCAAAGGCCACCAGCGTCCCGGAAAGAAAGTACCCGGCCAGTTTCTCGGGCTGGTGGGTGTAGTCCTGCACATACTGGATGAAATAGCTCCAGGTCCCCACCTGCGCTCCGTTGTAAAAGAACATGGCGATCACTGCGATGAGGAAATGGCGGTAGCGCAGGAGTTCTTTGAGGCTCCCTTTATCTCCCCCCGCGGATTTCTCGGCGCCTATGGCCGGGAACCTGGTACGCGCGATCATCAGTGCCCACGCCAGCGTCACGCAGCCCAGAACCAGGTAGGGCGTTATGACGCGCATGGTTTCGTGCTGAAGGTAAGCTTGGTACCGCCCTGCGAGTTTGAGCGCCTGCACCTCAGGCGCCTTGAGCTCGACTCCGGAGAAGATAAACACCGTGCCGACCAGCGCGCCCGTGATGGCGCCCAGCGGGTTGAACGCCTGAGAGAAGTTCAAGCGGCGCTCGGAACTGGCGGGGTCCCCCAACTGCGCGATGAACGGGTTGGCGCCGGTTTCCAGGAAAGCCAGCCCGCTGGCGATGACAAACAGCGCGCACAGGAAGAATGCGAACTTCCCAATCACCGCCGCCGGCCAGAATAACAGGGTGCCGACACTGTACAGCATGAGACCGGTTACCAGCCCTGCCTTGTAACTGAAGCGGCGCATCACCAGAGCGGCGGGCATCGAGAGCAGAAAGTAGCCCATGTAAAACGCCGACTGCACCAGCCCTGCCTTGAAACGGGTCAGCTCGAACGACTTCATGAACTGCCGGATGAGAACATCGTTCAGATTATTGGGTATGCCCCAAAGGAAGAACAGAGCCGTGACCAGCACAAAAGGCAGGATGTTCTGCATGGGCAGAAGCGGGTGTCTGGAGGCTCCCGCGGGTATAGGTTGGGTAGTGGAGGTGCTCATCATTGTCGCCTCACGCGGATTCCAGGATCATGTTGGCGTACTGAACCGTCTCGCCGGTCCGGATCAGCCCGATGGCCAGCGGAACGCGCTTCTTCAGGTCCGCGTGGGGTTCGAAGACCAGCGTTAAGTCTTTCAGCGCCTGTTCGAACTCTGCCCGTACGTCCGCCTGATTGGCGGCGCGGAACTCTTCGGCCATAAAGACCCGGCCAATCGCGAAATTGGCGCGGATCGACCGCAGAACATCCAGCACCCGTGGAATGTCGTCTACCAACGAGATATCAACGTTTTCAATCTGGGGCCAGAAGGGGAAGCCACGGTCGGCAATCACCAGCATGTTGGTGTGGCGCACGCGGCTCAGCAGGGAATTGATGTTCGGATTCAGGATGCCGGCTTTGAGCATTTTCGTCCTCGTTTAGCAAGTCCGGACTTTCACACGAAGAGACCCAGGCACATCCTCCTCCGACGCTACGATCAGATAGCCTCCACCACATCCCGAGTACATCGCTCCGGGATAGCGGGATTGGAAGTTCCCCAGAATGGCTTTCAGGTCGATGGCAATCGTGGGGTGCTCGACGGTATGCGGGAGGATGCTCTCCCAGCACTGCATGCACAGGTTCATCGACTCGCCCAGGGCCCGTACGTTGCGCCTGACAATGGCCTCAAAGCAGCACCGGCCGGTCCGCCCAAGCCGCTCGATCCACACCGGATCCAGGTTCTTGATGCCCAGCGGATTGTAGCCCTCGGGCCGCTGGTTGATGGGCACCAGTTGCAGCACGCGCTCCAGCCAGCCGGCGATCTCGGGTTCGCAGTTCGACTCCACATGCACCGGGAAATACCCGCCCTCCTGGGCCGCGTCATAGTCGAGCCGGCTCACCCCGGGATAGATCAGCCCGATCATGTCCTGGGAACCGGAGGGCTCCTGGCGTCCATCGTTCTCCGCCTGGTAAAGTTCCCGGACCAGGTCCTCGCGCGGCCGGTCCGGCAGCGCCCCATTCCAGATGCGCAGGGCCACTTTCCGGGTGCCGCTGGCAATCCCGGCGCGGTCCATGAACCAGCGGTCGGGTTCAAGACTGACCACTACCATGGACCCGGGCGGATCGGGGTTCAGCGCGGAGATAAAGGGCTGGTCGATCCAGCCGCCCGCCAGCGCCAGCCGGTGCGGGATACTGCCCATGACTTTGCCGATATCGCCTGCCACCGGCCTGGCCGAGGTTTCGAACGCAGTGGAAAACGCAGTTGAAGATGCCATCGCCAGGCTCAATCCCTCACGACCCGCTTGCCAGCTTTACGGTCCGCGACCTGCTCGGCAATCCAGGCATAGGTTTTCTCCATGCCCGACCGCAGAGTCGTCTGCGGCTCCCAATCCAGAATCTGCCGGATGAAAGTGTTGTCGCTGTTCCGCCCAGCCACGCCCTTGGGCGCATTCAGGTCGTACGTGCGCGCCAGTTTCACGCCCGCAATCTGCTCCACCATGCTCACCAGGTCGTTGATGGAGATCAGCTCGCTTGATCCCAGGTTAATCGGCGTCGCGATGAGCCGGTCGCAATGCATGATCTGGTCGATGCCGAGCACGCAATCGTCAATGAAACAGAAGCTGCGCGTCTGCGTGCCATCGCCCCAGATTTCGATTCGCATATCGCCTGAGTCCTGGGCTTCGATGACCTTGCGGCAGATGGCCGCCGGCGCCTTCTCGCGTCCTCCGAACCAGGTGCCGTGCGGCCCGTAGATATTGTGGAAGCGCGCGATGTGGGTTTTCAGGCCCCGCTCCGCCCAATATTCCTGGCAGAACATCTCCGAGATCAGCTTCTCCCAGCCGTACCCGCGCTCCGCCATCGCCGGGTAGGCGTCGGACTCCCGGAGCGCGCGAACATGGGAGTCTTTTTGCAGATCCGTGTTGTAGGCGCAAGCCGAGGAGGAGAAGAAATAGCGCTGCGCGCCGGCGCGCCAGGCGGCGTCGATCAGGTGCGTGTTTACCAGGACGCTGCGCAGGCACTCCACGCGGAAGTGCTCGATGAATCCCATGCCGCCCATGTCGGCCGCCAGGTTATAAACTTCCGCGGCTCCTTCCACCGCCCGGATGGCATTGGCCTTCTCGCTCAGGTCCATCGACAGGCTTTCCACGCCGGGCACGCGCTGGTACCATTCTGGCAGCGGTTTGCGGTCGATGGCGCGGATGCGCGTGAAGCCCAGGTCATGAAAATAGCGGGCCAGCGCGCCGGCAATGAATCCACCCGCGCCGGCGATGACGATCAGGTCGTCGACGTTGAGATGGCGATCAATTCGTGCTTCAGAGTTGGTCTTCATATTGAGAGTCCGATGAAGTAAACGAAAATCATTATACAGAGGACGATCATAATTGTCCATAGCCTCTGTACAGAAAAACCCAACGTCATCATGATATAAGCTCCATAGATTCAAATAATTACAGTAATCAGCTAAATTGTTTTGGGAGGCCCTTAAGACAATAAGCCCTTCCCAAAACACTTTCCCAGATGGCTGCCGTCCAAGGCTCCAATTTTTTTTCGTTGACTTTATCGATCCTTACTGATATGCTAAATCTCGCTCGCAACCATTACTTGGAGGTTAAGGACAATGCATCCCTCTCGGCTCGTTCAACTGCTCCGGGCAACCGCCCCTCAAATTATTGATTCTTCAACCCAATGCGCCAGCGCGACCCCATACCCGCAAAAGGGCTTCGCCTTTGCGGCATTCCTGCTGGCGGCCTTCGTAACCACTCTGTCCACGTCGGTCTTCGCCCAAACCGAAGCCACGATAACCGGTGTCCTGGCCGACCCATCCGGAGCTGGCGTGCCGGCCGCCACCCTGACCCTGACGAACCAGGACACCACGGCTGTCGTAGGGACGCAGAAGTCCGACGCCAGCGGGAGCTTCTCGTTTCAAGCCGTCCCGGCGCCGGGTACCTACACCATTTCCGCTCAGGCCAGTGGTTTCCAGCGGCTCGAACAAAGGGACATTGTGGTCACGGCCGGTGAGAGAAGGTCGGTCGGAACGCTCGCTCTCGCTGTCGGCACCGCCACCCAGTCGCTGACCGTCGAAGCCACCGTCACTCCCGTTCAAACCGAAAGCGCGGAACGTTCGGGCGACCTTGACAAACAAGAAATCACCGCTCTCCTCGCCCGCGGATTGAACTTTGACGGGCTGCTGAGGAGTCTTCCGGGACTTTCCGGAGCTACCGACCCGACCACGCCAGGCGGAGCATATGCGCCATATGGGAGCATAAACGGAACGCGCTGGAGCGCCACGATTCCAACCATGGATGGAGTTATGGCTTCCGATCCGTCCAGCCAAGGCGAGCTTAATGCAACTGAAGCTACGGATGCGTTATCCGAAATCCACATTGACACTTCGAACTACCAGGCGGAATATGGCCAAAGTGGCGGAGCGATCATCAATCTGACGACCAAGGCCGGCACCAAACAATTTCATGGCGATCTGTATACTTATTTCCGTAACGAGGATCTGAACGCCAACGACTACTTCAACAATCTCAACAACGTCGCAAAACCGAGATATAGATACGTTATTGGCGGTGGCAGCATTGGAGGGCCTGTCATCCTCCCATTCTGGAAGAACTTCAACGCTTCCAGGAACAGGGTGTTTTTCTTCTTCAACGATCAATATGCTTACCAGGGTATTCCTGCCGCGCTGGTAGAAGACACCGTGCCTACGGCTCTGGAACGCGCTGGCAATTTCTCTCAAAGTCTTACCGTGGGCGGAGCCTTGATTCCGATCAAGGCGCCCACTACCGGTACCCCGTATCCGGGCAACATTGTTCCCGCGAGCCAGATTAGCGCTTACGGGCAGGACCTCCTTAGCATCTTCCCGCAACCCAACTTTCTCAACCGGGCCGTTAGCGGCGGCAACTACAATTACCTGTTCCAGGAGACGCCCCTAAACCGCACCAATAACTATACGTACAGAATGGACTTTACCTTGACGGATAAGCTCCGGATGTACGGACATATGAATCAAATCAACACTCACACTCAAGGCTACGCGGTTGGCGCCGCGCCTGGGCCGGCTTGGGGATTGTGCCCGGCTTTTTATAATGCCCGAACTGAAACCCCATCGGTCAACTTTATATACGATATCACTCCCACATTGATCAACGAAACGACTTTTGGCCTTCAGCACTGGGATGAGCCTGGTGGTCCGCTCAATCAAGCAGCGTGGGCCACCATCGAACGCTCGACCTATGGTCTCCAGGGGCTGGGGCAATGGTATCCAGCCGACAATGCAATGAATGTCATACCGATCATGAGCTTTTCAGATGTTCCAAACGCGGCTGGATATTCTTACGACGCCCGCGCTCCAATCGATGGCGCGACTACCGTCTTCACGATCATCGACAACATCACCAAGGTTGTCGGCAAACACACGTTTAAGGCGGGACTGGATATCTATATAACTCGGATGTGGAAGGGCAATCCCGGAACGGCATATTCGGGCAATTTCGCGTTTGGCCACGATGTGAACAACCCGCTTGACACAGGCTACGGTTATTCGAACGCCATCGTTGGGGTTTTCGACACGTATACGGAAAGCCAGAAACGCATCGGCGCAGATTTCCGTGAAAAGGCATTTGAGGAGTTTGCACAGGATTCATGGAAGGTAAACCGGAGACTCACCTTAGAATTGGGAGTGCGCTTTACAACCCGGCTTGGTTGGCACCAGCGGCAAAACCTCATGGCCGGCTTCAGCCCTACGGCCTGGAACTCGGCCCAGGAATCCGTGCTCTACACCCCCGCCATAAATTTAGCGGGAGTGCGTGTTGCGGTTAACCCGCTGACAGGGGCGCAGCTACCGGCCGTGTACGTAGGCGCCCTTGTGCCCAACGTGGGCAATCCCGCGGATGGAATGTTAGTGGTCGGTCAACCTGGAGTTCCACAGGGCCTCACCAGTACGCCGAGCTTCGTTGCAGCACCCAGAGTTGGCTTTGCGTGGGACCCGTTTGGCAATGGGAAAACAGCCGTCCGTGGAGGGTTCGGCATCAGTTATCTGCCGACCAGCGCGCCAAGCCTCTGTTGTTCCGGCAGCTTTCAATCGATGCCACCGCTCTCATATACGCCGACCACCTACTATGGAACACTCTCCACGTTCGCGAGCACTGCGGGCACGCTGTTTCCATCCAATGTGATGGGGCTGGACGATTCCAAAATGGCGGCGAGCTATAGTTTCAGCACTGGCGTTCAGCGGGAGGTCGGCTTTGCAACGGTAGTCGATGTGGCTTTTGTTGGCAATTTGGGGCGTCACCTTATGTTGGGCCAAAACCTGAACCAGCTTCCATACGGTGAGAGGTTTCTCCCCAGCAGCCAGGACCCGACGGAGCCAGGCAAGCCGCTTCCCGATAATTTCCTTCGGCCCTACCCTGGCTTAGGGACTATCAATTACATCCAGCCTATCGGAAATTCGAGCTACTATGCTCTCCAGACCCAGGCGAATCGGAGGTTTTCACACGGGCTGGAGTTCAAGGCCAATTGGACATGGTCCAAATCCATGGATTACGGTTCAAGCGACTATACATCGATAGCCACCTACGCGAGCCGAACCCTGCTTGACTACGGTGAGTCAACATTTGACCGCACCCACATAGTGAATTTCGCGTGGCTCTATGAGCTTCCGGGATCTCAGCATCTGCGCAATCCGTTTGCTAGCGCCGTCTTAGCGCATTGGAATGTGTCGGGGACAACAACCTTCGCGAGTGGCGCTCCCACGGGCGTCACTTTTAGCACGGTAAGCGGCGTTGATCTTATCGGGGGCGGCGATGGACAGAGAATCGATGTCACCGGCAATCCGCAGTTGGGATACGGCGACCATTCCGTTACCCGGTGGTTTAATCCGAGCGTGTTCTCGGAACCCCCGCTGGGCTATATCGGAAGCGCTGCCAAGGATGTATTTCGAGGTCCTGGACAGAACGAGTGGGACTTGGCCGCATTCAAGAACTTCCGCATCCATGAAAAAGGCCAGATTCAGATTCGTAGTGAGTTCTACAATGCGTTCAACCACCCTCAATGGTCTACTGTGAATGCGGCGGCGAAGTTTGACAACAACGGGAACCAGATCAACACGCTGTTTGGCCAGGTCACTGCCGATCGCGGCCCCCGTGTGATACAGTTTGCTTTGAGAGTCGGTTTCTAGCCGCCTCCGGCGTACCGCCAACGATGCAGTCGCGCCCGTTCGGTGGACGCGACTGCATCGTTCCGTTTCGCGTACCAACAGGACAAAATGAAAAAGACTGCAACCAGCGCCAGGTTCACATGGGCTTTACTAATGATCCTGGGCATGACATCTATCGCGTCGGCCCAGCAGTCGATGGTTTCCGGCGATGCAGCAGCTTCGCGCATTGCATGGTGGCGCGACGCTAAGTTCGGTCTCTTCATGCATTGGGGTGTTTATTCCATTCCCGGTCGCGGCGAATGGGTGCAATGGAACGAGCAGATTTCGGTTGACGAGTACGCCAAACTGGCCGCCCAGTTTCATCCGGACAAGTTCGACCCCGACGCCTGGGCTGCTATCGCCAAAGCGGCTGGCATGAAGTACACCGTGCTTACGGCGCGCCACCATGACGGATTCGCATTGTTTGACGATCCGGGCAGCAACTTTACGGCGATGAAGTCGGCGGCTCACCGCGACTTCGTTTCCGCGTACGTAAACGCCGTCCGCAGGGCTGGGCTGCGCGTCGGTCTTTATTATTCGCCGCTCGACTGGCGATTCCCTGGTTTCTTCTTCCCCGATCTCTATCGGGCAAGCGCCATGGAGATGCGCGAGCAGTATCATCGCCAACTCAACGAACTGGCCTCTCATTACGGCAAGATCGATATTCTTTGGTTCGATGGCGGTGGCGTCGATTGGTTGGGGTTCGGCGGCGTCGGCTTCAAAGGAGGATGGAACGCGCGGCCAAGGGGTCAGCACTACTCCGGTTCGTTCTCCTGGCAGGATGATCAAGCAGTCGCCGATCTGAGAAAGCTTCAGCCGTCGATCATCATTAACGGCCGCACCGACGCCCCGGCGGATTTTCAATCGCGTGAAGGCGACCGCGCCATGGGCAATTTCGACAACCAGCACCCCTGGGAACTTTGCACGACCCTGACCAATGGGGCATGGGGCTATCAGTTGAATGCCAAGGTTAAGCCGCTGCACGATGTTATTCGTTTGCTCGTTGGCGCTGTCGGACGCGACGGAAATCTGCTTCTCAACGTGGGTCCGCGTCCCGATGGACAAATCGAGCCGGAACAGGCCGAGCGTCTCCGCGAAGTTGGCGATTGGCTGAAGCGGTACGGTCAAAGCATTTATGCCACCCGCGGCGGCCCGTATCTACCGGGCGACTTTGGCGTATCAACCTATCATGACCGGACGATTTATCTGCACATCCTCAATTCCACCGGCATAACGCTTTTGCTTCCAGCTCTTCCGACCAGGATACTGGGGTGCTCCAGCATCACCGGGGGAAGCGCCACCTGCAAACAAGCCAGTGATTCCGTGGAGATTACACTGAACGGGAATGCGGATGCAGTCGATACAATCATCGCGCTGACACTGGCATCGCCGGCGGTAGAGATCGCGCCGATCGCTACTCCAGTTACCGGCAATGGAGTGCGGTGAATGCGGCGGCGTTTGACGCGAACGGTGCCGCGCTATCCAGCGGACTCTTCGGCGGCCGGACCAGGGCCGTCTGGGCAGGAGCGTTTACAGGAGGCAATGAGTTCATGAAGATCACCAGACGAAATGCAATTGCTGTCATAGCCGGAGCGCCCGCGCTCCTTCTCGCGCGCAAGTCGCTCGCGCAGGGCGCTGTTCCGGAAATCGAGAAGGGCCCCTTCGACGGCACCCGTGAGGGGCTGAAAGCGTACCAGGTTCCCCAGTGGTTCCGCGATGCCAAGTTTGGTATCTGGGCGCATTGGGGACCGCAGTCGGCCGCCGAGGATGGCGACTGGTATGCGCGCAACATCTATATTCAGGACAGCCCGCAGTACAAGGATCACGTCGCGCGGTTCGGCCATCCTTCGAAGTTCGGCCACAAGGATATTTGCAAGATCTGGACCGCCGATAAGTTCGATCCCGATCATTTGATGCAGCTCTACAAAAAGGCGGGCGCAAAGTACTTCATGAGTATGGGCGTCCACCACGACAACTTCGACCTTTGGGATTCGAAGTACCAGCCCAGGTGGAACTCTGTCGCAATGGGGCCGAAGAAGGACATCGTCGGCCTATGGGAAAAGGCCGCGCGGAAGCAGGGCCTGAGGTTCGCCGTGAGCGAGCACCTGGCATTCAGCTACCTCTGGTGGCCGGTTTCTCACGGCAGCGACCAGACCGGGCCCATGGCCGGCGTCCCGTACGATGGAGCGGACCCGCAGTATGCCGATCTCTACCACGAGTACTCGAAGGAATTCCTGGTCCCGGAGCCGGCCGGCCGGGGCCCCGGCGGTCCCAGACGCGAGGCCCCGCTCTCGTGGAGACAAACCTACTTTGCCCGTATCAAGGACTTGATCGACAAGCACCAACCCGACCTGCTGTACAATGATGGCGGCCTGATCTACCCGGAGGTCAGCTACCACCTGGTGTCCCATCTCTACAACGTGAGTGCGCGGGTCCACGGCGGCAAGGTGGAGGCTGTCTATACCAGCAAGGGACGGACCGACTGCGACACCGGCACCTGTGTCTTCGACATCGAGCGAGGGGTTGCCGACAAGCTCGCGGCCAATCCATGGCAAACTGACACCTGCATTGGCAACTGGCACTACAAACGAGACGTCGAATACAAAAGGCCGAAACAGGTCATCGATATGCTCTGCGACATTGTCAGCCGCAACGGCAATCTGATGCTGAACTTCCCCTTGCCCAACAGTGGCGAGTTGGATTCCAAGGAACTCAAAATCCTGGATGAGATCACCCGCTGGATGGCGGTCAACAGCGAAGGCATTTACAGCACGCGGCCGTGGAAGATCTTCGGCGACGGCCCCGCCACGAAAATCGCCGCCGTCCCAGACCAGCGGTTCAACGAGAATAGCCGCAAGGATTTGACCGCCGACGATGTTCGCTTCACCACCAAGGCGGGCGCGCTGTACGCCTTCGTCATGGGCTGGCCGGGCAAAGAAGCTTCGATTCCCGCGCTCGCCCTGGGCGGCCAGAACAGCGCGCCCAAGTTCCGTAACGTCGAACTGTTGGGCCACAAAGGAAAGCTCAAGTGGACTCAGGATGCTGGGACTCTCAAGGTCGAGCTGCCGGAAGAGAAGCCGTCCGATTACGCCGTGACGTTCAAGATAGCTCTTGCCTGACGATCCGTCGGTCCAGTTGCCAACGAGGTCCAGACGGGACAACACACGCTCCGTCAGCGTCGCCCACCGAAACCGCGACGCTTGGCGGGGCGGCCGCATTACCCTGCTTCGTTGTGCAGCCAATGAAAAACAAGGAGTTCAAGATGCGGTTCTTTTCGATGCTTCTGGGGATATTCGGCGCCTTGGCTTGCTCTTGCGCCATGGCGGAAGTCCATTACCAGCCCGCGGTTCCCCAGGCACTCCTGCCCGACGGGACGCCGTTTCTGACCTGGAGCGACCTGACGCATTACACCCGGACGTACCACGTCAGCCAGAACAACCCGCGGGCGTCGGACGAAAACGACGGTACCGAAGACCACCCCTTCCGGACCATCAACCACGCGGCACAGGTCGTGAAGCCGGGCGAACGTGTCTGGATCCATGCGGGCATCTACCGGGAGTTGGTACGGCCGCGCCTGTCGGGCGAGGATCAGGACCGGATGATCGCCTACGAGGCGGCGCCCGGCGAACAGGTGATTATTCGCGGCTCGCGAGTGATCTCGACAAAGTGGGAATTGTCGGTCGATCCGCATGGTCTGCCGAGGGTTCCCGGCGAGACCGACCAAAACGTAATGTTGGGCTTCCCGGCGTACATCTTTTCCAAGCAGCTTTGGATGACGACGCTGCCGGATAGCATGTTCGAAGACGGCTACTTTCCATTCCGAATGCCCAACGTCACCGACGCGGAATTCAACATCATGACCTGGGCCTTGAAGTGGAAGGGACGCGTTCCTTATTCCCTGCCGCGGGGTATGTTGTTCCAGGATGGGCGGCGCATGGTGCAGTTGTCCGCTTACGAAGATCTGGTCCGCCTGCCCGGCTCTTACTGGGTCGCGCCCGACGGCAAGACCGTCCACATTCATCCCTTTGAAAACGCCAATCCGAATAGCCGGCTCTTCGAAGCCGCCGTGCAGGAGCACATCATTCAGCCCCAGACGCTGGGCGTGTCCTTCATCCGGATTAGCGGGTTGACGCTGGAACACTGCGCCAATGGCTTCATGCGCTCGGGAGTCGCCGCCCTCTTCACCATGGGCGGGCATCACTGGATCATCGAAGGGAATACGGTGCGGCATATCAATTCGGTGGGAATCGACGCGGGCGGCCGCGCCTATGAAGGGCCGGACGCCCCCCGGCAAACGACTCCGAACCTGGGTCACAACATCGTGCGGCGGAACCGCATCTCCGATTGCGGCACCGCTGGAATGCGCGGTCAAGGCGCGCAGGTGCTGGTCGAGGACAACGATGTCACCGATTGCGGGTGGCAGGACGCCGAGTTTCATTGGGAAGTGGCCGGGATCAAGCTGCTGGGCTGCCGCGGGACCCTGGTGCGGAACAATCACGTGGCGCGCATCCAGGGCGGCGATGGCATCTGGCTGGATTTCGGCAACCAAAACTCGCGTGTCACCGGGAATGTGATGCACGATATCACCACCGTGCAGGGCGCCGCTTTCATCGAGGCATCGCAGACGCCGAACCTGGTGGATCATAATTTCTTTTGGAATATCAATGGGGAGGGCGTGCGTCTGGCCGACACGGATAACGCCATCGTGGCACACAACTTCTTCGGACGCGTTTCGGAAGAACTGGTGGTGGCCAAGGTGGCCACCGATCGTTCATTGAACGGGCGCAAACTTACTTCCACGGGGAATCGAATTGTCAACAACGTCGTCGTGGACCAAGGCAAACCGATCCTGTTTCAGGATCCCGGCAACGTGGCGGACTACAACGTCTATGTGTCCACACAGGCCGATCGGGCGGTGATGAAAGACACCGGCGAGCACTCGGTGGCGATTCACGGGGATGTCACCTTCGACGAAGGCCGCTTGCTACTTTCCTGGAAATCCGGTTCCCCACTTCCCACGGCGCCGATATTGAAGGATTGTGAATTGGATTACTTCGGACTCGAGCGGACGGCAGATCGGAATGTTCCCGGGCCGTTCCTGGGGTTGGCGAACCCCGTGACACTGCGACTGCGCGGGGATTGGAAATGAGGTTTCGTTTCGCGCCGCTCGATGGCCGAAGGCCGACGCGGCAGCGCGCCGGTGATGGCGTTTGCGATTGTAGCTATTCTAAGTGAAAGGTGAGAGCAATGAGCATTACGAGACGCAGTGTGATCGGAGTTCTGGCGGGAGCCGCTCCGGCCATCATATTGAAGCGGGCCATTGCCGCCCAATTGCCGGCAACGGCAATCTGAGTGGAAGCTACCTCGTGAACGAGCCCACGGCTGGATCAACAACTGGAGCAAGAACTATTGCAACCGGCACGCAGGCGGGAACTTACACTGTGAATTGCAATGGTACCGGCCAGTTCGTGCGCACTCTCACGCAGTCGAATGGCACCGTGACTACCGGCGTGGATGACTTCATCATCACCGCGTCAGTAAAGGTCTACAATGGAGCAAGCTTTGTGATGCTCGCCACCACAATTGCAGACGCCCAGGAGAGCCCCAGCGCCATCATCCCGGGTGGCATCTTTCTGGTCCGTACTCAGAACCGGCTGCCAGACTGGAATGGTGTCTACTAATAAGCAGCCTGTCTTTAGAGAGAGGTTTCATGGTGCTACTGGACAGGCTTGCCAAGAAACGCCGTTCCAGAATAAAAGCCAATCCAGGTGCATCAAACTTCCTAAGACCCAGAGTCGTCCCCACGGGTGTGGGGGTGAACCGCGCTGGGGCCTGCAAATCCGCGGACGGCTCTGGGCCTGACCAATCTCGCGACGCTGTACTGCCATGAGCGGAGATGGGCCGATGCGACATCCCATGCTCGATCCGATTCTGCACACCTATGCCGTGATCCTGAAGCATCTCGGCCAAAGCAGGGAAGCCGGGGAACTGGAGGGGATCGCGGAGGAGTTGCGCCGCCGTATCGCGAGGGATAGCGGCGCCGCGTACACCGTGGACGTGCGCAGACTGCCACTGGGACTTTATCGGCTGCGCAGCACGGTGTTCGGAGCACTCGGGCAGTTAAACAGGTTTATCGTAGAATGAGCTTGGCCGACTCCCAGGGCCCCGTGCCGGGCCAGCCGCAGTTCGCGGTTTTGGGCAGCATTCGGCAAATATCGGTAGCGATCCCTTCTGACTCAGCCCGAATCCCGAAGTTGAACTGCCGTTATCGGGTAAGGTCTGAGACAACAGAGGGGTGGAGACTCAGACCGCGGACAAATCAGTTCCGCATGAAATCGCCGCTCTGCTGTCCAGCGAGCGGGTGA